>Ga0335078_10015300_pt1 | contig 11390 bp, 8 predicted proteins | sample Lox_Sample_32_FD_206711 | JGI IMG/M metagenome (GOLD analysis project Ga0335078, IMG submission 206711) | Soil microbial communities from Loxahatchee National Wildlife Refuge, Florida, United States - Lox_Sample_3.2 | ecosystem: Environmental > Terrestrial > Soil > Wetlands | place: USA: Florida...
GTTGCCGCCAGCGCCAGCCCGTAGCGCACAAACATCCGGCTCAGGTCGCGCGGCGGAGCGCCCAGGGCCAGGCGAATGCCGATTTCCCGCGTCCTCTGCGATACGGCGTACGAGATCACGCCATAGATCCCGATGATCCCCAGCACCAGTGCCATCACACTCGCGATTCCCAGCATCACCAGCGTGAAAGAAGTGCGTGCCAGCGACCTGTTATAAACATCCTGCATGGTTTGGATGGAAGCTACGGGCAGGCTGGCGTTCACCGACCACACGGCTTGTTCGATCTGGGCCACCAGGCTACCGCTTCCCGCCCGCGTGCTGCGGATGGCGAAAGTTACCCCCCGCGCTACATCCAATCGTTCGGAGTTGTAACGACTCACCCCGAACGACGGCCAGTACACAGTCGCAGGCGGCGGCTCCTGCACGCCGTTGGCATGAACGTCCTGGACTACCCCGATTACTTCAAACGACGGCGAGGCCGGCAAGCCCGTGCTGATGCGCTTGCCGATGGCAGCCGCGGCCGATCCCCACAGCTCGCGAGCCAGGTTTTCGGAAAGCATCGCGTTCAAGCGGTGATCGTACAGATCGGTCCAGGTGTAATCGCGGCCGGCCACCAGCCTGGTGCCCGTGGTTCGAAACAGTCCGGGCGAGATCGCCTGGAAGACTCGTAGCGGAGGAAGTTCGGCCGGCATGTGGCGCTGGCCCTCGGTAACGATCAGGTCCCAATCGTGACCCAGGCCTACCTCCATCGGCATTTCGGTGGTGAAGGCCACGCCGCTCACCCCTGGAATGGCGGCCAGTTTATCCACAATGTCGTTCTGCATCCGCGCCACTCGTTCCGGGTCCCGGACGAGGGAAGGCGGGACGAAGATCCGCATGATCTGGATCTGTTCCGGGCGCGCAAAACCCGGTTCCAGGGCGAGCGCCACTTGGGCGACCACCAGGGCGCCGCGTGCGCGATGCCGTTCGCGGCTCTGGCTGGCGGTCCGTCCGCCGCCGCGAAGCACGGCCGAAATTCGCGGGCCGGCATATTTCAGAGCCGTGATCGACCCGAACAGCAGGGCGGAGAGCAGCGACAGGCCGATGGTGAACGCCAGCGCCCGGCCGTCCACAGCGATTTCGTTCAGGCGCGGCAGGTTGGCCGGCCCGATGGCCACCAGAAATTGCAATCCCGCAAAAGCCAGCGCGAGTCCGATCGCGCCGCCGCCCAGGCCCAGCAACACGCTTTCGAGCAGCATCTCGCGGACAATCCGCCCCCAGCCCGCGCCCAGCGCCGCGCGGACCGACAGTTCCTGCTGTCGCGCCTCGCCCCTCACGAGCAGCAGATTCGCCACGTTGGCACAGGCAATCAACATCACCATGCCGATGGTTCCCATCAGCACCCAGAGCACGTTGCCCACGCTCCCTGTTACCTGTTCCTTCAGCGGCGTGAGCGCCGGCGTGATGCGCCAGTTTTCGTAAACCTTCGGATTGACGCCCGGCGCGGCGGGCCACGACCGCATCCAAACCGGCACCAGGCGCGCGATATCGGCATCCGCCTGGGCGACGGTTGCTCCGGGCTTGAGCCGCGCCACGCATTCGAAGCCGAAACCAGGCAGTGTGACCTTGGCGCGATCGAAAGCCAGCGGTTCGATCAAATCGAAATCGGCATTTACGAAACGGAAGCCGCGCGGCATCACACCGACGATCTCCGTGGGGCGGGAGTCAATCGTAATCTTGCGCCCGATGACCGACCGGTCTCCTCCGAAGCGCCGCTGCCAGTAGCCGTAACCCAGCATCGCGGTGGCGGCGCCATTGGGCACCTGATCTGCGGCCCCTAACCAGCGGCCGGCCGCCGGCGGCACGTTGAGCGCCTCGAGCGCGCCATCGGTGACGTAAATGGCGGCAACCTTTTCCGGTTCGGCGATCCCGGTGACGTTAGCCGTGGTGGCGACCCACAGGCCCATCGCCTGCAAGGTGCGATTCTGTTCGGCGTAGGTGAAGAACATCGAAGCCGACAGCCGGAGGCCGCCCGACACGCTGGCCAGGCCGGCCGCGCCCGGGGCCTTGTGCCAGACGGCCACCAGTTGTTCGGCCCGCGGATAGGGCAGCGGCTTGAGCAATACGCTGTTCACCACGCTGAAAACGGCCGTGTTGGCGCCGATGCCAAGGCCCAGCGTCAGCAGCGCGATCGAGGCGAACATGGGGTTGCGGCGCAGCAGGCGCAGTCCGTAGCGGACGTCCTGCGCCAGCGTATCCAGAAACGTGATGGTGTTCATCCGGTAAATCTCCTCCCGAATCAGGCTGCTGTTCCCGAGTTTTCTGCGGGCGGCCGCGCCGGCTTCGGCGTACGTCATGCCGCGGGCGATGTTTTCGTCGGTTTCGATCTGCAGATACGATTCGATCTCTTCCAACCGCTCCCGGTCCCATTTCGCCCGCCGGAAAAAGCGCCGCCAGCCCATCCTGCCTCACCTTTCCGCCGGTTTGAGGATGCGGCCGATTGCCTGCACCAGTTGTTCCCAGCGCGTGGTCTGAGCGTGCAATTGCTTCCGCCCGCCGGGTGTCAGCCGGTAATACCGGGCCTTGCGATTGTTTTCCGACGTCCCCCAGAAGGATGCGATCCAGCCGCGGTCTTCCAGGCGGTGCAAAGCTGGATAGAGCGAGCCGTGTTCAATCTGAAGAACTTCCCGCGAGCCGTGCTCGATCGCATGCGCGATCGTGTGGCCGTGGGCAGGTCCCAGGACCAGGGTCTGAAGGACCAGCATATCGAGTGTTCCCGCGAGCATTTCGCTTCCGAGAGGGGATTCGCGTCTGGGCATTGTAACCAGTCTACTCCAGTAGATCATCGACTGGGAAGTTACACAAGAAAGACGACCGGCCTCGGGTTTTGTTCCGAAAGATTTCAGGCAGATGATCGAGTGGGAGAGGCGGTCATCTCGCCGGTGGCGTGCCGGCCTTGGCGCAGCCGGGCAAGATGCTCAGCCGGGCGGCGAGGAAGGCCACGCCAAAGAAGGCTGTTCAGGCCCGGCGGCGAAACCGCCCGGCCGGCGCCGGTTCACACGCCGAACCCCGCCCGCCACAACACATAGCCCACGGCCTGCTTTACGTAATTCCATCGATCCCGAAGGAAATCGGGATTGCGCTCCTTGCGCGGCGAACCGTAGACCTTCAGCCCGCGGAATTGCATCATCTTCTTCACCCGGTAGATATGGTAGCCGTCGCTCACCACGATGGCCGATTGCAATCCCATGCGCCGCATGATCTCTCCTGCGAGCGCCGTGGATTCCAGCGTGCTTTCGCCCTGGTTTTCGACGATGATCGATTCCGAAGGCACCCCGTGGCTCATCAGGTACGACCGTCCTACCGTACCCTCCGTGTAGACGGGGTCGCCGCCCGCCCCGCCCGTCGTCAGGATCCGCGGCGCCAGGTGGCTCTGATACAGCTCAAGCGCATGGTCCAGCCGCGCGCGCAGCACCGGAGATGGCCGGCCGCTGTACTCCGCCGCGCCGAGCACCAGGATGACGTCGGCCGGTTGGGCTTCCTCGCGGGTGGATTGCCATTCGATGCGCACCGAGACGTACGCAATGTAGACCGCGAGCGCCGCCGCGACGAGCGCGCTCCCGATCCATACGGCTCGCTTCATGTGCGGTATTCTGAACCTTCGGAAACCATTGTAATTCCATGCGCCGGGCGGAGACGATTGCGAGCGCCGCGAATCCTCTGGTCAAGGATGTGCGCCACGCCATCAGCCGCGGCAGCCTCACCGCCGAAGGCCTCTGCGTGGCCGAGACCTTTCACCTGCTGGAGGAGGCCCTGGCGAGCGGTTGCGAAGTGCGCCAGGTGCTGGCGGCGGAATCCGCGCATGCGGCCGTGGAGACCCGGGTGCGGCGCAGCCCGAAAACCTCGGTAACGGTGTTGAAAGACGGTCTGTTCCAGAGTCTCTCGGCTACGGAGACCAGCCAGGGAGTGATGGCGCTGGTCAAGCCGCCCGAGTGGAATCCCGACCAGTTGTTTCGGGGACGCCCGCTGGTGGTGCTGCTGGACGGCTTGCAGGACCCCGGCAACGCCGGCAGCATTGTCCGCGCAGCCGAAGCGTTCGGCGCAACCGGCGTCCTGTTTCTGAAGGGTGCCGTCAGCCCGTTCAATCCGAAAACGCTGCGCGCTTCCGCCGGATCCCTGTTCCGCCTGCCGTTCCTTCCCGCGGCGGACCCTGCTCTCGCCCACGCCGCGCTCGAACGGCACGGCGTGGAACTCTACGCCGCAATGCCGGGACGCAGCGGGGACGCCGTCCGTTCGCTCGCGGCGGCCGATCTTGCGCGGAGCTGCGGCCTGATCATTGGCAATGAGGCTCGCGGCGTGAGCCCCGAATGGCGCGCGGCCGCCGCGGATCTTTCGATCCCCACCATGGGCGTCGAATCGCTGAACGCCGCGGTGGCTGCCGGCATTCTTCTGTACGAAGCCAGCCGCCAGAGAGGGCTGCCTAGATGAGCCTGTTCGACAACACTCCCCCCTCCGCCTCCGCGGCTGCCGACATGGGTACCGCCAAACGCCCGCTGGCCGAGCGCATGCGCCCCGGCCGCCTGGAAGACTTCATCGGCCAGGAGCACATCCTCGGGCCAGGCAAACCCTTGCGCCGGCAGATCGAACGCGACGAACTGACCTCCATCATTCTTTGGGGACCGCCCGGCGTCGGCAAAACCACCCTCGCCAGGCTCATCGCGCACATCACCCGTTGCGAGTTCATTCCGTTCAGCGCCGTGCTCAGCGGCATCAAGGAGATCAAGGCCGTGATGGCGGACGCCGAACGCCTGCGCCGCCTGGGCCGGCGGACCATCCTTTTCATCGACGAAATCCACCGCTTCAACAAGGCGCAGCAGGACGCCTTCCTTCCATACGTGGAGCGCGGCGACATCATTCTGATCGGCGCCACCACCGAAAACCCGTCTTTCGAGGTGATCTCGGCGCTGCTCTCCCGCTCCCGCGTCTATGCCCTGCGCCTGCTCACCGTTCCGGAGATCGTGACCCTGCTCAAGCGAGCGCTGCCGGTGGTGGGCTTGACGGCCCGCGACGAACTGCTGGAGCAGATCGCCATTTACTCCAACGGCGATGCGCGCCAGGCCTATAACACGCTGGAAGCCGCGGCGGCTGCCTCGTCCGGTGAACTTTCCGAAGCCGCCGTGCAGGATGCCATGCAGCGCAAGGTGCTGCTCTACGACAAAGGCGGCGAGGAGCACTTCAATCTGATCTCCGCGCTGCACAAATCGGTCCGTTCGAGCGAAGCGGATGCTGCGCTCTACTGGCTGACGCGCATGCTGGAGGCCGGCGAGGACCGCCTCTACATTGCCCGCCGCCTCATCCGCATGGCCAGCGAAGACATCGGCCTGGCCGACCCGCGCGCGCTCGAACAGGCCGTGGCCGCCATGCAGGCGGTGCATTTTCTTGGCATCCCGGAAGGCGACCTGGCACTGGCCCAGGCTGCCATTTACCTTTCCGTGGCGCCCAAATCCGACGCCGCCTACCGCGCCATGGGCGCCGTCCACCAGGATGTCGAAAACACCATCGCCGAGCCGGTCCCCATGAACCTGCGTAACGCCGTCACCCCCTCCATGAAAGCCTGGGGATATGGCGAAGGCTACCAGCATGCGCATCAGTTCGAAGACGCCGTCACCGACATGGAATGTCTGCCCGCCTCGCTCGCCGGCCGCCGCTACTATTACCCCACTGATCGCGGCGTGGAGAAGCGCATCTCAGAGCGCTTGGAGGAACTGCGCCGGGCGAAGAAACGGGAGTAACAGGCCGGGGGATCCGAAGGGTTCGGTTGACGCCGCGCGTGCATCTGAAAATCGTCGCCCGGGACGCCGGCCGGAGAGACCAAGACGGTTCCGCGCAGCAGCTATTCTGCAGGCGGCTGGGCCGCCGATTGCGATAGACTGAGAGTGGCGCCGTGTTTCCTCTCCGCAAGTGGATTGCGATTGTTTGCCTGGCAGCCCTGCTGCTGGCCCTGCTGACGCCGCCTGCTTACGCCACTGCCTTCGCCATTCTGGCTCCCTTCTGGCTGCTGTTCGCGATCCTTCTGCTGATCGCGATCCGCTCCTTCACGGCGGATCCGCGCCCGGCTTCATTTCCCTTCGTCGCGGTTTATGCATCCCGCGCCCCTCCCGTTCTGTAGCATTCCCATCTGACCATCAACCGCGGTCCTGAACGGCCGCGCAGGAAACCTAGTACTACTGGGTCATAAAAAGCATTGAATCAAGGAGATCCACATGGGCACATCCAAGCGAGTATCCTATCGGGTGAAATGACTCCGCAATCTGATAGAACGCAATCGTTGGACGAGATCTATGAACTTCTACGCACGGCTGGCGCGCGCAAGCAGCCTGTCGCGGCTATGTATGAAGGACACCCTCGGTTATTTTGTCCACACTTGTTGGGCAGGAAACAGGGCCGGCGGCACGCATTCTGTTATCAGTTTGGAGGAACCAGTGACAGCGGACTGAAGACCGTTGCGGAGGGTGTCGGTGGTTGGCGTGGCGTTTTATTGGAGAAACTTAGCGGAGTCGAATTGCGGTCTGGAGTATGGCACACGGAGCCGCGATCGAATCGGCAAACTTGCATCGCGGAGGTTGAGTTCGACGCCGACGCTCATCGCGGCGAAGATCCACAATAAGGACAACGAGGCAATTGCCGTGTCAACCAGTGTGCCAAGTTAATATGGAGTGTTGCGATCGAGTGGGGATTATGCCGCTCGGGGCGTATTCGGCGACCCGCGCGGGCGGAATTCCGGCACCGGCTTGGGGGCAGCGAATCCAAGATGACCGGCGCGGGCAGAGGGGGAAAAACGGTTTCGCTCTGCCACCAGAAACCCATAAGCTGCGATGCATAGCGTGGCGTGATGGTGGAACCCGCGCCAGTTACGACCTTCGAAGTGTCCGAGTCCTAGCTCTTGTTTCAGTTCTTCATAGTCCCGTTCGATGATCCATCGGTGCTTGGCGATCTTGATCAGAGCTTTGAGCGTGGTGTTGGCAGGTAATGTCGCCATCCAGTACTTAGTGGGCTCCTTCTCGCTTTGCGGCCACTCGATCAACAGCCATTCTTCAGCGTTGGGCTCTGCTTTCCAATAATCGCGATGTGCTGGACGGACGCGAAGGGCGGCAAAGCGAGATCGTAATGTCCGCTCCGTACCTTCACGCCATGCGATGTTCTTAAAGGCGTTGGCGGGCAGGTTCAGAGCCAATTGCCTGACAGATGTCGGTTGATGCTCCGGCGAACGCTGTAATAATCGCGGAGGGCGTCCCATTTTTCCTCGCGACTTGGCAGGCAGCGGTTGTTTGCCCGGTTCCCAGACCGTCATAGAACTTTGTACACCCACAACATATGGCAATCCCAGTTCGGTGAGGCCGTCGCGAAAGTCGTTACTGTTGCCATAAGCCGCGTCTGCCAGAACCATTCCGCGAGGCACGTCGGCGGCCACTGCGGCGTGGATCTGGTCCATGGCAATATCCGGCTTGGTCTGAAACTGGATATCGTCGGGTACTTCTGCCTTTTCCCGCCGTTCCGCATCCTCGGCCCACTCCTTTGGCAGGTATAGGCGATACGCAATCGGCAGACTAGAACTCCACGTGGACACCGACAGACTCACCGCCACCCGGCAGTTCTCTTGTTTGCCCAGTTGCCCGCAGTACTGATGCGCCACACCGACCGAATGCTTTCCCTTCTTCGGAAAACCAGTGTCATCCACGATCCACGCCACCACCGGTCCTTGCTTTTGCATGGCGGGCAATACCTGCTTGCGCACTTCCTCCAGTAGCGTTTCATCACTCCACGGCGCCTTGGCCACCAAATGATGTAGTGACTGGCGCATCGGCTGAACGCTGTCCGGAGCCAGGCGTGCCGCCATAGGCTCGATGCTCTTTCGATCTCCCTCCAGCAGCAACCCCTTGCAGTAACTCTTCAAAGGCAGATGCCGGTCTTCGTGCCCCGCGGCATTCGCCAGGCTATCCATAAATGCCGTGAAGCGCTTCTCCTGCGGGCCTGGCGCGGAGAGTCTTGATCCCACAAAACAATTCTACAACAGAATGTTGTTTTTGTGACCCAGTAATACTAGCAGCCCGTTGTGAAAATAAGTTTCGATCGCTTGCTGACGCGCGCGGCTCAGTAACTTCAACCACTTGCGGAGCCGCGACCGTAAGGAAGCCGGTTTTGCCACGGGCTGCTATATAGCCCTGGCAACCTGGCATTGAATCAGATTTGCCGAAAGCACACTGTGAACTGTCGGTGAATCCAGTCCCTTATCAGACGTTTATCAGATTGTTACAACTCTCTCGGCGGAGACCAGCAAGCTCACGATATCATTCATCCCGCAGACCTCCCCTACACAGATCCTGTCGGTCAGTTCGAAGTGTTCGATGCAGGTACGGCAAGCCACCAATCGGACGCCCATTCCTTGGAGCAACGTTAATCCGAGCGCTGCCGGTGAGCCCTTACACAGCAATTTGACTCCGTCTGTATAGAAGCAGATCGCGTCAGGCTTAATTGGCTGGCTCTCGATTGCATGCAGAAATCGGTCGAACATCGCCACGCCGAATTGCCTCTCCGCCAGATCGACTTGCCCCAGGCCTTCACTTGTCACGAGCAGAACCAGCTTGAGCATTCACCGGCCTCCATCCAGCTATGTGTTTGCCCCAACAATTCGGAGCCGCAAGAGCCAACCCCTCATACTAACGCGATGCCGTCCGTCCTAACGCTCGGTTCGGCCACGCCCGCAGCCCTCGCTGCTCGCGCAGGGGGCAATTCCCCGATCAAATTCGTCGCCAGGGCAGGTCCTGGCATCCTCCGCAGCTCGCGGCGGCCGCCGCAGTGGCGCCGCCTGGGCGCCACGCGAAGCCATCGGTGGCCGTTTTCGATCGGGGCAAGCACTACTCCACGGGAATCTCCTCGCCGAGTGGCTCTCCGGCCACTCAACCTGGAGCCCGCCAGGCTTGAGGAGCCGGACCACTCCGGGCAGTGTGGCAGGCGCTCAGCGTTCAATGGAAGCCGCGGCCATGGCCATGAAGCTGTTGATTTCATCGGCCACATCGCCGCCGCCATTGGTGCGCTGCATGAAGATGATGCCGACGAGGTCCTTGGCCGGGTCCACCCATCCGTACGTGCGGTACGCGCCGCCTTTGACGAAACTTCCAATAGAGTTGTAGCGGAATGTCCCGAGCGTCTCACGGACCACCTCGAAACCGAAGCCATGGCCGACGCCGGGAGCAAAGCCAGCCTTCATCGAGCCGGTCTGCGAGGTGGTCATGGCTTCGACAGCGGCGGCCGAGAGGATGCGCTCGCCGTTGAGGGTTCCCTTGTTGAGCAACATCTGATGGAAGCGAGCCATGTCTCCGGCGGTGCTGAAGAGGCCGCCTTCAGGCGCGGGAAACTTCGCCTGCGGCAAGGAAGCCTTCTTTAGCCCATCCGCTTCGTAGGTGTACACTGAGGCCACGCGGCCGGCCTTGTCCGGCGGAACGAAGAAGAAGGTATCCTTCATTTCGAGCGGCCGGAAGATGCGATCGGCCAGGAAGCGATCGTAAGGCTCGCCGCTGACGACCTCGATGATGCGGCCGAGCGCGGCGATCCCGATGTTGCTGTAATTCCATGCGGTGCCTGGTTCGAACAGCAGGGTGGCGCGCGAAACGGCCGCGACCCGCTCGGCCAAGGTGTTCGGCGGCTGGTCCCCTTGCACCGTGCCTGGAAGTCCGGAGGTGTGGGTCATCAGGTCGAGAATGTTGACGGGGCGGGAGGGTTGCACGGCCGAGCAGTTGTAGCCCGCCAGCGTTCCACAAGGATTCATCTTCAGGCCTTTGAATTCGGGCAGGTATTTCTCGGCGGGATCGATTAGCGAGACACGGCCCTCGTCCACCAGAATCATGATGCCGGCGCAGGTGACGGGCTTGGTGACCGACGCCAGGCGGACGATGGTGCCGGTGCGCATGGGGGTTTTGCTTTCCAGGTCCTGGTAGCCAACGGCTTCGAAACTGGCGACGTGGCCATGACGGGCGACCAGCGTCACGACCCCCGCGGTTTTGCGCGCGGTGACAAACTCCTGCATGCGGACGGGAATGCGCGCCAGCCGCGCGACATCCATGCCAGCGGCCCCCGGATCAGTCTTGTCGACGACGAAAGGGCCGGCGGCTAAGCCAGCCATCGTGCAGCCAAGGATGAGGCAGATGCTTTTGTTCATAGTTCACCCCGGATTTCCATTTTGGCATTTTGCCGCGCGCGGCGGTCGCCGGCGCGATTGCCCAAGCCGTCCAATCCGTCGCGCCGGTTTCCCGCCGCGGGAGCGCGCAACGCACCACGGACTTCCCACGTGGCGCCTCCACACCGGAACGCTCTACCTGGCCGGGAGGCGGAAGGTTCTAACGCCGTGACACACCCTGGAGTGTGTCAAGCCCAATCCGGAAACTGGGTAGCGTGGGCGGAGCAGCCAGCGCAAACCGCGGGGGAGGCGCGTAAATGCCTACCGATATTTTGGGGTATCGCTCCCCACCCGACGAACGGTGGGCATGGCCCCTTACAGTCGAAACTGGTGCACCTCGGGTCGATGGGATGAACCCGGTTCGTCCTGCCGGCCGCAGGCGCCATCCTTCAAAAAGGGCGTCCGCGAACGAAATCCCTAACCAGATCCCGAGCTGGCCGTCTCTTCCGGTAGACTGATGTCAGTTACTGAGAGGAGAAGCGCCTGAGCAAGCCGACCGACCTGGTGCAAGGCACCCTGGACCTGCTGGTCCTGAAAGTGATCGCGCTCCACCCGATGCACGGCTGGGCCATCGCGCAACGCATCCGCCAGATGTCCGCCAACGTGCTCCAGGTCGGCCAGGGAGCGCTCTATCCCTGTCTGCACAAGCTCGAACAGAACGGCTGGATTCGCGCAGAATGGGCCGTCAGCGAAAACAACCGGCGCGCCAAGTACTACAGCTTGACCAAGGCCGGAAGAACCATTCTCGGACAGGAGTCGGCGCACTGGGAAAGGCTGGCGGCGGCGATCTCCACGATCGTCCGCGCAGTTTAAGCCTATGCGTCTTGCGAATATGGTCCGGCTTCGTTTCCGGTCGCTTTTCTCGCGCCCGGCCATAGAGCAGGAACTCGACGAGGAACTGCAGTACCACCTGGAACGGCAGATCGAGGAGAACGTCGCCGCCGGAATGAGTCACGAAGGCGCCCGCCTCGCGGCGCTGCGATCGATCGCCGGCATCACGCAGCGTAAAGAGGAGTGTCGAGACATGCGGGGATTCAATTTCATCGACAATCTCTGCCGGGACTATCGCTATTCCGTCCGGCAGTTGGGAAAAGACCGCGGATTCACGTTCACTGTCATTTTCGTGCTCGCACTTGGCATCTGCGCCAGCGTGTCGATTTTCTCGTTCGTGGACGCC
>Ga0335078_10015301_pt1 | contig 11389 bp, 9 predicted proteins | sample Lox_Sample_32_FD_206711 | JGI IMG/M metagenome (GOLD analysis project Ga0335078, IMG submission 206711) | Soil microbial communities from Loxahatchee National Wildlife Refuge, Florida, United States - Lox_Sample_3.2 | ecosystem: Environmental > Terrestrial > Soil > Wetlands | place: USA: Florida...
CCTGACCGGCCGCGGCGAGACCGTGGACCGCATCATCGGGCTCGAGATGGGCGCCGACGATTATCTGCCGAAGCCGTTCCACATGCGCGAGCTTCTGGCGCGCGTCAAAAGCGTGCTGCGCCGCGCATCGGCCCGCGACGGCGAGCTGGACAAGCCGGGTGGCCAATCGAAGGCGCGCTTTGCCGGTTGGAACCTCGATCTCGCGACGCGCGAGCTGCTGGCGCCCGACGGCGGCGAGGTGCGGCTCACCACCGGCGAGTTCGATCTTCTGGCGGCGTTCGTGCGCAACGCGAACCAGGTTCTGAGCCGCGACCGGCTGCTCGATCTCGCGCGCAACCGCGAGCCAGGCCCGTTCGACCGCACGATCGACGTGCAAGTGGGCCGATTGCGGCGCAAGCTCGAGCCCGATCCGCAGCGTCCAACCCTCATCAAGACGGTGCGCGGGACCGGCTATATCTTCACGCCGACCGTCGAAGTGACCTGAACCGCGGCCCGGAGGAGCGAGAAACCCATGACAAAGCCAAGGACGCGTGCGATTGCGACGCCGGCAATCCTTGTCGCGCTCGCGCTCGTGGCGGGCGGCGCCGCGCGCGCCGACAACACGCTCCGGGTCGGCAAGGCGATCGCCGGCCCATTCGACTTCACGCCGCTCGATGTCGGCATGGCGAAGGGATTCTTCCACGCGCACGGCATCGCCATCGACGAAGTGAACTTCGCTGGCTCGGCCAAACTGCAACAAGGGCTCGCGGCCAACGCGATCGATATCGGCCTCGGTTCGGGGCCCGAACTGGCGTTCGTCGCCAAGGGCAACACCGATCTGGGCGTCGCCGCCTTCGCCGGGCCGCCCGATGGGCTCGTGCTGATCGTGCGCGCCGACACGCCGATCAAGACCGTGGCCGATCTCAAGGGCCACAAGATCAGCGTCTCGACCGTGGGCGGCCTGACCGACTGGATGGTGCACGAAGTGTCGCGGCGCGAAGGCTGGGGGACCGATGGGATCGACGTGGTGCCGCTCGGTACCGACGCCGCGCAGATCGCGACGATGCGGACCGGATCGACCGATGGCATGGCGGCCGACGTCGCCAGCGCCGCGCTGCTCGAGCAGAAAGGCGATGCGCGCATCCTGCTAAAATTCGGCGATGTCGTGCACGACTTCATCAACCACGTGACCTTTGCGACCGACGACCTGATGAAGAAGCGGCCCGACGATCTTCGCGCCTTCCTCGCGGCTTGGTTCGAGACGGTGCACTGGATGCGGCAGCACAAGGACGAGACCGTGAAGCTCGTGGCGCCGGTGATGGAAAAGCCGCCCGAGATCGCGGCGCGCGCCTACGACATCGTGATGCCGTCCCTGCTCGACGACGGGCATTTCGATCCGAAGGGGCTTGCGACGCTCGCGCGCTCGTTCGTGGACATGAAGATGCTGCCGGCCGAGCCCGACATGTCGAAGCTCTACACCGAGGCTTACCTGCCGGCGCCGGGGAACTAGCTCATTCGTCCCAGGCGGGCGCCGTGAGGCGGCGCTTGCCGTCGCGGCTCAAAAGCAGGCCGGGCTCGCCGGTGCCCAAGCGGTCCCACAGCTTGCACGTCACCTGCTTGTGCTTCTGGTCGAGGCCTTCGCAGTAGTTGGTGAAGAGACAGAGGCGCGCCTCGGCGCCGCGCCCGAGGCGCAGCTTCAGGAACCAGTCGGGATCGGCCAGCGACTGGCGCGCGGCGCCGACGATGTCGCAGACGCCGTCCGCCAGCATCCGCTCGGCCATGTCGAAATTATGGACGCCGCCGGTGCAGACGACGGGTGTCTCACGTCCGGCGGCGCGGATCGCCGCGCGGACGCCGGCCGTCGCGGCGATGTTGCGGCCGAAGGGACCACGCTCGTCGGAAAGATGCTGCGGCATGCATTCGTAGCCGGACCGGCCGGTATAGGGGTAGGCCGCCTCGCCGACCGAGGGCTGCTTCGCGTCGTCGAATTTTCCGCCGCGCGAGGTCGAGACGAAATTCATCCCCGCGCGCGCGAAGGCCGCGCCAAACGTGGCGGAATCGTCCATGCCGCTGCCGCCCACGATGCATTCCTCGGCGAGAAGGCGGCAGCCGACGACGTAATCCGATCCGACCCGCGCCCGCACCGCGGCGAACACTTCGAGCGGCAAGCGCAGGCGGTTCTCGCGCGAACCGCCATAGCCGTCATTGCGCGTATTCGTGGCCGAGAGGAACGACGCCATCGTGTAGGCGTGGGCATAGTGGAGCTCGACGCCATCGAACCCGGCCTCGCGTGCGAGCGCCGCCGCGTCGGCGAACAGCCCGGGAAGCTTCTTGGGCAGATCGCGGACGTGCGGAAGGTCCATGTCGGTGACGCGCTCGCGATAGCCCCTATCGAGCGCTTCGAGCTCGCCCGGCGAAAGCACTTGTTCGAGCCATTCGCGCGGCAAGCCGGCAAGGCGGGCGCGCAGCTCGGCATCGGGAAGATTGCCGAGCGCCGCGCGGTGGCGATCGGTAAGGCGGAGGAATTCGGCGAAATAGCGGCGCGGATCGGGACGGCGCCGGATCGCGAGAAAATCGATGAGCTGGATGAAGAGACGCGTGCGGCCGCCGCTTGCGCGCTGCACCGTCTCGACGATGCGGCGGAGGCCCGGCAGGAAGCGCTTGTCGCCGATGCGCAGGAGCGGCCCGCTCGGCACGTCGCGGATGCCGGTCGCCTCGACCACGATCGCGCCGGGCCGGCCGCGCGCGAAGCGCCCGTACCATTCGACGATCGCCTCGGTGACGATCCCGTCCTCTTCCGCGCGCCACGGCACCATCGCCGGAACCCAAGTGCGCGTCTCGAGCATGAGCGGCCCGACCTGCACCGGCGAGAAGAGCCGCGAGGCCGCAGCTTCCTCACGCGTCGGAACGCGGCCGGCCGAGGGCGCGTAGGCGATGCGCTGCGGCGGTTTCCACATCAGGCCTTGCCGTAGCCGCCGCCACCCGGCGTTTCGATCACGAAGACATCGCCCGCGCCCATCTCGACCTTGTACGTCGCGCCGAATTCTTCGCGCGTGCCGTCGGTGCGCTCAACCCAGTTGCGGCCCACGGCGCCGTTCTCGCCGCCCTTGAGGCCGAACGGCGGCACGCGGCGGCGGTTCGAGAGAATGGCGGCGGTCATCGCCTCGCGGAAACGGATGCGGCGCACGACGCCGTCGCCGCCGTGCCAGCGCCCGCGCCCACCCGAGCCGCGCCGCAGCGAAAAACTCTCGACCAGCACCGGATAGCGCCATTCAAGCACCTCGGTGTCGGTGAGGCGCGTGTTGGTCATGTGCGTGTGCACTGCGTCGGCGCCGTCGAAGCCCGGCCCCGCGCCCGAGCCGCCGCAGATGGTCTCGTAATATTGATGGCGCGCGTTGCCGAAGGTGAAATTGTTCATGGTGCCCTGTGCCGCCGCAAGAACGCCCAAGGCACCGTAGAGCGTATCGGTGATGCATTGCGAGGTCTCGACGTTGCCCGCGACCACCGCCGCCGGATAGCGCGGCCGCAGCATCGAGCCCTCGGGGATGATGATGTCCAACGGCTCCATGCAGCCGCCGTTCAGTGGAATGTCGTCATCGACGAGGGTGCGGAAGACATAGAGCACCGCCGCCTTGCACACGGCGGCAGGCGCATTGAAATTCGTGGGACGCTCGGCGCTCGTGCCGGTGAAATCGAGCGTGGCGCGGCGCCGGGCGCGATCGATCGAGACGCGCACCTTGATGACGCTGCCGTCGTCCATCTCGTAGGCGAAGGCGCCGTCGCTCAATTTGTCGATGGCGCGGCGCACTTGCTCGGCAGCGTTGTCCTGGACGTGGCGCATATAGGCCTCGACCACGTCGCGGCCGAAATGGCGCACCATGCGATGCAGTTCCTCGGCGCCCTTGGCGCAGGCGGCGACCTGCGCCTTCAGGTCGGCGATGTTCTGGCGCGCGTTGCGCGCGGGATAGCGCCCGCTTTCGAGAAGCGCCACCGTCTCGTCCTCGCGGAAGCGCCCGGCATCGACCAGCAGGAAATCGTCGATCAGCACGCCCTCTTCCTCGACCGTGCGGCTGTCGGGCGGCATCGAGCCCGGCGTCATGCCGCCGATATCGGCCTGGTGGCCGCGCGAGGCGACGTAGAAATGAACGGGCCCGCGCCCCTCGACATCGTCCTCGGCGAAGACCGGCATGATGACCGTCACGTCCGGAAGGTGCGTGCCGCCGTTATAGGGCGCGTTCAGGACATAGACGTCGCCGCGCTTCATGCCGCGACCGTCGGCGCCGCCGCCGCGCGAGCGGATCACCGTCTCGACGCTCTCGCCCATCGAACCCAGATGCACCGGCAGATGCGGCGCGTTGGCGATCAAGGAGCCGGTGCGGTCGAAGAGGGCGCACGAGAAATCGAGCCGCTCCTTGATGTTCACGGAGTAGGCGGTGTTCTGCAGCGCGACGCCCATCTCCTCGGCGATCGCCATGAAGAGGTTGTTAAAGATTTCGAGCATCACCGGATCGGCGCCGGTGCCGATGGCGAGGCGCGCCGGAAGCGCCACCACGCGCTCCATGACGAGATAGCGCCGCCGGTCGAGCGTCGCGCGCCAGCCGGGCTCGACCACAGTGGTCGCCGTCTCCTCGCGCACGATGGCGGGACCGTCGAGCGACTGGCCGGGCGAAAGCGCGTCGCGGTCGAAGACCGGCGCGTCGCGCCACGCGCCACCGGTGAACATGCTCGCGCGCGCCATCGGCCGCGGCACGGCGGGCGCCGGCGGCGCGTCAAAGAGTCTTTCCTCCGCCGTATCGGTCGATCCCACAATCTCGGCCGAGACCGCCTCGACGATGAGCGGCTTCTCCGGCATGACGAAGCCGAAGCGCTGTCGGTGCGCCGCGGCAAAACGCGCCGCGATCTCGGCCTCCGTGCCATGCGCGATGACGAGCGGCGCATCGGTACCGTCGTATTTGACGTGCGCCTTCTTCAGCACGTTGACACGCTCGGGCCTGATGCCTTGCGCCAACATTTCCTTGGTGCCGGCCTCGGCGAGGCGCGCGAGCGAAGCGTCGAGCGCCGGCATGAGAGCGGGCTCGAGCCGGGCCTCGATCGCCTCTTCCTTCAAAGTGCGCAGATCGGCGAGCCCCATGCCATAGGCCGACAAGACGCCGGCCAGCGGATGGATGTAGACGCGCTTCATGCCGAGCGCGTCGGCCACCTTGCAGGCATGCTGCCCGCCCGCGCCGCCGAAGCAGCAGAGTGTGTATTCCGTCACGTCATAGCCGCGCTCGATCGAGATTTGCTTGATGGCGTTCGCCATGTTGTCGACGGCGATGGCGAGAAAACCCTCCGCGACCGCGGCGGCCTCGCGCCGGTCGCCGGTCGCGCCCGCTATCTCGGCGGCGAGTGCTGCGAATTTCCGCTCGACCACGTCGCGGTCGAGCGCCTCGTCGCCCGAGGGCCCGAACACGCGCGGGAAGAATTGCGGCTGAATCCGGCCGAGCATGACGTTGCAGTCAGTGACGGTGAGCGGCCCGCCGCGGCGATAGCACGCCGGACCTGGCACCGCGCCGGCCGAATCGGGGCCGACGCGATACTTGGCGCCGTCGAAGACGCAGATCGAGCCGCCGCCCGCGGCGACGGTATGGATGTACATCATCGGCGCGCGCAGCCGCACGCCCGCCACCATCGTCTCGAAACGGCGCTCGTATTCGCCGGCATAGTGCGACACGTCGGTCGAGGTGCCGCCCATGTCGAAGCCGATGATCTTGTCGTAGCCCGCCATCTGCGCCGTGCGCACGGCGCCGACGATGCCGCCCGCGGGACCCGACAGGATCGCGTCCTTGCCCTGAAAGCGATGGGCATCAACGAGGCCGCCATTCGACTGCATGAAGAGAAGCCGCACGCCTTCGAGCTCGTCCGCCACCTCGGCGACGTAGCGGCGCAGGATCGGCGAGAGATAGGCGTCGACCACGGTGGTGTCGCCGCGGCTCACGATCTTCATCAGCGGGCTCACCGCGTGGCTCACCGAGACCTGACCAAAGCCCACCTCGCGCGCGATCCGCTCGACCATGCGCTCGTGCGCGGGATGGCGGTAGCCATGCAGCAGCACGATCGCTGCGGCGCGGATTCCGGACGCGACGGCGGCCGCGAGGCCGGCGCGGACCTGCTCCGGATCGGGCGCGCGCAGCACCTCCCCCTCCGGGGTCACGCGCTCGTCCACCTCGACGACGCGCTCGTAAAGAAGTTGCGGCAGGATGATGTGGCGGGCGAAAAGTTTCGGCCGGTTCTGATAGCCGATGCGCAACGCGTCGGCGAAGCCCTTAGTGATGACGAGAGCCGTGCGCTCGCCCTTGTGCTCCAAGAGCGCGTTGGTCGCGACCGTCGTGCCCATCTTCACGGCATCGATCGCGGCCGCCGGAATTTTCTCCCCCGCCGCCAGACCGAGGATTTCGCGGATGCCGGCGATCGCGGCGTCGCGGTAGCGGCCCGGATTCTCCGACAACAGTTTACGCGTGGCGAGCGTTCCGTCGGGCCGCCGCGCCACTACGTCGGTGAAGGTGCCGCCGCGGTCGATCCAGAACTGCCACCCGCCGCTCATGCGCCAAGAGCCCTAACCGCGGCCGGCATCAGTGGTGGCCGTGATCCTGCGGCGGTGCGTGCGGCGCGCCCGTATCGCGCGGGATGCACCAGAGGCAGATGCCGATGAGGACGCTGCCGAGGACATAAAGGACGAGCCCTGCGCCGAATGACATGGCGGGTGCTCCCGTTGTTGACCGGGTCGGGCGACGCTAACACAGGGCGAGGAGGCGCGCGAGGAGCGGGGTGAGAAAGAGCGAGGCGATCCCGGCATTCGAGGACGAGACGCGACTCCGCCAAGCGCTGCGCCGCAACCGCGCGTTCGCGACCGGGCTTTTGGGACTTGCCGCGCTTGTTTTCCTCGGCGCGAGCGCCCTGCCGGAGCCGGGATTCTGGATCGGACTGGTGCGCGCCGGGGCCGAGGCGGCGCTGGTCGGTGGGCTTGCCGACTGGTTCGCGGTGACGGCGCTCTTCCGCCATCCGCTCGGCCTGCCGATTCCGCGCACCGCCATCGTGCCGAAGAACAAGGACCGGATCGGCGAAGGGCTGGGCCAGTTCGTCGAGCGCAATTTCCTGGCGCCGGAAATCCTGGCGGCGAAGCTCGCGGCGCTTGAGCCGGTCGAGCGCGCGGCCGGGTGGCTCGCATCGCCCGATCGTGCGCGCGCCGCGGCGACCGGCATTTGCGAGATGCTGCCGCCGCTCGTCCGCTCGCTCGAGGATCCCGATCTCCGCGCCTTCGTCGCGCGCTCGTTCCACGAGCAGTTGCGCGAGGCCGAGCTGGCGCCCGCACTCGGCCGCGTGCTCGGACTGCTGACGCGGAGCGGGCCGTACGACGCACTCTTCGACCGCGCGCTTGACGCGGCGCAAACGGCGCTTGCCGGCAATGCCGACCGGATCTACGCGCTCGTCGCCGCGCGCAGCCATTGGTGGATTCCGAGCGCCATCGACCGCCGCATCGCCGAGCAGATCGTCGCCGGCATCGAGGAAATTCTCGCCGAGTTGCGCGACCAGGGGAGCGACGCGCGCGCGAAATTCCGCGCGGCGATTGCGCGCGCCGCCGACGAGCTCGTCCGTTCGCCGGACTGGCGCCGGCGCGTCGCCGAGATCAAGGACACCGTGCTCGAGCAGAAGGAGGTGCAGGACTGGCTCGGCGCGGTGTGGGACGAGCTGCGCCGCATCGTGGTCGAGGATCTGGAAGCGCCCCAATCGCGCACGCGCGAGGCGCTTGCCGCGGGCCTGCAATCGCTCGGGTTGACGCTTGCGGCCGATCCCTCGATGCAGCAGCGCCTTCACGGCGCGATCGAGCATGTCGCGCTTGCCGTCGTGCCGTGGCGCGGGCAGATCGCCGCGCTCATCGCCGAAGTGGTGCGGAGCTGGGACGCAGACACGGTCGCGGCACGGCTCGAGCTCGCGATGGGCAGCGACCTGCAATATATCCGCATGAACGGCACACTGGTCGGCGCCTGCGTCGGCTGCCTCCTGTTCCTCATCGCGCGCTTCGCGTTCTGATAGTGTGTGGCATGGAATTCCGCGACCTGCCCTCGCCCAATCACGGGCCGCGCAAGACTGCGATCGACATGCTGGTGCTGCACTACACCGGCATGGAGAGCGCGGCCGCCGCGCTCGCGCGGCTTACCTCGCCCGCGGCGGCGGTCAGCGCGCACTACCTCATCGAGGAGGACGGCACGGTGTGGCGGCTCGTGCCCGAGGAACGACGGGCGTGGCATGCGGGCCAGTCGTTCTGGCGCGGTGTGCGCGACATCAACAGCGCTTCGATTGGCATCGAACTGGTCAATCCCGGGCACGAGCTGGGGTACCGCACGTTCCCCGAGGCGCAGATCGCGGCGCTCGAGACGCTTGCCGCCGCGGTCCTGGCGCGGCACCGGATACCGGCGCGGCACGTGCTCGGCCATTCCGACGTAGCGCCCGCGCGGAAGGAGGATCCGGGCGAGTTGTTCCCGTGGCGGCGGTTCGCGCAGGTCGGGATCGGGCTCTGGCCCGAGCCGCCGCTGCCAAAGCCGCCGCGGGCCATCGCGCCTCTCCTTGCCGCGATCGGCTATGACCCCGATGCGGCGTGCGCGGCGACGGTTCGGGCGTTCCAACGCCATTTCCGGCCGGCGCGGTGCGATGGCAAGGCCGACGAGGAAACGCGCAGCCTTGCCGCCGCCGTGGCTAAACTCTGCGGCGGGATTTGACTTCTCGGCCCGCCGCACCCTTATCTGGGGGCGCCAGACGGCCGGATGGCCGCCCTTGCCCGTAAGGGCCGGGGAGGAAAGTCCGGGCTCCATGGAAGCACGGTGCCGGGTAACGCCCGGCGGGGGTGACCCCAGGGAAAGTGCCACAGAAACATACCGCCGAGCCCGGCCGAAAGCCGGGCGGCAAGGGTGAAATGGTGCGGTAAGAGCGCACCGCGCCGCCGGCAACGGCAGCGGCAGGGCAAACCCCACCGGGAGCAAGACCAAGTAGGGGCGGCAGGCGCCGTAAGGCGCCGGGCGGGCTTCCGCGCCGCCGCCCGGGTCGGTCGCGCGAGGCGTCCGGTGACGGGCGTCCCAGATGAATGGTCATCATCCGCCTTCGGGCGGGAACAGAACCCGGCTTACAGGCCGTCTGGCAATTCTGCGAACATAGTGTGAACAAATCCCAGTGCTAGTCCATTGGGGACTTGCGGGCCCTAGGCGTTGGGACAGCGTTTCATTTGAAGAACGCTCGCTAACTCATGGTTTTATTTCACGGATCGTTTGACAGTCACCCAATCCCATGATATCCCATTCAATCCCATGACCTAGCGGGCGGCGCCCACGTTCCGCCGTCATGGGCGAGAGGCCGGGGGCGGTCCGTGGCGCTGTTCCTTTCGACGTTCATCAACAAGGTCGACCGCAAGGGGCGGGTTTCCGTTCCCGCTCCGTTCCGTACAGCGCTCGCCGATCAGTCCTTTCCCGGCATCGTCCTTTTCCCGGCCGTCAACAGCCGCGCCCTCGAGGGGAGCGGCATCGACCGCATGGAGGAATTATACGCTCGCGTCGCCGCGCTGCCGGAATTTTCCGACGAGCGCGACGCGATCTCTGCGATCTTCGCCGACGCGCAGCAGCTCCCGTTCGACAGCGAGGGCCGCATCATGCTGCCGCCGGAATTCTGCGAGCATGCCGGAATCGTGCTCGAAATGGGCGCGGCCTTCGTCGGCAGCGGCAAGACCTTCCAGATTTGGGAGCCCGCGCGCTATGAGCTGCATCAGCAGGATCGCCGCGCGCGGGCGCGCGGCGTGACGCTGCCGCTTCCCGCGCCGGCACCGAAATGAGCGCGACGCACATTCCTGTCCTCGTCGCGGAAGTGCTGGCGGCGCTCGGGCCGCGCGACGGCGCGCTCTATCTCGATGGCACGTTTGGCGGCGGCGGCTGGAGCGAGGCCATGCTCGAGGCCGCGCGCTGCCGCGTCGTCGCGATCGACCGCGACGCCACGGCGCTCGGCCGCGGCGCAGCGCTGGCGCGGCGCTTTTCCGGCAGACTGACGCTCGTCGAAGGGCGCTTCGGCGAGATGATCGAGCTGCTGCGTCCGCTTGGCATCACGGCGGTGAACGGCGTGGCGCTCGACCTCGGCGTCTCATCAGCGCAACTCGACACGGCCGAGCGCGGCTTCTCGTTCCGCGCCGACGGCCCTCTGGACATGCGCATGGGGCGCGACGGGCCGAGCGCGGCCGATCTCGTCAACACGCTGTCGGAGCGCGACCTCGCCGGATTGATCCGCGATTATGGCGAGGAGCGTCATGCCCGCCGCGTCGCGCGCGCGATCGTGCGCGAGCGCGCCAAGTCGGCGATCACCCGCACCGCCGCCTTGGCCGCCCTCGTGCGCGGCGCGGTGCCGCCGACGAGCGGCATCGATCCCGCAACCCGCACATTCCAAGCGCTCAGGATCGCGGTCAACGACGAGCTGGGCGAGCTCGGCCGGGGGCTCGCGGCGGCCGAGCGGCTCCTGGCCCCGGGCGGACGGCTCGCGGTCGTCTCGTTCCATTCGCTCGAGGACCGCAGCGTCAAGAATTTCCTGCGTGCGCGGAGCGGCACGGCCGCGCGCGCCTCGCGCCATCTGCCGCCGCAGGCGCGCGGCGCGCCGCCGAGTTTTCGCCTCGTGAACCGCAAGCCGATCGCGCCCGGCGCGGCCGAGCTCGAGCGCAACCCGCGCGCACGCTCGGCGCGGCTCCGCGCCGCCGAACGCACGGCCGCGCCGCCGATGGACATCGAAGCATGATCCGGCCGAGCACGATCCTCTGGGCGTCCGCCGTGGTCGTGGTCGGCTATGCCATGTTCCAGGTGAAGTACGAGGTGATGCAGCAGGAAGACCAGCTCGGGCGCCTCAAGCACGAGATCGCCTCCGACCGCGAGGCGGTGCGCGTGCTCAATGCCGAGTGGAGCTTCCTCACGCAGCCGGCGCGGCTGGACGCGCTGGCGCGGCGCTATCTCGATCTCGTACCGATCGGCCCGAAGCAGCTTGGCAGCATCGCCGCTATTCCGCTGCGCGGGCAGGCGGCCGCCGCGCTTTCCGACCCCGCCGCGCCCGCGCGGCTCGCCGATCTCAAGCCGAGTACCGTACGATGAACGATACCGCGCCGCGCGAGGAAAATCCGTGCCGTCCGCGCCATTTCCGGCCTGATCCGTGCGGCCCGGCCGCGCCGCCCGAAGGCCCGGCGCGGCAGTCGCTCGAGCAGAGCCACACGCGGCTGCTGATCGCCGCGGCGCTGTTCTGCCTCGCGTTTGCCGTGATCGGCGGGCGCCTCGTCGAAGTGGCACTCGATGGCGGCGACACGCGGATTGCCCGCGAGGAGCCCGCGCACAAGATCGCCACGCGCGCCGACATCGTG
>Ga0335078_10015303_pt1 | contig 11387 bp, 8 predicted proteins | sample Lox_Sample_32_FD_206711 | JGI IMG/M metagenome (GOLD analysis project Ga0335078, IMG submission 206711) | Soil microbial communities from Loxahatchee National Wildlife Refuge, Florida, United States - Lox_Sample_3.2 | ecosystem: Environmental > Terrestrial > Soil > Wetlands | place: USA: Florida...
AAAGGGGTTTCGCCCGCGAGGATGTTATTCTATCGGCCCGAAAATGCAGGGATATCCGGATAAGTTGTTTAAAATCAGTAAAAGCTGGTAGCGCGCTCCGGCGGTTTAGAGATCCTGATACCCTGGTGGCCGGCGCGGATTGTAGTTCGGCGATCAGGGTTAACGGGATGTAAAACTTGGCATGCACCCAAACGCGGCGCTCTGCCCTGCGTGAGACACGGATGGGTATGTTACGATTTATTCCAGCGGTCGTTTGCGTGCCCTCATGCCTTGCTCTACGGGAGTCAGGAGGTGGGCAGAAAGGGATCCCCAATGCCGATTCTGAAAACCTTCAGGGCCACCATCCCTCGAGATACCTCCATGTGTGCCCTCTCTCTGACCTTTGACCCCAAGCTGGTATTCGGCAGGATTCGCGCGCCCGTCAAAGTTACTCTGAACGGCTACACGTATCGGAGCACGATCGCGGCAATGGGAGGCCCTCCGTTCATTCCGCTGCGCAAAAGCAATCGCGAGGCGGCGGGATTGAAAGGCGGGGAAACAGTGGAGGTCCGCCTCGAACTCGACACCGAAAAGCGGGAAGTGAATCCGCCGGCCGACTTCGTGAAGGCTCTCAAGGCAGCGCCGCCGGCTTGGGAGCGCTGGCGGGAACTTAGCTACACCTTGCAGCGCGAATACGTCGAAGCGTTGGCAGGAGCGAAGAAACCGGAAACCCGCGCTCGCCGCCTGGAGAACGCCGTCCGAACCATCCGGCAAATGCCGGAGCGGAAACGGTGACGGTGGGCAGGAGACGTGAAGTCATTCTGCTGTGTTGCGCCCGTTACGCCGAGGGAATGAGGTGGTGGATTACTGCAAAACAAAGCGCTGCGACGGCGCCGCTGATAGGAATCGTCAGGACCCAGGCCCATACGATGGATTTGGCGACCCCCCAGTGGACGGCGGAGAGCCGTTGTACGCTTCCCACGCCCATGATGCCGCCGGCAATGGTATGCGTGGTGGAGACCGGGATGCCGGCCAAGGCGTTGCCGAGGATGCTGACGGCCGCCGCGGTTTCAGCGCAGAAGCCCCCTACCGGGCGCAGCTTGGTGATTCCCATTCCCATGGTTTTCACAATCCGCCACCCGCCGGCCAGCGTTCCCAAGCCGATTGCCGCGTGCGCCATCAACACCACCCAGAAGGGGATATAGAAGTGGTTCAGAATGCCGGCCGTGAACAACACGGTAGCGATAATGCCCATGGTCTTTTGCGCGTCGTTGGTGCCGTGGCCGAGGCTGAAGGCGGCGGCGGAGAGCAATTGCAGCCGGCGGAAATGCTGATCCACGCGCATGGGAGTCCAATTCCGAAAAACCCAGTAGACGATAATCATCATTCCCCCGCCCAGGACGAAGCCGATGGCCGGCGAGAGGATGATGAAGACGAGCGTCTTGGTCCAGCCGGCTGGTAGAATAACCCTCCAGCCCGCTTTAGCAATTGCGGCTCCCCCGTAGCCGCCAATGAGAGCATGCGAAGAACTGACCGGAAGCCCGAAGTACCACGTAAGAATGTTCCAGAAGATCGCGCCCAACAATCCCGCCAGGACCACGTAGAGGTTCACGTAAGCCAGGTCAATCATTCCTTTACCGATGGTCCGGGCCACGGCAGTTCCGAACGTAAATGCGGCAACAAAGTTGAAGAAGGCGGCCCAGCAGACGGCGATGCGGGGCGAGAGCACACGGGTTGAAACGACCGTGGCGATCGAGTTGGCGGCGTCGTGAAAGCCGTTCAGAAAGTCAAAGCTGAGACCAACAGCAACAATGGAAACGGCAAACCAGAAACTGGTCATGTGTCCTGCTTTGGCCGAAGGGGTGTGGGTTCATCAAGACGATGAGGCCGGTCCTGGTCGGAGAGGTTCCGCTCAAGGAAGCTAAGAAAAAAGTTCATGCGGGCATCAGGCCTGCGGCTGAATATGGCCCCGGCAAGGGCGCCAATAGTGAGCGTCAGGAATACCGAACCGAGACATATCTCAGGAGACATGGAAATCCGTCCCATACTCCGCCTCCCGTGGGACGATAGTGGGGTTATGTTACAGGACGGAGAAGGTAGTGTTAAGCTTATGTTTCGATTCGGTAATCATGTCGCTTATTTGAGGTATTGTGACTGCGGAAGGCGAGAAATTCTTCAGGCCGCCCGCACCTTGCTCTGCCGGCGATCGCTTGGCGCGGCAGCGTCCGCATAACCGGCACTAACCGCCGGTTTCTCGGTACGAGTTAAGGCCAACGGCTTGGATGTTTGCAACCGGTCGGTACGGAAGGAACTCGGTTATAATGCAGGAACAGAAAATGGTCGTGCATCGCTCAACGACGGGACCCGGATCGGCACTTGTCCGGCACGTTGGTACGTGGGCAATCGTTCTCGCCGCCTCATTGCTGTCCGTTTCCGCTGCGACAGACATCTATGTCGAAACGGTGATTGACCCCAGCGGGCAACTTCGGATAACGACCAAACGTCGAAAAGAAATCGTGCCCAAAAAGGAAGCGGATCAGGTGAGCTTTGAAAGGGCCGCTATCTCACCCGACGGCCGAGCCGTGGGTTGGCTGGCTCTGTTTCCCAACAGCATTGCGCCCGAGCCTGTCCCCCTGAAGTTGGTCATACTGGCCAACGGCGCCCAGCGTTCCTTCACCGGCAGTGGCCTGCCCATCTCCGGGTGGTGCTTCTGGGCGGGAGGGAGGCAGGTGGCCTTCAAGCAGGGAACCATCCGCGGAGGCATGGGAGCCCACTACGAACTGCACGACATCGTCACCGGAGAACTGTCCGACAAGTACGATCCCGACGCCAACCCCGACTCCGTCACCAAGCCCCCGCGCTGGGTGGTAGTGATGGATTCAAGATACTGAGTCCGTTCATCCGGAGGATTCCTTGAGTGAAGGCGGCGTGGGCAGGTCCTGTTCACGAATAAATGGACATTTTGTCTGAATGGGGGTATCCTGCTCTTGGCATGATAGCGAGCGGCGGGGTCTCTCTCCTCACACCGCATAGCTGGCCCAGGATCCGCGGTCAATTTGCGCTTGGATCTACAACCGCTTTGCGGTCCTGACACAGCAGTACGGGGAAGGTGCCCGGCTCTAAACCTGAAGTAGTCAAAAACCCTTGGTAACCTGAAAAAACGGAAGACGGCGACCCGGAACTGGAAGCGGCCTGGCCAGAACTCAGACCGCATTCGCACCCGCGCACAAGGTGACCGTGCCGGTGGCCTTTTTCAAGCGTCGGCTGGGAATGCATAGTCTCTCAGGAGGTGCGTGTATGCTCAAGCCGCCAGGTGCCATAGTGCTCGGTATTGGACTCTTGCTCATCCCCTCTTGGGTATGTGCCCAAGTCCAGATGGGCGCACTGACGGGATCGATTCTCGATACGACCAATGCGGTCATCCCGCAAGCCGCGATTACGATCACCAACGTCGATACAGGGGTGAAAACGGAGGCAAAGTCCTCCAGCGCGGGTTACTATCGCGTGCCCGTCCCCCCGGGAAAATACACGGTGGAAGCGGGCAAGGCAGGGTTCAAGGCTTCCGTTGCCGCAGGCATTGTGGTGGCGGTAGCGCAGGTGGTTACCATTGACTTGACCCTGCAGCTCGGCAGTTCAACTCAAATTGTCACCGTGACCACGGAGGCGCCTCTTCTCACTCCCTCCACAGCCGAGGTAGGCGCCAGCCTCACGCCCCAGGAGTTCCAAACGCTACCGATCGAGGTCGACGACGGTGGCCGCCAGGCCCAGAGTTTCATCTTCAACAGCCTTCCCGGCGCCGTGGGGGACTCGTACCAGGGGTCCATCAACGGCGGCCAACAGTTCAGCCACCAGATCCTGATCGACGGCGTCACCATTGGCCGTTACGACATGTCGGGGGGGAGCATGGATGAGTACCACCCGGGGACGGATGCCATCGGCGAGTTCAAGGTGGAGATGACCAACTACTCGGCCGAATACGGAGACACGGGTGGGTCGATTGTCAACTTCTCCATGAAATCGGGCACCAACCAGCTTCATGGCACCGCCTTCGAGTACAACAAGAACCCCGTTTTCAACGCCGCCGGCCTGCTGGTGAATGCCTTTCCGGGGACCGTCAAGGACAATGAAAAGGACAATAATTTCGGCGGGACGTTGGGTGGCCCCATCCGCAAGGACAAAACCTTCTTCTTTGTGAGTTACGAGGGAGACCGCTTCACGAATTTTGCATACAGCGGCCTCACCACCATCCCAACCCCGGCGATGCGGGCGGGAGACTTCAGCTCCTTTCTGGGAGCCCAGGAGGGCACGGACGCGCTGGGCCGCCCCGTATACAAGAATGCGATCTACGACCCCACCACCACCCGGACCGTAGCCGCGGGGGCGACAGACCCCGTAACTGGATTAGTCAACAACACGGCCGCCAGCGCCGTGATGCGCGACCCCTTCCCGGGGAACGTGATTCCCGGCTCGCAGTTCAGCAACGCGACATCCGTTCTGCTGCCCATGTTCTCCAACCCATTGTTCCCCGGCGACCTCAGGAACACGCCTGAGTTCTGCTGCTCGACGCCGGTGTTGAGACGGGATGCCGTGAATGTGAAAATCGACGAAGTCCTCAACTCCAGGATGAAGCTGAGCGGGATGTTTGGCTACTATCGCCGCTTCCTCTGGAAGCGGAACACCGCTAATTCCGCCTATCCCCCCTTTCCCGGCCAGCCGATCAGCACGTATAAGAACCAGGAAGTGGTGGGCCCGCAGGCGCGTCTTTCCTACACCTGGACGATCAACGACCACTCCATCAACACATTCACGGTGGCTTACAATCGCACCAACAACGCCAACAACCTGACGGACAATGCCAAGTACACCTCGCAACTGGGCATCCCCGGCATTCCCAACACGTGCTTCCCGCACTTCAGCTTCAGTACGGGGAGCAACAAAGGCATTCAGTTCATGTCGGCGCTGGGAGTGGCGTGCGCGAACATCGATCCCTCGGAAAGCTATGTTTACCAAGACACCTACAATACAGTGCGGGGCAAGCACAGCTTGAAATTCGGCGCGGACTTCATCCGCTACCGTTACAACACGAATGAGCCGGGGGCGGAGTCGGGCTCCTTCTCATTCAACAGCAAGGAAACCTCGCTACCCGGCTTCACCTCCTCAACGGGGCACCCCTTCGCGAGCTTCATCCTGGGAAGCGCCGACGCAGCCAACCGGTCGGTCTATTACACCGCGCCCGGATATCGGGCGGGGGAAATCTCCTTCTTTGCGCAGGATGACTGGCGGGTTTCCACCAAGTTGACTCTTAATTTGGGAATTCGCTGGCAAATCCCATTGCCCAAGACGGAGGCGTACAACCGTCAATCGGGGTTCGATGCCACCCTGCCCAATCCCGGTGCCGATAATATACCCGGTGCCCTGGGGTTTCTGGGCAGTTGCCCCGGTTGCGTCAACCGCACGTCATTCCAGGATTGGTACTTCAAGGAAGTCGCGCCTCGTTTCGGCGTGGCGTATCAACTCACCCGGAATGTCGTCTTTCGAGGCGGATATGGGATTTCCTACGGCCCGCCCATTTTGAACAATTTCGGCAGCCAGAACCTCTCCGGATTCAACGGTACGGTGGTTCGGCATCATGCCTCGGGCACGGCAGGGAGCTTCGACCCGGTCACCTACCTTTCCACGTTGAAGAGCGCTCCCTTGCCTCCCACCGCCAATGTTGGGCTGCCGGAATTCACGGGGACCCTCCCCGATTATGATCCTGCTTCCTTCAACGGCAATGGGCTCGACTTTCTCCCGCAAAACTCACTGGCCCAGCCCTACGTCCAGAGTTGGAGCGCGGGATTTCAATACCAACTTCCCCATGACGTGCTCCTGGAGGCCAACTACATCGGGTCGAAGGGAACTCGCCTGCTCGACAGTAACTTTGCCACCGCCTTCGACCAGCCGAACTCGAAATACATGGGGCTGGGCGACGCCATGGACGACGATCTGGCAACCGACCTGGCCGATCCCGTGTTGGGACCCATTCTGGCCGGCTATGGCATCACCAAGCTTCCCTATCCCGACTTTGAGAACAACAACTACTCTTCCGATGTTTCGGCCGGCATTGCGCCCTACCCGCAATACCCGGGGTTGACCAACAACTACCCCACCATGGGCAACTCCACCTATCACTCCTTGCAAGTCATGGCTCGCAAGAATTCCGCCCACGGGTTGACGTTCATCGCCGCGTATACCCTTTCCAAGCTTCTCACGGACACCGATACGGCGCTGTACTACCCGAGCTACGGGGTGCAGGACTTCTACAATCGCAGATTGGAGAAGTCGATAGCGTCCTTCGACCATCCCCAGTCCGTTAAGCTGACCTGGATCTACTCGCTGCCGATCGGACACGGGCAAAAGTTCCTGAGTTCGACCGGTGGCTGGGATCGCCTGGTCTCCGGGTGGCAGATCACCGCCATCCAGCAGTACCTTGCAGGGGATCCACTCGCCATTTCCTCGTCGCTCTCCGTCTGTTGCGCTGCCAACACCCTCAATCAGGGTATCCGTGCCGATACGGTGGGGGGGATCCCCCAACTGGGTGTAGGGAAGGGGCTTGATGTCGTCAACGGCACACCCTACCTGCAGGAGGCTGGGTTCGTCGATCCACCCTCGTCACCCAACAATGGATACCCTCTGCGCATAGGAACTTCGTCACGTTTCCTTCCCAGCGCACGGGGACCCTGGCACCTCAACGAGGACTTTGGCATCATCAAGAACACGCGCATCAACGAACGATTCACCTTCCAGTTGCGCTGCGACATGTTCAACGTCTTCAACCGGACCGGACTGGGTAACCCGGACACCGCGCTTGGGGATGGGTATCCCGCCGACGGGGGGACGTTCGGCCTGGTTCTGGCGCCGATGAATGGACCGAGGATTGTCCAATTCGCCGGGCGAATCAACTTTTGAACTCGCGGTCGGATTGTTGACTCTACGGCCCGCCTTGCGGTGGGCCGTTCGGCTTGCTCGGAACAGTCGACCCCGATTCTTCCCTCTCAGATGGAAGACCAGATTCGCAGCGCGCTGCACACACTCAGGGTTACTCTGTGAAATGGGAACGATGAAGCATTGCCAGGCTAATTATTGGCGGCCCCTGTTCTGGTCCCATCGCTCACGGCTCCGTGATGGGCATCAATCGCGCGCAGGCGGGGCAGAATTCGGCCTGTTTCAGGTCGATGCGTTCCACGCCGTTGGAGGCGCTCATCACGCAGGTGTAATCGTGGCAGTGGCGCAAACCGTAGGTGTGGCCCAGTTCGTGGAGGGCTTCCTTCAAAAGCCGTTCGCGCAGCAGTTCGGGGTCGGGGGGCATACCGTAGAACTCCTGTCGCAGACGGTGAGCGCTCACTACCGCCCCGCCGTCGGCCAATTGCGCCTCGCCGAATACGAAGGTAAGGACGGGAATGTAGAGGTCCACTTCCGTAACCCCCAGCACTTTCCACGAGTCGCCGGGGGGCTTTTGGAGAATCTTCTTGAGGATTTCGGAGGAGTGGTACTGCCGCCGCAGCGCGTTGAAGGCGAACTCCGCCTCCATCCCCCCGGGCTGAATGGAGCAGGCCGCCCGCAGTCGACGCGTCAGCGCTTCGGCCAGCGGCTCAAGCAGGGTGCGGTCGACCTTCCCCACCGGTTGTATCGAGATGATCTTCATACCGCGTTGGCGTTCGCGCTCGCTTTCCGGAATCCGTATTTCTTGATCTTGTTGTAAAGGGTGACGCGGTCGATGCCGAGCGCCTTGGCGGCGCGCGTCTGGTTCCAATCACATGCTTCCAGGACGTGCAGGATGTGCCCGCGCTCGACGTCCTCCAGCGCCATGCCGCCCTCCACTGCGGGAGGCGTGGCGACCTGGAGGGGGAAGTCCGAGGCCTGGATTTCCGGCTCGCGCCCCATCACCATGGCGCGTTCGATGGCGTTTTCCAACTCCCGAACGTTGCCGGGCCACTGATAATTCATCAGAATATCAAGCGCGGGGCGGCTGATGGAAGTGAAGCGTTTGTTCATGGCGCGCGAATACTTGTGCAGGAAATGATCGACGAGGAGCGGGATGTCCTCCTTACGCTCGCGCAGCGGCGGCAGCGTGATGCCGAAGACATTCAGGCGATAATAAAGGTCGGGCCGGAAGGTGCCTTCTTTGACCAGCAGGGTCAAGTCTTTATTAGTGGCGGCGACGGCGCGGAAATCCACCTTGATCGTCTGGTTTCCGCCCACCCGCGTGATTTCCTTTTCCTGGAGGACGCGCAGCAGGTCGGTTTGCGTCTTCAGGCTGATGTCGGCAATCTCATCGAGAAAGACCGTTCCGCCCTCGGCTACCTCGAATTTGCCCTTCTTGCGATATTGCGCGCCGGTAAAGGCGCCTTTCTCGTGCCCGAAGAGTTCGCTTTCCAGCAGAGTTTCCGTCAGTGCCCCGCAGTGGATGGTGACCATCGGCATGAACCGCCGCGGGCTCAGGTTGTGAATGGCGCGCGCCACCAGTTCCTTGCCGGTGCCGCTCTCGCCGTGGATGAGCACCGTGGTGTCATTGGGCGCCACGGTCCGGATGCTCTCCAGCACCTGTTGCATGGGCTGGCTCTGGCCCACCAGATCAATCGCCTGCGCCTCTTCCAGCGTCTCGCGCAGCCGCAGGTTCTCTTCCTGCGTGCGGCGATGCTCGAGGGCTTTGCTCACGGCGTGCGCCAGGTCGTCGGGGTCGAAGGGCTTCATGATGTAGTCGTAGGCGCCGTCTTTCAGCGCTTGCACCGCGGTATCCACGGAGGCGTAGCCGGTCATGATGATCACGATAATATTGGGCTCGACCTCGCGGATCTTGCGGTGCAACTCCAGGCCGTCCATGCCGGGCATTTTGATGTCCACCAGGGCCAGGTCCCAGCGCTGGCGCGGCAGCTTCAGCAGCGCCTCGCGCGCGCTGTTGGCCGTCTCCACGCTGTAGCCCTCTTCTTCAAACCATTTGCCCAGCGAGTCCCGCACGACGTTTTCGTCGTCAACGATGAGTAGACTGGCTTTGGGATTCATAACCGACTCCTTGATGGCCGATTGACGATTGTCGATTCCCGATTGACACCCAGGTCATTCTCCGTTGATATCAAGTGACAAGCATCAAACACCAATTCTTAATTCTTCATGGCGACCTGTTTCGCCGTTTTCCGCGCAGCGACAGAAATCGCCAAAAGCTCATTCGCCTCTTTCAGTAATGGGATTAATCGCTCCCTCTTGATCAGGTTGGACTCCTCCAACATTTCGAGCCAATAAACGCTCTCGTCGGTTTCTTCAACGACTGTCCTTGGTTCGCGCTCGCAGTTCTTCAGGGGTCATAAGGCCTCTGGGGACTGATTGGTAACTACAAGCCGCAAGTCCATCCTCCGCTTTCAATCGACAATCGACAATTCCTTATGCCGCATGCCCGATGCTCACTGGCGGTTCCTCCGGCAGCAGAACGGTGAACGTCGTTCCCTTCTGCGCGTTGGACTCCACCTCGATATTCCCTCCGTGTTGCTGCACGATACCGAGCGCGATGGCCAGACCCAGGCCGGTTCCCTTACCCTCTTCCTTGGTGGTGAAAAAGGGCTCGAAGATATGGGAGAGAACCTCGGGGGAGATGCCCGGACCTTCATCCCTCACCGCCACGCGGCCCAGGCGATGCGCCACGTCGTAGGCGGTTTCCACGCCCAGGCGGCCTCCGTGGGGCATCGCTTCCACCGCGTTCATCATGATCACCAGCAAGGCTTGCTGAACCTGTCCCGCGTCGCAGTAGAGCGCCGGGAGGGCCGAGTCGAGTCTCTTCACCAGCTCGATGCCCTGCAAATCCATCTGGTGGTTGACCAGCAGCAGGCACCGTTCGATGATGGTGTTCAGGTCATTCTTCTGGGGATTGATGGGCGTCTGGCGGGCGAAGGTGAGCAGGTTCTGCACAATGCCTCCGCAGCGCCGGCTTTCGCGCTCGATAATCTGCAAATAGCTCTTGGCATCTTCCAGGCGCCGGTTCTCGCTGAGGCCCTTGTCCGCCATGCGTGAAATCAGTTTGCTGTATGTCAGGATGCCGGCCAGGGGATTGTTGATCTCATGCGCCACCACCGCCGCCAGCTTGCCCAGGGAGGCCATTTTCTCCGAGTTCGTCAGGCTGCGATAGGCGCGCTCCAACTCCTCCGTTTTCTGGTGTACGCGGTCTTCCAGAGTCTGCGTCCACTGGCGATTCTCCGCCTGCGCCTTCCTAAGCTCCTGGGTCATTAAATTGAAGGAAGTCGCCAGGCTGCCGATCTCGTCCCGGCTGGTTTCGGGAAGCAGGTAATCCAGATTGCCCTGGGCCACGGCGCGTGTTCCCTCCGTGAGTTTGCGCACCGGTTTGTGAACGGTCAACCAGATCAGCCAGGCGGTGAGCAGGCTCACCACCAGAAGCGCGACGGCGGTATAGACCATCCCCCGTCGCTCGTGTTGCGCCAGTGCCGCGTCCATGGCGGCCAGTGAGAGGTTGGTATCCAGCACGCCCAGCACCTGGCTCTGGCTGTTGTGGGCATGGCAGGCGGCGTTGGAGCAATCCGCCTCGTTTTCGATGGGCCGAATCAGTCCCAGCACTCGGCCGCCATCGCGCCCCCGGTAAATGCGCATACGGTCCGGGCGGTCGAGCTTGGCCAGCGGTTGCGCCTGCGCATGGCAGGCGTAGCATGCCTCCGCATTCTTATCGACGAACTGGCCCACCTCCTGGTCGTCGGTGGAAAAGCTGATTTGTCCTTCCTTATTGAAGATGCGAATGCGGCTGATGCCGCCTTCGTGCCCGATGGTATTGATGATGTGGAACACCTCTTCACGCTGATTTCGCAGCATGGAGTAACGAATGCTGCGGCGAATTGTGTCGCTGATTCGGTCGGCGCTTTGGAAGATGATCTCCTGCTGCGATTGCCGCCAGTTGTGCAGATTCCAAACCCCGTAAAGCGAAAAGAGGAGCGCCACCCCGCCCACCACGCAGGCGGTCAGCTTGAAGGCCAGGCTTTGTGTAAGTCGCGTCATTTAACGTCCCCGGGATACGGGACACGGGTCACGGGATAGGGCGATAGGGGAAACTGGATACGGGGTGCATAGCTCGGAACTGGCGATTTCAGCGGAGATGATTGCATGGGCGGCGGAATTAGCATCTTCGCCGGCGCCTTGGTTGAAGTTTCCCGTACCCCGTATCCCGCATCCCTTTTCCCGTGTTCCAACTATCCCCGAACGGCAACTCTGTTCTCGCGTACCGCATTTCCCGTATCCCGTACCCCGTGTCCCGTATCCCGCTTTCTGTGTTCCGCCTCCGGCTCAAACACATTGAGGTACCGCACCGCCAAACTGAACAGCAGAAAGCCCACGCCGACGATGGACAGGGTCACGGCCACCTCCGTCCAGCGGGG
>Ga0335078_10015304_pt1 | contig 11387 bp, 8 predicted proteins | sample Lox_Sample_32_FD_206711 | JGI IMG/M metagenome (GOLD analysis project Ga0335078, IMG submission 206711) | Soil microbial communities from Loxahatchee National Wildlife Refuge, Florida, United States - Lox_Sample_3.2 | ecosystem: Environmental > Terrestrial > Soil > Wetlands | place: USA: Florida...
CAAATCTATCAGTTTCCAGACGCCACCCCGCCGAATGCGGCGGTCCAGTTAGGCGGGGGCTCATTTGAGGAGTCCAACGATATCCACTGGAAAGATCCCACCTCAGCGCAATGGAACCTGACTGTGGAGCGGCAAGTGACACCGAACACAACGGTCCGGGTCAGCTACGTCGGCCAAGCGACCTGGCATCTGCCCATTACCATCGACCTCAACCAGGTGCCGGCAAGCACCACTCCGTACAACCAGCTCGCGGCGCCCTATCCGCAGTTCGATCTGCTGATGGATTCGCAGAGCATCGGAAACGCGAATTATGAGTCGGGTATATTCCAAGTCCAACACAGGGTTTCGCATGGGCTGACGATTCAGGGGACCTACACCTGGGCGAAAAATATCAGCGACGCGCAAGGCAGCGACGCGCCCGCAGGATTCGCCAGCGAAGAGCCGTACGCCGTCGAGATTGCCAACCATTTCGATATCCCGTACGACCGCGGCAACGTGGCGGGAACGCCGAGACAGCGGTTCTTATTGACGGGGACTTACCAGCTGCCCTTCGGAAAGGGGAAGTACTTCGATGTACCCGAGCACCTCAATCCAGTTCTGGGAGGCTGGAATCTCAGCGCGGTTGCGACGATACAAACCGGTCAGTGGCTGACGCCCACGATGAGCGCAGCCTCGGATCAGTCGAATACAAATCTGGTCGTACGAAATGAAGAAGGAGCGGCGGCTGCGCGCCCCGATTGCGTCGGCAATCCCATCCCTTCGAATCAGACCCCGGGGGAGTTCTTCAACTCCAGTGCATTCGCCCTTCCTCCGCAAGACGCCGGACGGTTTGGCACTTGCGGCTTGGGCATTTTGGAAGGGCCAAACTTGATCAACGTTAATGCGGGGCTGGCCAAGATCTTCAGCCTCAGTGAACGATTCCATCTGCGCTTCGAGGCGTCGTTCACGAACATTTTCAACCGCTCCAATTACGCGCCGCCTGCATTGAATTTTAGCAACCTGTCAACCTTCGGAGTGCTCACATCCGTGCTGCCGCAAGGCTCCGGCGGCAATCGCACCGGGCAACTGGCTCTCCGTCTCGATTTTTGATGAACGCAGTTGGCAGCGATGGCCCCTTCTTAGGAAGCCATCGCTGCTTGTTCTGCGTGTGCTGCCGGCTGACCGGTCTACGGCTCGCCTTCCAGCTTCCGAATCCGCACTTCCACTCCGGGCGTATCCTTCAGGGCTTCGGTGAAATCCTCGGGCTTTGAAACGAGGGGGAGTTTTCCGCCGATCTTCGAGGCTTAACGACCGTGCCGGTGCTGCGAATTCATTCTAGGACTTGACTCCCGAGTCACAAAGGTTAGGAATCATCGAGCGCCAATTGGTCAAAGGCGATTGAAACAGACTCAGGCCAACGAATTTTCCTCCCCGTCATTCTGATCCAGTAATCCCTATCGATAGCCAGAGCTTCATAAACTCTCGTCGCGGATTTTCATCCCTAGGCTGCGACGGGAGTCAATGCCGGCAAGTTTGTTTTCTCTTCCACAATTTCATACGTGGTTTGCAATCTGGCCGTTTGCTTTACCATGGCGCCCACCGAGCAATACTTTTCCTCGGAAACGCGGATGGCTTCCTCGACCGCGCCGTGATCGATCTCATACCCAGTGACCACGTGGACGATGCGGACGGCTGTGAACACCTGCGGCGGACGCTCGGCCTGGTCGGCCTCGACTCGCACTTCGTAGCCGGTCACTTTCTGGTGGTACTTCTGTCGAAGGATCGTAATCACGTCGAAAGCGGTGCAACCGGCCAGAGCGACGGCGGCCAATTCGATGGGTTTGGGGCCGGTGCCTCCGGCTGGATCATCGAGGAGAATGTGGTGTTCGCTCCCCGTTGTGGCTACAAACTGGCGCTCCTGCTTTAAGGGTTGAGTAAGGTGGACTTTTGCAGTGATCATTTTTGCCTCCCAGACTTGAAACTTGAACGAGCGCAAACCCTCAATTTTCTCCCGCTTCAACGTTTCATTCTTCTTGTCGCCTTACAAAGCATACCGGCGGAAAATGCGGATGATAGTGATTCAAGTCACATTCGGCGGAGACAATCGTCACATCGGATAGAATCCTGGGAACATATCTTGAAATGGTGAGGTGCGCCGTTGCTGAACATTAAAAAGATTCTTCTTCCCCTCGATCTGGAGCAAGGCACTTTGCCGGCGGCCGTGATTCATCAGGCGGCGGCGCTGGCCCATCATTTCCACGCGGAAATCCTTGTACTGCATGTCGTAAAACCGTTGACCTATATAGCCGGAAAGGACGCGGCACGCGAATCGATGGAACAAGACGTCACAAGCGAGCAAGAGAAATTGAAGGAACTCCTGGGCCCGGAACTCAACGGACTTTCGGTTCGAGACGTGGTGGTCAAGGGCGATCCCGCCCGTGAAATCCTGCGCACCGCAGCCGGCGAGAAAATCGATCTGATCGTGATGCCGACGCACGGATACGGGGCATTCGAGAAATTTCTCGTGGGATCCGTGACGGCCAAGGTGCTCCACAACGGCGAATGTCCGGTATGGACGGAAGCGCCCGCAGAAGGAGCAACGGGCCAACCGTTCGCCATCCGCAGGGTCCTCTGCGCCGTGGATTTCAGCGCTCACAGCGCAAAAACCATACGCTGGGCGCACGCCGTCGCCAATGAATTCGGCGCTCAGCTGACGCTCGCGCACGTGACTCCGGGAGTCGAAATCTACGGTCCCGGCGGCTACCACGTCATTACGGACATGAAGCAAGAACTTGTCAGCGGGGCGATGCGGCAAATGGCAAGGATTCAGCAAGAGCTCGGCACAAAAGCAGAAGTATTCATTGGCAGCGGTGATGTTCCGAAGGTCATGCGCCAAGCCGCGGAAGAAACAAAGGCAGACCTGTTGGTTGTCGGGTGCCGATCGCTGGACCGGCGGTTTGGGAATACGGCTTATGGAATCATTCGCGAGGCGCGCGTCCCTGTGCTCAGCATATAGCCTTGGGAGCCGTGAGATCTGAGATTGTTCTTGCCGATCCTCGGCCCGAATTGCGTTCCTGCAAAGGTTTGAGAACTAGGACCAGCAGAGTTCCCTCAGGCGAGTAATCCCTTCGATATCATGGGTTCCCCATCCGCTTCGGTGCGCAAGATCTAATGTCACCGGAGATGCGGGTGTGAATGTTGTCACAAGTACGGGTGACATCGATCACAGCGGGCGCCGCCCCCGCGCGATAACGTGGCTTTCGTAAGGCTTATGGAAGAGGCTTCCGTTCAAGGGGTCTGGCGTGAAAGGAATTCTGAAGCTCGGTTTCAAGCTGCTGGTCAACGACAAAGCCAAGTTTACGGCATTGCTCCTTGGCATCACGTTTGCCGTGTTTCTCATCATGTTCATCACCTCGATGTTCAGCGGGGTGCTCAACCACGCCTCCTCCACCATCATCAATATCGGAGCATCCATGTGGGTCATGGACCCGGCCGTCCAGACCGTGTCCAACTCGGTGGGCATGCCGGACTATATTCTGGACGCGGTTCGAAGCATGCAAGGAGTGAAATATGCCGTCCCACTTTATTCGGGTGGGGCTCTGCTGAAACTTTCCGATGGGACCTATCAAACGGTAACCGTAATCGGGCTGGATGACACCAGCCTGTTTGGCAGACCTTCTTTGCTTCAGGGAAAAATCGAAGACATTTATGCGGAAAACGGATTCATCGCGGTAAAGGATGCGGAGTTTAACAAGCTCGAAAATCCCCACATCGGCTCGGAGTTTGAACTGAATGATTTTCGCGGCGTCATCGTGGGAATCGCCAAAGTAACGAGCTCCGGCCTGTACGGCACTCCCACTCTCTACACGACCTATTACCGGGCCATTCAGTACATCCCCAATCCCCGCTACACGATCTCGTACGTGCTCGTGGAACCGAAGAGTGCAAGCGATATACCGCGGATTGAAAAGGAAGTCGAGGCGCTGGGCTACAAAGCACGAACCAAGGCGGAGTTCATGCAGAGGACCGCGGACTTCTTCGTCTACCAGACTGGCGGCGGGACCAACATGCTGATCATGACCGCGATCAGCTTCATCGTCGGCCTATCGATTTCGGGACAAACGTTTTACACATTCATCCTGGAAAATCTGGAACGCTTCGGAGCGCTGAAGGCCATCGGCACGAGAAACCGCGTTCTGGTCGTCATGATCCTGTTCCAAGCTGGGTTCACGGCATTCATTGGCTACGGTTTGGGGGTTGGGCTTTCCGCTCTGCTGATCTGGATGGCAAAGCTGAGGCTTGCCAGCTACGCCGCGATGATGACTTACGGGGATCTCGCGTTTGGCTTCGGAATGGTGGTTTTGATTGCGGGAGTTTCCAGCTACGTCGCCGTCCAGCGGGTTTTGAAAATTGAGCCGTTCGATATTTTCCGAGGATGAAATGTCAGACACCGCTATTCAAGCGACCGGAGTGACCAAGTGGTTCGGCGAAGGCGAGGCCAAGACCATGGCGGTCAATGAAGTCAACCTGGAGGCAAAATTCGGCGAAATGGTTTATATCGTCGGGCCCTCCGGCAGCGGAAAAACGACTTTGCTCAGTATTCTTTCCGGCATTCTCAGGCCGAACAGCGGCGCTGTTTCGGTGGAGGGCGTCGATATTTGGAGCCTCGATTCCGATCATCTTGCCGATTTCCGTTTGGGAAAAATCGGTTTCGTATTCCAGGACTACCACCTCTTTCCCCGCTTGACCACCGTTGAGAACGCGGCGATTCCCCTGATCCTCAAAGGCAAGAACTGGGACGAAGCCGTCGACGAAGCCAAGAAGTACCTCGAAATCGTTGGGCTCAAGAACCGCGCCGAATTGCCTCCCGTGAAGTTGAGCGGCGGAGAGCAGCAGCGCGTGGCCATTGCGCGGGCCATCGGCAGCCAGCCCGATATTTTGATTATGGACGAGCCGACCGCTTCGCTGGACGGAGATACCGGCCAGGCGATCGTGGGTTTCGTGAAAAAGAACGTCCTCAACGAACATCGCTGCATTCTCGTCGTGACGCACGATGACCGGATTTATGAATTCGCGACGCGAATCTTGCACATGGAAGACGGCCGCCTCAAAGGGTCAAAAGAGAGGTCAGCATGAAAACCAAAATTGTTGTCATCATCGCCGTCATCGGAATCGTGGGCGGGATCGCGAGCGCGATCGTCTCCAGCTTTGCAACGCCGCCGCTGCCGCCGGCCTTCACTCCGGCCGAGAATCCCTATCCGAGCGCCATCTATGCCGAGGGCATTGTCGAGAGCGCGCAAGCCAGTGGAGAGAACATCAACCTTTATCCTGAAATCGGCGGCACAGTGAAGGAAATCCTCGTTTCCGAGGGAGAGCAAGTCAAAGCGGGCCAGCCGTTGCTCCGGCTGGACGAGTCCATTCAAAAGGCGGCCGCCGAGCAACTCGGTTCCCAGGCGCAAGCCGCGGAAGCCATGCTCGAAGAGCTGAAAGCGGAGCCCAGAAAAGAAACCCTCGACGTCAACGTCGCGCAGGTAACTTCCGCCGAGGCCAGCTTGAAAACCGCGCAGGATACATTGCAGAAAACGGAAGCGGCATATGAAATCGATCCGCGATCCGTGAGCAAGGCTGCGCTCGACGACGCGATCAACGCTGCGGCGGTGGCTGAAACAAATCTACAAGTTGCTAAAAGGCAGTACGAATTGACCAAGGCGGGGGCTTGGATTTACGACATCCGCAATCAGGAACGCACGAAACACGCGCTGGAAGAAGCCTACGCCTCATCGAGTGCATTGCTCGCGAAGTACACCTTGCGAGCCCCGCGGGACGGCGTCGTGCTCTCCATCAACACCATCGTCGGCAACTATGCGTCCCCTCAGGGCTCCTACGATGCTTACACGCAGGGCCAGGATCCGGTCATTACGTTGGGGAGTTCTCCCGAGTCCCTGCACGTGCGCTGCTACGTGGACGAAATCTTGGTGCCGCGGCTTCCCGAAGGCTCCAAGATCAAGGCGCAAATGTCCATCCGCGGATCGAATGTAAAAATTCCGCTGGAATTCGTCCGGGTGCAGCCGTTCGTTTCGCCGAAAATCGAACTCTCCGATCAACGCCAGGAGCGTGTGGACGTCCGGGTGCTGCCCGTGATTTTCAAGATCGGGAAGACCGCGACCGTCAACATCTACCCCGGCGAACTGGTGGATGTGTACATCGGTGATTGAAATGAAAAGGGCTAGCAACGGAGTTTCCCCCATGTGCGACAAAACCGGTCGAATCGTTTTGGAGGCCGCGCTTGTAACGACTCTTCTGCTGCTCGTTGGATGCACCGTTGGCCCCAAATATGTGCGTCCAGTGGTTCAAAGTCCGCCGGCCTACAAGGAGCTTGCGAAGGGCGCGGCGAACGGATCGGATGCATTTCGGACGGCGCAGCCTAAGGATGGAACATCGCGCGGAAAGTGGTGGGAGATATTTGGCGATTTGCAGTTGAATGATTTGGAAGAGAAGGCCAATTCCTCCAACCAGGAAATCGCGGCGGCAGTAGATAACTTCCTCGCGGCGCGGGCGCTCGTGCGCGAGGCTCGCTCGCAATATTTCCCAACCGTGATTGCCAATCCGAGCATCGTCAATTCACACCCGAATCCGGGCCAATACGGAGGTTTGGTTACGGGAAATTCCTCTGCGTCTGGATTTGCTGTCAAATCGTTCACGGACTATTCGCTGCCTTTTGACGCCTCCTGGGAACCCGATTTCTGGGGACGCATCCGGAACACCGTGAAGGCCAATGTGTACGCCGCGCAAGCCAGCGCCGCCGATCTCGAGAACGTTCGCTTGACCGACCAGGCCGAACTGGCTGTCGATTATTATGAGCTGCGCGCGCAAGATTCCCTAAAAGAAGTGCTCGATTCCACGGTCGCCGCCTATCAGGACACATTGGATCTCACGACCAGCCAGTACAAGGCCGGACTCGGCAACGAGGAAGCCGTCGCGCAGGCCGAGGCTCAGTTGAAAGCGGCGCAGGCTCAGGACACCAATTTGGGAATTCTCCGCGCCCAGTACGAACACGCCATCGCGGTCCTCATCGGGCAACCGGCCTCGACTTTCTCGCTGCGCGCGAATCCCCTAGGCGCGAATCCTCCGGCAATTCCCGTCGGGATTCCGTCCGAACTTCTCGAGAGGCGGCCCGACATCGCGGCGGCTGAGCGCCTCGTCGCGCAGGCCAACGCGCAGATTGGCGTGGCGGTTTCCGCCTACTATCCAAATGTCACGTTGAGCGCGAGCGGAGGATTAGGAAGCTCATCCATCGCGGATTGGTTTACCTGGCCGAGCCGGTTCTGGTCCGTCGGCCCGAGCCTGGCCGAGACAATTTTCGACGCCGGTTTGCGCAAGGCCACAGTTCAGCAGTACCGCGCGTCATACGACCAAACCGTGGCCAACTACCAGCAAACCGTGCTCGTGGCGTTTCAGCAGGTCGAGGACAATCTCGCGTCGCTCCGAATTTTGTCGCTGGATATTGTGCAACAGGACGCCGCTGTGGAAGCCGCCACCAGAAGCCTTCAGGAAGCCACCGTGCGTTATAAAGCCGGACTCGACCCGTACCTCAACGTCATCTCCGCTCAAACGATTCAATTAAATGATCAGCAAACGGCGGTGAATTTCCGCATGCAGCAAATGGTCGCCAGCGTTCAGTTAATCAAAGCCTTGGGCGGCGGCTGGGATGCTACTCGGCTTCCTACCGGCAATGACTTAAAGGCGAGCGCCAAGTAGCGCGGACTTCAGTCTGCGGGTTTTGACTCTTGCTAGGACAAACCCCCACAGACTGAAGTCTGCGCTACCTACTCCTCGCCCTCCAATTTGCGAATCCGAACCTCGACTCCGGGCGTATCCTTCAGCGCGTTGGCGAAATCCTCCGGCTTGGATCCGCGATAGTGATACGGATAGACAATTTTCGGCCGAAACGCTTTCGCGCATTCCGCGGCCTCGAGCGGCGTCTCCGTTCGCGGAGGATTCATGGCCAGGAACGCCACCGTAATGTTTTTCAGGGCTTTCATTTCCGGCGTGCATTCCGTGTCTCCTGAAAAATAAACGCGCGTGTCGCCAAAATTCAAAACATAGCCGCTGCCGATTCCCTTGTGGTGATACGGTTTTCCGGGGCCCGATCCGAAGACCAGGTTGTACATCGGCACGCCCTCGATTTCGATGCCCATCACCGTTCTTTTCTCGGAGTCGCTGATCGCCTCCGCGATGCCGCAAGCCGGCGCGCAATTCAATGTGTCGATGACGGCAGGCGGGCCGACGATGATGGTTTCGGGCTTCTTTAGTTTATCGACCATTGTGCGGTCGAGATGGTCGGCGTGGGTGTGCGTGATGACGATCAAATCCGCAGGCGGAAGGCCGGTGAAATCCCCCTGGCTCCACGGATCGACATGAATCACCTTGCCGCCGAATTCGAGCATCACGCTGCCGTGATAAATGGGCATCAGGCGCAGCTCGCCGCGCGACGTTTGAATCGTGTCGGTTTGCCGGTTGGACGTGTTCGCTCGGAGGTGGATTGGTAGAGCCAAGAGCGACATAACGAGAACCGCTGCCGCGAACGCGTATCTGGCGTGTTTTTGCATGGACCAGGCTCCTCTCACTTCTTATGCAGCGCGCGTAGTATATATCGTCGGCGCTTCCCAGGTAAGCGCCGTCCTCGCCGTTGCCTGGCGCCTGCCCTGCTTTTTCTCCCCTCGCTTTCTTCTCTTGACTCAGCGTGGGATTGCCTCTATTGCATGTAGGTAGCAAAGCTCCCTTTCATTTTGCAATTCTGGGACCGGCACGGACATGGGGTAAGGAGGAAATGCGTCATGGCGGAAACTCGGGCAACCAGCTCGCATCAAGAATCGGGGCAAACGGCGGACGCGATGCTGGACGGCGCGCGCTACCTCGCCAGCCTGCGGGATGCGCGCGAGGTTTACATTTACGGCGAGCGCGTCCCGGACGTTACGCAGCATCCCGCCTTCCGCAATGCTTGCCGTTCCATTGCGCGGCTGTATGACGCGCTGCACGATCCGAAGACGCGGGACACGCTGACGGGGACCGACCGCTCCGGCGTGCGCACGCATAAATTTTTCAAGCCGTGCTATTCGGCGCGGGAATTGTGGGAAGCGCGAGACGCCATCGTCGCCTGGTCGCGCTTGAGCTATGGCTACATGGGACGATCGCCGGATTACAAGGCGGCGCTGATGGGCAGCCTGGCGTCCGAGCCTGAGTTTTATGCGCCATTCGACGAGAGCGCGCGCAAATGGTATGCGCGATACTCTTCGCAGTGCCTCTTTCTGAATCATTGCCTGATCAACCCGCCTATCGACCGCAGCCGCCCCGTGCACGAAGTCGGTGACGTTTTCGTTCACGTGGTGAAGGAAACGGACGGCGGCATGATCGTCAGCGGAGCCAAGATGCTGGGCACCGGCTCGGCCATGACGCATGCCACATTCGTGGCCCAAACGAACTCCACCACGTTGGACAAGGAAAAGGCCAAGGATTTCGCGTTGGTATTTATCGCGCCGATGGATACGCCCGGCGTGAAGCTGATTTGCCGCGCTTCCTACGAACAGAATGCGCACAGCCCGTTCGATTACCCGCTCTCCAGCCGCTTCGACGAAAACGACGCCGTGCTGATTTTTGAAAACGCGTTCATCCCGTGGGAAAACGTGCTCGTCTATCGCGACCCCGAAAGAGCCAACAGTTTCTATCGCCATTCCCGCTTCGCCAATCGCTACATGTTCCAGGCTTCCTCGCGCCTGGCGGTGAAGTTGGATTTGATGGTGGGACTTTTTGCCAAGGGGATTGAGACGAACGGCACGGACGCGTTTCGCGGCGTTCAAGCCGCGCTCGGCGAAATCATCGCCTGGAGAAATTTAATTTGGGCGATGACGGCGGCGATGGCCCTCGATCCGGAGGACGCCCCCGGCGGCACCGTCGTGCCCAAGCAGGAATACGCCTACACCATGCGCCTTTTCTGCACCCAGGCCTGGCCCGCTGTTCGCCACATCTTCGAACAATTTCTGGGCGGCAGCCTGCTCATGTCTCCCTCGAGCTACAAGGATTTTCTGAATCCCGATCTCGCGCCGCTCCTCGAAAAATATTATCGCGGCGCATCCGCCACCGCCGCCGAACGCATCAAGCTCTTCAAGCTCATCTGGGACGCCATCGGCACCGAATTCGGCGCCCGCCACGAACTCTACGAAATTAATTATTCCGGAAACCACGAGCAGATCCGCCTCGACATCCTCACCGGCGCGAAGAAAACCGGAATCCTCGACCAGTGCCTCGCCCTCACTGACCAGTGCATGTCGGACTACAGCCTCGAAGGCTGGAAAGACTCCACCTGGGTCTGGGAAAAGTAGAGGACAAATATTTAACATGTCGGAAAGTACCTCGCGAGGAGATTCGGTGCATGAGTCGTGCTCCCTCTAGTCCATACCGTCACCGGCGATTCCGTTACGGGTCGACTGAGTTGCCTTTGCCCAAGTGGCGGAGTAAGTGTCCATGACGAAGCTTTCTACAGTTCTTAGGTCTGGTTCTAAAGGGAGCGGCGAGGATTGGAGCAGTTCAGCGAGTCGCAATTCCAACTGGGTGCATTCTGTAAGCACGTCAGCTAAATTGCTGCGTCCCCGTCGGACATCCATCAAGTGATCACGGACTGGCCCACGCATTGGCAATGTCAATCGCCCCGATTCGAGAAACTCGACCCCCTGATGCCCGAGCCGTAGCATGTGCATGGCGTACTTGGTGTCATACCCAAACTTTTCAACGAGTTCAATGCGATTCACATCCCGCTGACCTCGCTCACCGACAAGTCGTTGTCTCTGCGCTTCCAGGTAACCGAGGAATCGTTTCCCCGCTCGTCTCGACGCAAACGCAGGGGCGAGTTTCTGAAGGTCTTCCCCAACACGGGTTCTGACCACTAACGCATCATCCGGCAAGTACATCAGAAGCAGGACGGTTGGATTGCCTTGCAACGCTAGGCGTGCCCACTTCCGCAGACTGTAAATGGTCAAATCAAGATCGCCCGCCTGAGATCGGGCTCCCGGGTCTCCCTCCCGTTCGGCGGCAGAGCGATATACCCAATGCTCGAACTTACCAAAGCCCACAACATATCGGCGTGGCTCGACACACACGCCCATTTCGTCTCGGTCGTCCGTGCCTGAGAGTTCTAGGCCATGAACGGTAGAACCGACCAATCCTCGTAGAATGGTATTTGATTCAGCGATCGACTGACACAATTGATCATCGTTGAACAACTTAATGACTCTCCATCTGACTCGCGGGCTAAAGTAGTTTCTGAAATGCGGATTAGTGATCATACATGCGGGCTTGGGGTAACTCCAAGTCCCGAGAAGCCTGGGTGGTGCTCTAAATGAATGTTGATCGGG
>Ga0335078_10015305_pt1 | contig 11386 bp, 10 predicted proteins | sample Lox_Sample_32_FD_206711 | JGI IMG/M metagenome (GOLD analysis project Ga0335078, IMG submission 206711) | Soil microbial communities from Loxahatchee National Wildlife Refuge, Florida, United States - Lox_Sample_3.2 | ecosystem: Environmental > Terrestrial > Soil > Wetlands | place: USA...
GTCGAGGAAGTGGGCTTCGTGCCGATTCAGGAGCTCGCCGGGATCGAGGGCTTTGACGAGGACATCGCCGGCGAGCTGCAGCAGCGCGCGCGCACGTTCCTGAAGGAACAGGCCGAGCGCGACGAGGCACGGCGCAAGGAGTTGGGCGTCAGCGACGAGATCGCGGCGATCGAGGGCGTGACGCCGGCGCTTCTCGTGGCGCTCGGCGAAAAGGGCGTGAAGACGCTCGACGATCTTGCCGACCTTGCCGCCGACGAGCTGATCGAGGCGGCGCAGAGCCGCGTCAAGCTCGAGCAGGACGAGGCCAACGCCATCATCATGGCGGCGCGCGCCCATTGGTTCGCCGACGACGAGAAGCCGGCGGAAGCGACCGAGACGGAGTGAGGATATCACCGCAATGGCGAACGCCGCGGCCCGGCGGGACGAAATGAGCGAGGAGACGGTGCGGCGCTGCATCGTTACCGGCGAGGTGCGGCCGAAGGAGGCGCTCGTGCGCTTCGTCGTCGACCCCGACGGCCGGATCGTACCCGATGTTGCGGGCCGGTTGCCCGGGCGGGGTTTGTGGTTGACGGCGCGGCGCGATATAGTGGCGACGGCGGTGACGAAGCGGCTTTTCGCGCGGGCGGCGCGGGCAAGCGTCGCCGTCGATGACGGCTTGGCGGATTGGATCGAACGGCTGCTTGCCGAACGCTGCGGCGAAGCGCTGGGGCTGGCGCGGCGCGCCGGGCAGGCGGTCACGGGATTCGTCAAGGTGCGCGCGCTCGCCGCCGGAAACGGCGCGGCGGTGCTGGTCGAGGCGGCCGATGGCGGCGCCGACAGCCGGGGCAAACTCGAGGCGTTGGCGCCCGGGATCCCGGTGGTCGATCTCCTGACCTGCGCCGAACTGAGCGCCGCCTTGGGGCGCGAGCATGTCGTCCACGCCGCGCTCGCGCCGGGACGGCTCGCCGCTGCGTTCGCGGCCGAGGCGGCCCGGCTCGGCGGATTTCGCGTGGCCCGCGATGGGCGCGAATCATAGAACTTGTAACGATGCCGGAGTCCGATGACCGATAACACCGAACAAGAAAAGCGACCGCTGAGCCTGGGCCGGCCCGGCAGCAAGCTTGAATTGCGCAAGCCGATCGAGACCGGCCAGGTCCGGCAGAGCTTCCCGCACGGCCGCTCCAAGACCGTGCAGGTCGAAGTGCGCAAGAAGCGCGCCGTGACGCCCGGTCCGGGCGAGAAATCGCCCGAACCCGCGACCGCGAAAGAAGCGCCGGCGCCGGCCGCGCCGGCCGCCTCGGCCGCCGCACCGGTCGTGCGCCGGGTCGTGCTGCCGCACGGCCTGACCGCCGAGGAGCGCGCGCACCGCGCCCGCGCCTTGAAGGGCGCCATCCGCGCCGACGAGGAAGCCCGCCGCCAGCAACAGATCGAAGTCGAGCAGGAGCGCGAGCTCGAAGCGCGCCGGATCGAAGAGGAGTCGCTCCGTCAGGCCGAGGACGAGGCGCGCCGCAAGGCCGACGAAGAATCGCGCAAGAAGGTCGACGACGAGACGCGCCGGGCCGAGGAAGACGCGCGCCGCAAGGCCGAAAAGGCCGCCGAGGAAAGTCGCCGCGAGGTCGCTGAGCGCGCCGGCAAGGCGGCAGCGGCCAAGGTCGCGGCCCTGACCGCCGCCGGCAAGATGAAGGTCGAGGAGGAAACCGAGGAAGAGGCCGCGGCGAAGCGCGGCCCCCGGGTCGATCTCAAGAAAGTGCCGACGCCCGTCCGCCGCGACGAGCCGCGCCGCCGCACCGGCAAGCTTACGATCACCAAGGTCCTCAACGCCGACGACGAGGAGCGCCAGCGCAGCCTCGCCTCGGTGCGCCGCCACCGCGAACGCGAGAAGCTCCGCGCGCTACAGCAATCGCAGGACCAGGGCAAGATCGTGCGCGACGTGGTCGTGCCCGAGCACATCACCGTACAGGAGCTCGCCAACCGCATGGCCGAGCGCAGCGCCGACGTCATCAAGACGCTGATGCGCATGGGCGTGATGGCGACGATCAATCAGCCGATCGACGCCGACACCGCCGAGCTCGTGGTAAGCGAATTCGGCCACAAGATCCGCCGCGTCTCCGAGGCCGATGTCGAGATCGGGCTGGGCGGCGAGGCCGACGATCCCGACGCGCTCGTCTCGCGCCCGCCGGTCGTGACCGTGATGGGCCATGTCGATCATGGCAAGACCTCGCTCCTCGACGCGCTGCGCCAGACCGACGTCGCCGGCGGCGAGGCCGGCGGCATCACGCAGCATATCGGCGCCTATCAGGTCGTGCTGAAAGGCGGGCATCGCATCACCTTCATCGACACGCCGGGCCACCAGGCCTTCACCGCGATGCGCGCGCGCGGCGCTACCGTGACCGACATCGTCGTCCTTGTGGTCGCGGCCGACGACGGCGTCAAGGAACAGACGGTCGAGGCGATCCGCCACGCCAGGGCGGCCGGCGCGCCGATCATCGTCGCCATCAACAAGATCGACCGGCCCGACGCCAAGCCCGACCGCGTGCGCCAGGAACTCCTTCAGCACGAGATCGTGGTCGAGGAGATGGGCGGCGAGGTGCTCGACGTCGAAGTCTCGGCCACCAAGAGGCTGGGCCTCGAGCGGCTCGAGGAGGCGATCCTGCTGCAAGCGGAAATCCTCGACCTCAAGGCCAATCCGAGCCGGCCCGCCGACGGCGTCGTCATCGAGGCGAAGCTCGAGCGCGGGCGCGGGCCCGTGGCGACGGTGCTCATCAAGCGTGGCACGCTGCATGTCGGCGACATCTTCGTCTCGGGCAGCGAGTGGGGCCGCGTGCGCGCCCTCGTCGACGATCGCGGTGAAGCCATCAAAGAAGCGGGCCCCGCCGAGCCGGTCGAGGTTCTTGGCCTCAACGGTACGCCCTTGGCGGGCGATGATTTCGTCGTCGCCGAGAACGAAAGCCGGGCGCGCGACATCGCCGACTACCGCCAGCGCCGCCGGCGCGAGCAGCAGGCGACCGCCGGCGCCCGCGGCACGCTCGAGCAGATGTTCTCGCAGATCGCAGCGGGCGTGGCGAAGGAGTTCGCGGTCGTCGTCAAATCGGACGTGCAGGGCTCGCTCGAAGCGATCACCAGCTCGCTCGAGAAGCTTTCGACCAACGAGGTGGCGCTGCGCGTGCTGCACGCCGCGGTGGGCGGCATCAACGAGAGCGACGTGATCCTCGCCAAGGCGTCGAGCGCGGTCATCATCGGCTTCAACGTGCGCGCCAATCCGCAGGCGCGCGACCTGGCGCGGCGCGACGGCGTCGAGATCCGCTACTACTCGATCATCTACGACGTGATAGACGACATGCGCGCGGCGCTCACCGGCCTGCTGTCGCCGACGAGGCGCGAGCGGCTCCTCGGCAATGCCGAGATCCGCGAGGTCTTCAACATCACCAAGGTCGGCAAGGTCGGCGGCTGCATGGTGACGGACGGCATGGTGCGGCGCGGCGCGAAAGTGCGGCTCCTGCGCGACAACGTCGTGATCCACGAGGGTAGCCTGAAGACGCTCAAACGCTTCAAGGACGAGGTGCGCGAGGTGCGCGAGGGCTTCGAATGCGGCATGGCGTTCGAGAACTACCAGGACATTCAGGTCGGCGACGTGATCGAGTGCTTCGAAGTCGAGGAAGTCGCCCGCGCGCTCTAGGCGCGTGTCATGCATGACGCGTAGTCAGAACATCAAGCGTCCGCCCGGGCAGCGCCCGCTGCGCGTGGGCGAGGAAATCCGGCATGCGCTCGCGCGCATCTTCGCGCGCGGCGAGTTGCGCGATCCCGAGCTTGCCGGCGTGACCGTGACGGTGACGGAGGTGAAGGTCTCGCCCGACCTGAAGAACGCGGCCGTCTTCGTCATGCCCTTGGGCGGCCTGCGCGAGGCCGAGGTGATCGCGGCCTTGCGCCGCTCGGCGCCCTATCTGCGCCGCGCGGTCGGGCGCGAGGTGAAGCTGCGCTATGCGCCGGCGCTTTCCTTCGCGCTCGACACCGCCTTCGCGCACGCAAGCCGCATCGAGGCGGCGCTGCGCCGCCCCGAGGTCGAGCGCGACCTTGGGGCCGAACCGGACGACGGCGATGGCGCGTAAGCCGCGCGGGCGGCCAATTCACGGCTGGATCATCCTCGACAAGCCGCCGGGCATGAGCTCGGCGCAGGCCGTGGCGCGGGTGCGGCGGCTTGCGGATGCCGCCAAGGCCGGGCACGGCGGCACGCTCGACCCGCTTGCGACCGGAGTCCTGCCGATCGCGCTTGGCGAGGCAACGAAAACGGTCGCCTGGGCGATCGAGGGCTTGAAACTCTATCGCTTCACAATGCGCTGGGGCGAGGTGCGCGACACCGACGATGCCGAGGGCGCCGTTACCGCCAAAAGCGCGCTTCGACCGACGCGGGCGGCGATCGAGGCGGCGCTGCCGCGTCTCACCGGCACGATCGAGCAGCGTCCGCCCGTATATTCGGCGCTGAAGCTCGGCGGCACGCGCGCCTACCAGCTCGCGCGCGAGGGCGAGGTGGTGACACTCGACAAGCGGCCAGTGGAGGTCGCCGAGTTCCGCCTCGTGGCGATCGAGGATGCCGACCACGCGAGCTTCGAGGCGCTCGTCGGCCGCGGTACCTATGTGCGGGCCCTGGCGCGCGACTTGGGCGCGATGCTTGGCTGCGGCGCGCATGTCTCGGCGTTGCGCCGCCTCGCAGTCGGGCGGTTCCGGGCGGAACACGCAATTTCCCTGGATAAACTTGCCACGCTCGGGCATAGTGTGGCGGTATCGGAGCACTTGCTTCCGGTTGAGACGGCGCTGGACGACATCCCGGCGTTCGCCCTGACGGAGGCGGAAGCCCAAGCCCTGCGTTGCGGTCAGACCGTAACGCCGCTGCGCCCATCCGATCGGGCGCGCATCGACCAAATCGGCGACGGCGCGACGGTTTGTGCGACGAGCAGGGGAAAGCTCGTGGCACTGGCGCAAGTCGATTCGGGAGGGCTCAGGCCGGTGCGCGTGATGAACCTGGAGTAGAAGGAGAAATCGATGTCGATCACGTCCCCGCGCAAGCAGGAGCTTGTCGCGGAATATGGCTTGAAGCAGGGCGACACGGGCTCGCCCGAAGTGCAGGTCGCGATCCTTTCGGAGCGGATCCGCAACCTCACGGATCACCTTGCGACCCACAAGAAAGATTTCCATTCGCGCCGCGGCCTGCTCGTCATGGTCGGCCAGCGCCGCAGCTTGTTGGATTACCTCAAGGGCAAGGACGCCGGGCGCTACGAGACGTTGATCGAGCGCCTAGGACTCCGCCGCTGAGCGCGCGAATCCCCCGCGGCGCGCCCTCGCGCCTGACCCCTCGCAACACCGATTACGCGTCGGCCGTGCCGCGGCGCCTTCGCGCCGCGCTCCGCGCGTTCCCATTTCCCCAGAGAGAGAAGCAGAGAAGAGAGAAAGATGTTCGACGTATACCGAAAGGATCTGATGTGGGGCGGCCGCCGCCTCACGCTTGAAACCGGACGCATCGCCCGCCAGGCGGACGGCGCCGTCCTTGCAACCTATGGCGAGACCACCGTGCTGTGCACCGCGGTCGCCAACAAACAGCCGAAGCCGGGACAGGATTTCTTCCCGCTCACGGTCAACTACCAGGAGAAGACCTTTGCCGCGGGTAAGATCCCCGGCGGCTTCTTCAAGCGCGAGGGCCGCCCTTCGGAGAAGGAGACGCTGACCTCGCGTCTCATCGACCGGCCGATCCGGCCGCTTTTCGCGCCTGGATTCCTCAACGAGACGCAAGTCGTCTGTACCGTGCTGTCGCACGATCTCGAGAACGATCCCGACATCGTCGCATTGGTCGGCGCGTCGGCCGCGCTGACGCTCTCGGGCATTCCGTTCCTTGGCCCGATCGCCGGGTGCCGCGTGGGTTATATCGACGGGCAGTATGTGCTCAATCCCAAGATCGACGAGGGCGATGTCTCGCGTCTCGATCTTGTCGTCGCCGGCACGACCGAGGGCGTGCTGATGGTTGAATCGGAGGCGAAGGAGCTGTCCGAGGACGTGATGCTCGGCGCCGTCATGTTCGGCCACCAGTCGATGCAGCCGGTCATCCAGGCGATCATCGAACTGGCCGAGGCTGCGGCAAAGGAGCCGTGGGCCCTGCCCTCGACCAAGGCCGAAGCCGCAGAGGTCGAAGCGCGGCTCCGCGAAGCCTTGAGCGGCAAGCTCAAATCCGCCTATGCCGAGCAGGGCAAGCAGGTCCGATCGTCCCGGCTCGAGGAGATCAAGACCGAGGCGCTCGAGCTCTTCCCCGAGGAACCGCACCGCACGCTTGCGGGCAAGCTCCTGAAACAGCTCGAGCAGGAGATCGTGCGCGGCGCCATCATCGCCGGACAGCCCCGCATCGACGGCCGCGACACCAAGACGATCCGTCCGATCGCCTGCGAGGTCGGCGTGCTGCCGCGTGCGCACGGCTCGGCCGTCTTCACCCGCGGCGAGACGCAGGCGCTCGTCGTGGCGACGCTTGGCACCGCCCAGGACGAACAGATCGTCGACGCGCTCGAGGGCGAATACCGCTCGCACTTCATGCTGCACTATAATTTCCCGCCTTACGCCACCGGCGAGGCGGGCCGCATGGGCTCGCCCGGACGGCGCGAGATCGGGCATGGCAAGCTCGCCTGGCGCGCGGTCCATCCGCTTCTGCCGCAGAAGGAAGCGTTCCCCTACACGATCCGCGTCGTCTCCGAGATCACGGAATCGAACGGCTCGTCGTCGATGGCCACGGTGTGTGGCGCCTCGCTCTCGCTGATGGACGCGGGCGTGCCGATGACGCGGCCCGTTGCCGGCATCGCCATGGGCCTCATCAAGGAGCCGCACGGCTTTGCCGTCCTGTCCGACATCCTCGGCGACGAGGATCATTTGGGCGACATGGACTTCAAGGTCGCCGGCACCGACCAGGGCGTCACCTCGCTGCAGATGGACATCAAGATCACCTCCATCACCGAGGAGATCATGCGCATCGCGCTCGGCCAGGCGCGCGATGGGCGCATGCACATCCTCGCGGAGATGGCGAAGGCGCTCTCGGCCTCGCGCGAGGCGGTGAGCCAAAATGCGCCACGCATCACCGTCATCACGATCCCGAAGGACAAGATCCGCGAAGTGATCGGCACCGGCGGCAAGGTGATCCGCGAGATCTGCGAAGTCACCGGCGCCAAAATCGACATCGAGGACGACGGCACGGTCAAGGTAGCGGCGGTCGATGCCGAGGTCTCGCGCGCCGCGATCGACTGGATCCGCGGCATCGTCGCCGAACCCGAGGTCGGCGTCATCTACACCGGCAAGGTGGTGAAGACGGTCGATTTCGGCGCCTTCGTCAATTTCCTCGGTGCGCGCGACGGGCTCGTCCATATCAGCGAGCTCGCGCCCTACCGCGTCGGCAAGACCATCGATGTGGTCAAAGTCGGCGACCAGGTGAAGGTCAAGGTGTTGGGCTTCGATGATCGCGGCAAGGTGAAGCTCAGCATGAAGCAGGTCGACCAAGCCACCGGCGAGGACATCTCGGCGAAGCTCGAAGAGGAGCGCCGAGGGCGGCGCGACCGCGAGGAAGCCAAGGCCGCCACCTGACGGGAGCCTCCTTGGCGATCAATCTGCCGGCGCCGCGCGTGATCGGGCACCGCGGCGCGGCGATGCATGCGCCTGAGAACACGCTTGCCGGATTTCGCGTGGCGAAGACGCTTGGCGCGCTTTGGGTCGAGTTCGACGTGCAGGCGACGCGCGACGACGGGATCGTACTGATGCACGACGCGCGGCTCGAGCGCACCACCACCGGCCGCGGCTTTGTCGCCGAGCACACGAAGCAGGAGCTTGACCGGCTCGATGCGGGTTCGTGGTTCGGGGCAAAATTCCGCGGCGAGCGCGTGCCGGCGTTCGACGACGCGCTGGCACTTCTCGACGAGCTGGGCCTCGGCGCCATCATCGAGGTGAAAGCCGCCCCCGGAGACGGCCCGCGCACGATGGCCGCGGTGCTGCGGGTGCTTGAGGCGAGGACGCTGCGTGCGCCGACGATGCTCACGAGTTTCAGCGAGGACGCGCTGGCCCATGCCGCGGCCGCAAAGCCGGACCTGCCCCGCGCGCTCGGCGTCGGCCGGGTTCCTGACGATTGGCAGGCGCAGCTCGCGCGGCTCAAATGCGACTCCCTCCACGCGAGCGATCGCGGCCTCACCGAAAGCACCGTCGCGGCGGTCGCGGCGGAAGTCCCGCTCCGTGTTTATACGGTGAACGCCCCGGCCCGGGCCGAGGCCCTCTTCCGGTGGGGCGCGGCGGCGGTGTTCACGGATTGCCCCGATGTGATAATCTCCGCCGTCGGCCACCGGTCCGGCGGGCCGGTTGCAACCGGCCCCCGGGGGAGCTCGCAGAAGTGAGGCCGCTCAACGCGCTGGTCATCTCGGGACGCGAGGTGCTGCCGCTAGTCGAAGGCGGCAAAGGCATTTCGGTGTCAAACGGTGAAAGCTCGGGCGCCTGGGCCGCCTGCGGCGGCGTCGGCACGTTTTCGGGCGTCAACGCCGACAGCTATGCCGAGGACGGCCGCCCCATTCCGCAGATCTATCGCGGCCGAACGCGGCGCGAACGGCACGAGGAGCTGATCCGCTACGCCATCGCCGGCGGCATCGAGCAGGCGCGCGTCGCCTGGGAGCGTTCGGGCGGCAAGGGCCGCATCCACATGAACGTGCTGTGGGAGATGGCGGCGGCCGAGCGCATCCTGAACGGCGTTCTCGAAGGCGCGCGCGATCTCATCAACGGCGTCACCTGCGGCGCCGGAATGCCCTATCGCATCGCCGAGATCTGCGCCCGCTATGGCGTTCACTATTACCCGATCGTGTCATCCGGCCGCGCCTTTCGCGCGCTCTGGAAGCGCGCCTATCACAAGTTCCGCGAATGGCTCGGCGGCGTCGTCTATGAGGATCCGTGGCTTGCCGGCGGCCATAACGGCATCACCAACAACGAGGACCCCGAGCATCCCGAGCCGCCTTTTCCGCGCGTCCATGAATTGCGCCTGCTGATGCGCGAATTCGGGCTCGCCGAGACGCCGATCTTCATGGCCGGGGGCGTGTGGTATCTGCGCGAATGGGAGGATTGGATCGGCAACCCCGAGCTAGGGCCCATCGCCTTCCAGTTCGGCACGCGCCCGCTGCTCACCAAGGAGAGTCCGATCTCCGAAGCGTGGAAGCGCAAGCTCGTGACGCTCGGCGAGGGCGACGTCTATCTGAACCGCTACAGCCCGACGGGATTCTACTCCTCGGCGGTGCGCAATCATTTCCTCAACGAGCTGCAGCAGCGCTCGGAGCGGCAGGTGGCCTATTCAATCGAGCTCGTGGGCGATCACCTGGCGCCGCTCGAGATCGGCGCGAGGAAGCGCGTCGTCTATCTCACGCCGCACGACCGCGAACGCGCGCTCATCTGGATCAGCCAGGGCTTCACCGAGGCGCTGCGCACGCCGGATTCCACCCTGATCTTCGTCACGCCCGACAAGGCGTTCGAAATCCGGACCGACCAGATCGGCTGCATGGGCTGCCTCAGCGCGTGTCAGTTCTCGAATTGGGCGCAGAACGAGGCCGGCAGCACCGGCAAGAAGGCCGACCCACGCAGCTTCTGCATCCAGAAGACGTTGCAGGCGATCCGCCATTCGGACGATGTCGAGCATCAGCTCATGTTCGCCGGGTCCAATGCCTATCGTTTCGCCAGCGACCCGTTCTATGCGAACGGCTTCATCCCATCGGTGCGCGAACTGGTCGAACGGCTGCAAACCGGGGACTGACCCGCCGAGCCTTTGATTTCGGCGCCGAAACTCCCTATATTCGTTCTAATGACGACGCCACGCCCCTATACCAGCGCGCTTGAACTGCTCCGCGCGGCAAAGCTGCGGCCGACCAGGCAGCGCTTGGCGCTGGCGCGCCTGCTGTTCGAGAAGGGCGATCGCCACGTCACCGCCGAGCAACTTCACGGTGAGGCGCTCGCTGCCGTGATCCCGGTCTCGCTCGCGACCGTCTACAACACCCTGCATCAGTTCATCGAGGCCGGGCTGCTGCGCGAGGTCGTGGTGAGCCCGGGCCGCTCCTATTTCGATACCAATATCAGCGACCACCATCACTTCTTCTTCGAGGACTCGGGCCGGCTTCTGGACATTCCCGGCGAGCGCATCGGCATCACCGGCCTGCCGACCCCGCCCGAAGGGTCCTCGGTCCGCCGGGTGGACGTGATCATCCGCGTCGCCGACAAGGCCGGCCCGGTAGATTAGAATTCTTCAAAACTATATTGACAGTGCCTTGGGCGGGGCATACCTTAACCCTTGCCAACCGTTTTCCCTGTGTCGCGAGGAGGTGACAAGGATGCCGTCTCTCAAAGGTACGAAAACCGAGCAAAATCTGAAGGATGCGTTCTCCGGCGAGAGCCAGGCGAACCGCCGCTACCTGTATTTCGCGCAGAAGGCCGACGTCGAGGGCTTCAACGATGTCGCCGCCGTGTTCCGCTCCACCGCCGAGGGCGAGACCGGGCATGCGCACGGCCATCTCGAATATCTCGAGGAGGTCGGCGACCCGGCGACCGGCAAGCCGATCGGACCCACCGGCGACAATCTCAAGGCCGCGATCGCGGGCGAGACGCACGAATACACCGACATGTATCCCGGCATGGCGCGCGCCGCCCGCCAGGAAGGCTTCGACGAGATCGCCGACTGGTTCGAGACCCTCGCCAAGGCCGAGAAGTCGCATGCCGGCCGCTTCCAGAAGGCGCTCGACGCGCTTTGACCGCTAGCGCCCGCCCGCCTGCCCCGCGCGGGGCAGGCGGGTTCCCGGCGTTATCACGATAATGGGTGAAACGATGCGGGAAGGCAGCCTCGAGGCGCCGAAGCGGCATCCCATTGACTGGCAGAGCCCCGATTTCGCCGACCCGGCGAAGGTCGAGGCCGAGATGCGGCGCGTCTTCGAGATCTGTCACGGCTGCCGGCGCTGCTTCAATTTGTGCGATTCATTCCCGCGCCTGTTCGATCTCATCGACGGCACCGAAACCGGCGAGCTCGAGGTTGTTCCGTCCTCCGAGCTGCACAAGGTCGTGGACGCCTGCACGCTCTGCGACATGTGCTACATGACGAAATGTCCGTACGTGCCGCCGCATCCGTTCGACGTCGATTTCCCACACCTCATGCTGCGTCACCGCGCGGCCGAGCGCGCCACCGGCCATTCGTCCTTCATGGCGCGCCAGCTGGCCGAGACCGACCGCAACGGGCGGCTTGCAGGCACGGTAGCGCCGCTCGCCAACTGGATGTCCGACCGCAAGAACAGGCTCACGCGCCCGGCGCTCGAGGCGGTCGCGGGCGTCGATCGCAACGCGGCGCTGCCGAAATTCCACGGCCGCACCTTCACCATGCGCG
>Ga0335078_10015306_pt1 | contig 11386 bp, 9 predicted proteins | sample Lox_Sample_32_FD_206711 | JGI IMG/M metagenome (GOLD analysis project Ga0335078, IMG submission 206711) | Soil microbial communities from Loxahatchee National Wildlife Refuge, Florida, United States - Lox_Sample_3.2 | ecosystem: Environmental > Terrestrial > Soil > Wetlands | place: USA: Florida...
CTGTCAGGTCGGCGTACCATTGCCGTTCGGCGCCGGACGGCTCGACGCGGACCGTCTCGGCCAGACGCTGCGGGAGGAGCACGCTCACCTCGCTGCGCCGGTGCCTGATCATCACCTCGGCGGTCTGCTTGCGCAGCGCGGCGATGTTCCGTGGTTCCTTGCCGGGCGTAGTGAGCGGCGCGGTGCCGTGGGCGGCGCGGAACTGGGCCGCGGTCCCCAGCAATCCGGGCGCGACCAGGCTCACCATCTCATACAGGTCCTGTAGCCGGTTCTCTACCGGTGTAGCGGTCAGCAGCAGCAGGTAGCGCGACCTGAGCTGGCGGATCAGCTGTCCGGAAGCGCTGCGCGGCGCCCGGACCCGGTGCGCCTCGTCGACGATGATCAGGTCCCAGGGTTCCGCTATCAGCTGTGATCTCAGCGGGTCGCGACGGGCGACCGCCAGCGAGGCGACCAGTACCCCGCGATCCGCGTCATGGCCGGGGATCGTCGTGGGCACGCCGAACTTGCGCTCGAGTTCCTCCTGCCACTGCGCCACGAGCCCAGCCGGGGTGATGACCAGCGTCCGGTCGGCCAGCCCGCGTAGCCGCAGCTCAGCGAGAATCAGCCCGGCCTCGATGGTCTTGCCCAGTCCCACCTCGTCGGCGAGTATCGCTCGACCCCGCATCCGGCGCAGCGCGCTTCGCGCCGCCTGCAACTGGTAGTCGAACGGGGTGAAGCGGAGTGCAGGAACTGAGAGGAACGTGTCGAATCCCGGCCTGCTCCATACCTTGACGGCTTCGTCCACAAGGAGCGACACCTGCGTGTCCACAAGCGCCCCGACACTGCCCGCACCGTCATCGGCGCCGCCTCCCAGGCTGGCGAGCAGCGGCGCGTACAGCTCCAACGCGTCCCACTCGCCCGATCGTCTCGTCCGCCCGTCCGTCACGCCGACCCTCCTCCGCGTGCTTGACGGGAATCCATGCTCTCACGGGTGACCGTCATTCCGGGGTGCCGCGCCGCTTTCCCGCTTTCCGGGTGCACGTCATATTTGCAGGTAACCAAGATCATCTTCGCGGCGAGGCAGCTCGAAGCCGCCGGACTGATGCCAGCGGGCCGCTGGGCCCCGCACCCCGTCATTATCGCAATCCGGCACATCGAGAGCCTTGGTCGGCAGCTAACTGGTCGCCCGAAGGATCCAGATGCACATCGAAGCATGGGACCGCGACTACCTCGCGGACCAGCAGAACGTGATAGGCCGTCACAAGTACTCCGGCGCCCCGCTCACCGGCAGCCTGGAACCGGTGATCCGGTCTACAGCCGGGTGAGCAGCCAGCGCACCGACGGTGCCGGGGCGGCCCGGCTGGCGTCCAGGGTGATGCGGCTGACCTGGCCGCCGGCCGTGACGATCGCCTGGGCGACGGGCTGGCCCCGGCTGATCGCGTGCCCGAGCAGGCGGGGGATCACGGTGACCGTGACCGGGGTGCCGGGCCAGGCGGTCACGCTGACGCCGGTGGCCGCGATCGCGGCAGGCCCGGCGGTCCAGCCGCTGGACACGCTGCCCAGGACGGCGCCGGGCCGGACGGCCTGGACGTGCTCCAGGTCGCTGCCGACGCTGCCGAGCAGGGCCTCGGACGCGGCGATCACCCCCCGGAGCTCGCTGGGCTGGGCGGCGGTGGCCTGCACGCCGAGCAGGACGCCGACGATCGTGACCGGGCGGCCCGCGACCGTCCGGGTCGCGGCGACGGCCAGGCAGCCGCCCGCCGGCCCGCCGGAGCCGGTCTTGACGCCCACGATCCCGTCCTGCCCGAGGGCGGCGTTGACGTTATACACCACGCCGGCGACCGGCAGTGTCGCCTGCGGCATGGCGACGATCCGGCGGAAGGCCGGGATCTGCAGCGCGCGTACGGTGAGCCGGAACTGGCCGGCCGCCGTGCTCACCGTGGCCGGGTCGGCCCCGCTCGCGTCCGCGTACCGGGTGCCGGCCAGCCCGAGCTGGCGGGCACGGGCGTTCATCGCCGCCACGAAGGCCGCCTGCGAGCCCGCGTCCCAGCGTGCCAGCAGGACGGCGATGTTGTTGCCGGAGGGGATGAGCAGCGCCTCCAGCGCCTGCCGTTCGGTCAGTTTCTCCCCCGCCGCCACCTGGACGACCGACTGCCCCTGCCGGTGCTCGCCGGCGTAGGCCGCCATGTCGGCGGCCGTCACGGTGATCGCCGGGCCGGGCCCGCCCGCGGGCAGCGGATGATCGCCCAGCACCAGGTACGCGGTCATGATCTTGGCCAGGCTCGCGATGGGCACCGGCCGGCTGCCGCCGTGCGTGCCGAGCAGGCCGGTTCCGGGCAGCCCGACGGCCGCCTCGGCCGGGCCGGGCCAGTCCGGGCGGGGCGGCACCCCGGGCAGCACGCGCGTGGTGGTCACCGAGGCGGTCAGGGCCATCGCGGGGACCGGGCGCGTTAGCTGCACCGCCACCCAGGCCACAGCCGCGGCGGCAATGACCGCGGCCACCGTCAGCACCCCTCGCCGCAGCCGCCGGCCACGGCGCACCCCGCGTGGCCGGAACGCGGGCCGGCTGGCAGCGGGCCGCCGCAGGCTGCTCCCGCGAACGGCGCGGGGCCGGAACCGCCTGCGGCGCATGACACATCACCGGACCAATGAGCAGCTACCGGTCTGGCACGGCCACGGCACCCGGGGCGCCGCTGCGGCTTCACGGCCGGCAGCAGCAATGTTACCGGCCCCGCGGGGCCGGGGCCACGGGCCGGGACCGAAGCCGGTCTCTCCGCAGGTCATCGACGGAATTGTGGCGGCCGGCACCGAGATGGCACGCTTCGTGTGACTGACGGCCCGTCTCCCGCGGCGTGCTGCTTGCCGCAAGCCGGTAAGAAGGTTGACCTGACCGGCTCCGGACGCTCCGGCCAGCGCATCCGCATCCGGGACGGGCAGCTGGTGAATCAATGATGTCCGGAATGGAGCATCACTGATGCTAAGCTGAGCCTGTGCGTACCACGATCCGGCTCGACGACGACGTCGCGGCTGCTGCGCAGCGCCTCAGCCGCGAGCAGCACATCGGCCTCGGCGAGGCCGTCAACCGGCTCGCTCGGGCCGGGCTGCGGCCCGGACGTCCGGGGCGTCGATCCTTCCGGCAGCGCAGTGCCGACCTGGGCCTGCGGGTGGACGTGTCGAATGTGGCAGACGCGCTCGAACTGCTCGATGGGCCCGGGCATCCGTAGATGATCGTTGATGCGAACGTGCTGCTCTATGCGGTGGACGCCAGCGGTCCCTTTCACCAGTCTGCCAGGAACTGGCTGGAGGCCTCGCTCAACGATTCGGCACGAGTCGGGCTGCCGTGGGTGTCACTGCTGGCGTTCCAGCGGATCTCGACCCATCCGCGGGCGTCGGCCAATCCGCTCAGCCCGAGCCAGGCCTGGTCGTTTGTGGCCGACTGGCTCGATGCCGATGTGACCTGGATACCCGTCCCTGGCGAACGGCACGCGGAGATTCTCCATGACCTCATCGTGGCGGGCGACCTGCGGGGCAATCTGGTGACCGATGCGCACCTGGCGGCACTGGCGATCGAGCACGGCGTCGGAATCTGCTCAATGGATTCTGACTTCGCCCGATTCCCCCAGATCAGCTGGGTGAACCCCAGCCGGCCGTGAGGACCGCCGGCCTGGCACCGAATTGAGCCGGGAGACGTCAATCATCAAGCCGGGAGACGTGGCGCGGCCAGGCGTCTACCGCGGTTGGGCCGGCGGCCTCAGAGTGTCCGGTCAGGCATCTTTGCGCAGGAACTCTGCGGGACGTTCCGCGATCATTACCACCGTCGTGTGCGGATTGGCCGAGACGATAGCCGGCATGACGGACGCTCGCCTGCCTGGTGCGCCGCCACGAAATCCTGCGGACGAGACTGCCGGCTGTCGTACAATTGTTGTACGCTGGATTCGTGAGCGTCGGATTCCGTCCTACCGAAGAAGATCTCCGTATCATCGAGGCCAACCGCCGCTCGCCCCGGAAGAACTCGCCGGGCACAAGCTCCTCGCGCTGTTCGACAGGGCCGCCGCACGGGACTTCGCCGACGTCTACGTTCTGGCCCGCCGGTTCGGCAAGGACGCGCTGATCACCCGCGCCGCGCAGATCGACGCAGGTTTTGACACCACGGTGCTCGCCGACATGATGGCCACCCTCGACCGGTTCACCGGCAGCGAGATACCCGTGCCTGAAGGCTCGTCCGCAGCCGAACTGCGAGCGTTTTACGCGGCCTGGCAATCGGAGCTGACAGCGTAGCCGAATTCCGCCAGCAACTGACCCGAAAAATGGGCCTTAGCTGGCTGCGCGGTAGCGGACCCTGGCCATCGGGGCTGGTCAGGGTCTGTGAGAGCGGTGTGTGTCAGGGGGTCTGGGTGTTTGCTACTTCGCTGGGGTCAGGGGCAGCGCCGGGGAGGCGTGCGAGGGTGACTTCGAAGCCGAGGCCGGCGAGCTTGCCGGCGTGGTGGGCGATCTGGCGGCGGGTGCTGGCCCGGCGCTCGTAGTAGTCCGGGCCGAGATCCTCGTGCCGCATACCGGGGCTGGATAGCAGCTTGTGGTAGACCTTCAGCTGGGGAGTGGCTGCGGCTGCGCCCGGACCTGTCGCGCGGGCAGGTCGGGGCGGGCGCTGATCGGCCCGAACCCGCGGGTCATCGCCGACGACATCTGGGCCAAGCTGCTGTGGGCCGGGCTGAACATCCAGGCCGGCGACCTCCCCGCGATCGCGGGCAGCCCCTGTTACCCGATGGAGCTCATCCGCGCCATCACGCTGACTTGGCTGTTCGGCGGGCAGCGCAGCAACGAGATCATCCGGCTGCGGGTCGGCTGCATCCGCTGGCAGCATGAGGGGATGCCGGTACGGGGTCGACATGTTCAACGAGCTGGTCCTAGAGCAGCCCTGAGAGCCATTCGCCGCTGCCGGCTACGACCTCAATGGTATGACTGGCCCTCAGTACTCGACCAGGTTTCCAGATCAGGAAAGCGCCCTTCCTCATCGCAGAGAGGTAGCCATAAGCACTTGATGGGCACGGAGAGCGCATGTCGTGTATCGTCATCAGGTCGATGGTCCATCTAGTGCGTCCGTTGCTGCTGTGGTAGGCGGACAGCTTGGGGCAGCGTGCAGAGTTCCTTGCGCGAGACGCGGTTCTACGCCGCGTGCGAGGCCGCCGTCCGCGCGACGACCGCCCAGAAGGTAGCGCTCGCCCACCGGCTGGAGTCCCTGACCCAGGCACTGGCCTGGGAGGAGTGCGCGGCGTCGCCGGATGGCGCGTTCGGTGCGCTTGTCGCGGAAATCAGGGCAGAACTGGAGCGGATTCACACCGAGTTGCTCGCGGACCTGGGGACGTTCAATGTCGTCCTGTTCGGGCTGACCGGGGTTGGCAAGAGCACCCTGATCGAAGCCCTCACCCAGGGCGGCGGCGAGACCGTGTCCCCCGAGGGCATACTCGACTGGACGAAGACGGTGAACGGGCGGGGTTGCGGGCCGCTCAGGGTCTTCGACACCCCGGGGTTCGCCGGCCTGAAACAGCAGGAGATGCAGGACGAGCTGGAGAAGGCCCGCCGGGCTGCGGCCTCCGCCGACGTCGTGGTGATCTGCTTCGATAACATCAATCAGCTTCGCGTGGAGTTCGAGACGGTCGCCCGCTGGATCGCCGACTACGGGAAGCTCGCCGTCGCGGTCCTCAACGTTAAGGATTCGCACTGGCGCTGGCCCGGTGAGGAGGACACCGGCGAGCAGATCGCCGGGCACGCCCGGCACATCCGCGAGGAATTAGCCCGGGTCGGGCTTCCTGCGACCCCTGTGGTCGCCGTCAACGCGCAGAATGCGATGTTCGCGCGCACCTGCGGCATGTACTTCGGGCCCGTTCCCGGCCAGTGCGCAGAATACCTGAAGAAGTTCGGCGCCGCGGGCCTGGACGCCATCTCGAACTTCTCCTCGCTGGAAGAGCTGCTTACCAAGATGGTTCATTGCGGCGGGGCCGATCTGCGCGTCGGCTCGGCCCGCCGCTTCACGGCCAAGGCCGTGGCACAGGCAGCAACGCGGCTGCAGGACATGGGTTTCTGGGCCGAGCGCAATGCGGAGTTGGCGGAGCTCACGGTTGCCGCGACCTTGTCCCTCACCGGTCTGCCACGCGCGGAGGCTCCGGATTACGAGGCGTTCCTCCGCCGGCTCCGAAAGCTCGAAGGACTGCGCGGTGCGGCCTTCGAGGTGCCCGCCGTGCCCCGCGCGGTGGCCTTCGGCCAGGACCTGATCGGCAGCCGGTTCCGTCCGCTGGAACGCGACGCGGTCGTCCGGGCACGGGAATTCGTTCAGCAGAAGCTTGCCGAGCGCGAGCGCCCGGCCGACGGTGAGTTTGAGCGCGCCGTCTACGCGCATGACCAAATGGAAACCGCCCTGTCCGGAATAGTCGCGGACTACCAGCAGTTCCTGCGGCGCAGCCACAATGTGCTTGCCCGCGATCGGTACAGCGTGTTCAAACGGGAAAACGTGAGACCGCCCAAGGTCGATGCGGAACGCGGCCAGTGGTTGTTCTATACGTCGGTGGGCCTGTCAGCAGCCGGAATTCTCGCTGGGTTCGTCCTGGCCAGCAACCCGATCGGGTGGCTCGTCCTCGGCCTGATACTGGAAGGCAGCGGGAAGCGTCTCATGAAGGAGGCGCGCGCCGATCACGAGCGCGCACTGGCCGAAGCCTTGGACAGCGCCAGCGGCGCGGTCGAGACAGCGTTCGCGGAACTGGCGCGGCTAACCGAGGCGGAATTCGCTCAGCTCCGCCGGATGACCCTGGTCAGCGGGGCTGGAACCGCGACGGGCGAGGCCCGGGACTGGCGCGAACTCCAGCACTCGTGCGCGCGGGCAGCCCGCCTCGTCTGGCAATTCCACCCAGGCCACCCGAAGGCGGCGTATCATCCGGTGCGTCTGGCCTGGCGGGCCGTGGAGGAATGCGAACAGGACCGGAAAATCCGGGATGCCGTCGGCCGGGACGCCCTATGGCTGGGTGTCGAGCGGAACCGTCGGCACCGCACCTGGCCTCGCTGGCCCCGGCCGGCCCGCCCCGACGTGCTATCCGCAGTCACGGCGTTCGGCGCCAGCCTGCCCGCCCCGGTGGCCCCGGGGGCGGCCGAAGGCTGGATAGCCGCCGTCGACCGGGCGCTGGGCGACGACGCGCTCACCCAGGAGCTCCAGGCACTGGCCCGGCGGGAGGAGCCGACCGTCGTGTTCTGCGGTGACTACGACAGCGGCAAGTCTTCGCTGATCAAGCGGCTGCTCGGTCCCCGGGCCGACGTCCCGACCAGCGCGCTTCCGGACACCAAGCGAGTGCGCGCCTATCCGTACCGGCACGGGCTGACCCTGGTGGACACACCGGGCTTCCAGGCGACTGCGGCCCGAGCGGCCAATGAGACCACCTGGACGATCGCCACCGCCGCCGTCGTCGTCCTGGTGTTCACTCCCGGCCTGACCGCGTGCGATCCAGCCGACCTTATCCGGGTCCTGCACGGGGACGCAGCCAGCCACGTACCCGGGCGGGCTGCCCGTTGCCTGTTCATCGTTAATCACGCCGACCGGCTCGGCGTTGACCCAGAGTACGACCCCGCCGGGTTCGCCGAGATCCGGGAACTCAAACTCGACCAGCTCCGGCACGACGTGCCTGGACTGGCACACGGGGTGGCGTTGTCGGCCGTCCCCTTCGGTGCGCTCCGGCCCCGGTCCTGGGACGGCGTGCACGAGTTCGCCGAAGGCCTCGCGGCGCTGCGAGGCCGACTCGGAAGCGACCACGGCGCGGTGGCCGTGCTGACCGGAGGCCAGATCGTGCTCGGCCGGCGTTACGCAGAGCTAGCCGGGCAACTGGCCAGCCTGACGCCCCGCATCCAGCGGGCCCGGTCCGCCCGGGGAAACGCGGCGAGACTCCGAGCCGAGGCCGATGCCTGCTGCCTCGACCGCCAGGAGGAACTCCGCCTACGGGTCGGACGATTCATCGACGACCTGATCGCGACCGCGCTCAGCACCCAGTCCGGGGCCCGGCAAGACAACCGCGCGCTGCGGCTGGAACAGCTGGGCGACGACCCTGGGTTCTGGGACGCCGTCACGCAGTGGGCGGCGGAAACCGACCGCAAGGTCGGTGGACTCGAGGCGCTGTGCGCACGCCAGGCGGCTGCCGGATTCGAGCGGCCGGTGCCACGGGAAAGCTTTCCCGGCTTCGAGCAGGTCACCGATGCGCGGCTGCTCGCCAGCCGCGACGGGTCCCTCGCCGCGCAGGCGGTGACGTGGGCCGGCAAGGCCGGCGCCGCAGCAGCAAGAGCAGAGAAGGCGGAGAAGGCGGGCCGCCTCGCGACCGCCGGCGGGAAGTCCGCCAAGCTCCTCAAGGGGGCAGGTCCCGCCCTGGGTGTTCTGAGCGGCTTCGCGTCGCTGGCCCTGCTGTGCAAGGAGCTCAACGATGGCATCCAAGACGAGGAAGGCCGCCGTAAGGCCGTTCGCGCCCTGCACCAGGCGGGAGACGAGTGGGCACGGAGCGCGCTCGCGGCCGACCCGGCGATGGCACGGCTCGGCGCGCTCTACCGCGAGGTCGCCGCGGAGGAGGCCAGGCAGCACACCGAGCTGGACCGCCTGCGAAACCTGGCGCGACTGCTCGACGACCGCGCGGCAGCGTGCGTCGCCCTTAGCGCCCGGGCCACGGAACTGCTCGGCGGCAACCCTACGGAGGCTCAGTGAGAAGCCAGGACGACGCAATCGAGGCAATACTCGGACCGGACGTGCCCGCTGACCCCCACCCCCACGGCGAGCGACCGCGGGTGGTCTTGTTCGGAGATTACAACAGCGGCAAGACCTCACTCATCAGGCGTTTGCTGGCCGAGGACGGCACACCCGTCCCCTCTTGGCTGACCGTCGGCCCGGAGCCGGAGACCTTCCAACCGGGGGAGATCGCCTCGGGCGGCTTCGTCTATGTGGACACCCCCGGCATGTCTGCCCGCAGCACCACCGAGCACGAGCATCTGGCCCTGGACACTCTCGGCTCGGCGGACCTGGTCATGCTGCTACTCGCGGGGCAGCCTGGCAGCGAGGCCCTGAAACAGATGACGGGGCTGGCCGAACGAGGCTTTACCGGCGAAACGACCCTGGTCGTCATAACCCGGTATGACAGTGGCATGGGCGACCCCGAAAAGGCGCTCGACGAGTGCCTGGCCTTGCTAGAGAAGCGCAAGCAGGCTCTCCGTGCGCTGCTCCCCGAGGCGCTGGCAGGGGCTGAGATCAGGCCGGCCGTGGCCGACCCGCTCGGTAAGCTGGCGGGAAAGCGCCCTCCCGGACCCAGGTACTTCGCCCCCTACCGGTCCTGGGACGGCATCACGGAGCTACGCGCCAGGCTGGCCCGGCTGCCCGGCCAGCTGCCGCAGCTGCGGGCCGCCGCCGCCAGGCGGCACAGACTCGCCACCGTGACGCTGGCCCGGGTGGCGGCCCACGAGCAGCGCGCGGTCGCTGAGGCGGTCATCGCGGAAGCCGAGACCCGCCGGGACCGGGCCGCCCTGCTACGCCAGCGCCTGGCGGGGACCGACGCAGCCGCAGCCGAGGCGCTCCGCATGGCGATAGAACCCGAGGTCACCGCCGTAGTACGGTCGGCCGCCGGCCTGGACAGCGAGGAACTCAAAACGGCGGCCGAGGACCGGCTGCGCACTGCGCTGACCGGATGGGAACACACCTGGAGCGACCGGCTCGCCGAGCTGGCGCGGGAAGCCGAGCGGGACTTGCTACTGGAGCAGATCCGTCCTGCGGCTGTCTCCTTCGACGCCTGGGCCTCCCACCTCCCGGTCGGCCCAGGCCAGGCTTCTCCGGCCAGCCCGCGGTCCCCAGGGATAATGGAACGGGTCGGCGACCCGCTTGGCCAGATCACCGGAAGCGGGATAAAGCTCGGGTCACGCCTCACGGACGTCGAAGGCAAGCTGAAGGAGGCCGACCGCCTCATCAGCGCCCGCAGCGGGATCAAGAAACTTGCCGGCAAGTACCTCGATCGGCACACCAAAGCCCGTGACACCTTCAAGATCCTCGGCCTCATTCCCGCAGAGGTGATCGACGAGAACCACGCTGGAATTGTCCAGCGGTACGAGTCTGCAGTTCAGCAGGCTGCGGACTCGGTCCTGGCCGACAGCCCCTTCGAGAGCTTCCGGCAAGTTGACCGGGCCAAGCGCTGGCTGGGCAACCTAGATCTCGCGGGGGAGGTCGTCGCCCCCGCGATGTCCCTCGCCGGACTAGCAGCCGACGTGCGGTCGGGGAAACGCGCCGAGCGGGCCGACCACGCCCACCGTGCACGGGAACAGCAGGTGACCGCAGAGATCACCGCACGGCTTGCCGCGCAGATCCTTGGCGACGAGGCATCCCCCGCCCCGGGAACCTGGCGTGTCGGCGTCGTGAAGCTGCGGGACTTCCTGGCGGACGATCCCCTGCTAGAACCCGCAGTCGCTCAGGCCAAGGACCGGATAGCCGTGCTCGATGAGGCCATTCGGAACCTGTGAGCGTGACTCGGACACTTGGCTTCACCGCTGCCCGTCGGCAGAGACCTAGCTAGATGGCGGCCAGGACGACTCGTCCTGAACTGCTGCCGTCCGGCGATTTCGCGCTCCGAGCAAACCGGGAGGGTTATTCATTGATCCACCCCAGCAAGATCGTCTTCCGCATCTTGACTGGTCAAAGCGTGATCAGCTACGTGGGGCCCGGGCAATGAATAGGCCCCCGGGTACGGATTATCTGGTGCGTTAACGTCGGCCCGCTCGGCAAATTCCCTGTGCTTGCGGACGGATAAAGGCACTTGGTAACCCAAGGCAATGCCTGGGACAGCTTGACACGACCTCAGATTCCACATAATGCGCGCCTGCCCGGTCAGCGGAGCGTTCCGGGTCCACCGGGCCGACTGCCGCGACTGCGAGAAAGAAGCCGCCGACAGTAATGAGCTCGATTTCAGCCCGAGACGATTCGGTGAGGGGGAGCGGCGTCATGCGATAGGTAAACCGCGGCACCGGTATGCCTTGCGTCGACGGATGCCCGCTGTCGAGTAGGTGGCCACGGATCAGGATTGGCATGAATGAGGCGAGACCAAGAGCAGGCGCCAGCGTCGGGAACCATGTCATGACCAGGTCGCGGTAGATCAGCAAGGCGTTGGTGTGGGCCGCAGCGCCCGCATGAGGATGCGCGTCTGCGCCTGCACCCCTTCCACGGCCGACACGACGAGCACTGCGCCATCCGCCAACGATTGTTCAAGGTCCTGATGCCGTAAGGCTGCAGCTGTCCCGCAGCGAGCGTTCCCTGCGCAGAGCCGCTACTTGACCGCGCAGATCGCTATCCGTCGCTGCAGCATGCTGCGGTCGTTCTTGATGAGGCGCTCGCCGAGCGCGACGTCCTCCCGCA
>Ga0335078_10015307_pt1 | contig 11386 bp, 12 predicted proteins | sample Lox_Sample_32_FD_206711 | JGI IMG/M metagenome (GOLD analysis project Ga0335078, IMG submission 206711) | Soil microbial communities from Loxahatchee National Wildlife Refuge, Florida, United States - Lox_Sample_3.2 | ecosystem: Environmental > Terrestrial > Soil > Wetlands | place: USA...
GAGGTGTCGATCAAGGCCGGCGACATCGCCGGCAAGCAGAAGCGCTTGTGGCCGTGGAACGCCGCGCGGGTGCCGGGCCTGGGCGCCATGGTGGAGTGCAAGGAGCCGACGCGCGCCATCTTCGTCCTGGTGGCGAATGCGCCTGGCGGCACGCTGGGTCAGGCCGCGGCGGCGGCGCCGAAGGCCGGGTGGACCAGGCGCCCCGCGCCGGTCACGTCCGTCGAGCTCGACAAGCAGCCGGACCTGGCCTGGGGCGGTGGGGCCTACCACGCGCGTCTCGGCTTCGAAGACGGCAGCGCCAGCCTCGGGGCGCTCATGGCTTCGAAGAGCGCGCCGGTGCGCCAGAACGTGCACGAGCACGAGTGGGAGATCCTGGCGATCCTCTCGGGTGACGGCACGCTCGTGCGCACGGTCGGCGGCCGGGACGACACCACGCCCATCGCCCCCGGGACGTTCGCGTCGATCGCACCCGGCGTCCCGCACGCGTACCGGCCGGCGGGTACGTCCCCGCTCGTGGCGGTGCAGCTCTTCTTGCCGCCCGGACCCGAGCAGCGCTTCAAGAGGCTCGCGTCCGGCGCCAACTGAGCAGAGCTTCCAGGATGGTGTGTCCTTCTTCGCAGACCGCGGATGGATGATCGACCGGTTCGTCGCTCGTCTCGTCCACCTCGTCGTTCGTCTCGTCCACCTCGTCATTCGTCTCGTCCACCTCGTCATTCGTCTCGTCCACCTCGTCATTCGTCTCGTCCACCTCGTCATTCGTTTCAGCTACCTCGGCTGTGGTTTCGCATCTCCTCGCGCGATCTCCGCGAAGTGCGGCAAAGGTCTCGGTGAATGCGGCGATCGTCGCGACGAACGCCGCGATGGGTCTGCAAAACGCCGCGATCGCTTCGCTCGGAGCGACATTTCGATCGAGAACCGCGACATCCGTCGCTGCGAATGCTGCGAGATCCCCGACGAATGCGTCGGTAGGACCGAACAAAGCGTCATCATCGGGAGATTTCGCCGAATTCGTCCGAGTGAATGCGGCATTCATTCGGACGACAGCGGAGGTCGTGGCTCATTTCGAGGGGGTAGCTCGAAGTACAGCGACATTCGGACGAACGAATGTCGCGTTCGGACGAAGCACGGCGGAAGTGGTTCGAGCTCGTGGGGAGATTGCTCGAACGACCGCGGGGGTCACTCCTATTTCCGCCGCGACGCGCGGCTTCTTCGTCGTCGAATCAGGGTCCACGCAAGCGCCGTCAGCCAGTAGCCCGCCGACCCTCCGCTCGCTCCGCCCGCCGTCGAGCATCCCTTCGAGGCGGATGGGTTCAGCCCGTTGCCGTCGTCGCCCGTCGAGGCGTCCTGCGTCCCCGCGCCCGAGCCTCCCGAGGAGCTGCCCGAGCTTCCGGAGGAACCGCTGCCCGAGGAGCCTCCCGATCCGGAGGAGCTGCCGCTGCCGGAGTCACCGCCGTTCGACTTCCCCGCGTCGGCGTCCTTGCCGCCGTCGTCGGCCGGCCCGGTGCAGCACTGCTCGTCGGCGGGGCCCGGGCAGTAGCCGGGGGTCGAGACGTAACCCGCCATCGCCGCGCAGGCCGTGGTCAGGATGCAGACGCCGGTGCCCACGCCGGGCACCGTGCACGACGGAGCACCCGAGCCGGCGTCGGTGCTCGAGCCGCCGCCGTCGACCATGTCGTTGCCGTACACGCTCAGCACGTTCTCGGCGTACGAGATGCGCGTCGACTGGTCGCACGTCCCGCAACCCTCGAAGTCGTTCTGGAAGGCGATCGTCGCGCTGGTGACGTCGGTGCTCGCCTGCAGCGCCGCGAGGCCGTAGCCGGGGAACGTCGTCAGCTCGTACCAGATGAAGTCGAGCTGCAACTGCAGCGAGTCGACGCTCTGCCCCTGCTGGGTCGCGTACCACGTCGCGTTGTCGTTCGCGTCCGTGTCCCAGCGGCCGCCGACCGACCACTGCGCGATACCGCGCCCCGGCCCGCCGCTCTGCACGGCGGTCGGATCGACGCCCGACTCCTGGTCGAGGTTACCGACGATCCCGGCGGCCTGGAAGTTCGCGAGGCCCTTGCCGAGGAAGTAGTCGAACGCGGCCTTGTCGTTCGCGAAGGTGACGGCCTCCGAGGTCTCGCCGACGGACTCGCCGGGGCCCGCGCCGCATCCCTCCACCGAGACGGTGAGGGCGAGACCGACCGCGACGAAGGACCAGCGGGCGACGACGGCGAGGGACATGCGGCGCATCCTGCGACGGACGAGGCGCGCGTGGAGCGATGCTCTTCGTTCGAGACGGAGATACGACGGGAAATCTCGCTCGCTCGCGACGGGCCGCGACTCTTCGCGACGAGTCGCGAAGCTCTCGTGCAATGGGGCCACCAACCTGCAGCGGTGGCGGCCTTCGCCGGACGGCTAGGAGTCGACCCCGCCCGCGAGTGACGACGCGCGGATGGACGCGATCTCCGCCGCCGGGATGCCGAGTGACTCGAGGAAGTCCTGGTGCGACTCGGGCGCGAGCGCCTCGAACTCGACGTGCCACCGCTGCATGGCCGCCTCGTCGAGCCCGGCCGCGGAGAGGATCTGGATCCACCGGCGCTTGTCGAGCGCGCGCGCGCTCCGCAGCAGCGCGCGGTTCCTGAGCAGCTCGACGATGACCCGCTGCTGCTCGCGCAGGCTGGCGATCTCGCGGTTCAGCCGGTCGAGGCGGGTGGTCAGGATGGTCGCCGTGCGGCCGCCCCGCGCGTCGAGGAGCGCGCGGATCTCGGACAGGTCGAGGCCGACGCCCCGGTACATGCGGATCGCCTCGAGGCGACGGCGGGCCTCCTCGCCGTAGAGCCGGTACCGGGCTCTCGACCGCTCCGACGGCGGCAAGAGCCCGATCCGGTCGTAGTAGAGGAGCGTGCTCCGGGCCAGCCCGACGCTCCGGGCGAGCGCGCCGACGGTGTACACGGCCATCGTCGGCGCTACGGGTGCTGCGTCGCGCTCCGCGAGGACTGGCGGATGCGCGCGATGTCTCCCTCCGGCACGCCGAGCCACGCCAGGAACCTCTCGTGCGCGTCCGGCCAGCGGGTCTCGAACTCGTGGTGCCATCGGCCCATCGTCGCCTCGTCGAGCCCGACGGCGCGGAACATCTCCACCCAGGCCTCTTTCCCGAACGCTCGATTGTTCATGGGTCACCCCCAGCCCCGGAGTCTGGGGTGTGAAGCGATAGACAGGTCAAGGCCTCGGATGAAGAAACTACCCCGCCCCGCCCACGAGCTTCGCCGTCAGCGTGATCGGCGTGGCGGCGAGCGCCTTCGACAGAGGACAGGCCTTCTTGGCTGCCTCCGCGATCGTCTGGAACGCGGCCTGATCGATGCCGGGCACGCGTGCCTCGAGCTCGAGCGCGATCGTCTTGATCGCGAACCCCTCGCCCTCCTTCTGGAGATCGACGGCCGCCGTGACGCGGAGCTCCTGCGGTGCGTGGCCGGCGCCCGTCAGCGCGAAGGAGAGCGCCATCGCGTAGCAGCCCGCGTGCGCGGCGCCGAGCAGCTCCTCCGGGTTGGTGCCGGCCTTGCCGTCCTCGCTCTGGAAGCGAGTCTGGAACGAGTAGGGCTGGTCGCGAAACGCGCCGCTCTGCGTGGTCAGCGTGCCCTTGCCGTGAAGCCCATCGCCCTGCCAGCGTGCCGTGCTCTTTCGGATCATGATCGGTCTCCCTGGTCGTGCCGTGGATGAACGCGTCGGTTCGATGAACCGACTCTGCCCTCGGTCGCGTCGGTCCGCCAGACACGAAGAGACGGCCGTGCATGGGCCCGCTCACATGCCGCTGCGTTCGCTCCGTGTGGCGAAGGCGTCACGCGCTCGCTATGGCACCCTCATGATCGCCTTCTTCGGCGCGGGGCTGCTCGGATCGGGGTTCGTGAGGGCGATGCGCCGCCGAGGCGAGGAAGTCCACGTCTGGAACCGCACGGCCAGCAAGGCGCGGGCGCTCGAGGCCGAAGGGGCCAGGGCCTTCGACGAGCCGGCCGCAGCGGCGAGCGGCGCCTCCCGCGTGCACCTGTCGCTCTCGGACGACGCCGCGGTCGACGACGTGCTCGAGCGCGCTCGCCCCGGGCTCGCGGGCGACGTCGTCCTCGTCGACCACACGACGACGTCGCCGACCGGGACGGCTCAGCGTGCTCGGCGCTGGGCCGAGCGCGGCATCGCCTTCCAGCACGCCCCGGTCTTCATGGGCCCGCAGAACGCGCTGGAGTCGACGGGCATCATGCTCGCCTCGGGTGATCGCGCGCGCTTCGACGCCCTCGCGCCGGAGCTGTCGAAGATGACGGGCAAGCTCGTCTACCTGGGCCCGCAGCCGGAGCGCGCCGCCGATTTCAAGCTGCTCGGGAACCTCTTCCTGATGTTCCTCACGTCCGGCGTCGCCGACATGCTCGCCTTCGCCAGGGCAGTGGGTGTGGCGCCCGCCGACGCGGTGTCGCTCTTCGAGCACTTCAACCCGGGCGCCACCATCGCCGCGCGCGCGAAGCGCGTCCTCGAGGCCGACTTCGCGCACCCTTCGTGGGAGCTGTCGATGGCGCGCAAGGACGCGCGCTTGATGATCGAGGAGTCCCAGCGGCACGGCGTCTCCCTCGCCGTCGTCCCCGCCATCGCGGCCGAGATGGACCGGTGGATCGCGCGCGGCCACGCGGGCGACGACTGGACCGTGATCGCCAAGGACGCGCTCGGGTGAGCCTCACGCGTGCGAGAGCCTTCCGATGACGACCTCCGACGTCGTCACGGTGGCCGGACGGGCGAAGACCTTCTCAACGAGCACCCTGTGGACCTCGGGGTCGGGGTCCGCGCAGCAGTCGGCGACCACGACGAGGCGATAGTCGGCGTCCGCGGCGTGCCGGATCGTCGAGAGCACGACCCCGCTCGTGGCGATGCCGCTGAGCACCAGCGTGTCGATGCCGCCGGCGCGCAGGATCATCTCCAGATCGGTCCCTGCGAACGCGCTCACCCGGTGCTTGGTCACGACGACCTCCCCCGGCCGCGCCGCCACCGCGGGGTGAATCTCGTTGCCGGCGGCCCCTTCGACGAAGCGGCCCGTGTCGCGGACGGCGCCGAAGCTCTGGTTGCGCGGGCTCACCTCCGGGTATCCAGGGCGGAAGCCGACGACGACGTAGATGACCTTCATCGCGGCCTCGCGAGCGGCCTCGATGAGGAGGGCCGTTCTCGCGAGCAGGGCCTGCTTGTCGGCTGCGGCGTGAGGGAGCGCCGGGCCGTCCACGATGCTCGTCTGGAAGTCCATGACGAGGAGCGCGGAGGTCTTCGGATCGAGGCGGACGTCTTGGGCCATGGGATCGCGGCGGAGGATCGCCCCGGCGCGCGAGCGTGTCCAGGCTGCCGTGAGCGACAAGCTCGCGGTGCGCGGGGTCGTGACGGCGCTCAGCTGGTACAACAGCCAGATTCGCTCGTTCACGAACGCCGAGATGGAGCAGGCCCTGGCCTACATCGATCTGCCCCGCGACACCTGGCCCGACGTGCTCGAGAAGGTCGCGTTCCTCCGGCGCGAGGTGCATCGCGCGTCTCAGCGCAAGGACGCCAGGTAGCTCACCACGCTTCGCTCGGGCTCGGAGAGTCTACGCCGTCGAGCGTGCCCTGCCCGCGGGGTAGCTGCCCAGGTGCTTGACCATGGGGCATCGCTCCGCGAGCCGCGCCCGCGTGCGGGCGACGTTCTCGTCGTCGCGATGACCCTCGATGTCGGCGAGGAAGACGTAGTCCCACGGCTTCTCGCGGCTCGGGCGCGACTCGATGCGCGTGAGGTTGATGCCCTCTTCGTCGAACAGGGCCAGCACGCGCATCAGGGCGCCGCGGCCGTCGCGGAGGCTGAAGGCCAGCGTCGTCTTGTCGTTGCCCGTGCGGGCCGCGTCCTCCGTGGACACGATGACGAATCGCGTGACGTTGTCGGCCTGGTCCTGGATGCGCTCGCGCAGGACGGGAAGGCCGTAGAGGTCCGCGGCGAGACGGCTGGCCACCGCCGCGGCGCGTGGATCGGCGGCGGCCTCGCGCACGGCGGCGGCAGTCGACGAGGATTGAACGAGCTGCGCCCCGGCGAGGTTCTTGGCCAGCCAGACGCGGCACTGCCCGAGCGCCTGTGGGTGCGAGTACACGCGCTCGATGGAGGGAAGGCCGCTCGCGCGCGACAGCAGACACTGCGCGACCTCGAGCTCCAGCTCCGCGCGGATGAGCAGGTCCCCGCCGACCAGCGCGTCGAGCGCGTGGTCCACCGACCCCTCGCTCGAGTTCTCGATGGGGACGACGCCGTGCTGCGCCTCGTGCCTCGCGACGGCGTCGAACACCCCCTCGATGGTCGTCGTCTCCGTGTATGTCGCCGCAAGGCCGAAGAAGCCGCGGGCGGCTGCGTGCGAGAACGTCCCCTCGGGCCCCATGTAGGCGATCTTGAGCGGCTCCTGCAGCGCGAGGCAGGCGCTCATCACCTCGCGGTACACGGCGCGTATGGCCTCGGGCGGGAAGCGCCCCGCGCGTGACGCCAGGCGGTCGAGGATGGCTCGCTCGCGCGAGGGATCGTAGGTGGGAAGGTTCGCGTCGCGCTTGGCGCGCCCCACTTCGGAGACGACGCGCGCCCGCTCGTCGAGCGCCTTCAGGATGGCGTCGTCGAGCTCGTCGATGCGCTTGCGGAGGTCGTCGAGGTTCACGGTGGCCAAGGGTAGCGCGAGCGCCTAGGGGAGCGCCGCACGGATGCAGGCGCCCATGTCGACGGTCGACAGCGCCTTCGACGAGCCACCTGCCGGCCCCATGTCGGCGGTGCGGGCTCCGTCCGTGATGGCGGCGTCCACGGCCCTCTCGACGGCGCGCGCCTCGTCCTCGAGCCCGAGCGAGTGGCGCAGCAGGAGCGCGACGCTGGATATGGTCCCGATCGGGTTGGCGACGTTCTTGCCGGCGATGTCGGGCGCGGAGCCGTGGATGGGCTCGTAGAGGCCGCGGCGACCGTCGCCGAGGGATGCGCTGGGCAGCAGCCCCAGCGACCCGGTGATCACGGCCGCCTCGTCCGTGAGGATGTCGCCGAACATGTTCTCGGTCACGACGACGTCGAACGCCCGCGGGGACGTGACCAGGCGCATCGCCGCCGAGTCGACGAGCTGATGCTCCAGGTGCACGTCCGGGTACTCGCCGGCGACCTCGATCGCCACCTCGCGCCACAGCCGCGACGACTCGAGCACGTTGGCCTTGTCGACGGAGGTGACCCGCTTGCGGCGCCCGCGCGCCACGCGAAACGCGAGGCGCACCACGCGGCGGATCTCGTCGTCGGTGTACTCGAGCGTGTCGACGGCGCGCGTCCGACCACCGGTGGTCTCGCGGAGCCGGGGCTGGCCGAAGTAGAGGCCGCCGGTGAGCTCGCGCACGAACAGGATGTCGACGTCGGCGACGCGGTCCTCCTTCAGGGGTGACGACGCCGCGAGGGCCGGGTGCACACGGACCGGGCGAAGGTTGGCGTAGAGGCCGAGCGCGCGCCGGAGCCCGAGGAGCCCCTGCTCGGGGCGCACCTTCGACCTCGGGTCGTCCCATTTCGGTCCTCCGACCGCGCCCAGCAGGACGGCATCCGCGCGTTCGCAGGCCGCGAGTGTCCTCGCAGGCAAGGGGTCGCCCGACGCGTCGATCGCGGCGCCGCCGACCGGGTGCTCGTCGAAGGTGAAGGTGTGGCCGAAGCGCGTTGCGACGGCCTCGAGAACGCGCCGGCCTTCGTCCACGACCTCCGGACCGATCCCGTCGCCCGGCAAGAGGATCACGCTCGCCTTCATTCAGGCCGCTCCTTTCTGTCCACCGGAGTCCGCCGCTGCGGCTGCCCGCGCGATCGCCAGCCCGTACTCGATCCCGTCGGCGAGGGCCGTCCACGAGGCCTGCAGGACGTTGGCCGAAGCTCCCACCGTGGTCCAGCGCGCGTCGCCGCGAGCGCTGTCCACCATTACGCGCACGGTGGCCGAGGTCCCCGCGACGCCGTCGAGGATCCGGACCTTGTAGTCCTCGAGCCGAATCCCTTCCACCTCGGGATACGCCGACACCAGCGCCTTGCGAAGCGCCGCGTCCAGCGCGCTCACGGGCCCGTTACCCTCCGCGGCCGTGTGAACGACCTCGCCGCGCACGCGGATCTTGATGGCCGCATCGGCGAACGCGCCCTCGTCGCGCCGCTGCCCCACGGTGACCCGGTAGTCGAGCAGCTCGAACGGCGCGAGGTAACCGGGCGAGCGCCGCCGCAGAACGAGCGCCACCGATCCCTCTGCCGCCTCGAACGCGAAGCCGCGGGCCTCGCGCTCCTTCAGATCCTCGAGCACCTTGCCCTCGCTCCCCGCCTCGAGCGCGACATCGTGCTCCTCGGCCTTGGCGAGCACGTTGCCCCGGCCCGACAGCTCGCTGACCACGACGCGTGTCTCGTTGCCGACCAGCGCCGGGTCGATGTGCTCGTAGGCACGCGGCAGGCGCCGGATGGCGGCTACGTGGACGCCGCCCTTGTGGGCGAAGGCGCTCCGGCCGACGTACGGCGCGTGCGTGTCCGCGGCGAGGTTCGCGATCTCGGCCACCTGGCGCGCGACGTGCGTGAGCTGCGGCAGCGCACCTTGCGAGAGGCAGCGGCGCCTCATCTTGAGCTCGAGCGTCGGCACGACCGAGCAGAGGTTGGCGTTGCCGCAGCGCTCGCCGTAGCCGTTGATGGTCCCCTGCACGTGCGTCGCACCGGCTCGCACGGCCGCCAGGGAGTTCGCCACGCCGCAGCCGACGTCGTCGTGCGCGTGGATGCCGATCGGGCCCCCGAGACGCGCCCGGACGGCGCGCACGCGCTCCTCGATCACCCAGGACAGCGTCCCGCCGTTCGTGTCGCAGAGCGCGAGCACGTCCGCGCCGGAGCCGGCCGCGGCGTGCAACGTCTCCATCGCATACTCGGCGTCCGCGCCGTAGCCATCGAAGAAGTGCTCCGCGTCGTACACCACGCGGCGCCCGCTCTCGACGAGGAGGCCGACCGTATCGGCGATCATGCGCAGGTTCTCCTCGGGGGAGACGCGGAGCACCTCCCGGACGTGCGTGACCGACGTCTTGCCGAAGATCGTGCACACCGGCGCGCCCGTGGCGAGGAGAGCGCGGACCTGCGGGTCGTCCTCCGGGGCCACACCCGCGCGTCGGGTGGATCCGAACGCCGCCACCTTGGCGATTTTCCAGTCGACGTCCCGCGCGCGCTCGAAGACCTCGACGTCCTTGGGGTTGGAGCCGGGCCACCCCAGCTCGATGAAGGCGACGCCGATGCTGTCGAGCAGCCGGGCGATCCGGATCTTGTCGGCGGCGGAGAGGCTGATGCCCTCGCGCTGCGTCCCGTCACGCAGCGTCGTGTCGTAGATCCGGACCGCGGACGCGAGGTCAGTCATGGCTTCGCTCATGACGCTCGATGTCCGGCAGGCGGGCCAGCAGGTATCCCAGCTCGTCCACGCCGTGCGTGAGGCATTCCTTCGCGAACGGGTCGACGTCGAAGAGCGCTCGCGGTCCCCCCACGAGCCCCACCGTCTGCCCCGCGAGGTCGATCGTGATCCGCGCCGAGGCGTCGGCGGCCCTCGCCGCGACGAGGCGGCGGTGGAGGGCGGCGTCCACGACCACGGGGAGCAGGCCGTTCTTGAGCGCGTTCTGCCGGAAGATGTCCGCGAAGGACAGCGCGACGATGGCGCGCAGACCCCACCCCACGAGCGCCCAGGGCGCGTGCTCGCGGGACGATCCGCAGCCGAAGTTCGCCCCCGCGACCAGCACCTGGGCTCCGGCCGCATCCGGCTGCCCGAGCGGGAAGTCGGCGCGCCCGCGCCAGTCGGCGAAGAGCGACGCCCCGAGGCCTCGCTTGTCCGTCGTCTTCAGGAAGCGGGCGGGGATGATCTGATCGGTGTCCACGTCGTCGACGGCCAGTACGACGTATCGCGCCGTCAACGCGGTGAAAGGCTCTCGCTCTGTCGCGGTCACGGCGCGCCTCCCATCAGCGTTCGCGGATCGACGACGCGCCCCGCCACCGCGGCGGCCGCGGCCGTGAGCGGGGATGCCAGCATCGTGCGGCCGCCCCGACCCTGCCGCCCCTCGAAGTTGCGGTTGCTCGTGCTGACGGCGTACTCGCCGGGGCCGATCTCATCGCCGTTCATGGCGATGCACATCGAGCACCCGGCCTCGCGCCATTCGGCGCCCGCATCGCGGAACACTGCGTCCAGACCCTCGGTCTCCGCCTGCCGCTTCACCGCCTTCGACCCGGGCACCACCAGAACGCGGACACCGGGAGCCACCCTGCGACCCTGCAGCATGCCGGCGGCTGCGCGCAGATCCCCCAAGCGCGAATTGGTGCAGGACCCGATGAAGACGACGTCGACGCGCTGCCCGGCGATGGGAGCGCCCGGCGACAGCTGCATGTAGTCCAGCGCCTTCGCGATCGCGGCCCGCTCTGCCGGGCTGGATGCCGACCCGGGGGACGGGACGTTGCTCGTGACCGCGATGCCCATTCCCGGGTTGGTGCCATACGTGATCATCGGCGCAAGCCGCGTGGCATCGAGCGTCACCGTCGCGTCGTAGGACGCCCCCTCGTCCGTTCCGAGCGATCGCCACCGCGCGAGCGCGGCCTTCCACGCTTCGCCCTGGGGCGCGAACGGCCGGCCCTCGAGCCACCGGAACGTCGTCGCATCGGGGGCGATCATCCCGGCGCGCGCCCCCGCCTCGATCGACATGTTGCAGAGGGTCATCCGCTCCTCCATGTCGAGCGCGTCGATCGTCGTGCCCCGGTACTCGAGGACGTGCCCCGTGGCGCCGCCCGCTCCCACGGTGGCGATGAAGGCGAGCGCGACGTCCTTCGCGCCCACGCCCCACGGAAGCCTACCGTCGACGCGCACCTGCATCGTCTTCGGCCGGTGCTGGAGCAGAGACTGCGTCGCCAGGACGTGCTCCACCTCGCTCGTGCCGATGCCGAAGGCGAGCGCGCCGAAGGCGCCGTGCGTCGACGTGTGGCTGTCACCGCACACGATGGTCCGGCCCGGCTGCGTCAACCCGAGCTCCGGTCCGATGACGTGCACGATCCCCTGCTCCGCCGAGTCGAGGCCGTAGAGCGGGATCCCGAACTCGGCGCAGTTCTTCTCGAGCGCGCGCAGCTGGGCCTGCGCGGGGCCGTCGACCACGGCGAGGTGGCGCGGGAGCGTTGGCGTGGAGTGGTCCATCGTCGCGAACGTGCGGTCCGGGCGGCGCACGCGAAGGCCGCGCGCCCGCAGCCCGGAGAACGCCTGGGGCGAGGTCACCTCGTGGACGAGGTGCAGGTCGACGTACAGCACGGCGGGCGCGCCGTCGTCCTGGGTCACCAGGTGATCGCGCCACACCTTCTCGAACAGGGTCGTCGGCTCGCCGGTCACGACGCGTCCCCCTG
>Ga0335078_10015308_pt1 | contig 11386 bp, 4 predicted proteins | sample Lox_Sample_32_FD_206711 | JGI IMG/M metagenome (GOLD analysis project Ga0335078, IMG submission 206711) | Soil microbial communities from Loxahatchee National Wildlife Refuge, Florida, United States - Lox_Sample_3.2 | ecosystem: Environmental > Terrestrial > Soil > Wetlands | place: USA: Florida...
TGAGATTCCGCCGGCGCGCCAGACGCAGATCGCCGGCGCCGCGGCCGCGGCGATTTCGCGTGTGCTCGAAGCCTACGAGCGCTTCGAATTCTCGAAAGCACTGGAGGAAATCTGGTCGCTGATTTCGGCGGTCGACAAGTTCATCGTGCAGCAGGCGCCCTGGAAGCAGGTGAAAGAAGCTCCCCCGGAAGCCCTCGACGAGACATTGTACGCCGCGGCGGAATCGCTGCGCATCGTGACGGCGCTGCTGGCCCCGGTGCTGCCGGCCTCGGCGCGCAAGGTCTGGTCGCAGCTCGGCATGAAGGACCCCATCGAATCGATTCGCCTCGACCAGTTGGCGTGGGGCGGACTGCCGGCCGGGCAGCAGATCGGCGAGATTTCGGCGTTGTTCCCGCGCATCGAATCCAAGGATGCCATCGCCAGGATGCGCGAATTGGAGGAGCGGGTCACCGCCGGGCAGGCCGTGCTGATGGGCAAAAAGCCCGAAGCCGCGCCGCCCGAAGCCGCCAGGATCCCCATCGACGATTTTCTGAAAGTGGATCTGCGCGTCGGCCTGGTGCTCGCCGCCGAGCGCGTGAAGGGTTCGGACAAGCTGATGCACATGAAGGTGGACATCGGCGAGGCCCAGCCGCGGACGATCGTCGCGGGGATCGCCGAGGCTTACGAGCCCGAACAACTGCTCAACCGCAAAGTGGTGATCGTGGCCAATCTGCAGCCGCGAAAATTGAAGGGTATCGAATCCAACGGAATGATCGTGGCTGCCAGCGTGAATGACGGCAAGCCGGTGCTGGCTGGTTTCCACGAGGATATTCCGCCCGGAGCGAGACTGAAGTAGCCGGCATGATAAACTCCGAAAACAAAGCGTGCGCTTTACCCTGACTCTCGTTTGGGCACTCTCGCTTGCGGCGGCGGCCCCGCAGGCCGAAACCACTGCTTTGCAGCCGATTCCACGATTTCCGGTCTACGCTGATCCGCTGACCATCGCGCGGCCGGCGCAGCCCGGCAAACCATTTACCGTGGCCGGTCCTTACGGGGCTCTTCTGGGAGATCAGCGCGGGACGTTCGAAGCATGGCTCTTTCCGGTGAAGATCCTCAGCCGGCTGCACATCACCGCCGAGCTGGAAGATTATCATGTCCCAATCGACGTGATGGGGCAGGCCGCGACGATCGAAGTCGCGCCGGCGATGACCACCATCACCTATTCGCACGCGGCATTTACCATCAAACAGCGCATGTTCATGGCGCGATCCGGTGATCCGGCGGGAATCGCCGTTCTCTATGAGATCGCCTCAACGCGGCCCCTGACGCTCACCTTCGATTTCGAGCCCGATGTCGCGCCCATGTGGCCGGCGCCGAACTATGGCCCGGCGGATGCCGAGTGGGTCAAACAGGGCGACAGCGGGTATTACGTTCTCCACACCAACAATTCCGATTTATCGGCCGCGATCGCCATGCCGCGCGCGCAGCCGGGAATTCGGGCGCCCTATCAGGAACGGCCCAAAACGTACCCTACGCAACTCCAGATCGCTTTCGATCCAAAAAAGGACTCGGGACAGCTCTTTCCGCTCCTGATTGCGCGGAAAGCGGTAGATCTGGCTGCGCTGGACGCATCCATCGCCGCGCGGTACGCCGCGACAGAGAGCTACTACCGGCACTTCTTCGATACACGCGTGACGGCGGAAACGCCGGATAAAGACCTCGATCGCGCGCTGCAGTGGGCCGAGATCTCGATCGACCAGGCGCGCGTGCGCTTCGGCGAGGAGACCGGGCTCGCCGCCGGCTACTACACATCCGGCGATTCGGCGCGTCCCGGATTCGGCTGGTTCTTCGGGCGCGACACACTGTGGACTTCATACGCCATCAATAGCTACGGCGATTTCGACCTGACGCGGGAGGCGCTGGACTTTCTCTTCAAGCGCCAGCGCGCCGATGGCAAGATCATGCACGAGTTCTCGCAGACCGCCGAGGACGTCGATTGGAAATCGCGGCCGTACTTCTATGCCGCGGCCGACTCCACGCCGCTGCTGGTGATGGCCATGGAAGACTACGTCGACGCCAGCGGCGACGTGGAATATCTTCGGCGCCACTGGGATGCGGTCAAGCTGGCGTACAATTTCACGCGCGCGCATGAAACCGGAGGCATCTACGACAACTCGCAGGGCACCGGCTGGGTGGAGTCGTGGCCGCCGGGAATGCCGCACCAGGAGTCCTATCTGGCCGCGCTCGACCAGCAATCGGCGCAAGCCATGTCGCGGCTGGCGTCGCGTATGCACGATGGCGCGCTCTCGGCCGCGGCGCGGGAGAAGGCCGAGGCAATCCGCGCGGCCATAGAGAGCAACTTCTTCGCGGACGATTTCTACGCGTTCAGCCGCAATGCCGATGGCACGCTCGACAAAACCGCGACCATCTTTCCGTCGGTCGCCTGGTGGACCGGGCGCCTGGCGCTGTCTCACGCCGAAGCGATGCTGGACCGGTGGGCTTCGCCCGAGTTCTCAACCGATTGGGGAACGCGCGACATCAGCCGGCGCACGTCCTTCTACGACCCCATCAGCTACCATCAGGGCTCGGTCTGGCCGCTGTTCACCGGGTGGGTGTCGCTGGCCGAATATCGCGCCGGACGGCCGCTGGCCGGCTACCAGCACCTGATGCAAAACGTCGGCCTGACGTGGGCGCAGGATCTCGGCGCGGTGACCGAACTGCTCTCCGGCGAATTCTTCCAGCCGCTGGGACGGAGCAGCTCGCACCAGACCTGGTCGTCGGCCATGGTGCTGACGCCGGCGCTGCGCGGATTGTTCGGGTTGCGGTGGGACGATGCAGGGAATCTGGATGTGGTTCCGAACCTGCCGGCTTCCTGGGACCGCGCCGTGCTTCGCAACGTTCCCGTAGGAAACCAGCGCGTGGAAGTTGAATATTCCCGACAGGGCGGGCAGATGGTGGTACGCACCAAAGGGACGAAGCCCTGGGAGAAGACATTCAATTTGCCGGCGGTAGAGGTCGAAGTTCCGCATCAGCTTCCGCTGCCCGGCGCCCAGACCGCCGGACTAAAGGTGGTTCATCAGACCGATGCGGAGCTGGTATTGGAAGCGCCCGGGGGGTCGCTGTGGGAGCTGCCCGCGCGCGTGAATCGCGCCGGTGTGCGTGTGAGCGGCGCGGAGCTGGTAGGGCGGATCTTGCGGGTCCGCTTCCCGGAGGGCACGGGATATCAGCAGGTGACGCTGAGATACGAATCATCAAATCGTGGGGCAGGTTTGTAACCTGCGGCCGATTTTGAATCGGCCCCGGAGGGCGGGTTGCAACCTGCCCCACACCTACTGCTTGAGATAGCGATCGATTGATTCCGCGGCCCGGCGTCCTTCGGCGATGGCCCAGACCACCAGCGACTGTCCGCGGCGCATGTCGCCCGCGGCGAAGACGCCTTCGACGCTGGTCATATGACGCTCGTCGGTGGCGACGTTGTCGCGGGTATCGAGCGCCACCCCAAGCTGCTCGATAAGGCCGGATTTCACCGGGCCCATGAAGCCCATCGCGAGAAGCACCAGATCCGCATCCAGGGAAAACCCGCTGGCGGGAATGCGTTCGAATGCCGGCGGCACACCGACGCGAACGGCCTGCAATTGCTTTACGAATCCGCGCTCGTCGCCGGCGAACCGCTCCGTCAGCACGCTCCACTCGCGCGTCCCGCCTTCTTCGTGCGAGCTTTCCACGCGGAGCTGCATCGGCCAAAGCGGCCACGGCGTAGCCGGCGACCGCTCGTCCGGCGGCTTCGGCAATAACTCCAATTGCGTAACCGAAAGCGCGCCTTGCCGGTGGCAGGTTCCGACGCAATCGGCCCCGGTATCGCCGCCGCCGATGACCACCACGCGCTTCCCCGTGGCCAGAATGGCGCGATCGGCCGGAACAGTGTCGCCTTCGTTTCGGCGATTCTGCTGCGGCAGGAACTCCATGGCGAAATGGATGCCGGCCAGGTCGCGGCCGGGAATCGGCAGGTCGCGCGGATGCTCGGAGCCGCCGGCGAGCAGCACGGCGTCGTGCGTGCGCCGCAGTTCATCGGCCGCGACATCCACGCCGATATGCGCATTCACGCGGAAAACGACGCCCTCGGCGCGCATCTGGTCGAGCCGGCGGTCAATGAGATGCTTCTCGAGCTTGAAATTCGGAATGCCGTAGCGCAGCAGGCCGCCGATGCGGTCGTTCTTCTCGAACACGGTGACTTCGTGTCCGGCGCGCGCCAGTTGCTGCGCCGCCGCCAGCCCCGACGGGCCCGATCCGATAATGGCGGCCTTCCGGCCGGTGCGGCTCGCGGCCGGCTGCGGCTTGATCAGGCCATTGGCGAAGGCGCGCTCGATGATGGTCTTCTCGATATGGCGGATGGTGACCGGCTGCTCGTTGATGCCGAGCACGCAAGAGGTTTCGCACGGCGCCGGGCAGATGCGGCCGGTGAATTCGGGGAAATTGTTGGTGGCGTGCAACTGGCGAACCGCTTCGGCCCACTTGCCGCGATACACCAGGTCGTTCCAATCCGGAATGAGGTTGGTCAGCGGACAGCCGGTATGGCAGAAGGGAACCCCGCAATCCATGCAGCGCGCGCCCTGCTGGCGCAAGCTGTCTTCCGGGAAGGGCTGGTAAATTTCGAACCAGTCGCGGACCCGTTCGGACGGCGGACGGCGGGAGGGAAGCTCGCGCGTGTATTCCAGGAAGCCGGTTGGTTTACCCATTGGTGTGTCCCGAGCTGGAGCCGACAATGGACGTATCCGCCGGCTCGCTGCCGATAGGCCTCAGGCTGACGGCCTGCCCCACAATGCGCTTGTATTCGTGCGGGAACACTTTGACGAACTTCTCGATCATCTGCTCCCAATTCTCCAGAACCCATTTACCGCGCGGGCTTCCGGTGGTCTCCACATGGCGGCTGATCACCGCGTGAAGCTTGACCGCGCTTTCGGCGTCCACTGGGTCGAGATCGACGGCGCCGCGGTTGCACCGGCGCTCGGCGAAATCGCCCTGTTCGTCGAGAACATACGCGATACCCCCGCTCATACCCGCGGCGAAATTGCGCCCGCACTTTCCGAGCACCACCACCAGCCCGTTGGTCATGTACTCGCAGCCATGGTCGCCCAGCCCTTCCACCACGGCGGTCGCGCCGGAATTCCGCACCGCAAACCGTTCTCCGGCCATGCCGTTGAAGTAGGCCTCGCCGCTGGTGGCGCCGTATAGAACGACATTTCCGACAATGATGTTCTCCTCCGGCAGGAACATCGAACCGCGCGGCGGATACGCGATCAGCGTGCCGCCCGACAGGCCTTTGCCCACGTAATCGTTGGCATCGCCCTCGAGTTCGAGCGTGATGCCGCGCGCCAGAAACGCGCCGAAACTCTGCCCCGCCGAACCGGTGAACCGGAAGCGGATAGTGTCATCCGGCAGTCCCGCCGATCCATAGCGGCGGGCGACTTCTCCCGAGAGCATCGCGCCCACCGTGCGGTGGACATTGCGTATGGGGAGCACCACCTGGATGGGCGTCTGCGATTCCAGGGCATCGTGGGCGTGGTCGATCAGTTTGTAATCGAGCGCCCGGTCAAGGCCGTGATCCTGCGATTCCACGCAGCGCGTGGCAACGCGTCCGGGCATTTGCGGCCGGTAGAGAATGGCCGAAAGATCGACGCCGCGGGCCTTCCAGTGATCGCCGAGATTCCGGGTTGCGAGGCAGTCGCTGCGGCCCACCATCTGATCGAACGTGTGGAATCCCAGAGCGGCCATGTAGCGCCGCACCTGCTCCGCAATAAAAAAGAAGAAATTGATGACATTCTCCGGCGTGCCCTGAAACTTGGCGCGCAGCACCGGATCCTGCGTCGCGATTCCCGCCGGACAGGTATTGAGATGGCACTTGCGCATCATGATGCAGCCCATGGAGACCAGCGGGGCCGTGGCAAAGCCGAATTCCTCGGCGCCCAGCAGCGCCGCGATCACCACATCGCGGCCGGTCTGCAGTTTGCCATCGGTCTGCACGCGGATGCGCCCGCGCAGATCGTTCATCACCAGCACCTGGTGGGTTTCGGCGAGCCCCAGCTCCCACGGAACGCCGGCGTGGCGGATCGAACTGAGCGGCGAGGCCCCGGTGCCGCCGCTGTCGCCCGAAATGAGAACGGCGTCGGCATGGGCTTTGGCGACGCCCGCCGCGACCGTTCCCACCCCGACCTCGGCCACCAGTTTGACCGAGATGCGGGCGCGCGGATTCACGTTCTTGAGGTCGTAGATGAGCTGCGCCAGGTCCTCGATGGAATAGATGTCGTGGTGCGGCGGCGGAGAGATGAGTCCGACGCCGGGAATCGAGTGGCGCACGCGCGCGATGATGGCGTCCACTTTGTGGCCCGGAAGCTGCCCGCCCTCTCCGGGCTTGGCGCCCTGCGCCATCTTGATCTGTAATTCGTCGGCGTTGACCAGATAAGACGCGGTGACGCCGAACCGTCCCGAGGCCACCTGCTTGATGGCGCTGCGGCGGTCGGTAGCATAGCGGGCTTCATCCTCGCCGCCCTCGCCGGTGTTGGACTTGCCGCCGATGCGATTCATGGCGATGGCCAGCGTCTCGTGGGCTTCCTTGGAAATGGAGCCGAAGGACATGGCGCCGGTGGCGAATCGCTTCACGATCTCGGAAGCGGACTCGACTTCTTCCAGCGGAATCGGAGAATCGGAAGGCGGGATTTCCAGCAGGCCGCGCAGCGTCGAGAGCCGGCGGTTTTGGTTGTCGAGCAGGTCCGTGTATTCCTGGAATGTCTCAAAGCTCTCGCGGCGGACGGCGTGCTGGAGCTTGGCGATGGTCTGCGGATTGTAAAGATGATACTCGCCGTTGGCTCGCCATTGATAATTGCCGCCGACCGTCAGCTCGGTTTCCGAATCGCTCAGCGGCCGGAAGGCGTGGCGGTGCTTCTGAATGGCTTCTTCGGCCAGAACCTCGATGTCGATTCCGCCGATGCGCGACGGCGTCCCCGTGAAATATTTGTCCACCAGTCCGTGGTTCAATCCGATGGCTTCGAACACCTGCGCCCCGCGATAGCTCTGCAGGGTCGAGATGCCCATCTTGGAAAATGTCTTCAGCAGGCCCTTATCGATGGACTTGGTGAAATTGGCGGCGGCCTTTTCGGCATCGACGGCCGGCAGAGCGCCGATGGTTTCCAGCGCCAGGTACGGATTGACGGCGCTGGCGCCGTAGCCGATGAGCAGCGCAAAATGCATCACCTCGCGCGGCTCGCCCGATTCGATGATGAGCGCCACCTGCGTGCGGGTTTCCTCCCGAACCAGGTGATTGTGAACCGCGGCCAGAGCCAGCAGGCTCGGAATCGGCGCGTAGTCTTCGTCCAGCCCGCGGTCGGAAAGGATCAGCAGGGTGTAGCCGGATTGAATGGCCAGCGAGGCGCGCCGGCAAAGCTGCGAAAGAGCCCGCTCCAGGCCTTTCCCGCCTTCCTCGACCGCGAACAGCATGGGCAGCGTGGTGGCCAGAAAATCGCCTTGCGACACGCGGCGCAGCTTTTCCAGGTCGCGATTGCGCAGCACCGGCTGCGGAAGCTTGAGCGTGTGGCAGTGCAGCGGCGTTTCATCCAGAATGTTGCGCTCGGTGCCGATGTAGCTGGTCAGCGACATCACCATCTCCTCGCGAATGGGGTCGATGGGAGGATTGGTCACCTGCGCGAAGAGCTGCTTGAAGTAATGAAAAAGCGGCTGCGGCTTATCGGATAAACAGGCCAGCGGGGTGTCCCAGCCCATGGAACCGACCGGCTCCTCGCCCTTCTCGGCCATCGGCGCCAGGATCAGGCGGATATCTTCATCGGTATAGCCGAAAGCGCGCTGGCGGCGGACCAGCGTTCCATGATCGGCGCCGTGCTCGCGCGGCGGATCGGGCAGCGACTCGAGGGTGATCTGGTTTTCCTTCAGCCAGAGCTGGTACGGATTCCGGCCATACAGGCTGCGTTTCAGCTCGCGGTCGGAAATGATGCGGCCGTCCACCGTGTCCACCAGCAGCATCTTTCCCGGCTGCAGCCGCCCCTTGAGCTTGATGTTCTCGGGCTTCACCGAAAGGACGCCGGTCTCCGATGCCATGATGACCAGATCGTCGTGCGTGACCAGGTAGCGCGCCGGCCGCAGCCCGTTGCGATCGAGGGTGGCGCCGATCGAGCGGCCGTCGGTGAAGGCGATCGCCGCCGGACCGTCCCAGGGCTCCATCAGCGATGCGTGGTACTCGTAAAACGCCCGCTTCTGCGGGTTCATGTGATGGTTCTTCGCCCAGGCTTCGGGAATCAGCATGGCCATGGCATGGGCGATTCCGCGGCCCGAAAGCACCAAAAGCTCGAGCGCATTGTCGAAGGCGGCCGAATCGCTGCCGCCCGGCTGGATGATGGGGAACAGCTTCTTGATATCGGCCGCGAACAGGGGCGACGCCAGCACCGACTGGCGGGCCCGCATCCAGTTGACATTGCCGCGCAGCGTATTGATTTCGCCGTTGTGCGCCACGTAACGGTAGGGGTGCGCCAGTTGCCAGGTGGGGAAAGTATTGGTGGAAAAACGCTGGTGCACCAGGCACAACGCGCTCACCACCTCCGGGTCGCCGAGCTCGGGATAGAAATCGGCGATCTGCGGAGCCAGCAGCAGTCCCTTGTACACGATGGTCCGCGCCGAGAGCGACGGAATGTAGAAGAACTCTTTGTCGTTGATCGAGGACGCGCCGATCTCCGATTCGGCGCGCTTGCGGATGATGTACAGCTTGCGCTCGAGCTGATCCTCGCTCACGCCCCGCGCGCGGCCGATGAAAATCTGTTCGATGTAAGGCTGCGAGCCGCGGGCCACCCGTCCGATGGCCGCGCTGTCGATGGGCGTGTCGCGCCAGCCGAGCACGGCCAATCCCTCTTCGCGGACGATGCCTTCCAGGATGCCTTCGCACTGCATGCGCGCGTGCCGTTCGACCGGCAGGAAAACCATGCCGACGCCGTATTCGCCGGCGGGCGGCAAAGTGAAGCCCAGCCGGCCGCACTCGCGCAAAAAGAACTGGTGTGGAACCTGGATCAAGACGCCGGCGCCGTCGCCGGTTTCGGGATCGCATCCGCAAGCGCCGCGATGCGTCAGGTTGATGAGGACTTGCAGGCCCTTGACCAGGATGTCGTGCGATTTCCGTCCCTTAATGCTGGCCACGAAGCCGATGCCGCAAGTGTCGCGCTCCTGGCGCGGGTCGTACAGACCCTGGGCGGGAGGTAGACCAGTAGTGACGATAGGATTCTGCATAGTGAGTTCGTCGTGGAACGGGGTCCGCCGTGGGGAGGGTACTCCGATAGCGGCCGTGGTCTACAGCAGGTATGCCTCGACGCTACGAGTGTAGCAGGCGCGAGCCCGGCGATTCAACCGGGCGGATCGCTCCTGCCCGAAAGGGCGCCGGATGCGAACCACGACCGACCAGCCAGAGATCGTCAACCGACCTGCGCAGAGCGGGCACGCTCCCGCCAAAGCAGGAAGTCCGCCACGCAGGCGCTATCGCCTGCTACTTCGCTAACGTGGCGCGGGCACTCGTGCCTGCAGCGTCGGCACTCGTGCCGACGTGCTGGGGTTCTGCTCGGGGCCACAAGCGCCGAGAAGAGTCTCGGCACGGCACGCAGGAGTGCGTGCGCCACGGTCGTTTACGCTGCGGCAAGTCTGCTCGGGGCCACGGGCGGAAAGAGAGAGTTGCTTTGGGTAAATTACCCATAAATTTAACTAAGTCCTTTATAATCATCTCGGATTCGGGTAAATTACCCAGACCGCCGGAAAACGCCGTCGCCGATGATACATTGGGAGACGCTTTATCTGCCCTGGCTCGTTCGAATATGGACTTCGTCACCGCGTGGAAGGCGTCATCGATTGTACTCACCGGCTTCTTCGGTATCCTCGGCCTGGTAAAGGACTTCAAAACTAAAGATGGCCATGTCACCTTCTGGGGGAGAGTCTCGCTGGCCGGAATTCTCGCGTCTTCGGTCCTGGGCGTAGCCGCGCAACTGAAAGAATCGTCCGACACGGAACGAGACCGCAAGACCACGGCCGACCAGACACTTGCCATCGTCAAGAAATCGGATGCCACGCTGACCGAAATCGACCGCGTGCTCTCGCCCATCGACGAGCCTCGCTTCACCGCCAGCTTCGCCCTTTCCTGCGCCGACAATCCCAAGATCCAGGAATACTGCCGCGGACTGCAGAAGCTGTTTCGCACCACCACCATTCAATGGGCGGATGACACCTTCCGCAACTGGCCGCTTGGACCGAGGCCACTGATCGGGGTCAATATCAGCTTCTTCCAGGATCCAGCCGATGCCGCCAGATTCGGGACCGTACCGGACGCGGAATCTGACTGGTCGATCGATCTCTTTCCCGAATCGGCTTCCGGCACGCTCGACGCATTCGCCGACGAGCAAGGCGTGACCATCGCGATGAGCGATGCGAGACCGATGGTAAACGACGTCAAGAACAATGGAAAAATAGCCAGCGTGAAGGACATACCCGGATCGACCATGGTGCTTACGCTGATTGGGAACGAAGAAAATCAGCACCTCGCGCTGCAGACATTCAATATCGGCTTCAAGAACGGCAGCTCGGTCCACTGTTCCGGCCCCTTCCAGCGGGTACATGGGCTCGGCGCCGATCCGGCCTACCGGTACACCTTCCCGAAAGCTCAGCGGTAGTCAGGCCGCATACGGCTGGTCAAGCAGCTTCTCGCGGGGAATGCCGTTTCGGGCGGCTTCCTGTTCGAACGATTTGGCGGCGAAACGCATGTACAGCCGGTGCCAGAGCGCGGCGGGCAGAAGCGGAATCGGGCTCTTCGCCAGCAATGTGGCCGCCTCGGCCGGCGCCGGGCGGCCCTCGGATAGAGCCGCGGCAGTCAGGTCCAGGGCTCGAATCACGTGCCCGGCGGGCGGTCCCGATCGTTTTGCCGCGTTGAGAGGCTCGCCGCCGATCGCGCCGCCGCCTCCCAGGGCCAGTCCGCCGCTCCACGCCATGCCGCTCTGCGCCGCGAATTCCCGGCAAATGGCCAGTGCGACGGCGTTCTGGTGAGTCTCGGGAAAGCCGCTGTTGACCACCGCCAGCAGGCGCTGGGGAGCGGGATCGGGCGTCAGCCGCCGGTCGTTTGCCATCACCATGAGCGCCTTGGTGACTAAATGAGGCAGCGCATCGGCGTACAGCGGGAAGACCAGACAGATCAGCCCGGCGCGGCGGGTGGATTCGAGCAGCGCCGCCTCCCCGCCCTCGCGGCCCAGTCCGGCGCGAAGCGTCAGCGATTCGGTCTGCCAGCCGCGATTCCCCAACGCCTCCAGCAAGTAGCTTCCCAGAACGCCCGAGGCGCTCGGCGAGTTTGTCCTGGGGCTGCCGATGATGAGGAGCGCGC
>Ga0335078_10015309_pt1 | contig 11384 bp, 7 predicted proteins | sample Lox_Sample_32_FD_206711 | JGI IMG/M metagenome (GOLD analysis project Ga0335078, IMG submission 206711) | Soil microbial communities from Loxahatchee National Wildlife Refuge, Florida, United States - Lox_Sample_3.2 | ecosystem: Environmental > Terrestrial > Soil > Wetlands | place: USA: Florida...
GCGGGAACTCGAAAACCTGATCGAGCGGGCCGTGATTCTGACGCGCGGCTCGGCATTGCACGTGCCGCTAGCGGAACTGCGAAACGGCGGCGAAGCGGCCGCTCCGGCGGCGCTGACTACCCTGGAGGAAGCCGAGCGGGAACATATCCTGCGCGCGCTACGGGAGTCGAAGTGGGTGGTGGGCGGGCCGGCGGGGGCGGCGGCGCGGTTGGGGCTGAAGCGCACCACGCTGCAATCGCGCATGCAGAAGCTGGGGATTATGCGGGGCGGGTAGGAGGACTTTACGCGATGCGGTTAGGGTTGTTTTTTGTAGCGGCGCTCGTTGCCGCGATGGCGGGTCCCGCGCTGGCGGAGACCGTGGTGATTGACACCGCCGGCGCACGGCATCCATTTCCACATTTCTGGGAACAGGTATTTGGTTCGGGCCGCGCCAACCTGTCGCTGCGCGAGAGCTACCGGCGCGATCTGCGTGTCATGCGAAGCGCCACCGCCATCCAGTACGTCCGCTTCCACGCCATCTTCCATGACGAGAACGGCGTGTACGACGAGGATGGGCAAGGCCGGCCGGTGTACAACTTTTCCTACGTGGACCAGATCTACGACGGGCTACTCGAAAACGGAGTGCGGCCCTTTGTCGAGCTCAGTTTCATGCCCAGGAAGCTCTCCGTGACGCCGCCCGTGGTATTCCCGTTCTGGTACAGGCCGCTGGTTTCACCGCCCAAGGACTACGGTAAGTGGGGCGAATTGGTCCACGCGTTCGCGCAGCACCTGGTGGACCGGTATGGCATCGACGAAGTGGCCCAGTGGTACTTCGAAGTTTGGAACGAGCCTAACATCTTGTTTTGGGCGGGCAAGCCCGCGGAGTCCACTTACTATCAGCTCTACGCGGCGGCGGCCCGCGCGCTAAAGGGCGTGGACCGGCGGCTGCGCGTGGGCGGCCCGGCGACGGCGCAGGCGGCCTGGGTGGACCGGTTGATCGCTTACGCGGCGCAGAACAGCGTGCCCATCGATTTTGTATCGACGCACGTTTACGGCAACGACCGTGCGCAGGATGTCTTCGGCACGGACGAGAAGATCAGCCGGCGCGACATGGTGGCGCGGGCGGCGCGGAAGGTGTTCGACCAGGTGAAACACTCGGCGCTGCCGGACCTGCCGATCCACTGGACCGAGTACAACGCCAGCTACATGAGTGAGCCGGCCGTCACCGACGCGCCGTTCATGGGGCCGTGGCTGGCCAACAACATCCGGCAATGCGATGGGCTGGCGACGACCATGTCTTACTGGACATTCTCGGATGTCTTTGAGGAAGGGGGCGTGGTGAAGACGCCGTTCTACGGGGGGTTCGGCCTGATCGCGGAAAACGGAATCCCCAAAGCGGCATTCCACGCGTTCCGGCTGCTGCACAAACTGGGGACCGAACGCCTGGATGTGGCATCGGAATCGGTGCTGGCGACGCGGGGCGCGGATGGCGCGCTGGAAGTGGCGGCGTGGAACTACGCGGCGCCGGAAGAGGCGGGCGCACCGGTGGAACTATCGCTTCTGTTCAAAGGGCTAAGCGCCGGCACACACACGGCCCGCATCGAGCGGGTGGACGCGGAGCATGGCTCGCCGCTGAAGGCCTGGGAAGAGATGGGACGGCCAGCCTCCCCTTCGCCCGTTCAGCTTGTGGTACTGGGTGTTCCGGAAACGGTGGAACTGGGCGGCGACGGTTTGCTTAAACTGAAGCTGCCCGCGCATGGCCTGGCGCTGGTTGAGGTGCGCTGATCACAGCAGGCGGCGGCCGGCGGCGCTGGTATCGTAACCGCCCAGGCCTTCGAGCTCGCGGCGAAAGCTGGCGCGGTTCAAGGTGTCGAGCAGCGCGGCGACGGGCGGGTGGTCCAGGTGCTGGCGGCGAATCGCGAGGTCGTAGCGCTGGGTGGCCAGCGGAATGAAATCCAGACCGAAGACGCGGGCGGCGGCGCGCGTGGCGATACAGCAATCCGCGTCGCCGTTGCGGACCTGCCAGGCGGCTGGAAGATGGCCTCCGGCCAGGCGCTCGAATCCGCGCACCTTTTCGGCGGGCAGGCCCAGACGAGCCAGATGCGCATCGAGCAGCGCGCGGCTGCCCGCGCCGGTCTCGCGATTCACGATGGCGATGTCGCGGCGCGCGAAGTCGGCGACCGAGCGGACGGATTTGGGATTGCCAGCGGGAAGCACGATGCCCTCCTCCCAGACCGCCAGCGAGACGACTGCCACGCTGTTGCGCGCAAAGAGCCGATGGATGGCGGGCAGATTCGATTCGCCGCTGGCCTGGTCACGCAGATGCGTTCCGGCCACATGGACGATGCCCTGCTTCAGCAGCGCCAACGCCCGCGAGCTATTGCGATGCGCGAGGACCAGTTCGACTCCGGCGCGGAGCACGTGGCGGGCGAGCACCGAGATGCCCGGATCGCAGCCCGCCACCAGGATGCGGTGGGCCAGATCGTATTCGTCATGAAAGAGCTGGACCGTCCCTTTCGCGGCTTGGGCTCCTCCGGCGGAGGCGTCGAGGAGAACCGCATCGGCGGTGGGCAGATACCAGGGCACGGGCGATGGCGACGAGGCGATGATGCGGCGGTCGACGCGGCAGAGTTGCATGGGATCGCCCGCGCGCAGGGTATCCGGCTGGGGCAGCAGCGTCACCTGTTCGGTGGGGAGCGGGGCGGCGGGCGCGTCCGCCGGAAGGGCAAAGAGGTCTTCGACGTTCACCTCGAGCGTCCGCGCCAGGCGCAGGGCGACGGCGGTATTGGGCATGTAGCTGCCGGATTCGATGGCATAGATGGTCTGGCGGCTGATGCCGGCGCGTTGGGCCAGATCGGCGGCGGAGAAGCCGCGCTTCTGGCGGTGCGCCGTCAGGTGGTTGGCGATGGTGTGGGTGTCTTTCATTGCTACCATTGTGGCAGCGGCAGGGCGAGCTTCGCTCGCCTAGACAGGCCAGGAGGCCTGTCCCACCAACTATGACGGACGACGCAAGGGAGCGGTATTCACGGCAGATTCTATTTGCGGGCCTGGGCGAAGAGGGCCAGGAGCGGCTGCTCAAGGCGGAGGCGGCCATCGTAGGTTGCGGCGCGTTGGGCAGTTTTCAGGCGGCGGCGCTGGCGCGCGCGGGCGTGGGACGGCTCACCATCATCGACCGGGACTATGTGGAGCCGAGCAACCTGCAGCGGCAATGGCTGTTCGAAGAATCCGACGCGGCCGAAGCTCTCCCGAAGGCCGTAGCGGCTGAGCGGCGCCTGGCGCGCATCAATTCTTCGGTTCAGGCGCGTGGGGTGGTGGCCGATCTGACGCCGGCGAATATCGACGAACTGTTGGGCCAAGCGCAGGTGATCCTGGACGGCACCGACAACTTCGAAACCCGCTACCTGATCAACGATTTCGCGCTGAGCCGCGGGACTCCCTGGATCTACGGCGCGGCGGTGGGCAGCTATGGCCTGACCATGCCGGTGATTCCGGGACGGACGGCGTGCCTGCGCTGCGTGTATCCCGATCCGCCAGCGGGCGCGCAGGCCACCTGCGAAACGGCCGGCGTGCTGAACTCCATCACCGCGGTGATCGCGGCACTGCAGACGGCCGATGCGCTGAAGATTCTGGCGGGCCGGAGCGACGCCGTGCGCGCGGGCCTGACGACGGTGGACGTATGGAGCGGCGGCATCCGGCAGATCGAGCAGCCCACGCCGGAGCCGGATTGCCCGGCCTGCGGCGCGCGCGATTTCGTGTATCTGGAAGGCCGGCGGCGGGCGCCGGTCAGCTTGTGCGGGCGCAATGCGGTGCAGATCCACGAGCGCGCGCGGCCGCTCGACCTGACACGGCTTAAGGCGGCGCTGCTACCGCTGGGCGAGGTGCGGGCCAACGAATTCGCGCTGCGCTTTCGCACGGGGCCGTATGAGATGACGATCTTTCCGGATGGCAGGGCGATTATCAAGGGCACCACAGATATCGGGCTGGCGCGGAGTTTGTACGCGCGGTTTGTGGGGGGGTGAGGCGACACACTTGAAAGGGTGTCGACTTTGGGCGTTTGTTTTCGGCGTCGAAGGAGAATTGCGACATGCGTCACCGGCGCGGAGTGTAAAAGGCCTGGTGGGCGGGGTAGGTGGGCCTAGGTTGCTTAATTCCCTTGGCAGCTCGCCGATCGCCGGGCCGGCTAAAAGCCGGCTGCGGGCAAAATGCCCGCCCTCCAGCCTCCTCTCCGAGTACGCGGCCAACTGATCAGTTCTGGGAGGCGCGCTTGCGACCGTTAGCTGGCCTTCACCGGCAAGCAACGAAATCGGGTTTTCAGATATCTTTGAGGTTGTGCCCCAAGACTGAAGACGGAGAGCAAACGCGGAGAATTGTCCACCTCCGGCACCGGTTAACGAAGGTCCCGTGCAGGATGATGGCCGCGCCGCTCGCAAGGGGGATTCAGAAAGGCGTCTCGATAAAAGGAGTCGAAATCCAATGAAACATTCCAGTCAATCATTTCCGCCACTCGGAAGCCGGATAGCCGCAGCGCTGGTACTGTCTTCCTTGTTGCTGTTTGCTGCCGACCAACCATCACGCATTGAATACTACCAGGTGGCAAAGGGCTTCATGCCGGAAGCCAAGAACTCGTACGGTTGGGCGAAAGGAACCGGCTTTGCGCAGGAGAATCCGTGGGGGCAGTACACCGCGTACCTGATGTTGACCAACGCCATGGGGCAACGTACCTGGCGCATCGAGCACTACCTTCCGTGGACCCGCGGGCCTTACGTCTCCATACCCGATCCAGACACCTCCCAGGGTTCCACCATGTACCTGCTGGAGGGCTCCAGTCGCGCTCTGCTTATCGATACTGCCAATCCCGCCAAAGCCACCGAGGGGGTTAACGATCTGAAGACCGTGGTGCGCTATCTGCTGGGTCACGAAAACGACGGCCAGCCGCGGGCCCACCCGCTCGACTTCGTGGTGGCCAATACCCACAATCACCCGGACCACATCGGCGAAAACGGGCGCATGTCGGACCGGACCATTTACTACCCCGACCTGGACTGGCCGGCACAGGCGCCGCCGAACTACGTTCCCATTCGGGAAGGCGGCGGCCCGACGAACCACGGTAATGGGACGGCAATGAGTCAGATTGACCTGGGCAACCGGCTGGTCAGCGCGGTCGCCATTCCGCCACACTCGGCTGGCTCGACCGCCTATCTTGACGCGGAGAACCGGCTCTTGGTAACCGGAGATGCGATTGGTTCGGCGTGGCCGTATGTCCAAATGGGACCGCTTTCGCTATATGACCGGAGCGTTCACCATGTCGAGGAAGTTACCAGGCCTTATCCCGACCTGGCGGTGCTTCCCGCCCACTTCTACCAGACCGGGGCATGGGCCCGGGGCCGTGCACCTCTCAACGGCCGGCCGCTCGACCGCCAGTACATTACGGACATGGCCGCTCTGGCCGACGGCGTGCTTACCGGGAACATCACCGGAGAGCCGTTCTTCGCCGGCGTAGAAGCATATTGGGCGAAGAACGACTCCGCTCAAATGGTCTACGCGCTGTCCACGCTCTACCGGCCCGGGGAAGCCGGCGAGCCGTATCACGCGGTGCGCGTCCCCGGCAATTTCAAACGCGACACAGGGGTGGCCTCCTTCGACGAACGGATCGACGCCATTTCCAAGATCCAGTCGGGTTTCTATCTCATCCGGGAAAGCGCCGGGGAGTCTCTCTTCCTGCTCCGCGGCACGACATCCGCGCTACTGATCGGAACCGGGGGCGGCGGGCCGGGGCTGGCCCGGTTCGTCCATCGGCTCATTGGCGATCTGCCGCTCGATGTGGCCATTCTCGATCGGGACCCGCGCCAGTCCGGCGGTCTTGCGCAACTCCACCCGCGGCACATTTACGTAGCGGCGCCGAACGTCCTCAATGGCGTGCCGGCCACCGTGCTTGGTGACGGGACAACCATCGATCTGGGCCTCAATCCTGCCGGCCAGCCACTCATTCTGGAAGCTGCCTCGTTCCAGTCAGACGGCGTGGCGAACCTGAGCTTGCTCAACACTGCCGACCGCCTGCTGTTCGCGGGCAATGCTTTCGAGAAGCAAGCCGCTCCGCCACGGATGATGATGAGGCAGGCCAGCAAGCCCGAAGAAGATCAAGCGGCCCGCTCCGCGTGGATGACAAAGATGAACGGCCGTTTCGACCTGGTGTATCTGGCTTCGAACGCGCGGTGGTACAGCACCCCCAAGGACCTGGAGGGATGGCTGGCCGCGCGAGCCCGGTTTTAGCGCAGCTCGGCGCGCGGGGCAGCTGCTTTTGAGCCGATGGCCACCACTCCGTCGCTGAGGCGAGAGGCACTGGCCGTCAGCCTGATCGGTCCGCTCTGGCGGGACGTGCGCACGATCACGATCGCGCGTCCCTGGAACAATCTTCGCCGGTCACCTTGATACGAGGCGTTGTCTTTGCCGTCGGCGTTCCCCACCGCGGCAATCACACCGGGCCCGGCGATCGCGAACTGGACTTCCTGGTCCGCATCCGGCCGGAGCCGTCCCTCCGCATCCAAAGCCTCCACGGTGATGAACGACAGATCCTGCCCATCGGCTTGGAGCACGCTGCGGTCGGCGGTCAATCGCAGGCGCGCGGGCTTGCCGGCCGTGGCGAGAATGCTCCCGGCAACGGCGCGATCGCCTCGAATACCTACCGCCTTCAACGTACCTGGCGCATAGGGGACCGTAAACACTGCTTTGAACTGCTGTTCGCGGCCGGTGGGCTTCTCACCGATCAACTTGTCATTGAGGAAAAGCCGTACCTTTTCGGCGCCGGAGTAGACTTCCACCTGCATCTGTTTGCCTTCCTGTCCCGGCCAGGTCCAGCTTGGAAGCGTCGGATACACCGCCCAACCGACGGCAATGATCTTTTTCCCTTCGGGCTCGGGGAGCCGGACTGTGGCGTACACCCGGTCCCCGCCGTTCCACAGGATGTCCCGATAGTGCGATTGCGGCTTCCGATAGCCAGTCAGATCGAGATCGCCGCAATTGGAAGCATGCCAGGGGTATCCGCCCATCAGAAACGCCAGGGCGGACATCATGGCTGGATCAGGCGGGTTCTGAGCCATGGCTGACGCCAGGTCCGTCCCGTTGGCCCAGGCCAAGAAAAGTTTATCCGCGAAGTCCGACATGGCGGCCGGGATCTTCCCCGCTTGAGCCGCTTGTTGGGGCGTGCCGTAACCCCAGGCGCCGATGCCCGACTCGCCGAGGTAGTCCATCGCAGTCCAAACAAAATCGCCGATGATGAACGGATTGTCTTTGACCAGCTGCCACTGCTCGAACGCGTCAGCGGGGAAAGACTCCGTCGTCAGCATGATTCGCGACGGCGCATGGCTATGGTCGTTTGCATAGTTTCTGGCGAGATTGTAGTTGTATCCGCCGATGTCCAGGACGGAGAACACCGCATTCTGGGTGGGTCCGGAGGTGGTGCCGGGAAACGCCTGTGCCAGCGGCCGGCTGCTGTCGAGCGAGCGCACCTGCGCCGCCAGTTTCGCGGCGATCGGTCCGCCCCTGGCGACGAATGCCTCGGGAATCTCGTTGCCAATTCCCCAGACAACCACCGAGGGATGGTTGCGGTCGCGCAGGACCATCGCCGAAATATCGCGCTGCCACCATTGGTCGAAGTCGCGGCCGTAATCGAATTTGACCTTGCTCGCCTTCCAGGTGTCGAAGGCTTCGTCCAGCACCAGCAGGCCGAGCCGGTCGCAGGCGTTAAGAAACTCCGGCGATGGCGGGTTATGCGCGGTGCGCACGGCGTTGTACCCGGCGGCCTTGAGTAACTCGACCCTGCGTTCCTCGGCCCGATCGAAGGCCGCCGAGCCAAGCGGCCCGTTATCGTGGTGCACGCTGCCGCCGGCGAGTTTGATGCTCTTGCCGTTAAGCAGCAGCCCTTCTTCCGGCGACCAGGCCAGCGAGCGGATGCCGAAGGGAGTCACGACCTGGTCCACGACTTTCCCGTCCTTCAGCACTTGCGTGACCGCCCGGTATAACGCGGGCGACGCCGGAGACCACAACCGAGGATCGGAGACCACGATCTCCTGGCTTGCTTCCGTCTGGCTTCCCGGCCCGACCGTTACCGCCGACTGCGCGCTACCGGCCGGCTTGCCTGCGCTGTCCATGAGAGCGCTCCGCACCGTGAGTGCAGCCGGTTCGGCCGACTCGTTTCGCACTCGCGTGCGCAGGGAGATCTTCGCCGTGCTGGCAGAGACCTCCGGCGTAGTGACGAAAACTCCCCAATGTGCCACATGCGTGAGGTTCGTCACCACCACTCGCACATGGCGATAGATTCCCGACCCGCTGTACCAGCGGCTGTTTGGCTGCGCGGAGTTATCCACACGCACGGCCAGAACATTCGGCCCCGTGAAGTCCAGACCCGGCGTGAGGTCAAACTGGAAGCTGGTGTAACCGTAGGGATGCGTTCCCAGCTCATGCCCGTTCAGGTACACGGCCGCATCCCGGTACACTCCGTCGAATTCGATACTGACGCGCTTGCCCTTCCAATCGCCGGGGGCGCTGAACGTCTTGCGATACCAGCCGATTCCAGCCGGGAAGAAACCACCTCCCGCGCCGGAGGGATTGCCTCTATCGGGCCGGCCTTCGATGCTCCAGTCATGGGGAAGGTCAAGTGTGCGCCAGGATGTGTCCGCAAACGAAGGCGCCTCGGCGCCGGCCGGGTCGCCCAGGAGGAATCTCCAGCCTGAGTCCGCCGCCAATTCCATGCGTGGCGCGTGCGGTGGCGCCGCGCTCATGGAGACGGCGAAAAGCAATGCAAGAGCCGGCGGCTTCGAGCGCCGCACCTGTGGATGGTTTGGCATGACGAGGCTAGGATACCAACTTCACAACGGCGCTGCCGAGGTAGCATGAATAAATGTACGATCTGGCCTGGTTTCGAGCGAACTTCGACCGCATTGCCGAGCGGCTGCAGACGCGCAGCAATCCGCCCAACCTGGATGGTTACCGGGATCTGGACCAGCGGCGGCGCGCCGCCATCGCCGAATCGGAGCAACTGAAGGCGCGCCGCAACGCCGAAACCGCCGAGATCGGCAGACTGCGTCGCGAAGGCGCCGATACCAGCGAGAGGCAGCAGCAGGTGCGGGCCATCGGGGAGCGGATCGCGCTGCTGGAGGCAGAGCAGAAGGCGGCCGATGAGTCCTTGCGCGAGATGCTGGCCGGAATTCCGAATCTGCCGCACGAATCCGTGCCGGTAGGGCAGAGCGAGGCGGATAACGTGGAAGTCCGCCGCGTGGGCGAACCGCGGCGTTTCGACTTCGAACCCAAAGCGCACTGGGACCTGGGTCCGGAACTGGGCATCCTGGACCTGGAACGCGCGGCGAAAGTGACCGGAGCGCGGTTCGCGGTGTATTGGGGCCTGGGCGCAAAACTGGAACGTGCGCTGATCAACTTCATGCTGGATGTGCATACGCGGGAGCACGGATACACCGAGGTGCTGCCGCCCTTCATGGTGAATCGGGACAGCCTTTTCGGCACCGGCCAGTTGCCTAAGTTCGAGGCGGATCTGTTCAAGTGCGAGAACGCGGAACTCTGGCTGATTCCCACGGCGGAGGTTCCCGTAACCAACTTGTACCGGAGCGAGACGCTGGAGGGCGAGCGGCTGCCGGTAAAGCTGTGCGCGTATACGCCGTGCTTTCGCAGCGAGGCGGGATCTTATGGGCGGGACGTGCGCGGCATCATCCGGCAGCATCAGTTCCAGAAGGTGGAACTGGTGAAGTTCGCGCACCCGGACCACAGCTACGACGAGCTGGAGAAACTGACGGCGGACGCGGAAGATATCCTGCGGCGGCTGGGGCTGCCCTTCCGGACGGTGGTACTCTCGACCGGCGATACCGGCTTTTCCGCGGCCAAGACTTACGACATTGAAGTGTGGCTGCCCGGGCAGAATGCGTACAAGGAGATTTCCTCCTGCTCGAACTACGAGGCTTTTCAGGCGCGGCGGGCGGCGATCAGGTTCAAGTCCGCGAAGGGAAAGAGCGAATTCGCGCACACGCTGAACGGCAGCGGCCTGGCGGTTGGGCGAACGTGGGTGGCGATCGTGGAGAACTATCAGCAGAAGGACGGCAGCGTGGTGGTGCCGGAGGCGTTGCGTCCGTATATGGGGGTGGAGGTGATTGGGAAGGAGAGACAATGACGGCGACGGCGGCTCCGGATGTTTCAACGAAGCCGTTTCGGTTGCAAGTGGAGCGCGGGATGAGGGCTTCACCAGAGGTGCTGTTCCACGCCTGGACGGGGCACCCGGGACCGTGTGGATGAGGGCAGAGGTTGGCACCGTTCTTTTTCGAGACGCAATTCGCGGGAATGCGTCATCCGCGCTACGGGCGATTCCTCAGGCTTGAAGGCGACCGGCTTTTAGCCGGCTTGGCCGCCTAAAAAGGCGGCTGCGGCCATGATTGGCCGCCCCACACGGGGCGCTTGACTTTTTCCCTAGTCCAGGCTATATATAGTCTGGAATAGGGAAATATGCCTGAAGATTCCCCGCAACTGTTGCCCGGTACTCTCTACCTGCTGATCCTGCGAACATTGGCGGCCGGTCCGCTGCATGGATACGCGATTGCCCGCCGCATCAAAGCGCGCTCCGCCGATGTGCTGGACGTCGAGGAGGGTTCCCTTTATCCCGCGTTGAATCGCATGCTGGTGAAAGGCTGGCTGCGCGCGGAATGGGGAACGTCGGAAACCAACCGGAAGGCGCGTTTTTACAGGCTCACCAAGGAAGGCCAGAAGCAGCTTACGGCGGAAGCCGGCGAATTCAACAAGCTGGTGACCGCCATTCAACTGGTGATGAAGACCGCGTGAGGAGCCGACGCCATGGCATATTTGCGTGAACTTTCCCGGCGCCTGTGCTGGCTGGCCGGCCGATCGCGTTTTCAAACCGAGCTGGCCGATGAAATGCAGTTCCACATGGAGAGCCGCGCCGAGGAGCTGGAGAGCAGCGGCGTGCCGCGCGCCGAGGCCCTTGTGCGGGCGCGCCGCGAATTTGGCTCGCGCCTGAAGGCGGCCGAGGACACCTCCGGCGCCTGGCAGATGCGCTGGCTGGAGGACCTGGCTTCCGATCTGCGGTACGCGGCCCGCGCCTTCCGCCGCAATCCCGGCTTCGCGCTGACCGCCATCTTTTGCCTGGCGCTGGGAATCGGCGCGAACACTACGATCTTCAACATCACCACCAGCTTTCTGTTCAGCCAGCCTTCCTGCCGCGACAGCGCCTCGCTGATCGCCATCTGGGAAGGGGGGAACAGCGGTGCGTCGCTCGCGGATTTCGAGTTCGTGCGGGACGCGCACCTGTTTGCGGGGATGGCGGGAATCAATCCGGAGCGGGAGGTGAACTGGCGGGACGGCGATCGCACCAGCCGATTTTATGCGGGAAC
>Ga0335078_10015310_pt1 | contig 11383 bp, 8 predicted proteins | sample Lox_Sample_32_FD_206711 | JGI IMG/M metagenome (GOLD analysis project Ga0335078, IMG submission 206711) | Soil microbial communities from Loxahatchee National Wildlife Refuge, Florida, United States - Lox_Sample_3.2 | ecosystem: Environmental > Terrestrial > Soil > Wetlands | place: USA: Florida...
GACGAACGGGCCGGCCGTCTGGCCGTACATTCACGGGCCCGCATACTTAAACAGCGATCTGGGGATTTACAAGAACTTTCGCATCGGCGACCGCCACAACCTCGAGGCGCGGTTCTCCATGTTCAATCTCCTGAACCATCCGCTGCAGATGTTCGGCGCCAATGGCGACGCCTCCGACCTGAAGCTGCTGTTCGCGGCACCGGTGGCCGGGACTACTAACTCCAATCCGCTGACGACGGGATTTCCGTTGGCGGAAGTAGGCCGCCGGATCACCGAAATCACCCTGAAGTACACGTTCTGATGAGCGGGACTCCGGAGTTGTGGGGCAGGATTGTATCCCGCGGCCGATTTTCAATCGGCCTTCTCCTCCTCGCCGCCTTTCCCGCGCATGCCTGGGTGAAGAATCCCTTCGGCGCGCGCACGCCATTGCCCGACGGTTTCCGGGGTGCGGTCTACAATCTCCCGCCACAGACAACCATGCTGCCGAACTTCGCCACTCTCCGGCCCGCTGGCTATGTTTACACTTACGACCTGAACGTGCCCGACCGCCTGTGGACCGAGGGCATGCCCGGCATCACCGATCGCATCGAGTGGTTCGCCATCGATTACGAAGCCGATTTCTGGATCGCGAATGCCGCGAAATACCGCTTCCGCCTGACCTCCGACGATGGCTCGCGGCTTTACATCGATGGCCGAACGGTCATCGACAACGACGGAGTCCACGCGGCAACGGAACTCGGCGGAAGCGCGACGCTCGAAGCCGGGAAGCATCACATGCGAGTCTCGTATTTTCAGGGGCCTCGCTATGCGCTCGCCCTTGTGCTCAGGATCGCCGCTCCGGGGCAGGACTTTCATGTCTTCGACCTGCGCGATTTCCGGCCGCCTGGCAAATCAATCGCGCGGGCCGCTCCCGACGATGAAGCCCGTCCCCACCTGCGCCGCGATTCCATGTTTTCCGGCTCGGCGTCGCTGACCGGGTACGAGATGAGCGCGTTCGAAGCTCTGAATTCCTGGCCGCGGCCGCACGCGTTCGATTTCCTCTGCGGGGGGCTCCGATTTCCCGCGGGTACGGACACCTCCACGATTGCCCTTACTATCGAGCTGCCCGCTGAGACTCTGGCCGTCACGCGCGAGCCGGAAACGAAGAAGAAGAACGGAATCCATCTCCTGTTGCTGGCTCTGGTGAGAGACGAACGAGGCCAGATCGTCCGCAAGGCCAGCGAGGATTTCCACGTGGAACTCACCGATGAGCGGCTCGCCGCGCTGCGTGCGGACACGCTCACCTGGTCCCGTCCGGTCAACCTGCCGCCCGGCCACTACACGATGCAGGCGTCCGTCGTGGATAGCGAAGGCAACCGTGCCAGCACGGGCGAATGCGTCTTTTTCAATCCGGAACGAACGGGAATCGGCTTAAGCGACATCGTGCTGGTGCAGCGCGTGGAGCCCATTTCCGGGGCCGCCGACACAGCCGACCCGTTGCAGTTTCAGGGTGGCCGCGTCATTCCCGAGCTGGCTACGACGCTCGCGGCGGGCGCACAGCCGTCGGTGTTTTTCGTGGTCTATCTGGATCGCCTTCGAGCAGAAAACCCGGAAATCGTGGTGCAGTTGCTGCAGGACGGCAAGGCGATCGCCAGACAGGTGAGCGCGCTTCCCGAGCCGGACGCCGCGGGAGCGATCCCCATGACGATTGCCGCCATTACCAAACCGGGCAACTACGAACTGAAGATCACCGCGCGTCAGGGGACCGGTACGGCGGAAGCAAGCGTGCGTTACTCGATCCCCGAAAGAGAGAGATAGAATGTGGCCGTCGGGAACAGGAGAGGCGAATGGGGATTTATAACCCGCTGGCGCTCATACTGCTGAAAAGCTTCAACGCCATCGCCTACGTTCTGGTGTCGTTCCTCTGCCTCCGCCGCTTCCGGTCGCAGGGCACGCGCTGGGGTGGATACGCGTACTGCGGAGTGGCCGTGGCCTTCGCCTGGCTCTACGTCAGCGGCCTGCTGACGGACTGGATCTGGAGCACGCAGCATCGTCCTCCGGTAGCGCTTAACGCCGTTCACGACGTAGCCTTCATTCTGCTCGCGCCGCTCATGCTGAGCGTGTTTTATCACAACGAACGGCTGCATCTGCCGTGGCGGCGCGCATGGCGGATGCTGATCGCGGCGATCTGGCTGGCTGCCCTGATCGGGTCGGTGGGAAGACTGGGTGTGCAGTCGCTCCGCGAGCTGGTGCCGGACAAGATCGTCTTCCCGCCCATGGGAATTGCGGCTCTGGCAGGCATCATCGGCATACGCTTCGCCTCCCGCCGAGTTCTTGGCCCGGTCGAAATCCGGCAGCGGCGGTGGATGGCGCTGTTGTTTATCGGGTGGGGCGCCCTCGGGTTGCTGGAGCCGTGGCTCAACTCCTACTGGAACTTTCTGGCCCTCGATACATCCACGCTTGTGTTCGTGTTCATCGTCACGTATTACACCGAGCGCTGGGTTTTCTTCGACGTCCTGCTCAAACAGGCGGCTTTCGTCTTCTCCTCGCTGTTGTTGCTGGCCCTTTACTTCACCTTCGTGACGCCGCACATCTGGGCTTTGCAAATGCGCGGCTGGATTTCCATCCTCGTGTGGGCGCTTTCGGTGTGGCCGCTGGTGCTCTGGGCGCCGTGGGGCCATCGCAAGCTCTCCCAATGGCTGGATCGGCTGTGGCTGGGCCGCCGGTTTTCGCCCGCCGAAGCCACGCGCTATTTCCTCGATGGATTGCAGGGCGCCATCAGCGTCGATGAGCTGTGCCGGCGAGCCGACGCGCACCTGGCAAACATCTTTCAGACGAAAGCCCAGGTGCTGCTGGAAGCGTCCGTCGAGACGGGGACCGCGGCGGCCATCAGCGCGCCCATTCGCCGCCACGGCGAAGTGGCCGGGACCATTCGCATCGGACCACGCGTCGAAGACCCGCGCTTCCTGAGTGAGGATATGGCGCTGCTGGCGTCCCTGGCGGATGCTTTTTCCTTCCTTCTGGAAAACCTGAGCCTGCGCGAGAAGCGCCTGAAGCAGGAGAAACGCGAGCAGGAACTGGTGCTGAACGCCAGCCGCTCCGAACTGAAAGCGTTGCGCGCCCAGGTGAATCCGCACTTTCTGTTTAACGCCCTGAACGCGATCGCCGGGCTCATCCCGCAGGATCCCGATCGCGCCGAGAGGACCATCGAGCAGCTTGCCGAGGTCTTTCGCTATACGCTGCGCGGATCGGAGCGCGAGTGGGTGCGCCTCGAAGACGAACTGGAGGCGGTGCGCGCCTATCTCGACGTGGAGCAGGCGCGTTTTCGCGACGGTCTGCAGGTTCGCATGGAGTGCCCCGCCGAGGCGCGAAACCTGCGCATCCCGGCGATGATGGTGCATACGCTGGTGGAGAATGCCACGCGTCACGGCGTGGGCGCCACCAGCGCGCCCGGCATCATCGAGGTTCGAGCCACTCTAGAGGGCGAGACCCTGCGCGTCGAGGTGCGCGACAACGGGGCGGGCTTTGCGCCGGCGGCGGCTCACGCTCTGCGATCCCGCGATGGCGGATACGGTTTGCGGAATGTGCGGGAGCGTCTGCAGACGCATTTCGGCGGCGGCGCTGCTCTGAAGATTGGCCGCGACTCCGTCCGCGGCATGACGGTGGTCGCGGTGGAGATGCCGCTGGCCGCGCTGGCGGCCCAGCCTGGTAAGGCGCTGGCGTCATGATTCGCGCTTTAGTGGTGGACGACGAGCAGACCGCGCGCGAGCGGCTGCGTCATATGCTAGTGGCGATTCCCGGTGTGCAGGTGATTGGCGAAGCCGCCGATGGCGTGGAGGCGATCGCGTATATCGGCGAGCTGCGGCCGGACCTGGTGTTTCTCGATATTCAGATGCCGGGCTGCAGCGGTCTCGAGGTTGTGGCGTCATTGCCGCTTCCGCGCCCGCACATCGTTTTCTGCACCGCCTTCGATCAGTACGCCGTCGACGCTTTCGAGCTGAACGCCGTGGATTACCTGCTGAAACCGGTGAACCGTGTTCGTCTGGCGCATGCCGTGGAACGCGTGCGGGAAACGGGATCGAGCGACGGCGGAGCGGGAATCGAGCCGGCGATGCAGTCCGTTCGGGCCGCCACCACGCGGTTGCTGGCGCGCCTCGGCGACCGCTATCGCGTGATCCCCCTGCACGACGTTGTCTATTTTTCCTCCGAGGACCGTCTGACCAGCCTGCATACCCGCGATCGTGTTTATGTGCTCGACCCGGCGCTGAACGATCTGGAGCACCGTCTCGATCCAGCCTGCTTCTTCCGCATCTCCCGCGGCGCGATCGTCAATCTGAACGCAGTGACCGAGGTGCTGCCACTGGTCGGCGGCGTGGCCGAAGTCGCCCTGAATACCGGGGTTCGCCTGGAGGTGAGCCGCCGGCGCGTGCACGACCTCCTGGACGTCCTTGCCGGCGTGCGGTGATACCATGCTCTGCGATGCGCATTCTGCTCACCGGCCATCTCGGCCAGTTGGCCACCGATTTGAAGACCGTCCTTTCGACGGATGAGCTGGTCTTAACCGAGCGCGAGGACCTGCGGCTGGAAGATGCGGGCGCGGTCATGGAATTCGTGACCCGGTCGGCCCCCGAACTGGTCATCAACTGCGCCGCGTACAATCGCGTGGATGAAGCCGAGGATCGCCCGGAGGACGCTTTCGGCGCGAACGTGTTCGGCGTTCGCAATCTGGCGGTGGCGGCGCGCGCGGTCGGCGCGCCCATGGCGCATTTCAGTACGGATTACGTTTTCGACGGCCCCCGTCGCGCACCCTACACCGAAGACGATCTCCCCTGCCCGCGCTCCGTTTACGGCGTATCGAAGCTGGCCGGCGAGCTGATGCTCGAGAGCACGTGGGAGAAGCACTACATCTGCCGCGTGTGTGGGCTGTACGGATATATGGGCAGCCGCGACAAAGGATCGAATTTCGTCGAAACCGTGATCGCTCGCGCGCGCGAGGGCAAGCCGCTGCGCATCGTGGACGATCAGGTTCTCACGCCGACGCCGACGCTGGACATCGCCGAAGCGGTGCGCGGAGTGATCGCCACGGGACGCTATGGCCTGTATCACATGACCAGCGCCGGCGAGTGCAGTTGGTACGAGTTCACGAAAGCGACTTTCGAAGAGCTGGCAATGCCCGTGGATCTGACGCCCGTTCCCTCCGAGGCCTTCCCAACGAAGGCTCGCCGGCCACGTTATTCCGTGCTGGATAATCGCAACCTGCGCGCGATTGGCCTGCGGGATTTGCCTCCCTGGCGCGAAGGCTTGCGCCGCTATCTCGCCGGCCGCGTCGCGCACGGGCGGGGGTGAAGGTATGCCGGTATAGACTTGCGCTATGTCTCCCGAGAAGCGAACAGCATTTCAGACGACCGGTGCGTTCGGCGAACAATGTGTTACGCGAGAGTGTCGTTGTCCGCGATGTAAGCGGCAAGTACACCGCTTTCTTCAACGGCTCGGCGTGCGGGCTGGAAGGGCTTCTGTTACGATCTCGACTGTGTTCTGAGCCGACTTGTCAGAATCCGATAGAGAGTGGCCCTCACCGCTGGTTCGCCTTCAGCACCTTCTTGCGCAGCCGAATCGATTGCGGCGTCACCTCTACGTACTCGTCCTCGCGGATGAACTCGATAGCCTGCTCGAGGTTCAGAATCTTCGGCGGCACCAGTCGAATCGCCTCGTCCGACGTTGACGCGCGCATGTTCGTCAGCTTCTTCTCCTTGACGATGTTCACGTCGAGATCGCGTTCGCGCGAATTCTCGCCGATCACCATGCCCTCATACACCTCGGTCCCGGGCGCGAGAAAGATCTCGCCGCGCTCCTGAAGATTAAAGATGGCGTAGCCAGTAGCCTTTCCCGGCCGATCCGCCACCAGGCTGCCGGTGGGCCGCGTCGGAATGTCGCCCTGCCACTCGATATGTCCGTGGTACAGCGAATTCATGATCGCGGTCCCGCGCGTATCGGTGAGCATCTCGCTGCGCAACCCGATCAGCCCGCGTGACGGCACATGGAACTCCAGCCGCACGCGTCCCGACCCGTGATTCACCATTTTCGTCATCTTGCCCTTGCGCTGGCCCAGCTTCTCAATCACCACGCCCACGAAGCTCTCCGGACAATCCACCACCAGCAGCTCCAGCGGCTCGCTGAGTTTCCCTTTGATCTCCTTCGTCAGGATCTCCGGCTTGCCCACGGCCAGCTCATACCCCTCGCGGCGCATCATCTCGATCAGGATGGCCAGTTGCAGCTCGCCGCGGCCCATCACCTTGAATGCATCTGGCCCGCCGGCTTCTTCCACTCGAATCGACACGTTGGTCAGCAGCTCTTTGTCCAGCCGGTCGCGCAGGTTCCGCGACGTCACGAACTGCCCTTCCCGCCCCGCAAAAGGCGACGTGTTAATGGTGAAGGTCATGGCGATGGTCGGTTCGTCGATTTGCACGCGTGGCAGGGGCTTCGGGTTTTCGACGCTGGTGACTGTGTCGCCGATGGTGATGCCTTCCACGCCGGCGATGGCCAGGATGTCGCCGGGCCGTCCCACCGTCTCGTCCACGCGCTTCAGCCCCTCGAATGAGTACATCTTTGTGATCTTCGTCGTGTGGAACGAGCCGTCAAGCTTCGCGATGGACACTTCGTCGCCGTAATGCAGCACGCCGTTGAAGACGCGCCCGATGGCCAGTCGACCGAGATAATCGCTGTAGTCGAGGTTAGCCACCAAAATCTGGAGCTCCGCATCCGGGTCGCCGGCCGGCGGCGGGATGTGTTTCAGGATTGCATCGAACAGCGGCCGGAGATCGTTCGATTTGTCCTCCATGGACAGTTTCGCGGTCCCCGCTTTCGCCTGGGTGTAAATGATGGGGAAATCCAGCTGATCCTCGACGGCGTCCAGATCGATGAACAGGTCGTAGATCTCGTTCAGCACTTCCTGGATGCGCGCGTCGGGCCGGTCGATCTTATTGATCACCACAATGGGCGTCAGCCGCGCCTCCAGCGCCTTCATGAGCACGTAACGCGTCTGCGGCAGCGGGCCTTCGCTGGCGTCAACCAGCAGCATTACCCCGTCCACCACTTTCAGCGCGCGCTCCACCTCGCCGCCGAAATCGGCATGTCCGGGCGTATCGACGATGTTAATTTTGATGCCCTGGTAGTGAATGCCTGTGGTCTTGGCCAGAATGGTGATGCCGCGCTCACGCTCCAGCTCATTGGAATCCATCACGCGCTCGGCCACCTGTTCGTTGCTGCGGAAAATGCCGCTCTGATGCAGCATGGCGTCCACAAGGGTGGTCTTTCCGTGATCGACGTGGGCGATGATGGCGATATTGCGGATGGACTCGTTGTGCTTCCTGGATTTCATGGGATACATTCCATGTTCCCATGAGGGCTTGCGCGGCCCGGTTCAAATCGTCACCGAGCCGCGTGCCTGATCGTCAACCTCCTACGCTCCAGCCGCCGCAACAAGGGCAGCTTCCAGCGTGGACGTGTCGGTGTACTCCTGGAAGTGAGCCACCTTGCCGTCGTGGAACGTGAACGCCATCGCCCAGTGCGATGCGGCGGTGCGTCCGGTCCGCCGCGAACGAGCGTCATAGCGCCCCAGCGCCACCACGCGATCACCCGAAGCAATGACCACATTTCGTTGATGGTCTGGAAGAACCCGGCGACTTCCTGCTTGCCTCGCCGCTCTCCGGCCGCGGCCGAGTTCCCTGGCGTGATCCACAGGATGTCCTCCGCCAGGATCTCAAGGGTTACCGAGATGTCGCCCCGCGAAAATGCCGCGTAGGCGGCCTGAATCAGGCGAACATGGCTGTCTTCAGCGCTCACTGGTTGTCTCCTTTCCTGCCAATGCCTGCGCGGTGGGCTCGGGGCCCGGAGAAGCGATGTCGGATACCGCTCGCCATCCGCCGGCTTCCAATCGGTATACGGTTACATAGCTGCCGCTGGATGAAACCGGCTTCTTCGTGTTTGGGTCGGTCATCGTGACGGTGTAAGAACCCTCCGACCACGCCACATCTCCGCCCTTCGAGACTTCCACGCGAGAGGTCTCGAAACGGAGCGAAAACGCGGAGTCCGTCAGCATCTTTTGAAGGGCCGTGCGAATTGCGTCCCTGCCCCGCACGGCCGGGAAGCCCGGAGCCATCATGGTGGCGTCGTCGGAATAGTGCGCGGCGATTCTCTCGACGTCGCGCTGCTCGAATTCCCGGTTCCAGCGCGTCTCATTTTCCCGGACGGCTTCGGCGGCGGTGGTCGGGATTGCGCCGCCCTGCGCCAGCAGGCAGCCGGCTGCCAGAAGCAGCGCAGCCACGTGGTACTTCGAAAAACAGGGATTCATGGCTTCTCCTCTCCCCTGATCAGTAGTTCGGCAGGATGCGCGTCGCGCTGACCGTGCCCGCGTACGTCGCCAGCAGCACCGAGTTGGTGTCGTAGTAGTTAAGCGTGTAAGAGCCCGTGAACTTGTCCGCGTTGGTCATGCTCAGCGTCTCCTCGATCATGGCCGTACCGGTGAAGTTACCGCTTCCGTCGAACGTCCAGGCCGGGTGAGTCAGCTTGTAGCTGGTTCTGTCGCTCTGTACCCAGACGCCGAGGCACACATTACCTTCCTGGGGTGGGGTGATGTCATTGAGAAACTCGGTCCCGTCGCTGTGGAACGCTTCAAACGCCATGTCCACCACCTGTCCCCCGGAACTGAAATTGACCTGCCATAGTCCCTGGACGCCTGCCGGCGCGTTGGTTCCTCCGCTGCTTCGCGCCGGAACGGCTGCCGCCACCGAATCGTGCGCCTCGCCGGCCTTGAAACCCATGTTCTGGAACAGCGCCGACGTGTTTGCCCCGGCCACAAGGTGGGAGTTGGGGTTGCCGGGCAAGTTGCAGGCGTGCGCGGGCACTCCTGTTGTGAGACAGATCACGCTGAACGTGCCGAAGGCAGCGCCAGCCAGCTTGTGGAATCGTGTATTCATTGTTGGGTTCTCCTTATTCTGCTTTGGGTGTTCGGCGGGTTCGCCGCCGTCGATGCGATTCTTGCCGGAGGCCGTCACAAAAATCCTTCGATCGCTTGTGAAATCTTCCAGGATCTTCTAAAATCGACCAAACTGCCATCCACATGCCGGAGCAAACAAAGGACTTCTATGATTTCGGGCCGTATCGCGCCGATATCGTCCGGCGGCTGCTGCTGCGCAACGGTGTGCCCGTTCCGCTTACTTCGAAGGCCTTCGATACCCTCGAAGTCCTCGTTCGGAACCGGGATCGGGTCATGGAAAAGGAGGAAATGCTCAAGGCAATCTGGCCCGACACCATCGTGGAGGAGGCGAATCTGACCCAGAACGTCTCCACACTGCGGAAGGCGCTCTGCGAGCTGCCCGGCGAGCATCGCTATATAGCCACTGTTCCCGGCCGGGGCTATCGATTCGTTGGCGCGGTCCGCGAGCCAACGCCCGACGCTCGCGCAGACGCCGAGCCGCGCACTCCATGGCTCCGCCGGCTCCTGGCGATTGCTGGTTCAGCATTGGGGATTGGCGCCGTCGCAGCAGCCGGGTTGCTCCTTTGGCCCCTGTGGCGCTCGGAGAAACCAACAATTCCAAAGTCCCTCGCGGTGCTGCCCTTCCGCCAATTGACCCCACAGCCCGGCGATGAGTATCTCGGGGTGGGTTTGGCCGACGCAGTCATCACCCGCCTCAGCAACGTCCGGGAGCTGGTGGTCCGGCCCACCGATGCCGTCCTTCGCTACGCCAGCGCTTCAGCGGACCCCCTGAGTGCCGGCCGCGACCTCAGGGTAGAGGAGCTCCTCAGTGGAGGTATTCAACGCTCCGGCAACCGGATTCGCGTTACCGTGCAATTAATTCGAGTCGCTGATGGCCAGCCTCTCTGGGCGGAAACCTTCGACGAGACCCCCGCTGGCCTGTTCGACATCGAAGACTCGGTTTCATCTCAGGTCGCCGAGAAGATGGTGCTCCACCTCGGCGGCGCCGAGAAGGCCCAACTGGCGCGGCACTACACCGAGAACGTCGACGCCTGGCGGGACTATCTGCAGGGCCGCTATTCCGAGTTCCAATTCACGCGCGAAGGCATGCAGAAGGCCATCGAGTACTTCCATCATGCGCTTGCTCTGGATCCCGGATACGCTATCGCGTGGGCGGGCCTGGCCGACGCATACACGACTGCGTCAGACTGGGTGCTTCCGCCGCGTGAGGCCCTTCCGAAGGCCGAATCCGCCGCCCGCAGAGCCCTCAGCTTTGACGATCGCCTTGCCGAGGCCCATGGGTCCCTCGGGCACGCCCTCATGCACCAGTGGCGGCTGAAGGAGGCCGGGACCGAGTTCCAGCGCGCCCTGTCTCTCAACCCCAACAACACCTCAATCTACTTCGCCTGGTCCGAATACCTGTCGGCCGTGGGCCGGTATGACGACGGCGTTGCCGCGCTGAACAAGGCGCGCCAACTGGACCCGTTGTCCTCGGCTCTTCCGACAATGATCAGTTGGTGCCTTTATCTCAAGGGCGACTACAGAGGCGCAATTCAGGCTGCCGACACTGCCATCCGGTTGGATTCCGGTTTCTGGTTCGCCCATATGGAGAACGGCTACAACTGGCTGGCCCTGGACCGCTATCCCGAGGCCATCGCGCAATTCGAGAAAGCTGTCTCTCTCAACCCGGAATCGACGATTAGCCTGGCAGGGCTGGGTGGAACGTATGCCCGCGGTGGCCGGCGAAACGAGGCGCTGGCGGTGATTGCCCGGATGAACGACATGTCGCGGCGGCAATACGTTGCGCCCGTGGATATCGCGTTCGTTTATGCCGCGCTGGGTGACCGCGACCGGGCCATGGAATACCTCACCCGCGGCTATAACGATCAGTCGGAAATGATGCTGTACCTGCAGCTCTACGGTCGTTACGCCGGTCTGGGCGACGATCCGCGTTTCAGGGAGCTGCAGCGCCGCGTGCGCGCCGGGGGCTAGGGACCGGACCGGCTGCCAACGCGTGTTATCCTTCCTCTCAGATTACGGAGAGAACCGCATGAAACACGTTTTTGTTGCCATCATGGCCGCCGCGCTCACTCTGGCAGCGGCAGAAGTCCCGCAAGCCGGCGTAGCAGCTCCGCCGGTTAGCCTGCCTGCCCAGGACGGCAAGACCGTCCAGCTCACCGATTTTCCGGGCAAGTGGATCGTCCTCTATTTTTATCCGAGGGACATGACGCCCGGTTGCACCGTGGAAGCTCACAACTTTCAGCGCGATCTGGACAAGTACACCGCCGCCGATGCTGTTATCCTCGGCGTAAGTGTTGACTCCACGGAAAGTCACACCCAGTTCTGTACGAAGGAGAGCCTCACCTTCCATCTCCTCTCCGACCCGGAGCACAAAGTGGTGGAGGAGTACGGTTCATACAAAACGCCGCC
>Ga0335078_10015312_pt1 | contig 11382 bp, 11 predicted proteins | sample Lox_Sample_32_FD_206711 | JGI IMG/M metagenome (GOLD analysis project Ga0335078, IMG submission 206711) | Soil microbial communities from Loxahatchee National Wildlife Refuge, Florida, United States - Lox_Sample_3.2 | ecosystem: Environmental > Terrestrial > Soil > Wetlands | place: USA...
GCCGAAGTGAACTAATCCTGTCTGCTGATCGTACAACCCGCCGGCATAACCAAACGGCTGAAAGCCGGGCTGGGTGTCATTCAAAACGTTGCCAAACGCGTCGTAGTCGATTTCTTCTGCGATCGCGCCAGTCGACGTGTTGACCACCAGCCGAGGGCTGCCAAGCTGATCTGAAAAGATACGGTACTTGATTCCGGATTTGATCATGTAGTCGGGCGACGTTTTGCCGGTGGCATAAATGAATTGGCTCACCAAGTGGCTGCTGCCATCGAGTTCGGCGAGGAGATTCTGGTTTTCATCATAAAGAAATCCCTGCACCAGAGCGCCGTTGACTTCTTTTCCAACTCGATTCGTCCTGGCGTCGATGACGTAGTCGATGCGAGTTCCGCCGGGAAGAGCGACGGCGGTCAAATTACCGAGCGCGTCGTACTGATACGTAGTCGTCTGGCTGCCGGTAGTCGCACTCGCCAGTTCTCCGTTCGGCGTGTAAGTGTAGGACGTACCGCCATAGGTCTCCAAGCGGTCTTCGGCGTCGTAGGTGCCATTCGCCGTTCCTGAGGAGGTTACGGCGGTCAGACGGTTCGAGTTGTTGTCATAGCTATAGCTGGCGAAATTGGCGCCGTTCCGAGTAACTGCAGTCAGGCGGCCGGCGTTGTCGTATTCGTATCCCCAACTGTTCGTGGTCCCTTGAATGGTTTCGGCCGCGGCCGTGATCTGCGCGTCAGCGTTGCGCGTGAACGTCACTTTGTATAAAGAAGCGCTGACGTACTTTGCGTTGTAGGTCGCTAAGTCACCGAACGTGTCGTAGGAAAGAGAGTCTTTTGCCTGGCCCAGAGCCGTTGCGGTGAGAAGCGGGTTTTGTGTGCTGTAGGTCAAGTTCATGGAACCGGCCTGGGTGAGAAGGTCGTCGTTGTCGTAATTCAGGGCTATGTTCTGGCCTCCCTTTATGGCCTGCGAAGCCAGCAGGAAATTATTGTTGTAGGTTTGGCTGACGGTCCCGGCAACGGGTCCTTTGAAGGTCAAAGAAGTCAGCAGCGAGCCATTGTATGCATAGGTGACCTGCTCCCCACCGTGCACTTTGGCGCTGGACAAATTGCCGCTAGCCGCATCGTAGGCAAAACTCAGGCTGGTTGTGGGCAGGGTAGCGGAACTCAATCTTCCCGCCGCGTCGTAGCTGTAGCGAATGCTGGTTCCATCCGGGCGAGTAATCTTGGTGACATCGCGATCGGCATTGTACGAATAAAGGCTTGGACCAACTCCCGACTCCGCAGGTGGAGTGTACTGCGATGGAAAGTTGACGGAGCTGTACTGGAACAGATGCTGTTGCCCGCCTGGAGTCGTCAGAGACTTGAGGTTGCCATTGCTATCGTAAGCATAGGCGGTGACGCGCCCGTCGGGCAACGTCTGTGTCAGGAGGTTGTTATCGGAATCATGAGTGTAGGTCGTTTTGAGACCCAGCGGATCGGTGACGCTGGTAAGCCGTCCTTTGGAGTCGTAGGCATAGGTGGTTTTCCGCGCACCTTGCGCTACAGCCGACAGGAGGCCGTGCGAGTTATAGGTGAAGCTGGTCGGCGTCAGGCCGGAGACCGCAACCGAACTCAGCCGTTCCTTGCTATCGAGCGCGGTGGTCGCGACGCGACCGACCGGACTGGTATCCGTGTAAGAGCGATTGGAGCCGGTGAAGACGCTGGTGTAGGTGTGTCCGTTCACCGTCGTTGTGTCAGTTTGAGTATTCAGGCTGAAGGGATCTCCGGGAGTATTTAGAGTGGCCGTCCGCTTGGCGGATGCAGTCAAAGTCACGTTCCCCTGGGTGATGGTCTTGCTCGTCAGTACAGGAACCTGTATTCCCCAGCGGGGATCAGGTCCCGTGTTCGTGCTCACGGAGCTGCCATCCGGCAACGAGGCACTTTCGCTCAGTTGACCCGCCGCCTGCGACTTCGATTCGGTGGCCTGCAATCCATTCGTCCAGATGTTGGTGAATTGCTGCGAGGTTTGCGAAGCATTGGAAGAGAACGCGACTACCGCCGTACTGGTGCGTCCTGCCGCCGTCGTCTCCAGCACGCTGTAACCGTTGGCATTGTCCGTCCGCGCCAGGGTGACAAAACCTCCGGCCGGATCGGAATGTTTGGTCAACCGGCCATCGCTGTCGTATTGGAAGTTGTAAACGTTTCCCTTGGGGTCGGTCAGGCTGGTCAGCAATCCCGCCGGGGTATTGGTCAGCTTGGTCGATTTAGCGGCGGGATCGGTGATCTGGCTGAGGAATCCGTTGCTGTCCACTGCCAGCGTTGTCTTCTGACCAAAGGGCCCCACAATCGCCGTCGGGTTCTCGCTGCTGTCTCGTTGGATCGTCGTGACGTTGTTGCTTGCGTCGGTAACACTGGTCAGGAGGCCAAAGTTATCGTAGCCGAAGGTGTACAGCACCGCGCCCGTCATGGGGAGCAGAGTGCGGGTGTGCACGCCGTTGCTGAATTCATAAATCTCGGAGCCGTCTTCCGAAGTGATGTATAGGTTCCCGTTTAGTGGAAGTGCCGCCTGCACGCTGTCATCGTTGCGGACCGTGCCGTCTCCCAGAAATAATGCCTTGGGCACGATGGAGTAGGGCGTGCAAGAGCCGCCGATGCAGTAAAGCTGCAGCAAAGGATTCAAGGCGTGATGCACGCTCAACGTCCAGCCCCCCAGACTGCGGGCATCTTGAACCGCCGCAGCATCCGCGCCCACGCGGCCCAAGGAGCGACTGCTCTGGTAATGCAGGAAGAATGGAGTACCGATTAGCGGAACGTCTTCCCCAAGATCCTGGTTGTGGATGCTCAGATCCGATCCCTTGAGGTGCAGCAGTTTCTTCACGCAGTCGTCGCAGATGTCATCGGGGTTGGTGGAGAAGAGCCACGCGAGTTGCCAGTTCCCCTGCAGGGTTGAGCCCGGGTCCACTGGGGAGTCCGAGAACTCCTTCGATCCGGCCAACACGTGCCCGGTCGCGGGCATGGGCAACATTTGTTCCTCGATGCCCGACAGCGGTCCGAACACAATCTGCTCGGGCGTAGTCGCATTGATACACCCCTTTTCGGTTTCCGTCCCACTCACATTGTCGCCGTACCCCCACCCGTAGACATCACTTTGCGCGGTGATTCCCACCTGAATCTGAGGGGAATTTCCGTGCCCCTGCCCGAACCAAGCGTAGTTCTGGATAGGCCCACCGCAGCTCACCGAATCCGTGAAGGCGTCGTTGATATAGATCCAATCATTGGCCGTCCCCAGGCCCTCGATTGGAGCCGCCGCCCAGGCGCAGGGAAATTGCTCCGCCATCTTGGCCTGAAACCCAACCCACTGGTTCATATTTTGTGTGTACGGGTCGGACTTAGCCATCCCTGTGCCTTTCAGAAACACCACGCCATACAAAGTCGATGCGCTGCCCCAGGGATCAGGGCAGGTAGGCAAGCCCTGGGCCTGCGCAGCCTGCGGCAAGGCCGCTAAGAGGCAGAGAAACAACAGCCGAAACGCCAGGTTCCCGAGTGTGGCAGAACGGAAGTAGGCGACAGACGAGGCTCGTGGTTGGATGATGCGTGGCATGATTCCTCCCTGGGTTCAGTCACTACCTGTCAAGGTGGCCGCCTCCGCAACCAGGCGGGAAAATGGCCCCTACTGGTGAATGCGAAATCGGGGGCGGAAAAAGCTCAGGATGCAAGTGGAAGTTTGCCCGTCTCAGGCTGGATTCAGCCTAAGACATGTGCGAACGGCAGGAGCAGTATGGCCTATCGTTGCGTCCGCTAACCTGATAGTGCAAAGATTTGCGCTGGTGCGGATTACGGTTGGCGCAGCACAAAGATTCGTGTATGCTGACGCGACCCTGGACGATTCAAAGTTCGGACGCGCACTTTCTGTCGAGTACTGAAGTCAGGAGCCGGAGCCATGAGGAAAGTTCTCGCCCGAGTTTTCCCTTTGGTAGTAGTGTCGCTCGCCACCCTTCCGCTGTCCTCCCAAGTGCAAGGCGTCTGGACCACCACTGGCAGTTCGCAAGACGCCCGCGAACTGAATGCGCAGGTGGCGCTGGGAACTGGAGCGCTATCCATCGGAGGCACGGACGGCCTTACGATTTTGCCTTCGGCGGAGCTTTACAACTCCAAGACGGGAACATGGAGCCTTACCGGAAGCATGACGGCCGGCCGCGAATCCTTTCCGGCTGTCGTGCTGCAGACTGGTAAAGTGCTGGTCGTGGGGGGACTGGGCACCGGCAGTACAGTGCTGGCGGAAGCCGAGTTGTACGATCCCGCAACGGGGACGTGGTCTTCGGCAGGTTCTCTCAGCGTGGCTCGCTTCGGTCACACAGCTACCTTGCTCGGGAACGGAAAAGTTCTAGTGGCCGGTGGGTGTGGGGCGAACGACTGTAGCGTCGACACGGCAGTCAGCGAACTTTATGATCCCGCCTCGAATAGTTGGTCGGCGACCGGCAACCTCAACACGACCCGCCATTATCACACCGCCGTGCGACTGAAAACCGGGAGGGTGTTGGTGATCGGAGGTTCGACAGGCGCCGCCAGCAACTCCTGCGAGATGTACGATCCCGCGAAGGGTACATGGAGCAATGCAGCCAGCACCAACGTGGTGCGCTACCTCAACACCACGACCCTTCTCCCCGATGGCAAGGTACTGGTCACCGGCGGCACGCCGTCAAGGGTTCCTTTGAATTCGGCGGAACTCTACGACCCAGCCTCCAACACATGGACGCTGACTGGAAGCATGACCATCGGGCGTTATGCCCACACCGCCACGCTCCTCGGCGACGGAACCGTTGTCGTGGCGGGCGGAGTGGGACAATCCATCAGCTGCGGGAAGGATTGTACTGGCTACATTCCTACCGCCAAGGTAGATATCTACAACGAAGCAACAGGAAAATTCATTGCCGGGGCAAACCTGAGCCGGGCGCGGGCGCATCACTTCACAACCCTGGTGAAGCCGGGACGGGCACTGGCGAGCGGCGGCATGGGAACGACCAGCATCTGCTGCGTGGTCCTGAACACGGCCGAGTTCTATACGCCCTTGAGTCTGACCTTCTCTGCCTTCAGCCTGAACTTTGGCTTCGAGCAAGTGGGCGTGACCACTCAGGCGCAGACGGTGACGGTCACCAACGTCAGCAATCACCCCGTGACCTTTGCCAGCGTGACCGCTAGCGGGGACTACGCGGCGCCCAACGATTGTTCGGGCACGCTCGCTCCCACCCAGGCGTGCACTCTCAACATCAATTTCACACCCACGATTGCAGGAAGTCGTGGCGGAGCCGTTACCCTCATGGACGACAGCCCCGGCAACCCCAAACAAACCATCAAGTTGAGCGGCGTCGGCGAGGTCAACGCGATTTCTTTCTCGCCCGCGACGCTTAAGTTCCCCGGCCAAACTCCCGGCACCAGCAGCCTGCTGAGCGTGATGCTAATCAACGACGGGACTACCCCGGTAAACATCGGCGCAATCGCCATCTCTCCCGTGCGAAAAACTTTCACGCAAAGCAACAATTGCCCGGCCACACTTAACGTCAACCAGAGTTGCGTGGTGCAGGTGGTATTTACGCCGCCGGATACCGGCAAGTACAGCTCTACCTTATCTGTTACTGATAGCGCCGCTGGCAGTCCACAGAGCATGGCGATTACCGGCACGGGCCTGAACAATTAAGCTGGCGCCAATCGTTAACCAGGCATGTGCGTGCACGGGGCTGATGATCTTTGCGGTTGCGGATCAGAGGTATACTGCTTCGCAGAAAGTATCAATTTCTTTTTCTTTCCGGAGAACCGTCCACCGCCACAATCGAGGTCAAACGAACATGGACTGGAAAACCAAGTTGGCGCTCGGCATACTCACTGCGGTAGCCATGTACTTGCTCACCTTTCTGCTTCCCCGGGGAGGTGCGCTACGCGACACACAGCTTGCCATCTTCCCGCTCACGGTGGGGGTGTGGGCGATCTTCGTGCTGCTCTTCGTGAAGCTCAAGTAGAGGTTCGGCCGCTCTGCAGCGGCTCTGACGATTGCCCCAGCGTGGGGTCTTGGTCGCCTGCGTCCGGTGCTTCCGGATGGCAGGTCTCAGTCACGTGAATACGGCGCCGAGCTTTCGCTCCTGTCTTAATTCGCCCGCCAGTTCTTGCCAATCCCGCTAAATTCTGCAAAAATAATGGTTTGTCAAACCCTGCCGCAAGCACTAGGAAAGGAACATAGTTCTGTGTTGATGATTCGTCTAAAGCGCACGGGTGCGCGCAAGCAGCCGCATTATCGTGTGGTGGTAATCGAAAAGGAACGGGCGCGCAACGGGCTGCCGGTGGAAGTGGTGGGAACCTATAATCCCCGCACCAACCCGGCCAGCATAGAATTGAAGCGTGAGCGGATTGAATACTGGGTATCGAAGGGCGCGAAGATGTCAGACCGTGTCAGCAAGATTGTCTCGAAGCCAACCCCCGCTGCTTCCGTTGCTTAGTTGCCACCAGGGACCACCCCAAAGGAAGAGTCGATGACTGAGCCCAGCGGTGATGTGCGTGCGTTGCTGGAACAAATTGCCAAGGCTCTGGTGGATGCACCGGATCAGGTCTCGGTCCATCAGATCGACGGCGAGACCACTGTCTTCGAACTCACAGTGGCGCCCGAGGATGTCGGCAAAGTCATCGGCAGGCAGGGACGGGTGGCGCGCGCCTTGCGCTGTTTGACCAACGCGACCGGTATTCGCTCCCGCAGGCGCTTTGCGCTGGAGATTCTGGAGTAGGGGAGATGCGGCGACGGCGGACGAGTTCATCACGCTCGCGCGGGTGGTAAAAACGCAGGGACGGCGCGGCGAGGTTGCTGTAGAGTTGCACAGTAACGTGCCGGATCGCTTTCGACCGGGATTGCGATTGTTCGCGCTCGGTAAGGGTGAAGCCCGGCGCGAGCTTCAGCTCGAGGAAGTTTGGCCGCATAAGAGCCTTGCGGTCCTGAAATTCGCGGGCATTGACTCGCTTTCTGATGCGGACGGCCTGGTCGGCTGCGAGTTGCAGGTTCCGCGTGGCGAGCGAGCCCAGCTTGAACCTGGTTGGTCTTACGTTAGCGATCTGATCGGCTGTACGGTCCTCGACGGCAGCCGGGAGATAGGCAGGGTCGAGGATGTACGATTCGGCGCCGGCGAAGCGCCTCTGCTGATTGTCCGGGTAGCTCAGAAGGTATACGAGATTCCTTACGCCCAAGCCTATCTGGAAGGCGTGAGCCTTGAACAAAGGCTGATCCGGATGCGGCTGCCGGAGGGCTTGTTGGAACTGGACGCGCCCCTGACAGCGGAAGAAAAGCAACGGCAGAAAGAAGCGGCCAGTGAATAATGGCTGGTGGGCAGTGCGGTTTACTGGCAACTGACCACTGAGAACTGATCACCGGTCCCATGCAGATCGATATCGTCACCATCTTCCCTGATTTTTTTCGTGGCCCGCTGGATTACGGCATCATTCGCCGGGCTCAGGAAGCAGGTCTGATGACGATCGCGGTCCACGATCTGCGTGGATTCGCGCACGACCGGCATCGCACGGTGGATGACCGCCCATTTGGCGGTGGCGAAGGCATGGTTCTGAAGCCGGAGCCGATCTTTGAATGTGTCGAGGGGCTGGGACTGGGGTCTCGCCAGGAGCGAATAGCGCGGCGCACGAATCAGAGTGTGGTCCTGCTCTCAGCGCAGGGCAAGAAATTCGATCAGAGCATGGCGGCTGAACTCGTGCACCTGGAACGAGTTGTCCTGATCTGCGGGCGCTATGAAGGGGTAGACGAGCGCGTCGGTCGGTTCCTGGCGGACCGCGAGCTCTCAATCGGGGACTACGTCCTCAGCGGTGGCGAGCTGGGCGCATCCGTTATCGTAGATTGCGTGACGCGTCTGATTCCGGGTGCGGTGGGCAATGAGGCATCGACGCAGCAGGAGTCGTTCACAAAACGAGTACGGGCGGCCGCGAAGGGCCCGGACTCCACCTGCGTTTCCGGCGGACTGTTGGACTATCCGCATTACACGCGGCCGGCGGACTTCCGTGGAATGACGGTACCGGAAATCCTGGCTTCGGGAAATCACGACGAGATTCGTCGCTGGCGCAGACAGGCGGCACTGGAGAAAACGCTGCAAAACCGTCCTGATTTATTGCAGGACACAAGGCTCAGCAAAGAAGACGCAGATCTGCTAGCCAAGGCTAAGAGCGGAGAGAATTCAGGATAAAAGGAAAAATCATGTCAAACCTGATCATTGAAAAACTGTTAGCGAAGAGCAAACGTACGGATCTACCAGATTTCAGCCCCGGCGATTCGGTTCGGGTTCACGTGAAGATCAAGGAAGGCGACAAGGAGCGTTTGCAGGCTTTTGAAGGTGTGGTTATAGCGCGGACGCGTGGTCCTCAGGCCAGCTTTACCGTGCGCAAAATCAGCTTTGGTCACGGCGTAGAGCGCATTTTCCCGGAGAACTCCAAGGTGATTGACAAGGTTGACCTGATACGCTCCTCCAAAGTACGCCGGGCGAAGCTGTATTACCTGCGCTCGTTGCGGGGCAAAGCCGCAAGGCTGCGTGATGTTGAGCGCGAGCATGCGAACGTAGAAACAGCCGCCGCAAAATAGTTCCTATTCTATTCACGCTCCTCCGCCTCGAAAAAGGGGACTCTTCGCTGCTTTTCGAGGCGGCTTGCTTTTGTCGGGGCCACTTCCGGCAGCTCGCCGCTTTCCATTCTCACTGTCTGTTAATTTTTATTACCACCGTCATCTTACTTTGCGCGCGGTTTTGGCCGATGTTGGAACTCACGACTCGCGGCCCCTGGGCCGCGAAGATTAACCAGGCTGAAACCTTATCCATGAATCTCAAAGCCCACAAGCGCGTACTGGTCATCGATGACTCTCCCGTCTATCGGCGTCTGATGGCGGGACCTCTTAGCGAATGGGGCTTCGAAGTGCAGGTTGCCGAAAGCGCCGCCGAAGGCTGGAAGATTCTGGAGCAGCCGGACAGTCCTAGTCTTGTTCTGCTTGATTGGATCATGCCCGGCATGGACGGTGTGGAATTGTGCCGAAAGCTGCGCGCCGAACGATCGCCCGATCTGTCCGTGTACTTGATTCTGGTGACCTCGAAAGAGAATCCCACGGATCTCCTCAAGGCGATGGAAGCCGGAGTCGACGACTACCTGGTGAAGCCGTTCGATGAGCCAGAATTGAAAACCCGGCTTCAAGTCGGCCAGCGCATCGTGAGCCTTCAGCGCGAGTTACTTGAGGCGCGGGAGTCCATGCGCCATGCCAGCATTTATGACGGTCTGACCGGCCTCTTGAACCGCCAGGAAATCGTCGAGTTTCTCCGGCGGGAACTGGTACGCTCGGCACGGGAGAAAAAACCGGTCAGCATTATTCTCGCCGACATCGATCACTTCAAGATCATCAACGACCAACTCGGTCCTTCCGCTGGAGATGAGGTGGTGAAGGAAGTGGGACGCAGGCTTCGTTCGAAACTGCGTGCCTACGATGGGGTTGGGCGATATGGGGGCGAAGAGTTCCTGCTGGTGCTGCCCGGTTGCAACCTCACCGCCGCGCTTATTCGCGCCGACCAGGTGCGTTCGTTCGTGTGCAGCAAGGCGATCGAAACCTCGGCCAAGTCACGCACGGTGACGGTCAGCATGGGCGTCGCGGTCGCGAGCGGGGAGGAGGAAGGGGAGATTCAGAGCCTGCTCAGCCAGGCGGATACCGGCCTCTTCAAGGCCAAGCGCAACGGACGAAACCGGGTGGAACAAGTTGACAGAATTGGAGACCAGATTCTGACGAGGACATGACCATGAAAATCTTACTGGTTGACGACAGCAAACTGCAGCGCGTGGCGGTGCAAAGAATTCTGGTGAAGGCGGGCCATGAGGTGATCGTTGGCGCCGACGGCGAAGAAGGACTACAGCTCGCCCGTCAGGGCTCGCCGGATCTTATTCTCCTCGATATGATGCTGCCGCGCCTGGACGGCGTTGGCGTGCTGGAGGCGCTGAAAAAGGACGCTAAGATGGCCCACATTCCAGTCATCGTGATGACCGGGCTCTCGCAACGCAACGAAGACCGGCTGAAAGGAGCCGGTGCGGCCTCCTTCTATCAGAAATCAGAGTTAGGAGTCGAAAAGGGCGCCGACACTCTGTTAAGTCTTGTCGGCCGTGTCTACAGCGACTTTAGAAAAGCGCAGGCCCGCGCGGTTTCAAGCTAAGGTCTACCCATTCTCTATTTCCACTCACCTCTTTTCCCCTTCGCCCGATCCCCCATAATTGCGGACTTCATCAGAACTTGGCAAAAAGCGCCGGTTTCGTTACCCTACCACCACGCCAGAGAGACCATTCTAGGTCTCAGGTCATGTGAACGGAGGAATTCAATGAGAAATCGGATATCAAGCTGTCTTGTCGTACTGGGTCTGATGTTGACTCTTTCCTTGCCTTCTCCCGCATTTCAACGCCACCCCGAAATCGAGGATGCGCTACGAGCGTTGCATCGTGCCAAAGACCATCTCGAACATGCCGCTCACGACTTCGGCGGGCATCGGGCGGATGCCATCCATGCCATCGACGAAGCCGATCGCCAGTTGCGTATCTGCCTGCAATACTAGTCAGGGTTGGTGGAATGCCCACTCTCGCGGTCCCGCGCGGGTGGGCATTCCCCTTGATTACGTATCCGGCGGACCTGGGCCAGAATCTCCGCGGGCTCGGGGCGCTCGGTGTAGTCGGGATCGACAGCGGCGTAGAGAATTCTGCTGTCTCGGCCGATGATATAGGTCGCAGGCACTGGCAATTGCCAACTCTGGTCTCCATTTGCGAACGGCAGATTGATGAACGCTCGCCGATACACCGCTTGCTGGTACTCGGGAACCTGGTACACGAGTCCGAAACGATGTGCCACCTGGTTGCCGCGGTCGCTCAGCAGCGGAAAACGCAACCGATGCTGGTCTGCCATGAAGAATAGCTGCTGCACGGTCTGCGGGGATATCGCCACCAGAGAGGCTCCGGCGTCCTGAATCTGCGTCACCATCAGGTTCATGGCTTCCAATTGTCCGACACAAAACGGGCACCAGCGCCCACGGAAAAAACACACAACCAGAGGCCATTGTTGCAGCCCTTCAGTGGACTTCACCACGCGGCCATGCTGATCCTTGAGTTCGAAGCTAGGTGCAACCTGTCCGTTGGAAAGAGTCCCGCTCGCCATACCGGATTCGCGCAGTTCGTCAACTACACGGGCGTGGATCGATTGAATCTCCGCTGGAACGTATTTAGCGATGCCTGCCTTGCGCTCGGCAAGTATCTCGCGGAGAGGACGAACATCTTCCGCGGAGCTGGACTCGTCAAGAGAACGCCATTTCATAAGGCAGGTGCCGGTGGTCAGCGGTCAGTGTGCAGTGAGGATTGGTCATCTTCGACC
>Ga0335078_10015313_pt1 | contig 11382 bp, 7 predicted proteins | sample Lox_Sample_32_FD_206711 | JGI IMG/M metagenome (GOLD analysis project Ga0335078, IMG submission 206711) | Soil microbial communities from Loxahatchee National Wildlife Refuge, Florida, United States - Lox_Sample_3.2 | ecosystem: Environmental > Terrestrial > Soil > Wetlands | place: USA: Florida...
GATTTTGGAGCAGTTTTGGATTCGCATTGGCGCTGATGAGCCTGATCGGCCTGGCGGCCGCCGGGGCGTTCGGCCAAGCAATTGATGGAAACGTCGTCGGTACAGTGACGGACTCGAGCGGTGCCGCGGTCGTAGGTGCCGAAGTGACGGCGACCAACATCGCGACAGGTGTGGTCTCCACAGGCAAGACCAACGAATCCGGCGGATACCGCTTCGACCACTTGACGGTCGGAACCTACCGGATCAGCGTAAAGATGACCGGGTTCAAGGCGATCAGCGAGCAGGTTGACGTGCAGTTGAATCTGACGGCAACTCGCAACGTGGCGCTGCAGCCGGGCGCAGCGAGCGAGACGGTGGAAGTTTCGGGCACGCCGCCGACCATCGACACGACAACGAGCCAGCTTTCGACCTCGTACGAGTCTGAGATCCTGAAGGATCTCCCCTCAGCGACAGTAGGAAGCGGCGTTCTAAATGCTTCGCTGTTGCAAGCAGGCGTGGGCAGCAGCGGCGGGTTGGGTGCCGGTGCTGGGCCATCGGTTGGTGGAACGCGTCCACGCGAGAACAACTTCACGATTGAAGGAACCGACAACAACGATAAAGGCGTGACGGGACCGCTGGTTATGGTGCCGAACGACGCCGTGGCCAATTTCACGATCATCCAGAACGACTTCAGTCCGGAGTTCGGACACTCGGCAGGCGGGCAGTTCAACCAGGTGGTAATAAATGGCACGAACACTTACCACGGCCGGGTATATGAATATTTCCGTAACCGCAACCTGGATGCGATTGATGTCCGGCTCTTGGACGAAGGGATCACGCAGAACTCGCGCTACGACAACAATCGTTTTGGCGGGCAGATCGGCGGACCGATCATCAAGAACAAGCTGTTCTTCTTCGTCAATTTCGAGTACAACCCGATCGGCGAAGCGGCAGTGCCCAATCCAGTATGCGCACCGACGGCTGCCGGGTGGAACACAATGCTGGCGATTCCGGGCGTTAACACCAGCAACATCAACGGATACATGCAGTATGCCACTTCAACTGCGGCAGATACGACAGGGGTGTGCGCTGATGAAGCGGGGATAGGGGCGGGCAATGTCGTTGTAAATGACTACACAACGGCTACGCCAACCCCCTATGCGATTCCGGTCGGCATTCTACCGATTGTCGCGCCAGCTTACCTAAACAACCGGGCTCTTGTGACGTCGATGGACTACGACATGACCGCCAAGGACCAGATCCGCGGGCGCTACATCTATAACAAGACGGTTACCATCGACACGGGAGCCACATTACCCATCTTCTATACGCCAAACGTTGAACCCTTTCACCTGGTCACGCTGGCGGAATACCACACTTTTTCTCCCAGCATCGGGAATGAATTCCGGGTGGGCTTTAACCGCACGGCTCTAGACCTTACGGTTCCTGGAGGTGCGCTCGGGAAATTCGAGAGTCTAGATGCATTCCCGAACCTGACGATCGATGATCTCAACGGACTGAATCTCGGCCCAGATCCAAATGCTCCGCAGTACGAGACCGAGAATACCTACCAACTCGAGGACAATCTTTCGTGGGTGAAAGGGAATCACAGCTTCAAGTTCGGAATCGACTTGCGCAAGCAGATCGATCCGCAACTGTTCATTCAGCGCTCGCGAGGCGACTACGACTGGGGAACCTATGATGCTGTCAACGGGGCGCAGGGCATGGATGCATTTGCAAACGATTTCATGCCTACTTTTGGCCAGCGCAGTTTTGGATCTGTCGGCTATTCCGGCGATGACAAGATGTACGGATGGTATGTGAATGACATCTGGAAGATTCGACACAATCTTAGCCTGAACCTCGGGGTGCGGTACGAGTACCTGAGCGTTCCGTTTGGGTGGACGCAGCAAAGTTTGAACACGGTCGCCAACGATCCAGGCGTGATCACTTTCAACACGCCGCAGGCGCCGAAGAAGGATTTCATGCCACGAATTGGCTTTGCCTATTCGCCGGGAAACAGCGGTAACACCTCCATTCGTGGCGGATTCAGCATGGGCTACGACGTGCTGTATGACAACATCGGCACGTTGTCGCGGCCGCCGCAAATTGGTTCCACGATCAACTGTCCTGACCCCAACGGCGTCTGCCATGCTAATGCATTCTTGGCCAATGGCGGCATTCCGCCGCAGAATCTAAGCGGGATCACGGTGTTGGATCAGGCGGATGCCCGTGCGAATACGTCGTCGTATTTGCCAGAGCATGTGCAGTATCCATATGCCGAATCATGGAACTTCGGCATTCAGCACGTGTTCAAGGAGTACACCGCGGAAGTTCGCTATGTGGGATCGCGCGGAGTTCATCTTGACACCCAGAACATTATGGATCTCCTCACGTACATCACTCCAACCAACTCGTTGCCGACGTACGTGACTGCGCCCTCGCAAGCAACGCTCGATGCCTTGCCGGTCACGCTTCCCGGTTTGTTGAACCAGGCGGAGGGGTGTTTTTCCGCCCCCCTCCCAGCCACGACATGTGTGTTAGATCCGAAATATTGGAATGACGGCTTTCAGTCGACTATCACTGGTTTCATGCCATGGGGGGCATCGACATACCATGGCCTCCAGACGCAGGTGCAGCGGCGTCTGACGAATGGCTTGCAGTTCCAGGGGGCGTGGACGTGGAGCCATGAAATCGACAACTCGACGGCGGACTTCTTCTCGACCGTCATCACGCCGCGGCGCCCGCAGGATTTCCGCAATCTGCCGGCGGAGCGGGCCAACGGATTGCTGGACCACACACATCGCTTGACGTTCGAGGTGAGTTACGACGTTCCGTTCTTCGCGCACGACGCTAACTGGTTCAAGAAAAATGTTCTGGGCAACTACCAGTTCATCCCCGTGTATACGTACGAAACCGGTCAGTGGGGCACGGTGCAGAGCGGAGATGACGCCAACCTGAACCTCGACTCGTTGGATCGTGCGGTCCTCAATCCCGCAGGACAAAAGAATGTGGGCAGCGGCGTCACGGCTCTTAAGAACTCATCAGGGGACACCGTTGCTTACGCAGCCAAGAATGCCAATGCGCGGTACATTGTCGCCGGCCCTGGAGCTTACGCGACCACCAGCCGAGGCAATGTACTAACACCTCCGATCAATAACTTCGACATTACTGCCGCCAAGCACATCAAGTTTGGGGAACGGTATACGGTTGACTTCCTGGCACAGGCATTCAACCTTTTCAACCACCCGCAGTTTGTCACTGGTTTAATCAATGACATTGCGAGCCTTGGAAATACCGGCTCCCGGAACTATCTGCTTCCGGCGCAGTCAACGTTCTTGCAAGCTAACCAGAACTTCTCCAGCAACCCGCGAACGATGCAGCTGGCGTTGAAGTTCAGCTTCTAGCTCGAACCGAGTTGGAGGTCTGACAGGAGGCTCGAAAGAGCCTCCTGTTTTTTTCTTGGTGAAATACAACGATAGGCTTGCGGCCGTTGTTCGGATTCTGTAACAGAAATGAGAAAGTCTCGCTGCTCGGCGACTATCGGCTTAGTATCCTCTGTCCTGCCCTCAGAATGAAATGGCCGAGGCTTCACCATTGGCTTTTTGCCTTCAGCTCTTTGTCCCCGAAAGGAGCGAACCTCGATGGAGCGTCGACTTACGATCGCTGCCAACGTCGCAATCATAATAGCGGTGGTCGCGATCCTGGTTTCTCTAGTGAGGAATGAAGTCGTCGGCCGCACTAATACGGCGAACTTCTCGGTCAACGTGCCGCGGCCTACGATCCTAGTGGGTCACTCCTTTCCGATACAGCAGCAATGGACGCCCTATAGAAAGACCGTCGTCCTGGCACTCTCCGTAGGCTGCCGGTTTTGCTCTGCCAGTGCTCCTTTTTATCGGGACTTGGCGGTTTACGCGGCCAATCGTCGCGTGAATATCGTCGCGCTCCTACCGCAGAATGTTGAGGACAGTGCGGCATACCTCAAGAAACTCGGCGTAGCGATCAACAGCATCCAGCAGATTAATTTCGCCGACATCAAGGTCTCTGGTACTCCCACACTTTTTGTGATCGACAACAAGGGCGTCGTAGAAAAGGTGTGGGAGGGTCAGTTGCAGCAGAACGAGCAGAGCAGTGTGCTCTCAACCATCAGCTAGACGAAAGGAGGATGTGTGAAGAATTTTTATCAGCGGCTACTTCTTCTGGCAGGACTCGTGTTCCTGCTTGTTACTGTGGTTTTCGCAAAGCCGCAGTCGGTTCATACTAGTGTTTGTGAGTGTCTGCATTGGTCGGGCTTGGACGGACCTTGTGATGAGTGCTGCAAGCATGGATACACATACTGTCAGAGTACGGGAGGGAAAGGCACGTACACCTGCAGTACGGACACAGCGGTCAACGGCCCCTGCCAAGTCTTCATCACTACGCAGGTTTGCGATAACTTCTTCGGTTGCCTGACCTGCACAGACTGGAGCTGTGGCGGACTCTGAGTTGGCGTTGAAGTTCGGCTTCCAGCTTCACCGGGGTTGCGAGTTTGACAGGAGGCTCGAAAGAGCCTCCTGTTTTTTTCTTGCCGCCCAACGGCGAGCGGCTTGTATCCGTCTTACTCACTTCAGTGGCGCCCTCGGCCTCAACCAGGCGATGCGCGGAGTCCAGTGGTGCCGCGCGCGAGATCCCTCGGCCCGCTGGTGAAAACGCGGGCACTTCGGGATGACGCCTTAGGGAGCAGGAATTCAGGCTGAGGTTGTTTCTAGTGCGCGCGGGTTTGACCCTCTGCTTGCAAGACCTTAAACTTGTAGGGTTCTCCGCTGAATCTTCGCTGACTGGCTTTTCGGGTGGCCGTCCTGCGGGAGGGATTCCTGAGTCGTTTCTTTGCTTCTACGCTGCGTTCTGTGATGCGAGCTTCATTCTTAGCGGCCCTGATGGGGCTGCTGGCGCCGTTGTGTGCGGCGGACAATCCTACCCCGATCACGCTGGATACGAGTGAGACCCTGTTCGTCGTGTTGACGGCGATGAATACGTGCGGCTACGACACCGATCTCAACCTTTCCGATGCGCAGCGGCTCAATGTGCGCGCCGAGGTGCAGAGGAATCTGCGGGAGTCGGAAGAGGCGCAGGCCGCGGTGTCGTCGATGTGCGAATGGTATGTGGCGCACAAGGGAAAGGACCCGCAGCACGATCTGTCGCAGTTTGTGTCGCTGGCCCTGTATCTGCAGGGGCCTCCGCAGTTTTTGCCGCGGGTCAAGGAGGACGACATGCCTCCGGATGCCGCGCCGATTGCGGCGTTTGGGACTCTGCTGGAAAAGTTCTACGACAAGGCGCAATTGCATGCGGTCTGGGAGCGGCATCGGGCGAACTATCAGACAATGCTGGCGCGGTATCACGCACCGCTCGCGAAGATGGTGTTCGATACCGATATCTACCTGAAGCTGCAGTCGGGGGGATATCTCGGGCGGACGTTCACGGTGTTTTTGGATTTCATGGGCGATCCGAATGAGGCGAACGCCCGGAACTACGGCGCCGATTACTACGTAGTGGTCTTCCCTTCTCCGGATCCGAATGCCAGCCAGCCGCTGAAGATGGAGCAGATCCGGCACACGTATCTCCATTATTTGTTGGATCCGCTGGCAGAGAAACATTTCACGTCGATCAAACGGCTGGAACCCCTGCTCGCCTCGGTGAAGCGAGCGCCGTTGGAGGAGAGCTTCCGGACGGACATCGCTCTCCTGGTGACGGAATGCATGGTGAGGGCGATTGAAATTCGCACGACCGGGACGAAACAGACTGCCGAGGCGATGCGGTTGCAAGCCGTGGATGACGCGGTGAAGCAGGGCTACATTCTGACGAAGTACTTCTACACATCGCTGCTGGCCTTTGAGAAGGATCCGGCAGGATTGCGGGCGTCATATTCCGACATTCTGGATGCGATCGACCTGAAGCAGCAGGAGAAGGCCGCGAGCGAGATTCAGTACGCACAGAACACGGCGCCGGAACTGGTGCAACTGTCGCGGTTGGAAGACCGGCGAATGCTGGTCACGGCGGAACAACGTCTGGCGGCGGGCGATCTGAAGGGGGCGCAGGAGCTCGCGCAACAGGCGCTCGACAAGAAGATCGGAGACGAGGGGCGGGCGCTGTTCATTCTCGCGCAGGTCTCGGTGGCAAACAAGAATCGGGATGGCGCGGTCGACAATTTCCAGAAAGCAATCCAGGTGACGAAGGATCCGAAGGTGGCGGCATGGTCGCACGTGTATCTCGGGCGAATCCTGGATATGAAAGAGGACCGCGAAGGGGCGATGAGCGAATACAAGGCAGCACTGACGGCGGGAGCGGCTTTGCCCGAGGTGAAGGCAGCTGCTGAGCGCGGACTACAGCAGGCGTACGAGCCGCCAGCCAAACCACAGTGAGGTGGTGACCAGGGCGAGGCGGCGGCATCATGGGCTGCGATAGAATTCTTGGTTCGGGTGAAATCTTAAACGTGTTTGGTCGAGGAGCGGGCATGAGGCGAGCAGCAGTTTTGGTCGCAGTGCTGGGAATGGGCGTTTGGAGTCTGGGTCAGGATAAACCGGCTGCTCAGAATCCGCCGGCAGGGCAGACTGCGGCGGCGCCGCAGGGGAAGCGTCCGCCAAAGGTGAACAGCCAGGACGAATACAAGGCGTATCAGACGACCCTGGCAATGACGGATCCTGCGGCGGAAGAGAAGGCGGTCGCCGATTTCGTAGCGAAGTATCCGCAGAGCGAGTTGCACACTTTGATTTACAACGACGTGATGGGGAAATATCAGAATGCGGGCAACAACGCCAAATGTCTGGAAATGGCCAGGAAGACGCTGGCGATTGATCCGGATGATCCAGTGGCCTTGGTGACCGCGGGCATCGTGATCGTTGAGCAGGTCCAGGAGACGGATCTGGACAAGGATCAGCGTTACGCGGAGGCGAAAAAGGACGCGCAGCGTGCGCTGGTGACCGTTGATACGGACATTGCCGCCGCGATGTATCCGCCGGACAAGCTGGAGAACTACAAGAACCTGCTTCGATCGCAGGCTTACTCGATTCTTGGCTCGGCAGCGTTTAAGCAGAGTGTGTGGCCGGACGCTGAAGTAAATCTGCGGAAGTCGATTGACGCATATCCGCAGTCGGTGGATGTAGTCTGCGTGTACCGGCTTGCTCTGGCATTGGATTTTCAGAACAAGATTCCGGAGGCGTTGAAAGCCGTCCAGCAAGCGGTGGATTTGACGAAGGATAGTCCGGACTCACCTGCAGGGAAAGCGGCGCGTCAGGAACAAAACCGATTGTTGACCTACAGCAAGACACCGAGTCCGGGACAGACCAGCGCACCTCCGAAGAACTAGCTGCTTCACCCTTCGCTGCGCACAATGGGGTTGCTCAGGATGACGATGTAAGCTGCGCGGCTACCCAATTTGCTCCGGCTTCTCCTATGAAGGAACGGGAAATCACGGCGCTGGAGGAAGGACTCGGATACCACTTCCGGCGTCGGGCGGTCATCGAGCAGGCGGTGACACACAGTTCGCAGGCCCGTGAACTTGAGGCGCAACAGGCGGGCGCAGGCGACAGCAAGTACAAGGTCAGCGACAACGAACAACTCGAGTTTCTGGGCGACGCAGTTTTGGCACTCATCACGAGCGAGGAACTGTTTCAGCGGTTTCCGCATTTTCGGGAGGGGGAACTTTCGAAGCTGCGGGCGCATCTAGTGAGTGAGCGGCACTTGATTCGAGTCGCGCAACAACTGGAGTTGGGGCACTACCTGCGACTGGGGCGAGGCGAGGAAAAGAGTGGCGGGCGCGGAAAAACGGCGCTGCTGGTCGATGCGCTGGAGGCGATTCTGGCAGCGATCTATCTGGATGGCGGGCTGGAAGTGGCGCGGGAATTTGTGTTGCGGAATGTGATTGCTCCGGAGTTGGAGCGGATGGAGCGCGGCGGCGGCTCGCTGCCGATTACGGATTTCAAGTCGGCACTGCAGGAAGCGGTGCAGAGCCTGGGCTTGCCACAACCTGCATATGTGCTGGTGGAAGAGGCGGGACCCGAGCACAGCAAGACATTCACGGTTGAGGCACGGCTCTATGCGCGAGACAGCAAGGACACGGATTTTGTGGGACGGGCGCAGGGGTCGACCAAGAAGACTGCAGAACAAGACGCGGCGCGGCAGTTGTTGACGTTTCTGGCATCCCGATCGAAAGCAGGAGATGTGAAAGCGCCATCGCGAAGCGCGCTGCCGGTGGACAAGTAGAAGTCATGGAATCATCAAACCAGCCTGTAGTTGCGCCGCTCGGTCCTGTCGATACGCCGGAGATTCCGCCGGCCGCGCCTGAAGTTCCCGCCGCTCCTGCGGCAGTGAAGCGGCGCATTGTCAGCGACTTTGGAAGCGACCTGATCAGCTCGGTGCAATCGTTGATGGGCACGGTGGTGATCGCGATATTTGTGATCACGTTCATTGTGCAAGCGTTCCAGATTCCGTCCGAATCGATGGAGAATACGCTGCTGGTAGGCGACTATCTCCTCGTCAACAAGTTGTGTTACGGCGGGTCCGGATTCAGCGATCACCTGATGCCGTATCAGAAGATCGCGCGCCGGGACATCATCGTGTTCCACTATCCGGTCGATCCGACACAGCATTTTGTGAAGCGGGTGATTGGCTTGCCCGGAGACCGGTTGAAGATGGTGAACAAGAAGGTATTCATCAACGGCCAGCCGTTGGACGAGACGTATGTGAAGTTTCTGGAGCCAGCGAACAACTTGTTCCGCGATGACTTCCCGCGGATCGACATCCTGAAGCCGAACCTGGAGGGATCGTGGTGGTTGCAGATGCGGAAGCTCGTGGAAGATGGCGAACTGATCGTTCCGCAGGGGCATTACTTTGTGATGGGCGACAACCGCGACGATAGCCAGGACAGCCGGTACTGGGGATTCGTGCCGCAGGAAAACATTATTGGCCGGCCGTTGGTGATCTATTGGTCCGTGCAGGATTGGGACCGGAGCGCTCCCACGAGTTTCAGCGGGCGACTCTATCATCTGGCGTACGCGGTGTCGCATATCTTTCAGATCACGCGCTGGAACCGGACGTTGCGGCTGGTACACTGACAAGGACGCGGCCCTCAGGGGCTAAAGCCCTACGGCCTGCGGAGCTTTGGCGGCACGGCTTTAAGCCGTGCCCTTCCCGGTGTGGTTGCGCTTTGTTCCAAGGTTGGTCTTCAGTGTGGCTGGCCTGCGGCGTATCTGGTTCCGAAGCGCAGCCCTATTTTGATGGCAACTCAAGCCTTACACGGAACGTGATTGTGGCGAAGAAAGAAAACAGCAAGGAAAAGAAGCAAGCTGACGACGGCGCAGAAGAGGCACCGAAGGAAACGACGGTTGAGTTTCTTGCATCACTGGCCGCGGTCCTGGTCACGGGGCTGTTCATCATTACGTTCGTGATGCAGGCGTTTGAGATTCCATCGAGTTCGATGGAGAAAACGCTGCTGATCGGCGACCATGTTTTCGTCAATCGCGTTCAGTTTGCGCCCAGGACTTCGTGGCTGGGGCCGCTGATTCCCTACCGCAACGTGCATTTCCAGGACATCGTCGTATTTCTGCATCCCGACCCGAAGCAGGCCGGGATTTATGTCGTGAAGCGGATCATTGGCTTGCCGGGCGACAGGATTCATCTGCGGAATGGAGTCGTCTACCGCAACGGCGTGGCACTAGATGAACCGTACATCGACCATGAAGGCGAAGGGTTCGAGCCATACCGCACCGAGTTTCCTTCAGTACCTCCGACAGACGACGGCAACATGACGGCGTATTGGTTCAACGATATGCAGGAGCACAAGTACATCCAGGGCGACGACATTGTTGTGCCGCCGGGGCACTATTTTGGGATGGGCGATCATCGCGGGGTCAGCCTGGATAGCCGGTATTGGGGATTTATCCCGCAGGAAAATGTCGTAGGGCGTCCACTGTTCATTTACTGGTCGTTTGAGACGCCTCCCTATCAATATCAGCAGACGGCCTGGAGCGATCGGCTGAAGTTCATCGGTCATGAGATATTGCATTTCTTCGATGAGACCCGTTGGAAGCGGACGCTCAAGAACGTCAAATAGTTCTCGAGCAAGGCGAGAAATGCGCTAAACCTGAAATAATGATGCAGTGAAGGTCTTCTCCTCCAAGCGGCGAATTGCGGCTGCGGCAGCATTGGTTTTGCTGGCCTTGTTTGTGCTGCGGCCGGGCGCGTCGCGACTGAAATCCCGCATTATTTATTCTCTCAGCTCCGCTGTAGGACGCTCGGCGGATGTGGGCGCGGTTCACGTCCGGCTGCTACCACGGCCGGGATTCGATCTGGACAATCTGGTCGTGTATGACGACCCTGCATTCGGCGCGGAGCCGATGCTGCGGGCGAGCGAAGTCACGGCGTATGTCCGGCTGACGTCGCTTATGCGCGGGAGGCTCGAGATTGCTCGCCTTGAACTCACCGAGCCGAGTCTGAATCTCGTGCACAACGAGATCGGACGGTGGAATCTGGAAGCGCTGGTGGAGCGCACGGCGCACACGCCGACTGCACCGACAGCCAAAGCTAAGTCGGAGCCGAGGCCAGCGTTTCCTTACATTGAAGGAACATCCGCTCGAATCAATTTCAAGCAGGGGCCGGAGAAGAAGCCGTATGCGCTTACGAACGCGGATTTCTCGCTCTGGCAGGACTCGGAGAATGCCTGGGGTCTGCGGCTGAAGGCGCAGCCAGTGCGTACCGACCTGAATTTGAGTGACACAGGTTTGCTGCAGGTCAGCGGGACATGGCAACGCGCTGCTACGCTGCATGATACGCCGATGCAGTTCAGCATCGAGTGGAGCCGGGCGCAGCTCGGTCAATTCACAAAACTCTTCACTGGCAATGACAAGGGCTGGCGGGGAGGCATTCTGCTCGACGCGACGCTGAGCGGGAGTCCGGCCAAGCTGCAGATCGCCGGCACGGCGTCGGTTGACGACTTCCGCCGATATGACATCAATGCGGGCAAACCCCTGCGGCTGGCGGCAAGTTGCGAGGGAGAATACAGCGCAGTCACTCATGAATTCCACGAAGTGAAATGCAGTGCGCCGGTGGCCAAAGGTTTTGTCACGCTCACCGGAGAGGTGGGTTTTCCCGGCAGTCATCGCTATGCGCTGGCGGTGACGGCGAAGGATGTGCCTGCGAGCGCGGTGGCAGCTCTTACGCAGCGTGCGAAGAAAAACTTGCCCGATGATCTTGCGGTCGAGGGATCGCTCAATGGCAAACTCGACGCGCGGGAGGATGCGGCGGCAGGCTCGAAATTCCGATTTGAGGGACGCGGCGAGATTGCGGATTTGCATCTGCGTTCTGCATCGTATGACGCGGAAATCGTTCGCCAGACTGTTCCCTTCGTGATGGTGAGTGACTCCCGAGGCG
>Ga0335078_10015314_pt1 | contig 11382 bp, 9 predicted proteins | sample Lox_Sample_32_FD_206711 | JGI IMG/M metagenome (GOLD analysis project Ga0335078, IMG submission 206711) | Soil microbial communities from Loxahatchee National Wildlife Refuge, Florida, United States - Lox_Sample_3.2 | ecosystem: Environmental > Terrestrial > Soil > Wetlands | place: USA: Florida...
CGGAGCTTGCCTCCTTTTCACCCGGGTTCAGTGTGCAATGATAAGGATTCGTCCGTCGAGCAGCTTTCAGCGGACCGCACGTGTCTAACTGACGCCGTGTCTCAAAACCGCCCGCAGTCCACCCTGAAAACTGCCGGGACCGCGGCCGGTATCGTACTGCTGCCGGCCGTGATCGGGAAGCGGCTGGCCGGGAACCTGGCGGCCGGCAATCCCTCGCCCGTAGGTGAAGGTGGCGATAAAAAGAGTGTTGACGGAGGCGTCTTTCTGAAAAATATCGAGCACCGGCTCGACCCCCTCGTCGACGAACGAAACCGCGCCCACCTGAATGCCGATCATTTTCTTCGGCTCTTCGTCGGCGGCCGAACCGGACGCGGTCATGGCAGCCGCGGCCGTGCTTTGCATGAACTCGCGGCGGTTCACTACTCGCCTCCGCGGCCGCCGCGCGCCGCATCCGGAGCGGGTGTTTCGTCCTTCTTCGTGACGAGTTCCGCCAGTTTGCGGTCGCTGAGCAGTTTGTTTACCGCCGGCAGGTCGGATTTCAGGAGTTCATCCATTTTGGCCTGTTGTTCCTGCAAACGGGTGGTCAGCAGGTTGAAGACTTCGTAGGACGCGGCCGTCGGTTTGCCGTCGCCGTGCTGCACGCTCGACCCGAGCGCCGCGATTTTGTTGTTGAGCTTGATGGGAAAGTTGAGCGGGTCCTGGCCGCTGCGGTTGCGCACCTGGTAGACGTCTTCCTCAATGGCGGTGAGCCTGGCGCGGAATCCGTCGAGCGCGGTCTTGAGCGCGGCATCCGGGTTCTGCTTCAGCCGATCGTCCATCTGGCGCTTGAATTCCCGCGCCATGATGACCAACTCGTTGCACCGGGTCACTTCGTCGCGAATTCTCATGGCGAGCGTGAATTGCTCGGCGAGATCGGCGATGGTGACACTGTCGAGGCGCGGGTCTTTCTCCACCTGGAACTTCTGGGTCGTGGTCTGTCCATCGGCGGTGAGCCGGACTTCATATGTGCCGGGCACGGCGACCGGACCGGCGGTGCTGGCGCCCCAAAAGACCATCCCCTCGAACGTCTTGGCGCCGGAGTAGCGCAGATCCCAGGTGAACCGGTTCAAGCCGGCGCGATCGGGCGCGGGCGGATTGCCGCCGCGGCCACGGCCGCCAAAACCGCCGGCGCCTTCCTCGGGCGGCGCGGCCTCGTCGGATGGCGCGGCCGCGGTGTCTTCTCCGCCGCGTGCGCCGCGCCCGCGTCCGCCCTGGTTGGGCGTGCCGGTAAAGGAGCGGACGAGCTGGCCCTTGGAGTCGTAGATGTCGATCTGGACCTTGTCCGACGGTTTGGCCAGGTAGTAGTCGATGCGCGCCTGCGTCACATCGTGCTGCGCCTCCGGCGGCGCGAACAGGTGCAGGTTTTCGCTGGTGATCGCCGGAGTGATCTGGCGCAGCGGCGAGATGTCGTCCATCACATAGAACGAGCGGCCGTGGGTGGCGATCACGACATCGTTGCCCTCGATCACGATGTCGGAAACTTGCGTATCCGGCAGATTCTGGCGGATGGACTGCCACTGGGCGCCATCGTCGAACGAGACATAAATTCCGTGCTCGGTGCCGGCGAAGAGCAAGCCCGGCTTACGCGGATCTTCGCGGATGGCGTGCACGAAATCATCCTCGGGGATCCCGGTAACGATTTTGGTCCAGTTCTTGCCGTAATCGGCGGTCTTGAAGATGTACGGCTTGCGGTCGTCGTTCTGGTAGTTCTTGACGGCGACATAGGCTGCCGCCGGATTGTTCGGCGAGGCTTCGATGAGGCTCACGCGGCCAAAATCGGGCATGCCCGGCGGTGTGACGTTGTTCCAGGATTTGCCTCCATCGCGGGTGATTTCCACCAAACCATCGTCGGAGCCGGTCCAGATTGTGTTCACGTCCTTGCGCGAGGGCGCGATGGCGAAGATGGTGGCGTAGATTTCCGGGCCGTTCTGATCGTGAGTGATGGGACCGCCGGAATCGCCCAGGGTTTTCGGGTCGTGGCGGGTGAGATCGGGTGAGATCTTCTGCCAGGTGTGGCCTTCGTCGGTGGTCTTCCAGAGATGCTGGGAAGACGTATAAAGAATGTCCGGGTTCACGGGCGAGAAGACAATCGGGTAAGTCCACTGCCACCGCTCGGGCAGGGAACCGGCATTCTCGCCGGAGAAAAACAGCGGATAAACCTGGACATCCTTGGAGTAGTTGGTACGGCGGTCCAGGCGGGTGAGCAGGGCGCCCTGGCTTCCCGCATAAAATATGTTCGGGTTCTTGGGATCGGGCGCGATATAGCCGCTTTCGCCGCCGCCGGCGCCATAGGTTTGGCCGCCGCCCCGTCCGCCGCGTCCTCCGCCGCCCGCGCTCGAAACGCAGATGGTCGAGCTGTCCTGCTGCGCGCCGCAAACGTGATACGGAACATCGGTGGTCACCGCGACGTGATACAACTGCGCCGTCGGGTATTCTTCGCCGGTCCAGGTCTGGCCGCCATTGACCGAAACCGTGCCGCCGCCATCGTTGCTCTCGATCATACGGAGAGGGTTTTCCGGATCAATCCACAGGTCATGATTGTCGCCGTGAGGCGGGCGGATCTGGCGGAACGTCTTGCCGCCGTCGGTGGACTTGTGGAACCCCACATTGAGCACGTACACCGTGTCTTTGGCTTTGGGGTCCGCATACACGCGCGTGTAGTAGAAGGCGCGCTGGCGGAGGTTGCGGTCCTCGCTGACGCGCTTCCAGGTGGCGCCGGCGTCGTCGGAGGAATAAAGTCCGCCATCCTGGTTTTCGACGAGCGCGTACACGCGGCTGGAATCGGCGCCGGAAATCGAGACGCCGATTTTGCCGTCGATGCCGGAAGGAAAGCCGGGATGGCGCGTGATCTCGGTCCAGTGATCGCCGGCGTCGGCGGATTTCCACAGGCCGGTGCGATCGCCTCCGCTCGAGAGGCTCCAGGGCGTGCGATACACGTCCCAGATGGCAGCGAAGAGCACGTTGGGATTGTGCGGATCCATTACGAGGTCGACGGCGCCCGCGTGGTCATCTTTATAGAGGATTTTCTGCCAGCTCTGGCCCCCGTCCGTGCTGCGGAAAACCCCGCGCTCGGAATTCGGGCCGTAGGGATGGCCCAGAGCCGACACGTACACGATATCCGGATTGGTCGGATGGATGCGGATTCGCGAGATGGCCTGCGTATCGGCCAGCCCCATGTGCTTCCAGGTGCGGCCGGCATCGGTGGATTTGTAAACGCCATCTCCCTGCATGATGTTGCCGCGCAGTTCCGTTTCGCCCATGCCGATGTAGACGATGTCTGGATTCGATGGGGCTACGGCGACCGCGCCCACGCTCGAGCTCTTGATCTGGCCGTCCGTGACGGGACGCCAGGTGACGCCGCCATCGGTGGTCTTCCACAAACCGCCTCCGGTGGCGCCGAAATAGTATTCCAGCGGGCGCGACGGCGAGCCGGCGCAGGCGATCGACCGGCCGCCGCGATTGGGGCCGATGCTGCGCCATTGCAACGCCCGGAAAAATGCGGGATCGTACGTCGCCGCCGCCAGCAGCAGCGCGGCGGAAGAAAGGAGGAATGGCAGACGCAGGTGTTTCATCGGGAGCCATTATATCGTTACGATTCGCGAGACGACCGGCGCCGTTGCCGCTACTGAAACATCGAAGCCGGGCAGGCGAACTGGGTGATCGCGGTTTGCGCGATGCGAGAAGCTGAGCGAGGACGGCGGCGGGTCTGGAGGTCGCGCGCGGCGTCGACCGAAGCGGTGCAGAGCTGGCCGTGGACCAGCGGACATTCCATGTTGATGGCGAACGATGTGCCGCTACGCGTGACCGCGCAGCTTTCCGGATAGAGATCCTGGTAAACCTTGACCAGCGAGGCGGGAAGGCCGGCCGCTTCCGGATCGAGGACGAGGCCCTCCAGGAGCGCGATGGCGGCTCCGTCACGATTCCCCAGGTCGCGATAGGCTTGCGACATGGCTTCCGAAAATGCCGGTTTCGGACTGATGGCGCGGCCATCCGCCAGCACCGGCAAGGCCTCCTTGGGCCGGTGAAGAAGCAGGTACACACGGCCGAGTTCGTCGTAGAGGCGGGTCTGTCCGCCGAGGTAGGGACCTTTGCCGGCCTCGAGATTTACCGATCGTGCCTGCTCGGTCGAGATTCGGTCGATCTTGACGCCCTCGACCAGTGTGTCGCGGGCTTTGCCGTACCAGGATTGGCTGGCCGGCGGGTCGGCATCGCCCTTGGTGCGATAGCAGAATCCGGCCTGGTAGTAGCCGATCGAGTTGTTGCGATCGTCCGGGATGGTCGAGAGAATGGCAACGGCCTGATCGGCCTGCCCGGTGCTGGTATCCAGGTCCTTGCCGGCCGCGGCCAGCGCCACCGCGTAGGATACATGCGCCTTGAAGCTGCCCGGACTGGTGCGGGCGGCGCTGCTCCATAGCGAGATCTCGTCCCGCCAGTCGGCGTTGCGGACGACCGTACGCACGGAGTATGCCAGGCAGATGACGCCCACGGCGGTGGCCGCTGCCTTGCCCGCAGCCGCGGGGCTTCCGGAGAACCGGTCGGCCAACGCGCCGATGGCCAATACCAGGCATCCGGCGACACCGATCAACGGAAGGTACAGGAATCGTTCCGCCATGATGCTGCCGATGAGAATCGCGATGTTGGCGGTGGGAGCGATGGCAACAAACCAGAACGCGGCGAAGAATGCCAGCGCCGGTATGCGGCGGCGATAGCGGAAGGCGAGGATGGCGGCGGCGATGCACCCCAGAAGCGCGAGCATTGCCTGAAAATCAGGCCACGTCGGACGCCACGAGAAAAGCGGAATCTGGTTGTAGGAATAGTCACAGGAGAGCGCCGCCGGCCAGATGCAGAGAGCGAAAAGTTTGCCGATCACCCTGATGGCAGTAAGACGCGACGTCCAGAAGCCGGCGCCGGTAAGCGGATTATCGACGAATGGAACGATGGCGATCGGCGACTTGGCCAACATCGCGCCGCGGAAATAGAAGAAGGCCAATACGGCGGGTAAAGTGGCGGCATAGCCGGCCAGGCGCTTCCGCCAATTGCCGCCGCCGAAGATCCAGTCGTAGAGCGGCAGCACGGCGAGCACGACGATGGCGCTTTCTTTCGAGAACAAACCTATGGCGCTGGCGGCGGTGATGCCCGCCAGCCAGGCGATTCGTTTTCGGTCGCCGGCATTGGCGCCATAGATGTGGCAAAGAAGCGCGCTCAGCACACCGAAAGCGGCCAGCATGTCGGCGCGCCCCACGATATTGGTGACGGATTCGGTGAGAACGGGATGAAGTCCCCAGATTCCGGCAAGTCCCAGCGCGAAGCCCGCCTGCCGGAAGATCAGCAGGCCCAGCAGGTAGACGAGCCCGATGTTCACGATATGAATGAAGAAATTGATCGCGTGGTACCCGGCGGGATTGGCGCCATTGCCCAGGATCGAATAGTTAAAGAGATAGGTGAGGGTGGTGAAGGGGCGATAGAGGTTCGTCGAACCGTTGCCGTACCAGTATTCCTCCGAGAAGATCATGCCGATATTGTGAGTGGTGGCCGCCTGCAAACGGGTGTCCTGGAGCAGGATCGTGCGATTGTCGAGCGTCATGCCGGCGGGAAAGGAGTTTGCATATGCCAGCAGCGCGATCGCCCAGAGCGCGAGGATCCGCCAGAGGTGTGGGCGGAGCGCGACCGGGGGGTCGGCAGCCGGTGCCGGTGGAGTCTGCGGAGCAGGACGGTTGGCCGGAAGCGGGCGCTTCGAGGCAGGCCGTCCGGGCGCTTTGGGCATAACTTACATGGTGGCACATGGGGACTCAGGGCAAGCCGTAAGCGTGCCCCACGCCTTTGGAACGTGTGGGACACTATAAAAGCCATAGCGAGGATGAATGACGGGCCGCACGGTATCGCACTATGAGATTCTCGACCGCTTGGGCGGCGGCGGCATGGGAGAGATTTATCGGGCCAGGGATATCCGGCTGAATCGATCGGTGGCTATCAAGATACTGCCGAATACGGAGAGTATCGACAGCACCGCGCGCATGCGGTTCATGCAGGAAGCCAGGGCCGCGTCGGGGCTGAGCCACCCCAACATCATTACCGTGCACGACATCCTGGCGGAAGGCGGCACCGACATGCTGGTGATGGAGCTGGTGGCCGGCAGAACGCTTTCCGAACTCGTTCCGCCGGGGGGATTGCCGGTTCCACTGGCGCTGAAATATGCGGTACAGATCGCCAGCGCCCTGGCGGCCGCGCATGCCGCCGGAATCGTGCATCGCGATGTCAAGCCGAGCAATATCATGGTGACCAATTCCGGCCTGGTCAAGGTGCTGGATTTCGGACTCGCCAAGCCGGCGTTCACGGGAGTGGTGGACGACATGGCCAAAACGGCGAGTATATCCGGACCGCTGACGATCCAGGGAACGGTTGTCGGCACGGTCAACTACATGTCGCCGGAACAGGCCGAAGGGAAGAACGTGGACGGCCGTTCCGATGTTTTCTCTTTCGGGATCGTGCTCTACGAGATGGTCACGGGGCAATGCGCGTTCCCCGGCGAATCCATGATCGCCACCATGACGGCCATTTTGCGCGATCCCGTGATTCCCGTCCGCGAACTGGCGCCTCTGGTTCCGGTGCAACTGTCGAACATCATCGATAAGTGCCTGTGCAAGAATCGCGACCAGCGATACCAGAGCATGGAACCGATTCTGCTGGAGCTGGAGCAGCTCAAGTTGCAGTACGATACCGGGGCCGCACCCAGTGTGCGGGCGCCGGCCGTCCGCAGGAAGAGGCCGGAATGGATGATTCCGGCCGCGGCCGCCGCCGGCGTTCTGGTACTCGGCGGAGGAGCCTGGCTGGCGCTTGCCCGGCATAAACAGCCGCCTCCCCCAACGCCCGTCTCCACGCTCGCGCCAGTGGCCGCCGCTCCCGCAGCGGAACCGACTCCCGAGCCGACCACCATGCCGCCGCTCCCGCCCGGACCGCTGACGAACGATTCCATCGTTCAGATGCTGGAGGCCAAGGTGCCTCCGGATACGATCATCGATAAGATCAAATCGTCGCAAACACAATTCGATTTTTCAACAGCGGAAGTGGTCCGTCTCAGCCAGGCTGGCGCCACCGCGCAATTGATCGACGCCATGCGGGACGCATCCAAGCCCGCCGCGTCCAAACAGGTACAAACCGCGTCGGCCAACCCACCCGGGAACAAATCGGGTGCGGCGGCCGTGCCGACGCCTGCTCCGGGGGCCGGGGGCAATAATGCCGGATCCGCGCCCGCGCCGCCTGCATCGACGTCTCCGCCGCCCGCTCCGGCCGCGCCGCCGGTCAAGACTCCGCCGCCCGCGCCCAGCGAGCGCATCGTTGCCATGTCGGATGGCGTGCCGTTTCACGTCGAGTTGGTGGATGATGTTCCCCTCGACACGGCCGCGGGCACGGTGCTTCGTTTCCGCGCGACGGACAACGTGACATCGACCGACAACCTGGTGGTCATCCCGAGAGGCGGCACCGCCCTGGGACGCGTGGTGGACGAATACAAAAAGAAGACCATGGGGCTCGCGGGCGGAAGCAAAATGACGTTCGAATTGACCGACGTCGAAACCGCCGGCGGTCAGAAGCTGAAAGTGCGCGCGACGGCCGGCTCATCGGGCGCGCGGAAAGTGCAGATGGAAGGCGGCGCGGCCCCCGTCGGTAAGAAAAGACCGAAGGAAACAGCGGCCCTGGCCGGAACGGTCTTCATGGCTTATGTCGACGGAGCGCAGTCGGTGAGTCTCAAGAAGTAGACGCGGGAGCGGCTGCCGTCTCACCTGCGCCGCCGGCCGGACGGCATGGATAAATAGCCGGGACTACTCCGAATCGATCCTGGTAAGCGGCGGCAATTCTGGTTCGAAACCGCGGCACGGCGGCGTCGCGGAGCATGGTAACCGTGCAGCCGCCGAAGCCGCCGCCGGTCATGCGCGATCCCAGGACGCCTTCGATTTGGAGCGCGCCATCCACCAGGAAGTCCAGCTCGTCGCAGCTCACTTCATAATCGTGCTGCAGGCTGCGGTGCGATTCGACCATCAGGCGGCCCATCCTCTCGAGATCGCCGCTCAGACTGGCGTCCACAAAGGCATGGACCCGGGCATTTTCTCCCACGACGTGGCGGGCGCGGCGGCCGACGGTCTCCGGCAGCTCGTGAATCACCGGCGCGAGCTGCTCCGGGGAAATATCGCGCAAGGTATTGGCGCCGGGATAGTGACGCCTCAGGCCCTCGATGGCGGCCCGGCACTCGGCCACGCGGTCGCGGTAGGCCGAACCGGATAGCGCGTGTTTCACCATGGTGTTGACGGCCAGAAACGCTGCGCCATCCGGCAGCCTGACCAATCGATGATCGAGGCTGCGGCAATCGATTTCCACGGCCGAGTGCTCGCGGCCGAACACCGAAATGTATTGGTCCATGATGCCGCACGGATTGCCCACAAAACGATGTTCGGCGCGCTGGCCCAACTTGGCCAGCTCGATGGGATCGATCGGACGTCCCCAGAGCATGGCCAGCGCCGATGAGATTTCCAGTGCGGCGGAAGAACTCAACCCGCTGCCCTCCGGCACCGTGCTGCTGATGAAGAGATTGGCCGCCTGGATGGGGTATCCCGACTCGAGAAGTTCGCGAGCGACACCGATGGGATAGTCCGTCCAATGCCTGGCCGGGTGCAGGGCAGGCAGAGATTCGATCTCCCATTCGCCCATCTCGCGGCGATCCTCGGAATAGATGCGCAATCTGCCGTCGCTCGAAGGAGCCGACGCGACACAGGTAGCAAGTTCGAGCGCGACTGGAAGGACGAAGCCCAGCGTGTAATCGGTGTGTTCGCCGATCAGGTTGACGCGCCCGGGCGCGCGGAAAATGCGGACCCCGTCAGCGGAGCCGAATAAGGTCCGGAACTCCTCGATCATGTGTGCCGGCGCGCCCCAGCCGCGAGCAATAGCAGAACCGCGCCAAAAATCACCATCGCCACGCCGCAGTACAGATTGACGTTGACGTCCGTCAATTCAGCGCGCGTGTTCGGAGCGAACACGGCCATAGCCAGGAGGATCAGGCCCAATAAGGTGAAAAAACAACCGGAAGGAATTCGCAGGTCCATAATTCACTCAAACCTGGTCCAAGCCACTGTCACGCGGCCGGACCGGATCACTGAGTCTAACATTAATAGATTGGCGGGGCAGCCCTATGAATTGGAGCGCCGACTGCCTTGCACCCGGTCCTTCCACTGGCCGCCGGCGCCGCGCCAATACAGGATGGCGGAGTGGAGGGTCGCCCATGCATAGAAGGTCGCGATCGCCGGCAGCGCCGCCGCCCAAAGCGGGCTGCCTCCATAGAAGCGCACAGCCGGCAGGTAGCTGACGGACATCAGCAGCCACGCGGCCGCGCCCATAATTGCCGCGGGGTAGGGGGCCGCAATCACCAGGACCGGTCCGAGAAGATAAGTGACCGCCAGGCCGGCCAGGGTGGCGGCCAGGAGCCAGTTGGAATATCGGAGCTGGGTAAACGCGGTGCGGGCGATCATGCGTTCGATTTCCCGGAAGCTGGAATATGTACGGAGGCTGCGCGTCTCCCGGCTCAGGCCCAGCCAGATTCCGCCGCCCGATCGTTTGACCGCGCGAGCCAGGGCGCAATCATCGATCAGCTGCTCGCGGATGGCGGCGATGCCGCCAATTCGCTCCAGGGCTTCGCGACGGATCAGGATGCAGCCGCCGGCGGCGCCCGCGGTCCGGCGCCGGGGGTTGCGAATCCAGCGCGGCGGGTAAAGCGCCAGAAAGAAGTAGACGAATGCCGGCACCAGCGCCCTTTCCGCGGCTGTCGCGCAGTGCAGCGTGGCCATGTACGAGACGAGATCGTAATTTCCCGATTCGGCGCGCGCCGCCAGGGCGGCGGCGGTTTCGGGTGCATGCTCGATATCGGCATCGGTCAGCAGCAAATACTCCGGCGCCAGCCCCAGCGCGTGGCGAACGCCCTGATGGACAGCCCAGAGCTTTCCCGTCCAGCCGGCGGGCAGCGGGTCGCCCGTTAACACGGTCAGCTTCTCGGGCGCGGCGGAACGGCGCGCGACCGCGGCGGTATCGTCGCCGCTTCCATCATCGACAACGATCGTGTGGGTCACTTGCGGAACCAGCGACGCAACCGCCCGCGCGATGGAATCGGCTTCGTTGCGCGCGGGAATGACAGCGACGATAGAAGAGGTCCGGCCGGCCGGCGCCGGCGAGTGAGATTCGGAGAATTCCTGCCAATAGCGGCCTCGGAATAGGAGAAGATACAGCCAGACACCCACCGCAAGGGCGGCGACGACAGTTAAGACCATTCGATCCCGGCGGCACGTACCGGCGCGCCGCGACGGGTGCGATCCGGGCCCGCCGGCCGATTACGCACCGTTCAACCGTCCGATCACCTGCATCATGTCGCGGTGGGCCAGCACGGCGTCGGGGTCCCGCTGCATGACTTCGAAGTAGCGGCGGCCGAAGCCGTTCCCATCCTCGGTGGGGCTCAGCAAAACCCGGGCTTCGCCGATCAGACGATCGGCCGTGGCGAGGCTCGGAGGATCCTTGGGGTTGAGCGATTCATCCACCAGCACGATAAATTGCGAAAGCTCCCGCAGCCAGGAGAACCATGGATCGTTCAGCACCAGTTGAAAGTACTGGCCGGTGGAAGTGATCCGCGCGACATCGCGCTCGTACACCGCTCGCTCACCTTCGAGAAGACTCTTATGAAGCGCGAGCAGGCCGGTGCGGAGCTCGGTAAGCCGCGAAACAGGATCCAGCATCTCTGTCCATCGTATCCTGAAAGGAGATGAGCTTTCTCGATAACCTCGAAAACAACCTCAAGAGTCTGGAATCATCCGAAGATGGGAAGGATGCCGTGCAGCAAGCTCGCGCGCGGGAACGGCAGCGCGCGGCGGCGGAGGCCGTCGCCCCATGGGCCGATCAACTGAAGAGATCGCCCTTCACGACGGAGCTGCTCAGGCAGGCATCGCGGATTAGCTTTTCGAAACGGACGAAGGTTCACATCGCATGGCTGGGAAGCACACTTCGACTGGAGGCCCGCGAGAAGCGACTCGAATTGCGCCCGACGCCGGGCGGAATCGTAGCCGCGTACCTCGAGGGCCAGCAGGAGATCCGCGTCGAGCCGGTGGATCTTTCGGCCGATCCGGCGGACCTCGTCAGCGCCTGGCTTGCTTGAGTCCTTAGGCCGTTCCCGGGCGATTCATTTGCCTGTTTGAACCGATTCGAAAATGAAAACGGCCCGGGGAAGCTAGTCCTGATTTCCGACAACCGTCAGATTTCTTGTTACCGGAAAATGTAAAGTATGACACATTTGTTGCCTAAAAATTGCAGGTTTCA
>Ga0335078_10015315_pt1 | contig 11382 bp, 10 predicted proteins | sample Lox_Sample_32_FD_206711 | JGI IMG/M metagenome (GOLD analysis project Ga0335078, IMG submission 206711) | Soil microbial communities from Loxahatchee National Wildlife Refuge, Florida, United States - Lox_Sample_3.2 | ecosystem: Environmental > Terrestrial > Soil > Wetlands | place: USA...
TCCGCCTGCTCCGCGCCCACGGCCCCACCCAGCAGGCGTTCACCCTGAAGCTGCTGTGCCCGCCGCCGGGTGCGGCCGACCCCGCGCCCCGCCCCGGCCGCGACGACTGGACCTGCCCGGTCTGACGGGGGTCAGTGGCGGTCGGCTTCGTCGTGCTCCAGGCGGTCCAGTGCTACTGCCATGGCCAGGATGAGCGCGTCGTCCAGGCCCGGGGCGACGTCCACGCCGTAGCGGTCGCGCATGGTGAACCAGGCCCGGGAGATCCGGGCCAGCGGCCGCCCGCCACCGTCCGGCCGGATCTCGAACTCGTGGTCCAGGATGTCGCCGACCGCTTCCAGTTCGGTGCCGTCGCTCAGCTCGATGACCGAGCGGTGCCGCAGCGGCGACACCAGCGCCTTGCGGACGGTGGCCACCACGTCGCCGCCCTGCGAGATCTCCATGGTCTCGCGCACCGCGATCAGCTTCTTGCGCACCACCGCGACCACGGCGCCAGAACCGTCCTTGAGCTCGAACGTCTGGTGCAGCCGCATCGCCTTGCCATCGACCAGGAAGGCCTTATCGCCGTGATCGTCGGTGATCCAGAAGTCGTCGCCGATGGAGAAGATCCGCTCCCGCACCGCATAGCGCATGCCGGCACGCTACCGGCCAGTCTGGTCAGCCTGCGGAGTATCGGCGGAAACCCACGGCATACTCGCAACCGGCCGCCATGCCGAGATAGCCGGCCATGTTGCGCAGGAACTCGTCCGGGTCGAAGTCGCGGCCCAGCCCGTCGATGTAGGCCTTGTGCTCGCGGAGCGAGGCGATACCGGCGTCGATGGTCCCGGTCACGTCCACGAAGTGCGTCGGGTCGCCCGAGCCGGCCACGTAGATCTGCTTGACGCCGTTCCAGGCCGGGCCAGCCTCCGGGAACACCCACGAGTTGGCCGCGTCCCGGACCGCGTCCAGCGTGGCCAGCCCGGTGGCCCGGTGGTCGGCATGGTTGATCATGCCGCTGTCGCCCCAGGTCAGGTCGAAGTTCATGGTGATCACGATGTCCGGGCGCTCCAGCCGCAGCACCTTGGCCAGGTCACGGCGCAGCGGCAGGCCGTACTCGACCAGCCCGTCCTGGTGGTCCAGGAAGTGCACCTCGTGCACGCCGACCACGCGGGCGCTACGGCGTTCCTCCTCCACCCGGAGCGGCCCGACCTCGGCCGGCGGCCGGCCCTCGATGCCCGCCTCGCCCCGGGTGGCCAGCAGGTAGGCGACGTGCTTACCCTGCGAGGTCCACCTGGCCACCGCGCTGGCCGCGCCGTACTCCAGGTCATCCGGGTGGGCGACCACCGCCACCGCCCGGCTCCAGTCTTCCGGCATGGGCTCCAGCGCCATTGCCCGCCCCTCCGTGGGTCCGCGATTACTCAGCCAGTATGTTCCTCAGCCAGCGCCTGGCGGATCAAGCCGGGCAGTTCAGCTGGCCAGATCACCTCGGCGGTGGCGTCCAGTTCGGCCAGCGTCCACCACCGCCAGGCGGCGATCCCGTCGGCCGCGTGCATCTCGGCCACATCGCCCAGCGGCCGGGCCGGCCGGGCGGTGCGGGCCAGGAACGTGCGCTCGTGCTGGCGGATCAGGCGGCCGGCGTACTCCATGGTCAGGCTGCGCTGGTGCACCTCGCGCAGCAGCACCATGTCGTGCCAGCCGGTCTCCTCGGCCAGTTCGCGGGCCGCGGCCGCGGCGTAGTCCTCGCCGTCGGTCAGCCCGCCGCCGGGAGTGGTCCAGTGGCGGCCGTTGGGCAGCGCGTCGTCGTAGCGCAGCAGCAGCACGCGGTGGCCGGGATCGAGCACGATCACCCGGCCAGCGTGCCGGACCGGCAGCCCGGTATCGTCCGCCGTGTCGGTTTCAGTCACGGCTGAAGACTAGGGCACTCTGCTGGCCTGATCTACGACATGGGCTGGCCTGATCTACGACATGGGCTGGCCTGATCTACGACATGGGCTGGCCTGTTCCGCCAGCAGGGCTACGGCGCGGCCGGTACGCGGCCGGCGGCGGCGCGCCGGCCCGGGATCATGAGCGGGCACTGGCGTTAGGCTGGGTAAATGCCCAGTCATGTCGCGCTGCTCCGCGGGATCAACGTGGGCGGGGTGAAGCTCGCCATGGCGGACCTGCGCGCGGTGCTCAGCTCGCTCGGCTATGCCGACGTCAGCACCTACATCCAGAGCGGCAACGCCCTGTTCAGCACGGACCGGGCCGACACCGCGGCGCTGGCCGCGGAGATCGAGGCCGCGCTGGACCAGCAGCTCGGCATGCGGCCCCGGGTGCTGGTGCTGACCCGGGACGAGCTGGCCCAGGTGATCAGGGACAACCCGTACCCGGACGAGCCGAACCCCAAGATGGTGCACGCGGTGTTCCTGGGCCAGGAGCCCGGCCCGCAGCAGGTCGCGGCGGTGGCCGAGACCGAGCAGAAGGCGGCGGAGAAGGGCGGCGGCGACACCGCGCAGTACGTCGGCCGGGTGCTGTTCCTGCACACGCCGGACGGGTTTGGGCGCAGCGAGCTGGCCGTCCAGCTGGCCCGGCGGGCCGGCCCGATGTCGGCCAAGGGCGCGGGCACGGCGCGGAACTGGGCCACGGTCACCAAGCTGCTCGGGCTCTGCGACGCATGACCACCGCGCCGAGCCCCCAGGCACCTGGCCAGATCACGCTGGGCACGGCGCGCGGGCGGTGGGTGGTGGCGGCCACCGTGCTCGGGTCGAGCATGGCGTTCCTCGACTCCACCGTGGTCAACGTGGCGCTGCCGACCATCGGCCGGGAGCTGCACACCTCCCTGGCCGGCCTGCAGTGGACGGTCACCGCCTACACCCTGACGCTGGCCGGGCTGATCCTGCTCGGCGGCTCGCTGGGCGACCGGTACGGGCGGCGCCGGGTGTTCCTGATCGGGGTGATCTGGTTCGCGCTGGCGTCCGCGGTCTGTGGCCTGGCCCCGGACATCGCCGTGCTGGTGGTGGCGCGCGGGGTGCAGGGCATCGGCGGCGCGCTGCTCACCCCAGGCTCGCTGGCCATCATCCAGTCCACGTTCTCCCCGGATGACCGGCCGCGGGCGATCGGCGCCTGGTCCGGTCTGGGTGGGGTGGCGGGCGCGGCCGGCCCGTTCCTCGGCGGCTGGATCGTCGGCTCGATCGGCTGGCGCTGGATCTTCCTGCTCAACCTGCCGCTGGCCGTGGCGGTGGTCGCGGTGGCCGCGCGGCACGTGCCGGAGAGCCGGGACCCGGACGCGCGCGGCCGGTTCGACATCGCCGGCGCGGCGCTCACCGCGCTGGCCCTGGCCGGGATCACCGAGGCGCTGATCGAGGCGGAGTCGGGCAGCGAACTGGTGGTCGTGGTGTCCGCGGTCGTCGGCGTGGCCGCCGGGGTGGCGTTCGTGCTGCTGGAACGGCGCCGCGGGCGCCACCCGGACCGGGTGCCGCCGATGCTGCCGCTGAGCATCTTCCGCAACCGCGAGTTCACCGCGATCAACGTGATCACGTTCATCGTGTACGGCGCGATGGGCGCGGTGTTCTTCCTGCTCGTGCTGGACCTGCAGGTGGTGGCCCACTTCACCCCGCTGCAGGCCGGCGTCTCGCTGCTGCCGTCCACCGCGGCCATGCTGCTGCTGTCCGCGCGGGCCGGCGCGCTAGCCCAGAAGATTGGCCCCCGCTGGCTGATGACCGGCGGTCTGCTGGCCGCCGCGGCCGGGCTGCTCTTGCTAACCCGTATTGGGCCTAACGCTAGTTACGTGGCCGATGTGCTGCCCGCGGTGCTGCTGTTCGGGCTGGGATTGTCCATGACCGTCGCCCCGCTGACGGCCACCGTGCTGGCCAGCGCGGATGACCGGCATGCCGGGATCGCGAGCGGGGTGAACAACGCCACGGCCCGGGCCGCCGGGCTGCTGTCGGTGGCCGGGCTGCCCGCGGCGGTCGGGCTCACCGGGGCCGCGCTGTACTCACAATCAGAGCTCAACCGCGGCTTCCATGAGGCCATGGTGATCTGCTCAGTGCTGATGGTGCTGGCCGCCGTGCTGTCGGCCGTGCTGGTCAGCAACGACGTGCTCAAGCCGAAGCCGGGCGAGCCAGCCGTCCAGCCGGAGTGCCTGACCAACTGCCCGGTCGGCGCGCCGCCGCTGGAGCCGGTCGAGCGTGTGGCCGCCCCGCGCACCGCGGACCGGCACTAAGCTCGTAACTTGTCCCCGCGCCGGGGCTACCGGCGCGCCATCGTCTCAGCACGGAAAGCCCGCGAGCATGCGCTGGTCACAGATGTTCATCCCCACCCTGCGGGAAGACCCGGCGGACGCCCAGTCCGCGAGTCACCGGCTGCTGCTGCGGGCCGGTTACGTCCGGCAGCTGTCCGCCGGGCACTACAACCTGCTGCCGCTGGCGGTCCGGGTCCGCGCCAAGATCATCGACATCATCCGCGAGGAGATGAACCTGATCGGCGGGCAGGAAGTGCTGCTGCCCACCATGCACCCGGCGGAGATTTGGCAGCGCAGTGGCCGGTGGGACACGATGTCGGATGTCATGTTCCGGGTGACCGACCACAAGGGCGCGGTCAACGTGCTCAGCGTGACCCACGAGGAGATCTTCGCGCTGCTGGCCGGGGAGCTGAAGTCGCACAAGCAGCTGCCCCAGGTCTGGTACCAGTTCCAGACCAAGTTCCGTGACGAGCCGCGGCCGCGGGCCGGGCTGCTACGGGTGCGCGAGTTCACCATGAAGGACTCCTACAGCTTCGATCTGGACCCGGCCGGTCTTGACGTGGCGTTCGACCGGCACCGCGCGGCCTACCTGCGCATCTTCGAGCGGCTGGGCATCCCGGCCATCCCGGTGGAGGCGTCCAGCGGGGCCATGGGCGGCAAGGACTCGGTCGAGTTCATGTGCCCCTCGGAGGCCGGTGAGGACCTGGTCGCCTACTGCCAGGAGTGCGGTTACGCGGCCAACGTGGAGAAGGCCACGTCGCAGCTGGCCGAGGTCAGCGACGGCCCTGGGCTGGCCGCGCCGGAGCGCTTCGGCACCCCGGGCGTGCGCACCATCGAGGACCTGGCCACTGGGTACGACGCGCCCGCCGGCCGGCAGATCAAGACGCTGGTCTACGTGCTGGACGGCAAGCTGACCCTGGTGCTGATGCGCGGCGACCACGCGCTCAACGAGCAGAAGCTCGCGGACGCCACTGGAGCGGCCACCATCCGCCCGGCCCAGCCGGAGGAGATCAGGGAGGCGCTCGGCGCGCTGCCCGGCAGCCTGGGCGCGGTCGGGGTGAGCGGCTACCCGGTGCTGGCCGACGAGGCGCTGCGCGGCCGCCGGGCCATGGTGACCGGGGCCAACATCGACGACCAGCACCTGCGCGGGGTGGACGTGGACCGGGACATCAGCGTCGGGTCCTGGTTCGACCTGCGCGAGGTGGTGTCCGGGGACCAGTGCGTCCGCTGCGGGCACCCGCTGGAGCTGCTGACCACCATCGAGATCGGGCACATCTTCAAGCTGGGCTACAAGTTCACCAAGACGTTCGGTATCACCGTGCTCGACGCCAACGGCGAACGGGTGCACCCGATCATGGGCAGTTACGGGATCGGCGTGGAGCGGGCGCTGGCCGTGGTGGTCGAGTGCCACCACGACGAGCGGGGTATCGTGTGGCCGCTGGCAGTGGCGCCGTTCAGCGTGGTGGTCGTGGTGGCCCAGTCCAACGACGACGAGGTGGCCGCGGCCGGTGAGTCGCTGTACCAGCAGCTCATCGCGGCCGGCGTCGAGGTGATCATCGATGACCGGCCGGAGCGGGCCGGGGTGAAGTTCAGCGACGCCGAGCTGACCGGTATCCCGTACCGGATCACGGTGGGCAAGCGTGGCCTGGCCGAGGGGACCGCCGAGTTGACCGAACGGCGCACCAGCGAGACCCGGAAGGTAGCCCTGGGCGAGGTGCTGACCGAGCTTTCCGCGCGGTTGGCGACTGGCTGAGTCGGCGGCGAGGTTTGCTCCGAATTCTCCTATTTGTGTCATTGGCTGCTGGACCGTGAGCCTTCTTCTTATCGTTCATCACTTGTGATACGCTCCTGCCCTCCCCAGGCCTTTGCAGAAGTTGGGCGTAATGGATCAGCCACGTCTTGTAATCCATGTGCACAGTGATAATCCTGTGGACGCCGAGCGGCTTGATGAAGCCAGCCAGGCCCTCCGGAGCGACCTCCTTGACATCGACGGGGTTGTGCAGGTCACGCCGGTCGGCGAGGAAGCCCCGCCGGGGACCAAGTCTTTCAGCTACTTCGCCGTCGCGTCGCTGGTCGCCACCGGCGTCAGCGGTCGGGCGATTGCCCCGCAGATCGCCCAGGTCATCCTGGGCTGGCTGGCCCGCAACAATGGCAAGCGGATTACCCTGCGGACCGCCGGTGGCGGTGAGGTCGAGGTGGCCGGGCTCGGCGAAGCCGAGGCCGTCAACGTCCTCAAGACTGCCCTCGAGGCCGCTTCTGCCGGTTCGCCCACCGCGCAGGACGATGCCGCCCAGCCACAGTGATCGCTAACGCGTCGCTGGATTCCGGGCCCCGCCGTGCGCTCGTCGTAGCAACGGGCCGGTACCGGAACGACAAGCTGAACGACCTCGAATCGCCGGCCATTGACGCGGATCTCGTGCAGAATGTGCTGGGCAATCCGGAGCTGGGCGGTTTCGCGGTCGAAGCACTGCACAACTCCGATGCGGCCGCCGTGCGCGGGCGGCTCTACGATTTCTTTTATACGGCCAAGCGCGACGATTTCCTGCTGGTCTTCCTGACCAGTCACGGGATGCGTAGTGCCGACGGCCAGCTCTATATCGCCACCATTGAGACCGACCCGGACCGGTTGCCGCCGACCGCGATCCCGGCCGATTACATCGGCGACTGCATCAACGACAGCCCGGCCCGCCAGCTGGTGGTGGTGCTCGACTGCTGCTACGCGGGTGCCTTTCAGCGCGGGCTTGAACTGCGCGGCGGATCTGACCGCAACGTCATTATGGCCTGCAGTGCCGTCCAGCTGGCGCACGAGGACGCCGCGCCCAGCGGTGAGGCCCGGCCGTCCGCGTTCGCCCGGGCTTTTCTCGGCGGGATCAGCACCGGGGAGGCCGACCGGGACAACAACGGGCTGATCACGGTTCGTGAGGCCTTCGACTACGCACACCAGGTGCTGGCCAGCGAGGCGGACGGCCGTGATACCCCGCAAGAGCCGCACATGCTCATGCGCTTTTCCGGTGACCTGGCGCTGGCCCGGGCGCCAGTGCAGCCCGGGAGCCTGCCGCAGGACCTGGCCGTACTGATCACCAACAGCCACGCGTCCGCCCGGCTGGCCGCGGTCCGGGAACTCGAGCCGCTGCTGGTATCCGACCAGGGAGAGATGTCGGCGGCGGCCCGGCGCGCCCTGGTCGACCTGCGCTCCGATACGGTCGAACGGGTCGCGATCGAGGCCAGCCGGCTGCTGGCGCGGACCGAGCAGCAGCCCGGCATCTCGGTGCCGGTGCCGTCGCTTCGCGCCCGGCCGCGCGAACCGCTCTGGTACAAGTCGGCCGTGTTCTACGAGGTGCGGGTGGGCTCGTTCGCCGATTCCAACGGCGACGGCGCCGGGGACCTGCGTGGGCTGCGCGGAAAGCTGGACTACCTGCAGTGGCTGGGCATCGGCTGCATCCTGGTGTCGCCGATCTTCGAGTCACCTCTGCTCGACGACGGCTATGACATCAGCGACTTCACCAGCATTCGCCCGGATCTGGGCTCGCTGGCCGATTTCGTCGCGTTGATCGACTCCGCGCACGCCCTGGGCATACGGGTCGTGCTGGACCTGGTCCTGAACCACACGAGCATCAGCCACCCCTGGTTCAGGCAATCCCAGCGGGACCCAGACGGCCCCTACGGGGACTTCTACGTCTGGCGTGACGCTCCCGCGGTCTACCGGGATGAGGGCCCGGGGAAGGCCGAGCCAGGCCATGCCACCTGGACCTACGACGCGGTGCGTGGCCAGTATTACTGGCACCGTTTCGCGGCCCACGAGCCGGACCTCAACTTTGACCACCCGGCCGTGCAGGACGCCATGCTCAAGGTCATCCGGTACTGGATGGACCTGGATGTCGATGGCTTCCGGCTGACCGCGGCCCCTTATCTGTATGAGCGCGAGGGAACCGACAGCGAAGGCCTGGACGAGACCCACACGTACCTCAGGCGGCTGCGGTCCGAGATTGACAGCCTTTATCCCGATGGGATGCTGCTGGCCGACACGAACCACTGGCCGGCCGAGGCGGCGGACTACTTCGGGGATCTGTCCGTCGGCGACGAGTGCGCCCTGGTCCTCTACACCTCCCTGATGCCGCGCATCTTCATCGCCATGCGGCAGGAGAGCCATACGCCCGTGTCGCAGGTCCTGGCCGAAACGCCGGAGATCCCGGAGCGGTGCCAGTGGGGGGTGTTCCTGCGCAACGGTGAAGAACTGTCGCTGGAAACGGTGAACGAGGAGGAGCGGTCGTACCTCCTGGCCGAATACGCGCCCGACCAGGACATGCGGACCAGCCGGGGTATCCGGCGGCGGCTGGCCCCGCTGCTCGACAATGACCGTGACCAGCTCGAGCTCTGCACGGCGCTGCTGCTATCCCTGCCCGGCTCGCCCGTCCTGTACTACGGGGACGAGATCGCCATGGGCGATGACCTGTCCCTGAACGGTTCTGACGGCCTGCGCGCACCCATGCAATGGTCGTCCGACCGCAACGGTGGTTTCTCCACGGCCGATGCCGAGCGGCTCGCGCTGCCCGTGCTCGACGATTCGGTGTACGGCTACCAGGCCACGAGCGTCGAGGCTCAGATGCGCAGCCCCGCGTCGCTGCTCAGGTGGACCAAGCGGCTCATCGAGGTGCGGCGGCACAATCCAGCCTTCAGCCGTGGCTCGTTCATCCAGATCGCGACGACTAATCATGCCGTCATGGGATACGTCCGGGAGACCGACGAAAACTGCGTGCTCTGCGCCGCTAACTTCTCTCGTTTTTATCAGCCATTCGAGCTTGATTTGTCGGCTCATGTCGGCAAGACGCCCGTTGAACTGCTGGGCGGCACCAGGTTCTTTCCAATCCAGGATCGGCCATACCGGCTGGCTCTGGGAGCTCATGGATTCGCCTGGTTCTCGCTCGCTAAGGTGGACCATGCTGATGAACCTGAGTCGTAAGTGTGCTAGAACATGGCCAACGCCGCGACGATAATTCTCGTCACCGTCGGGGCCTTCGTGGCCACCGACGTCGATGACATGGTTGTCCTCGCGGTCCTTTTCCTCGGCTACCGTGCCAGCGGCGTTCCCCGGCCGCGCCAGATCGTGCTCGGTCAGTACCTGGGGTTTCTCGTCCTGGTAGGGGTCAGTGCGAGCGCCGCCCTGGGGCTTGCGCTGGTCTCACTGCACTGGGTGGGGCTGCTCGGCTTCGTCCCGCTGGCCCTCGGCATCCGCGGGCTGTGGACCGCCCGCGATGGCGCCGGCGATCAGCCCTCCCTGCCTTCCCTGCGGCTGTTCCGTGGACGGTCCGGGCCGTTTGCTATCGCGGCGGCGACGGTGTCGACAGGTGGTGACAACATCTCTGTCTACACGCCGTTGCTGCGCACGCTCGGCTGGCCGGCCAGTGCGCTGGCCGTGGTGGTGCTGTTGGCCATGCTCGGCGTGTGGTGCGCGATTGGCGCCGCCATCGGCACGAACGATACGGTCGTCGCCACGCTCTCCCGGCTCGGGCGCTTCCTGGTGCCGGTCCTTTATATCTGCATCGGCGCGCTGCTGCTGATCGACACCGGGGTGCTGGTCCGCCTGGTGCGGCTGGTCTGACCGGACAGGGTCACTGGCGCGTTTCGGAAGGCCGCCCGTGGCTTGTCCCTGGCCGCGCGGGCCTCGTCCCTGGCCGGGCCGGCTGGCCAGCCGGGGATTGGCTCAGCCGGCCGCCCCGGGTGGCGAGCAGGCTGCTCACCGTCACGGCGGCCAGCACCCCCCCGATAACGCATAGCGACAGCCCGGTGCTGATGTGCGGTACCGGGACCGGGCCGACCTGCTTGACCCCCGACTGGGTGAGCGCCTCGGCCAGCAGCTTGACCCCGATGAACGAGAGGATGACGGCCAGTCCCGCGGACAGGTGCACCAGACGGTTCAGCAGCCCCCCGATCAGGAAGTACAGGTGCCGCAGGCCGAGCAGGGCGAACGCGTTCGCGGCGAAGACCAGGTAAGGGTCGTGCGTCAGCCCGAACACCGCGGGGATCGAATCCAGCGCGAACACCAGGTCGGTCACGGCGATGGCGCCCACCAGCGCCAGCAGCGAGACCTGAGTGCCCCGGCCGGACAGTGAGCGGGCGAAGGATCTCGGCTCCGGGCTGATGGAGCCGAACGGGCCATGCTGGGTGGCGCTGAAGGCCAGCCGTCCGGCGGTGAACAGCAGGATCCCCGCGAAGACGTACAGCACCCAGTCGAACCGGTTCAGCGCGGCGGCGCCGGCCGCGATGAACGCCGCGCGCAGCACCAGGGCCAGCCCGATACCGAGCAGCAGGACCCGGCTGCGCTGCTGCGCGGGCACCGCGGACCGGCCGATCAGCAGGATGAACACGAACAGGTTGTCCACGGACAGGCTGTACTCGGTCAGCCATCCCGCGAAGAACTGGCCGGACGCCCGGCTCCCGGCCGTGGCCGCGACCGCGACCCCGAACAGGGCGCCTAGCGCAACGACGGCCGCCGTGCACAGCGCCGCCTCGGTGAGCCCGGGCTCGTGGCCGCGGCGGCGGGTGCTCACGATCAGGTCGGCCACGGCCACCGAAATGACCACGCCGAGAGCTACGCACCATAGCCAGGTGGGGATGCCCAGGGTGCGTATCGGCGAGGCGGAGGCGGCCACGGCGGGGATCAGCCCGGCGCACCCCCCCGGCCTGGCGGCGCGGGCGGGTCGTCCTCTTCGGCGCCGGTCCGGTTGCTGGTCCTGGCCCTGGCGCGACGCTCGGCGGCGCGGGCGAAATCGGCCGGGGTGAGCAACCCGGCCAGCTCCCCGTCGGCCCCGAGGACCAGGACGTGACCGGCCGTGTACAGGGCCGCCGGGACCGCCGCGCGGCCGCTCAGCCGGGCCCGCAGCGTGGTGAGGGGCTCATCGGGGGTGCTGAACACCAGATGGTCCACGGGGGTGGCGGCCTGGGAGACCCGGGTCGCCGGGCGGCGGGCGCGGGGCACCGCGCTCAGCTGGCTCCGGGTGACCAGGCCGGTGAGCTGGCCGTCGAAGTCCCGGACGGCGAACGCGGTGACCCCGGCCGGGGTCGGCGCCAGGCCGAGTTCGCTGTCGCCCTCGAGGAAGGACTGCACGCTCTGCCAGCCGCGGGCTACCGGGGCCGCCTGGCCCACGGGCAGGATGTCCCGCACCCGCAGCCCGGCCAGCGCGGCCGAG
>Ga0335078_10015317_pt1 | contig 11380 bp, 12 predicted proteins | sample Lox_Sample_32_FD_206711 | JGI IMG/M metagenome (GOLD analysis project Ga0335078, IMG submission 206711) | Soil microbial communities from Loxahatchee National Wildlife Refuge, Florida, United States - Lox_Sample_3.2 | ecosystem: Environmental > Terrestrial > Soil > Wetlands | place: USA...
CCAGTGTGCCCGGCCGCGAGGAAACTTCGAGAGAGCCGGTAACGATGGACCCGTCAGCACGGCGCCAGCGAACGCCACAGAATCGGCGCATGAAGCACCAGAAGTCACAACAGGACGCCATCCGACTTCTCAGAAGTAACGCACCGTTACCTCCAATGAACTGCCTCCCCCGGTAACCGCCTCTCTATACGCAGGCAATTGACCATCCGGGCTCAGACGAGCGCGGCGAGGGCCGGTTGCATGCGGGGCCAGATCCAGGACGGGGCGAGAACGAACCCGCGTCAGTGTCGTCCGCGGTCAGGATGCGGCCCCCGAAGACGGGCTATGGCTTCGAAGAGCTGAAAGCCCGCGCCTGCCTCCCGTATCAGGCGCGCCGCGTTGAGGCCGGAAAAGTCCGCCGCTGACGATGGCCACTTGCGTATCGGTCAGCGTCGGCTCCTCCGGGCTCACGCGGGAAGCAAGGTGTGGTGTAGATGGTGTCCGGCGTGCTTACGGATATCAGATGCCAAGATCGCAGACCAGGTAGCCGTCGAGTTCGGTGAGCAGGTCGGAGTCCGGCTGGCCGGGAAGGGCGTGGCCGAGATCTCGCGATCGCACTTCGCCGATCCACTTGCTGTGCTGGTACTCGTGATTAATCACCGCGGCCATGACCACCTTCGCCACGACTGATAGCTGCGCGGGCGCACCGACGCTGCCGTCACGGATATCGCCGATGCGCCGGTGCACACTGCAGGCCGCGTTCTGCCGGAATGCGGCCAGCCTGCTCAGGTCGGGAAGGCCGCCCCGGCCCGGTTCGGGGGTAGCCGAGTCCATCACCGCATCGAGGCCCGGATCGGGACTCGGCTCAGCGGCGGTCAGGTTGCGGACCATGAAGTGGGCGACGTGCGCCTGGTGGCCAAGGTGCCAGCCAATTGCCGAGAAGTTCTCGTGCGGCCGCCACGCCACCTCCTCCGCAGTCAGATCGCGCCAGAGGTCGTCGGTGTAGGCACGGGCGCGGTCGTACTCGCGCAGCAACAGCTCGATGTCAGGCATGAACCCTCATAACATCCCCTGATCCAGATCAGATCATCGCATGCCGCCAGCGATAGGGCTGTCAGACATGCGGTAGTACCAGGTCATCCGCGATGCGCCGGTAACCCGCCATGGGGTATTCATCTGACCGGACTATGCCAGGTGAAGCGGAAGCAGAACTCGTTCAGGTAGCTCTGCAGGTCCGTGTCCTCGCCCGAGCCCTGGTGGGTGCCCAGCAGCCAGCGCCCGGCCAGCCCGGGTTGACCCCGGGCAGCAGCATGCCCGGGTCCTCCCCGCGGACGCGGCTAGACCGCTGATCACCTCGGACATGGCCGTAGCAGAGCCGGTGATCCCGATGTGGCCCATCCAGCCATCGGTGATCACCGACGCGCCCGACTCGACGCGGTGGATCGGGAAGTGATGCGGCGCGCCAGCCGAGGCGTCCGGCAAGATCCCCATCCGGCGCTGTGATGCCAGCCGGGCAATCATCTCTATCGCTGGAAGAGCCATAGAGCTCCTCGCGGTCGCGTGGCGTGACAAACGGGCAATTGTAACCAGCTCGAACAATTTCAGATCGACTCGGTGTGATCGCAATTGCTTTGATGAGCGGGCCTCTATCCGGCCATATTCGGCTCTTCTGTGCGTCTGGTGTTCAGTCTGCCATGCGGTTCAGGATCTCTGCCGGGCCTAGTGCGACGATCAGGTCCCCTGGCGCCAGGCGCACCTGATGGTCCGGGTTCGCCGAGACCTCGCTTCCCGGCGTCTTCAGCGCGAGGATGGCCACTCCGGCGTAGCGTGCGCGGGCCTCGGCGATCGTCAGGTTGTCCAGGTGAGTTCCGGCCCGGACGGCGACCTCCTCGAGCCGGATGTCCGAGCCGAGGTTGAGCAGATCGAGCACTTCCAGCACGGACGGCTGCACCGCCAGGACGGCCATGCGCCGCCCGGTGAGCCCGTACGGCGAGACGACCTCGTCGGCGCCGGCCCGCACCAGCTTGTCGACCGAGGATCTCTCCGAGGCACGCGCGACGATCCGCAGGTCCGGGTTGAGCGCCCGGGCGGTCAAGGTGATGAACACGTTGGCCGCGTCGGAATCCACCGCGCAGATCAAGCCCCGGGCGCGCTCGATGCCGGCCTGCCGCAGCACGCTCTCGTCGGCCGGGTCGCCGGATATGTACCGGACGCCGTGTTCGGCCAGCAGCGGCTCCAGCTCCGGCTTGGCTTCGATCACCACCAGCGTGTAGCCGCGGCGCCGCAGTTCCTCCAGCACGGCCCGGCCGACGCGTCCGTAGGCGCAGATCACGTAGTGCCCGCTGAGCTGGCCGATGCTTCTGGTTACCTGGTTCATCCGCAACCACTTCCCGAGCTCTCCGGAGGCCACGACTTCGGTTCCCACGCCGATGGCGGTGAACAGTGCCACGACGCCGAACAAGATCAGCGAGACGATGAAGATCTTCCCGCCGGGACCCGGCGGCGGACCTGCCTCGACTCCGAGCGTGCTCAGCGTGAGCATGGTCGCGTAAAGCGCGTCGAGCAGGCTCTTATCCTCAATCAGCCAGTACCCGGCCGTCCCGTAGCCGATCGTCAGCAGCACGATAAGGACCGGCAGGCGGGATCGCGCGAGTATCCGGTTGCGGAGCGCGGCCGAAGGCATGCGGGCCGGGTCCCGGCGACCGGTCCCGCGTGAACTCATCAGGCGCGCCATCCGCACAATCGCCTCCCCGTGATGCTTCCCCGCCCGCCACGGCCCGCGGCGAGGCTGAGACGACATCACCACCAGCAGTCTGGCCGCGGCTGGCCAAGCCGGCAGGGGCCGTTGGTCCCTTCGGGCCGGGCGAGATGTCCGTACTTTCTCCCGGACCGGACGGGCGGTGACACTCTGCGGCCTCGTGACCAGCCCGCCGGCCTGGCTCTGGCGCCACCGGTCTTGACCGGGTTTGGTCCCGCGGCCACGCGACCGCCCGCCCGCGCCGTACCCCCGCAACCAGCGAGCCGGCCGCGTACAGCGAATGACAATCGCAGATCACCCGGATCTGCAGGCCACGGCCAGGCGATACGGCGGCTCAGTCCGACATGCAGGCGGCTCGGGAGCGGTCAATAGCCATCCCGGCGACGGTATGCAGCAGCGGGTTTCAGCACTCGCAGCGGAGGCCGTGCAGACTTGCCGGAGAGGCACCATCTGGCGGTGTGTCCCCGTCTGGGTCCGGGGATTACAGGTCAGGGTGGCCCAGCCGTATCTTCCGGAGTTCAGGCCCCCAGAGGATGGCGCGGGCGCGGGCGAGGGCCCGCGTGATCTCCTCGGCTGCGGGGACCGGGATGGTCATCGGCTGTGAGCCGGTGCCCGCGTGCATGCCGGCTCGCAAGCTGGCCAGGGTGATGCCGTGCTCTTCCAGGTGCGGCACGAGGTCGATGAAATCCCCGTCGCCGGCCTGCGGCTGGAAGCTCTGCCCCGGGTCTGCTTTCAGGGTGAAGCGTGACCGGCGGGTGAGGGGATGCTGCAGGTACCAGCGGTAGTGATCGGCCCATGCCTGACCGGAATCCACCACCGGGTCATCACGGCTGAGGTCGTTGGCCTGAGCCCACGGGCATTTTCGGGCCACGACGAAGACCAGGTCGCAGAAAAGGCGGCCAAACTCCGGGAAGCGGTCACCCGATACCCACAGGTTGATGTCGCCTGCCTCGGCATGGAACTGGGTGATGTGGCAGTAGGAGTGCAAGAAGGCGTCATTCCACACCTACGGGTCCTGGTTCCCCCGCGTGCTGTCGAAGTACACCGCCGTCTCACCGAAGCGGCGGAACTCACGGCGAGGGTGGTAGATCAGCCGGGCAGCGCGAGGGTGCACGGAGCCTCCCACGGCGCGCCAGGTACCAGTGATGCCTCATCCTGGCACCGGCCAGCTCCCGTTGGGGTGCGATCCGCCGATCACGCCGGGGTTGCCGCGCGTCTCCCGGCGCGGCAGCAGAGCGGCTGCAGCCCAGATCGCCTGTCACGCGCCCGTGACCGAAGCGCTGAAGCGGGGCTTATTCCTTCTGGGAAACGCGGCGAGGACACAACCGCATCCCAAGGCCGTAACACCACGTGACAAGCCTTCAGCGCACAAACGACCCTATCGCCGATTACGCGTGGCTAACGGACTCACTGACGCCGCAGGCAAGGAGACACAGATCGGGCTGATCTGGAGTCCTAGGAATATGCTCGCTCGTTTCAATGAAGATATTCCGTTAGGCGCGGCACTTTGCCTGAATATTGGTGTTCCGACCCATATTGCGACGCTAGCTAATCTGCGGATCATCCGCTCGTCCTGCTCCGGTCATGAACATTTATTTTGCAACAAACATGAGCCTCGATGAGCTCTTTGCCTCGCATGGATGCGGCCTTGCCGCTGCCTAGGCTCAGCTATGCCTGGCATTCACCCGCTCGACAGGGGTCCGTAACCCTAAGGCGGCGATCGTCCAGGGAGCCCAGGGTATAACGCGATTCGCCAGAGGCGCGATAGTGACCTTCGTTCATAGCCTGACGCCCCCTCGCGCTGGATCGTTATGATCGAATTTGCCCTTGGGGCGTTGACATGACCGTCCACCCGGAGGCAGGGTCGGTGTGGGGGTGGGCCTTATGGCTAGGGCTGCGCGAGTTCTCGCGCATATTTGCAGTGCCCTATCGAGGCTGCCGGGCCGCCGTCGGGCCGATCAGCCTGATGGTCGGCCCCGGGAGCCGGTCCGTACGATCAGAAAACGAATCGCCGAGGTTGGCGATGAGTACCGGTACCACGCCTTCGTATCGTATTCGCGCGATCCAGACCAGCGGCTCGCGCGGCGTCTGGCGCAGAGCCTGCGGAATGTGTCGGCGCACTGGTGGGAACGTGGGCGGATGCGGGTCTTCCTGGATGAGGCGAGCCTGACGCCCGGGGATGGTCTCGATGATCGTTTGAAGCACGCGCTGAACCAGTCGGCCGCGCTGATCCTGCTTGCCTCGAAGAACTCGGCCACGTCATGGTGGGTACGGGAGGAAGTGGAGCACTGGCGGGGACTGGGCCGCCGCGAGGTCTTGATCGCCCATACCGGCGAGGGCATCGCCTGGCCTCTGGGTGCATCTGACTTCGACTGGGACCGGACGCACGCACTGTCCGAGGAAGTGTTCGGTGGTACCTTCACAACCGTGCCAGCGTGGGTGGACCTGGCGAGGGCCAGACGCCATCCGCGGCTGCACGCGGGCACCGTCCGCGACGGCGCCGCGGCCCTAGCGTCAGCGATCCTTGGAGTAGATAAAGAGTCGCTGACCGTCCACGAACGCCGCCGCCAGCGCGTCAGGGTCGCTACGGCGGCGGTGGCGGCGGCGACTGCCGTTACCACCGCTGCGGTCTCCCTGCTGGCTTCGAACCTGGCGACCCGGAACGAACAGCAGGCTCGGCTGACCCTGGCCAGCCAGCTCATCACCAGCGCAAGCCAGCTCAGCGCCAGCCAGCCGCGGACCTCGCTATACCTTGCCCTCGAAGCCATGCACCTCGACCCGGGGCCGCAGGCCCGCCAGACGCTTATCAGGACCCTGGCCGGCACCCATTATGCCGGGCTGATAAATCTGCACCAGACCGCGTACGGCGTCGCGTACTCCTCATCGGGAAACCTGCTGACGATCACGGGATCGGAGATTTCCCTCTGGGAAACGCGGACTAGGCCCATGAGAAAGATCGCGACAATACCGGGAACAGCCAGTTCGTTGTCGCGAGACGGCCGCCTGATGGCAGTGGCCGGTGGTACCGGCTTCGCCCTATGGGACATCACGGTTCCAGCACACCCCGTACAGGTGGCATCATTCGGGCACGCTGGCACCGGGGCCTCCGTGTCGCTCTCGCCAGCCGGTCATATCCTCGCGACCTTCGACAACGCGACCATCAGGATCTGGGACGTATCACAGCCACGGCATCCATTCGCCCTGGCCAGCACTAATCTCGCTGGAGGAGTCGCCGACGATGTCGTCTTCTCGCCGGACGGCAAGGAGCTAGCGACCGCCGGCTATGAAGAGTCAATAGCTCTCTGGGACGTTGCCAACCCCCGTCATATAACTATGCTTTCGTCCGGTTTCGGGAATAATCCATTCAGTGTGGCGTTCTCGCCCGACGGCCATACTCTCGCAGTCCCAAGCGACGGCGTCTACGAGCTTCAACGCGCCGGCCCAAGAGGAGGCACATACAACCTCACCGCGGCCAACGCGGCCGACTCTGACCGGACTGCCAGCTTGTGGAACATCTCAGATCCACGCCACCCCAGGAAGCTGTCGACGCTGGCCGGGCACACTGACGCCGTTGTCGGCGTCGCGTTCTCACCCGACGGCGATACCTTGACGACCACGAGCGCGGACCAGACAGCGATTCTCTGGGACGTCACAAAGCGCAGTCAACCCACCCGGCTAGATACCCTTAGGCAGCACACACAGTCTGTCAGCGCCGCGAGTTTCTCGCCCGACGGCACCATGCTAGCCACCGTCAGTGACGATGGGACCGCGGTCCTGTGGACGACCCACCGCCCGAACGACCTTCAGCGAATCGCGACTTTCGGCCAAGGATCAATCGCTTCAGGTCATGAGGTAAGCGGCGTAGTTTTCGCGGCGAATGCCCGAACGGCGGTCAGCTACGGTTATCAGTATGTCACGCTCTGGAACCTTAAGAATCCGGCCCACCCGAAGGCGGGAGCTGAACTGACCTTCGCCCCCCGTTCCTATAGCTCTTTCGACGGCGTTGCTCTGTCACCAGATAGCCGACTGCTCGCAGTGCTATCCAGTTCCACACCACACCTTAACGGTCGGCTCACTCTCTGGAAGATAACCGATAGCGCGCAGTTTAAATATCTGACATCATACAACAATCTCGCTAATTACACGGGCGGCTCCCCCGTTTTCTCGCACGACGGCCGACTTCTTGCGATTCCGGCGCCTGACTACGGTCTCCGATTGGTCCGAATAAGCGACTGGGATACCACCGGCTCAGCCACATACCTAAAGAGCGGTAGTGATCCTTTCTCGAAAAATGACGCAAAGGGCTATCTTACCGATATTGCTTTTTCTCCCGATGATAGCGCGATAACTGCCGTATCTGACGGCGGCCCTGCATATGTCTGGAACCTTCGCCACACCGCACTGACCGGGACACTCATCAAGCTGCCAGTAATAGTGCTACAGACTTCAAGCGGATCCGGAAAGAGCATAAAAGGCTGGGCTTTCACGTCCAACGCTTTCTACATGCGTACTGCTGGCGGCGTAGTCCCCTATGTGATGACTTCCGACATGAGCGCAATTTCTACGACTACCCTGTGGGACGCCGCCGACCCAAATCACTTGGTTCGTGCCGCTACTCTGACAGGATTGTCGCAGGGAAGACAGGAAGGCGGAAGATTGATGGCAACCGTGGGTATCCAGTATTACATCTGGGATATCACGGACCCCGGGTCAGCCGACCTCTTGCTTTCCATGGGACCAGAAGCAGGCCCGAGTTCGGCGCCGAACTCTCTCACCACCAGAATGACGTTTTCTCCCGACGAAAATTTGTTCGCGATAGCTGATGAAAATTCGACCCGGGTGGTACTGTTCAGCACCTCTGCTCTAAACGGTGTCGTTAGTGATCCGATCAAGACCGCATGCCTTATCACTGGCCCATTTATGCCAAAGGGCCTTCTGGTCAGCTACCGCATCGGCGCGACGGACAAGAAAATCTGCTGATGGCTCATGACGACGCACAGAATGTACCAGTCCGAATTAGCGGCTCATATGTTGCGCAAGGTTGACGACGATACATATCGGCGTTATTGGTCGCGAATAGTCGACCAGTGTTGATCACGCAAAGTCGCCAGTGGTAGGCCCGGCCCGGTGAGGCCGACTCTGTCCTTGGTGGGTTTCAGTGAGCATACGTTTCGCTTAGCGCACAGACACCGGATCTGTGTGCCCGAACTGATAGACGTCAAGAATCCCGAAGCCCGCGCCTTACGGCTCCGCGCGCGTTCCCTTCGACGTCTTCATCACTCAGCGTGATGCCAGTTGTCGGCGCAACCCCGCTCACGGTTGGCTGACTCATCCGGGAGGTCGACTACGGGTGCTCATTCACTCGTGGGGAGCCAAGATATCCCAGGAGTTTGGATGTCAAGCTGCGGCGTCAGGTTGAGGGATATTTTCCCGGTGGCCCCACGCGGTGGCCTCGTCGTAGCAGGTCCTGGTCTTGAGGCATCCGTGCAGGATGCCGACAAGACGGCTGGCCAGTTTCCGCAGGGCCTCGTTGTGCTCGCATCTTCTGGCGCGCTGGTCGTCGTAGAAGGCGCGGGCACCGGGCGAGACCCTGAGCGCGCCGAAGGCCTGGAGCATCAGCGCGCCGGTGAGCCGGTCGTTGCGCAGGTACCGGGCGGCGACGGTCTTCTTCTTGCCGGAGGAGCGGGTGATCGGGGAGGTGCCGGCGTAGTTCTTGCGGTTCCCGGCGGTCGCGTAGCGGTGCGGGTCATCGCCGAACTCGCCGGGCGGCCGGGCTGGGACAGGTAGATCTCAGCGTCCCGGTGTCGGCCAAAATGTGCCTCCACCTGCCCTTGCAGGCTAGCGACCTGCTCGCTGAGGGTGGCGATCACCGCGACCAGGGACCGCACGGCAGCGGCGTACGCAGCGGTCAGGGCGGACGGCTGGCCCAGCTGCGGGCTGCGCAGCGCGGCCAGGATCGCATCGGCCCGCCCGGTGATCTTGCGGCGGCCCGCCCGCTTGAGGACCGCCGAGACCTGGGCGCGGGTCAGCCTCGCGGCCCGGGCCGGGCCGGGCGCCTTGCCCGGCAGCTCCAGCGCGTCCGGGGCGTCCAGGTCCCCGGACGCGGCCACCGGGGCCGGGAAGTATTCCCGCAGCCGGGCCCGCAGCCGCAGCACCACCGCGGACCGCTCCCAGATCAGCGTCTTGTGCGTGCGGGCCAGCACCTGGCCGGCCTCGTCCATCACCTCGATGTCGTGATGGTCCTGCGCCCAGTCATCACCCGCGATCAGCCGCATCGCACCCTCCCGCCCGCCCGCGATCCCGAATCCGGTCAGCGGCCAGCGGGAGAACCATCAGCAGACTAATGAACAGTGCTCACGCCAGGCGGCGGGCACGACATCCCAGTAGCGATCAACTCTCCCGGACACCGGCGGGGGCACGGACTTGGCTACAGAGCTCCAAGGCCCAGCGGGGATGAGTGCTCACCCGCCGGCGGCCACCAGTCAACGAGTCTGCCGCAGCGAACCCGTTAACTCTCATTAGCGGGGAGCCATCGTCGGCCGACTTCGGGCCACATAGGCCTCTTAGGGCATTCGATTCCCTGGCTTTACCAGGTAACCAGACACTTCGGCCGACATTAGGAATCTCGTTCGCATCGAGGTAGTCGTGACTCGATTCCAACCTCGCCGCCGACCATCGCCCGGTGCGGTGACTGGATTGATACCTCGGGGAGGCGGTCGTCGCCTGGCAGCTGTTGGGCCTGCTAAGCCCGGCGGCGGCTGGCCGGGAGCTGTGTCATCGGACGGCGTCCAGGCCGACGGTCAGGGGGTCGTCGGCGGGGCCGATGGGATGTCAGGTGCCATCCCGGGCCGACTGGGCAGCGGTAGACCCTCAGCCGCGGGGCAGTGCGGGCGTCACGGCGCTGCTGGCGGCGTACCGAGGCCAGAGCGGCGGCGCGGGTCGGGTGGCGTTGCTTACCGCACCACGGGCACAGGCTCTGCAGCTCCATGAGAGCTCATCTCCTTCGGCAGATCGGGACGCCGCGGTACTCATGGCGTCGCGGGGGCGGGGCCATCGCCGTGGGCCGGCGGGCGGTGGAGGATCCCGGCGGCTTGAGTGATCTCGTCGTCATCGAAGGCGATGCGGACTCCGGAGATGGACAGGCCCGCGGCGTTGGCCAAGTCGATCAGCTTGTATGGCCGGGGGTGAGTGAAGCAGCGGCCATAGGCCATCAGCAGCCGCATGTCCGCCTCGAGCCGGAGCCGCTGCTGGCGCAGGTCGGCCAGCGTGGACAGCAGTGGGTCGGCGTCCTCCTCCTGCCAGGACAGCCGAAGCGTCTCGGCCAGGGATTCACGTTCCTGCCAGGCCTCCTGGGCCAGGTTGTCGTACGCATCGTCGTCGACGTTCCCGTCACGGGCGGTGTCCTGGTCCGGTCGCTCGGGGATCGGTGTGAGCAGCGCGGCGATGTCCGCGCAGATGTCGTTTGCTGCCATGAGATGCACTGTACGCTACTGATTGCAAAAAATGCAATAGATAGCGCTTCTTGAAACGTACATATGGCCAACCTGTTCGTCGGATGGCCTCCAACCAGGTGGGTACCGTAGCCCGCCTCGTGGTCAGCTGAAGAGTCGGTCCATGACCTCGGCGCCACGGCGCAGTTCGGGCACGATCACCTTCCGGTAGACCGTCTCGGTCGTGGCCCGTACCCCGGTGCCCCACCAGGTCCGCGATGTCCTCCAGCGCCGTCCCGTTAGAGCTGAGCAGGGACACGAACGTGTGCCGCATCTCCCGCGGCACCCACTCGGTACCCAGGCCTGCCGCCTCGGTGAGCTTCCTGAACTCGCGGAGCACGTTGTGACGATCAAGGGGCGTACCGATAGCTGTGACGAAGACCCGGCCGTGATCTTGCCAGAGCACACCGGCCAGCAGCCGATCCGCCGCCTGGCGGCCGAGATGCTCGCGGAGTGCCTGGATAGCTAGCCGCGGCAGCGACAGGACACGCCGGCTCTTCGGCGTCTTGGTGTCCGCGGTGGCCCGTACCGCGCGGTAGACCGCGACGCTTCCGGCCTCGAGGTCCACCTCGTTCCATCTCAGTGCGCGGAGTTCCCCCGTCCTCAGCCCCGTGGTCACCGAGAGCACCACGTAGGCGTAGAGACGGGAATCGGCAGCTACCCGCAGCAGGTCTTGCGCCTGCTGCAGGGTCAGGCTCCTGGACGGACGGCCTGCCCGTCCGGCCGGAGCCTTGATCAAGGCGGCCACGTTCTGGCCGACGAGGTCCCGGACTTCGGCGTGCCGGATGGCCCGCTCCAGGCACAGACGGGTGATCTGGAGGCTGCGGGTCGACAGCCGCGCGGCCAGCGCGGCCAGGGTCTCCTGGATGTCCCCGGCCGACAGTTCCCTCAGCTTGACCTCACCGAGTCGCTCCCTAACAGCCTTGATGGTGTCCCGGTAGAGCTCTTTGGTTCGGTCGGACCGGCCGCTTAGCCCGTTCGCCAGCCAGTCATCCAGGGCGTCACCGACCGTGTAGGTCGCGCGGGGCTGGTCCTCCAAGGAGTGATGACAGCGGCTCCAAGCCGTCTTGGACGTGTGGGAGTGAATCCTCCTGTACAGGTCTGGGATTTCCTCCTAAATCCAGTACTACCGGTTGTCCGCACGCGGGGTTCA
>Ga0335078_10015318_pt1 | contig 11380 bp, 8 predicted proteins | sample Lox_Sample_32_FD_206711 | JGI IMG/M metagenome (GOLD analysis project Ga0335078, IMG submission 206711) | Soil microbial communities from Loxahatchee National Wildlife Refuge, Florida, United States - Lox_Sample_3.2 | ecosystem: Environmental > Terrestrial > Soil > Wetlands | place: USA: Florida...
GCTCAGGTTTCGGGACTACGAACGTTAGCGCCGGGTCGGCCTGCTCGAGCGCAGGATTCAATTCGTCGAGATTCCCGAGTCCTTCGAGCATCGCGGCAGTCAGCGATTCGAGCTGCGCGAGCTCGGTCGCATCGAGGCTGACGCCCGCCTGGTCGAGTCCGGTTTTGACCAGCGCGGCCACTCTCGCGGGATCGATCGGCATATGCTCAGGGCCTCTGCGACGTGGGCGCGTTCAGGGTTCGAGTTTCACGTGAACGTTCTTGGTTTGAGTGTAAGAGATTAACTCCTCGAAACATTCTTCGCGTCCGAAGCCCGATTGCTTGAAGCCACCGAACGGTACGCCGAGAAAATGACTGCTCGACGCGTTGACCCAGATGTAGCCCGCCTCGATACGTCCGGCGGCTTTGTGCGCGGTCGCGAGGTCGCGGGTCCATATGGACGCGGTGAGTCCCTGCTCGACGGAGTTCACGTCGGCGAACATCTTCTCTTCGTCGTCCCATCGGATAACGCACATGATCGGGCCGAAGCTCTCCTCGGTCGCGATCCTCATCGATTGCCGCACGTCGGCGAACACCGCCGGCTCCATGAAATTTCCGCTCTTAAGCTGCGGATCCGACGGCCGGCCGCCGCCGCACATCAGGCGCGCTCCCTCGTCCTTGCCGATCTGGATGTAGCCCATCACCCGATCAAAATGTTCGCGCGTCACCAGGCATCCCATGTCGCAATTTTCGTCTGTCGGTATACCCGGGCGGACACGGCCGACCGCTTCGACGATCTGCGACAGGACTTCGTCATGAATTTTGGAATGCAGGAAAATCCGGCTGGTTGCGCCGCACGACTGGCCAGCGGTCCAGCTCAGATTCATGCCGAAGACCGCGCCGGCCGCGACCTTGGAAGGGTCGGCGTCGGGGTAGGCGACGAGCGCATTCTTGCCGCCGAGCTCGAGCGTTAGATGTTTGATCGTATCAGCGCCGCTGCGCATCACGGCGCGGCCCGTCGGTACGCTGCCGATCACCGCGACCTTGCGCACCAGCGGATGTGCCGCGAGCGCTGCGCCGGTTGTTCGCCTTCCGTTGAGGATACTGAGGACCCCGGGCGGATAAAGATCCTCGAGCAGCTCGGCCAGGCGCAAAGCGGATAGGGGAGTTTGCTCGGGCGGCTTCATGATCACGGTGTTGCCGGCGGCGAGCGGTGCCGCAATCTTCATAGCCGCGAACATGATCGGATGGTTGAACGGAACGATCCGCACCACCACCCCCAGCGGCTCGCGCATCGTGTAGTTGACCACGCCCGGACCCATCGGGATGGTCTCGCCTTTCATCTCGGTGACCAGGCCGGCGAAGTAATCGAGGAATGCGGCCGCGACGTTAACATCGCCGGTCATCGCGCGCACCGGATTGCCGCAATCGGCGGCATCGAGCAGCGCAAGTTCCGCGACGTTCGCGCGAAGCCGCCGCGCGGTCTCTCGCAGTTTAGCCGCGCGCTCGAGCGGCGCAGTTCGACGCCACGAAGCAAACGCCTCGTGCGCCGCGCGAACCGCCTGCTCGACATCCTCGGGACCAGCTTCGGCTACTTCGCCCAGCGACTCGCCGGTGGCGGGATTGGTCACCTCGAATCGTCCGCCGGAAACCGGCGCACGCCACGAGCCTGCATAAAAAAGTTCGCGATGCTTGGGTAGGACGGCGGCGATTTTTTCCTGGCGAGAAACTTCACTTGCCATGGCTGTATCACTTCCTATGCCGAAGCCGGGCAGCGTCGCACGGTTCGGCGATATTTCACTCGGCGGAGGTTAGAGATGGGTTAACCCGCCCTCGACGTTGAAGGTCTGACCGGTGATGAAACCAGCGTCGTCGGAAGCCAGGAACGCAACGATGCCGACCAGATCTTCCGGCACCTCATGGCGTCGAATGCACTGTGCCTTCAGCATCGCTTCTTTCTGTTCGGGCGTCACGGTCCCGCGCGGAATCTCAGTATACACCGGTCCCGGAGTGATCGCGTTGACACGGATGTTGAATTCACCGACCTCGCGCGCCATCGAGCGCGTCAGACCCAGCACGCCGGACTTGGACGCGACATAGTGAATATAGTTGGGCCGTCCGAGCAGATACGCCGCCGATGAGATATTTATGATCGCGCCGCCGCCCTGCTTGCGCATCGCGGGCAGCACCGCTTTCGACGCGAGCCATGGACCTTTGAGATTGACGTCCATGAGCTGATCCCACTCGGCCTCGGTCAGTTCCCAGAACGGCTTCATCTTGATGGTCGAGAAAATCGCGGCGTTGTTAACCAGGATATCGATGCGGCCGAATTTATCGGAGACGGCCTGCGCCATGGCCTGGCAACTGGCTTCGCTGGAGACGTCGGCTGTAACGAACATCGATTTGCCGCCCGCCGATTGGATCTCGCCGGCGACCGCTTTTCCCTTCTCGGCGTTGATTTCCGCTACCACCACCGAGCATCCTTCCTGCGCGAAGCGATGGGCGTAAGCTCGCCCGATACCCTGGCCGGCGCCGGTCACGATCGCTACCTTGCCCTCTAACCCTTTGAATGCCATCGCGAGAACCTCCTCAGTTTACCGTTGGAATCTATGGGCATAGCACACCCGCGCCCCGAACGAGCAACCTCTGGATCGCGCGGTCGCGAGAGCGATTTCATCAAGTGGCAGCGGCAAGCCGGTCAACTGGCGCGAACCGACACGGCTTGGGTCAATTGCGATTCATCGCGCGATTGAGCCTGGTGGCAAGCGCGGTGACACTACCTTCGATACCGAAGCGAACCGTATCGATTCGAATCTGCGCACCGCGATAAAGCGGCTCGCGCTCAGCGAGAAGACGACGCAGCTCGGCTTTCGCCGCCGGCCGTCCGGCCATCGGCCGCGGATCGCCCTGTCGGATTACGCGGTTCCAATGTTGATCCGCGGAGGCTTTGAGCCACACCGTGATGGTTCTGTCGTCGAGCAGCTTGAACGCCTCAGCGTTCGTGACGATTCCGCCGCCGGTCGCGATTACCAGGCTGCGCCGCTCGTCCAGCACCCGCCACAGCGCCCTGCGTTCCATCTCGCGGTAGTAACTCTCGCCGTGCAGTGCGAAGATTTCGGCCAGCGCGAGTCCGGCCTCGCTTTCGATCTGACGATCGAGTTCCACGAAAGGAAGTCCGAGTTTTTTGGCGAGGCCCGCGCCGATAGTGGTCTTGCCGGCGCCACGGATGCCGAGCAGGCTTATCACGATTGGGCGGCGAGTGGATTCGCGGTTCTCGCTCTCAGCTTCACCAAGTAATTTTGCGCTCGAAGTGTTCAGCGCGTTCGCCACGCGGATTAACCCGGCAAGCGAGATATTCGCGCGTCCGGCCTGGAGTTCGCTGATCAGCCTGGGAGAGACTTGTGCGCGAGTCGCGAGCTCGGCGATCGATAAGCCGAGCTGCTGGCGTAGGCGACGGATACGGGCGCCAAGCTGAACCAGCAGCGGCTTTTCTTCGTTCACGGCGGGCGCAATATAACGCTAATATTTTGATAGCGTCAAGCAACCTATTGCGTGAAACTTATGCGATACTTAAACGACTCTCATACCAGCAATGTTCGACTCGTCCGTTTCCCCGTGTCAGCCGCTTCGATTGAGCAACATGCTGGACGCGATTTTCAGGTATTTTTGCCGATGAAAAATCCGCCGTATGGCTTCCGCTTCAGTAATGCGACATCATGGCCTCGGTTCACCTATTAGGGTTTCAAGAGCCGCACTATGCGGTTGAAAGCCGCGCCGCAACGATTCTGATGAGTCTGGCATAGGAATTTGCAACGATGCGAATCCGCGGCATTGATTTCCCGGAAGGACTAATCGACGCGCAAAGGGACGGCAACCTGGTGGTGTTCGCGGGGGCCGGCGTATCGATGGGACAGCCGGCGAATTACCCCAGTTCCCGCGTGCTGGCCGAGATGGTGGGGGGCGCGGCTTATCAAATCGGCAATACGGAGCGTGAAGATCAATTTCTCGGCCGGCTCGAACAGGCCGATGTCCCGGTTCGCCAGCGGATGAAGCAGTTTCTGAGCAATCCCGAGTCGCGACCGACCCCGCTTCATCATCTGCTGATCGATCTGTTTCGTGACAAGAGCCAGATCAGGCTGGTGACCACCAATCTCGATACCCATTTTACCACCGCCGCCCGGATCAGCGGCGCCCAGCCCGACTTTTACTACGCGCCCGCGCTTCCGCTGGGACATCGCTTCACTGGAATCGTGTACCTGCACGGATGTGTCGGAAGAAACGAAAACGAATTCGTGCTGACCGACGCCGACTTCGGCCGTGCCTACCTGACCGAAGGATGGGCAACACGCTTTCTGCAAGCGCTGTTTCAACAATATACTGTACTATTCATTGGCTATTCGCACGACGATACAGTTATTAATTACCTGGCCCGGGGATTACCTCCGCATGCTCGTCCGCGCTTCGTATTGACTAGTCAAACCCACAAGGATCATTGGTCGCTGATCAAGATGGGCGTGCTGTCCTACTCCTCCGCGAATAACCATATCGCACTGACCGAAGGTGTTCGTGGCTGGGTGGAGCTGTCGCGGATGGGAGCTCTCGATCACGAACGCAGGGTCGAGACCATCGTCTCTTCACCGCCGCCGCCGGATGGAGAAGAAGCCGATTACATAGCCCAGGTGATCGACGATCCCGGCGCAGTTCATTTCTTCACCAGCTATGCGCATTCGGTCCAGTGGATGCGCTGGGCCGAGGAGCACGGAGTATTCCGTTACCTGTTTCGGGAGACTCAGTTCGATGCCGCGGCTGAAATTGGAAACGTTGCGCAGCATCTCGCCCGGTGGTTCGCATCTAATTTCGTAATCAAGCACGTCGATGAAGCAATCGCGTTGGTCCGCCGCCTTGGACGCCCGCTGTCGTTCCCGCTCTGGGACGAAATCGCAGCGACGCTCGCCACCGATTCGTCACGTCCAGCGGGCGTGCTTGCGAGATGGGCGGCGATATTGTTTCCGCCTCCATCGTTCGCGAATCAGTCGAATTTACTGGAGGATCTGGTCAGAAGCTGCCGCGCTCAGGAGGATAATCCGGTAGCGTTGTTTCTGTTCGATTATCTCACCAACGTGCGTTTGCGATTGCGAGAGGCCAGCGCTCCCGAATTGCCCGAATGGGAAGTGGAGCTGATGGGCTTTCCCTTCGGTCTTAAATTGGCCTGGCGGCAGGTGTTCCAACCCCGGATGGATGAGTTTGCGGTCCAGCTCGAGCCGATCATCACAAATCGTTTGCGCCAGGCTCATCTGCTGTTGTCGACGATGGTTCGGCCGGACGAGTGCGCGAGTCCCGAAACTGCTGCTGGCGTCAACACCGAAGACGATGGCGTCGATTTAGGGGCGGGAGTCGAGTTTTTAACAGGAGCAGCGCAGGATTTGATCGGATGGCTCTGGCGGCACGAGCCCGAGACTGCGCGCCGCCTGAAATCCGATTGGCTGGCGTCCGAAGTGCCGACGCTCGAGCACATTGCGTCGAGAGGCGATCGATAGTCGCTCTCGACGCGTTTACTATCCGCCTAATACTGAATAACTAGTATCGTTCGATTACGCTCTTGGCGAATTTAGTCAGATTGTCGCGCTGGTCCACGTTGCCGATTTGAATAGCCACTTGATGCACACCCGCACGCTGCATTTTCTTGATTGTTTCCACGCATTCCTGCGGACTGCCTACGATAGACGTTGCCTTGATCAGCCTCTCTGTGGCCATCGACTGGTGCAGCTCCTGCAGGCTGGTGCCGTATTCCGAATAGCGCTCCAAGTGGCGCTTCTCGACAGACTCGCCGGGCGTGCGGTAGGCCTGCAGCGTTCCCATGATATCGTCGCGAAACGCGGGGGGCAGGACGTCGGGATTATCGCGGCACGACAAGGCAATCAGGTTGAGTCCCGATATCACCATGTAGCCGACCGCCGCTCTAATCGATTCGAGCGATTCACCCGGCTTGGTTACGTGACAGGCGGTCATACATAGGACGTAGAGGTCCTCGAACCGCTTGCCTGCCTTTTCTGCTCCGCGCCGCACATGCTCGAGATGGTACTTGATCAGTTGCTCGTCGCTGATCCCCCACAGGATGACGCCGTCGCCGATTTCGCCGGCGAGTTCGAGCGCTTTGGGACCGGCGCCCGAAAGGTAGATGGGCACATGGTCTTTGGTGTTCATGGTGCCGGGCGGATAGAGGAATTGAATCGCGCGGCGGCGTTCACCCTCGCGATACATCACCTGTTTGTTGTTCAGCAGGCCGCGGCACACCTCGACGCACTCGCGCAGCTCGGAGAGCTTGGTTGCCGGCATTCCCATCGCGCGGCGAGTGCTGTTGCCGGTTCCGATCCCTAGCAGCGCCCGACCCGGCGCGAACAGGTTCACGGTGGCCATTGCCGCGGCGATCGTCGGTGCAATTCGTGACGCGGGATTGCTCACGCCCGGGCCCAGCTTTAATTTCCTGGTGGTCGTCGCGCACACACAGAGGCCGGAGTAGACGTCGCCATAGAGCATCTGGCTGTCGTACAGCAGGCCGTGCGTGAAGCCGAGTTCCTCGGCCACCGCCGCATCCTTGTGGATGTTGGAATAAACGCCGCAGTGGAATCCAAAATCCATCGTGCTACCTCTTTTCGTAGTTGGACTGACTACGAGGTCGCTAACATCTTTTGCGCATTCGCGCAAAGCGGATTGAAGCGTTCTGGGTCGGATGGGGAGTGCGAGAATGCGTCGAGCTAGATGCGCTTGGCGATGCTGGCTACGACGGTGACCAACTCGGCCGGTTCTATCGGTTTGGGCACGTGCATCTGGAATCCTGCCGACAAGATGCGCAGCCGATCTTCCATCCGCGCGTATGCGGTTAGCGCCGCTGCCGCGATGCGGCCGCCGCTTTCCGCTTCGCGTGCGCGCACCCGGCGCAACAGCTCGTAGCCGTCGATTTGTGGCATCGCGATGTCGGAGAGCAACACGTCGGGCATCCATTCATCGATCGCCTTGAGTGCGTCAACCGCGCTCCCGGCAGTTGTGACTTCGGCTCCAGCCTGCGACAGGATGAGCGCGATCAGATCGCGCGAATCTGGCTCATCGTCGACCACCAGAATTCGCAAGCCTTCGAGCGTTCGAACGGGCTCGGTGGTCTTGGTAAGTGAGGCGGAGCGGGGAGCCTGATCATCTCTGACGGAGGGGCGCCGCGCCACCACTAGTGGCAATCGAATCGTGAACGTCGCGCCCTTTCCGGCGCCTTCGCTTTCGGCCTGAACCGTGCCGCCGTGGAGTTCCACCAGGTGGCGGGTAATCGCGAGACCAAGTCCAAGGCCGCCGGTCGTGCGGCTGGAACTCGCGTCACCTTGGCGGAATCGATCGAACACGAAGGGCAGCAGGCTCGGCTCGATCCCGATGCCGCTATCGCGCACCTTCACTTCAACGTGCGCGCCCGCTTGCCGCAGCGTGACCTCGACGACCCCCTCATTGGGCGTGAATTTGACCGCGTTGGACAGCAGATTCCAGAACACCTGCTGCAAGCGGTTGGGGTCGCCTGCGATCGGCTCGTCGAATTGATCGAACCTGGTTTGCAGTTGAAGCCGCTTTGCGACCGCGGCTGGATGCACTGTCTCGATTGTCGACTTCAGGACGTCGGCCAGCATGAAAGGGCGGATTTCGAGGCGTAGTCGTCCGGTGATGATGCGGGATACGTCGAGCAGATCATCGATGAGCTGGCTTTGCGCCTGGGCGCTGCGTTGGATCGCCTCGATGGCGTGCGCGCTCTCCGCCTGATCAAGCTTGCCGGTTTGCAACAACGCCACCCATCCGACGATGGCGTGCAGGGGATTGCGCAGTTCGTGCGAGATCGTGGCGAGAAAATCGTCTTTCAGCCGATTCGCCTCTTCGGCGGTCTGACGGGCATTCTGCTCCCGTGCCAGAAGGACTTCCCGCTCTTCTTCCGAGCGCTTTCGCTCGGTGACGTCGCGCGCGATCTTTGACGCTCCGATCACGCGGCCTTGACTGTCCCGGATCGGTGAGACGGTGAGCGAAATGTTCAGCCGCCTGCCGTCTTTAGTCTGGCGGATGGTTTCGAAGTGTTCGATCTTTTCGCCGCGGCGGATTTTGGCCAGGACATCATCTTCTTCACTGTGGCGTTCCTGCGGAATTATCAATGTGATGTGCTGGCCGACCGCCTCCGCGGCCGTGTAGCCAAACATCTTTTCGGCGGCGCCATTCCAGGTTCTGATGAATCCACCCAGGGACTTGCTGACTATCGCGTCGTTCGACGAATCGATAATCGCTGACAGCAATGCGGCACTAGTGTCCTCCGTTTTTTGCTTTGGCGATTTCAAGCGAGATGATCTTTTTAAAGAAATACTTCTTGAAGCGGCTGCCTCTACTATATGAAAACCAGACTATGCCACCTTTAGCGGAAACTCTACATTGTAGCTCTAGGTTAAATGATGTCGCTGGACTACAGCTAACGGCAAGCAGTTAATTGGCCGTCTATGCACGAGTCCTAGAGCGTTTAAGCGCGCTTATTATTGCACACCGAACTGGTCGAATCGCTCACGTATCCACGAGTACCAGTCGGATATACCATCGCCTTGCAGTGCGGACACTTCCAGAATTTTCAATTTGGGGTTTACTCGACGCGCGTAGTCGCGGCATCGATCGATTTCGAAAGGGACGTGCGGCAGTAGATCGATTTTGCTCAGCAGCAACAGGTCGCTCGCACGAAACATGTGCGGATACTTGAGCGGCTTGTCCTCGCCTTCTGTCACCGACATGATGACGACCCTGCATCGCTCGCCCAGGTCAAAGAGCGCGGGACAGACCAGATTACCGACATTCTCGATCATCAGAAGCGAGCGTGGGCTCGGCGCGAGTTCGCCTATCGCTTTGTTCAGCATCTCCGCGTCGAGATGACATCCTGCGCCGGTATTGATTTGCACCACCGGGCAACCGCAGCTCCGGATTCGTTCGGCATCGCGGACGGTCTCCTGGTCACCCTCGATCACGCCGATCGCGAGCTGGTTCTTGAGATCGCGGACCGTGCGCTCAAGCAGCGTGGTCTTGCCGGCGCCAGGCGAGCTCATCAGGTTGCATGCGACAATTCCATGTAGTTCGAACCAGGCGCGGTTGCGCTCCGCGATCCGATCGTTCTTCGCGAGAATGTCCTGTTCCAGCCTCAACGTCCGCGTGATCTGGTGGGACTGATGATGGTCCTCGTGCGGATGACTGTGTGAATCAGCGTGACGTAAATGCTCGGCGTGACGGTGATGAGGTTCGTGGGCATGATCGTGCAAGCTATCGTGCTCAATTGCGTGCGACGAATCAGGCGAGGAAGCCGAATCATCGAACTTGGTAAGCCGGGCGTGCGCGTCTTGCGAACATCCACAGGTGGAACACATATCAGGCAATCTCCACTTCCTTGACTCGTAGCTCATCGCCGCTCAATAGCGCGAGGTTGGCGCTGCCGCATCGGCAGAGCCCGATGATATCATCGAGGCGCACTTCAGCCCGGCAATCGCGGCAGCTTGCACGTCCCTCAATCTCGATTATTTCGAGTTGCGCGCCTTCCATTAGCGTGCCCGCGGCGCACACGTCGAAGCAGAAACGCACCGAGTCGGGAACGACGCCGGAAAGTTTGCCGATCTGAAGCACGACGCGCACAACTTTCGCACCCTCGACGCGCTCGCACACACCCGACACCACGCTTTCGGTTATAGCCAGCTCGTGCATTGCGGCATTATTCCTCGGGCCATAATGGTTCATGCGTTCCCACGTTTAATCGGGTGCCACGATCGAAAGGTGAGCGCGCGCTGCCGCGACCACCGCTTGTCCGAAGCTGATTCCGCCGTCGTTGGTTGGGAGTCGTGAATGGCTCAACGCGCGAAATCCCGCCTGCTCCAACGCATCCACAGTTCTCGTCAGCAGGATTTGATTCTGGAAAACGCCGCCACTGAGCGCCACAAGAGCGAAACCGCGATCTTTCCTGATCGCGCAGCATGCCTCGACGATCATCTGCGCCAACGTGTTGTGGAATCGGGCCGCGACTACCTTGGTTGGGGTTTTGCGAACGACATCATCAACAACGGCACGAATGATTTCCGCGCTCGGGATTATGTACGGCATCGAGCGATCGAGCGGGAGCGGGTAAGCGAATCGCTCGTCGAGCGCGACGTTCTGCTCGAGCTCGATCGCCGCCTGGCCCTCGTACGAAACCGTGTCGCGGAGGTTGAGAATCGACGCGACCGCATCGAAAAGCCGTCCGGCGCTCGAAGTGATCGGCGAGTTGAAACCGTTTTGCGCAAGCGTGAGAATCCGGCTCCAGTTATCGCGATGGCGATCCGTTATGGCCAGCTCCACGGGAATCGCGTTGCCGAACGCCGCCTGCAAATAGGAGGCGGCCATGCGCCAGGGCTCCTTGATCGCGGCCGTGCCACCCGGCATCCGCACCGATTGCAGATGCCCGACGCGCTCGAATGCAGCGAGATCAGCAATCAGGAACTCGCCGCCCCACAAACTTCCGTCGGGCCCATAGCCGAGACCGTCGAACGCCACTCCGATCGCCGGCCCATGCTCGCCGTTGTCGGCAAGGCAGGCCGCGATATGAGCGTGATGATGCTGCACGGCGACGAAGTGCATGCCGGTCAACTCGAGCGCGTACTTGGTCGACAGATACTCGGGATGAAGGTCGAATGCGACGACAGTAGGTTCGATGTCGAACAACCGGCGGTAGTGTTCGATACCCTCGCGGAACGCCTGCAGCGTTTGAAAATTTTCGAGATCGCCAATGTGATGAGAGACGAACGCGTAGCGATTCTTCGCCAGGCAAAAGGTATTCTTGAGCTCGGCGCCACAAGCGAGAATCGGCCGGTCGACCTCCAATGGAAGCGGAATTGGCTGCGGAGCGTATCCGCGCGAACGTCGGATCGGAGTCTCGCGCCCACGAACGATCCGCACAACCGAATCGTCGGCGCGGACCGAAATTCGGCGATCGTGCGTTAGGAAAAAATCCGCGATGCTCGAGAGCCGCTCAAAGGCATCCTCGTCTTTATAAGCTATCGATTCGTCCGACACGTTGCCGCTGGTCAGCACTAAAGGCGCGGACAATTGGCGGCAGAGCAGATGATGAATCGGTGTGTAGGGCAGCATCAGCCCGACGAATCGATTCCCCGGCGCAACCGAAGGAGCCAGAGTGCTTTGCTCAAGCCGCCGGAGCAATACGATCGGTCGTCGCGGGCTTGCAAGGCTGCGTTCCTCGACGGGATCGATTTCGGCGAGCATCCGCGCCGCCGCCAGGTCGGGAACCATCACGGCAAACGGTTTTTCTTCGCGATGCTTGCGCGCGCGCAGGCGAGCGACCGCGGCTTCATCGTTGGCGAGCGCGGCCA
>Ga0335078_10015319_pt1 | contig 11379 bp, 6 predicted proteins | sample Lox_Sample_32_FD_206711 | JGI IMG/M metagenome (GOLD analysis project Ga0335078, IMG submission 206711) | Soil microbial communities from Loxahatchee National Wildlife Refuge, Florida, United States - Lox_Sample_3.2 | ecosystem: Environmental > Terrestrial > Soil > Wetlands | place: USA: Florida...
TCGGTTGCCATTCGTTTGCGACTTTCGCGCCGTTCTCGCTCGGCAACTCGATCCTCGGCTACGGCATGTCGCTTGCCGCCGCCGCGGCGGTGACGCCGAACATGGCGAAGCGCCCGATCGCCATCATGGGCGACGGCGGCTTCTGGCATAACGGCTTGATCACCGGCGTCGCCTCCAACCTGTTCAACAAGGGCGACGGCGTCTTGATCGTGATGCAGAACGGTTACGCCTCGGCGACCGGCCAGCAATATATCCCCTCGAGCGCGGTGCACAGCGGCGGCCCTGCACAAAGCGTCGAGATCGAAGAGACGCTGCGCACCATGGGCGTGAAATGGCTGCGCAAGGTGCGCAGCTATTCGGTCGCCAAGATGGCGGCGACGCTCAAGGAGGCGATGAAGACCGCCGAGCGCGGGCTCAAGGTGATCATCGCCGACGGCGAATGCCAATTGGCGCGCCAGCGCCGCGTGCGCGCGGAGGACGCCGAAAAGCTCAAGCGTGGCGAGCGGGTCACCCGCGTACGCTATGGCGTCGACGACGAGATCTGCACCGGCGACCATTCCTGCATCCGCCTGTCCGGCTGCCCGTCGCTGACGGTGAAGCCCTCGCCCGATCCGCTGCGCAGCGACCCGGTGGCGAGCGTGGTCGACACCTGCGTCGGCTGCGGCTTGTGCGGCGAGGTCGCGCATGCCGCCGTACTCTGCCCCTCGTTCTACCGCGCCGAGATCGTGCGCAACGCGACGGCGTGGGACCGCGCGCTGTTTCGCGTGCGGCAGACGGTGATTGGGTGGCTGGGCGGCTCTCCCACGTCGTCATTCCGGGGCGCGAGCGCAGCAAGCGAACCCGGACTCCGGATGGCAGCCCCGTCAACGGCTCTGGATTCCGGATCCGAGCCTGCTGGCCGTTCTGGAATGTCCGAGAAAAGCGCCCCCATCAAAATTCTCATCGCCGCGCTCGGCGGCGAAGGCGGCGGCGTTCTCACCGATTGGATCGTCAGCGCGGCGGCGGAAGCGGGCCTTCCCGTGCAATCGACCTCGATCCCTGGCGTCGCCCAGCGCACCGGCGCCACCACCTATTACATCGAAATTTTCCCGCAAGCCGCTCGCACCCTCGACGGCAAGCGCCCCGTGCTCGCGCTCACCCCTGGTGTCGGCGACATCGACATCGCGGTGGCGAGCGAATTGCTCGAAGCCGGCCGCGTCGTGGCGAACGGTTTCGTCACACCCGAGCGCACGCACTTGATCGGCTCGACGAGCCGCTTCTATGCCATGGACGAAAAGATCGCCATGGGCGACGGCCGCCTCAGCTCCGACAAGCTGATCGCGACGGTGCGCGAGCACGCGCGCGATACTTTGTTCATCGACATGGCGGCGCTCGCCAAAGAGAGCGGTTCGATCGTCAATGCGGTGATGCTTGGCGCCATCGCCGGGTCGGGCCGTCTGCCGCTCTCGCCGGAGCAGTTGGAAGCGGCGGTCCGCGCCGACGGTAAATCAGTCGACGCCAATCTGCGCGGTTTTCATGCCGGGCTCGCCGCCGCCCGCGCCAACAAGCCGCCGGAAGAGGCGTCCGACGTGAAGCGCATGGCACCGGCAACGGCGACGACCTTCGCGCCGGATGTCGCCGCCCTGCCCGCGCTGGCGCAGCCGATCGTGCGCGAAGGCGTGCGCCGGCTCATCGCCTATCAAGGCCCCGCCTATGCACGGCTCTATCTCGACCGCCTGCGCGCGCTTGCCGCGGCAACCGCCGACGGCGCGCTGATTACGGAAGTGGCGCGCCATCTTGCCGTGCGTATGTCCTACGAAGACGTGGTGCGCGTGGCGCAGGCCAAGATCGCGCCCGAACGCATGCGGCGCATCGCGCGCGAGGAGCTGCGCGCCGCCGATGAGCCGTTCACCGTGCACGACTTCCTCAAACCCGGTATCGAGGAATTGACGCAATTGCTGCCGCCAGTTCTGGCGCGACCGATTTTGTCCTACGCCGAACGCAAGGGCTGGCTCGGCCGCGTCTATTTCGGCATGGAGATCAATTCGACCGCGGTTTCCGGTTATCTGCGCTTCCTTGCGCTCGCCAAGTTGCGCCGGCTACGCCCCTACGGTTGGCGCTATCGACAGGAGCACGCGCAGATCGAATCTTGGCTCAAGCTGATCACGGAGGCGGCGCGCCGCTCGCCCGCCTTTGCAATCGAAGTCGCCGCATGCGCGCGCCTGATCAAGGGCTATGGCGACACGCACGCGCGCGGGCTTGCCAATTACCGCAGCATCGAACAGCGTGTAATCCGGCCGGCGCTTGCGGGCGCGATCCCACTCGAGCGCGCGGCCGACGCGGTGGCAAGCGCGCGCACCGCCGCCCTGGTCGATCCGGAGGGCGAAAGCCTCGGCAAATGCCTCGCCGACATCGAGGGCACGGCGAGTTTCCGCCAGGCGGCCGAATAGTCATTCCAGCGACCCGTTGCCCTGCCTATCCGTTGTCAGTGGAGCGCCCGTCGCGTAAAACAGCCGCAAAATAGCGTCCGCGCGCAAGCGGAAGGCATCAGGGGCGAAACGCATGGCGCTTTCACCAAACAGCGGACAACGGCCAACCATCGCCGCCGAAGCTTTTCTGCGCGCGCTCGCCGACCACGGCGTCGATTATTTCTTCTGCAATCCCGGCACCGATTTCGCGCCGATCGTCGAGGCCTTCACCCGCGCACAGAAAACCAACGCCAAGGTGCCGAAGCCGGTCTTGATCCCGCATGAGAATCTTGCGGTCGGCATGGCGCACGGCGCTTACCTGATGACCGGCAAGCCGCAGGCGGTGATGGTGCACACCAACGTCGGCACCGCCAACGCCATCAACAATCTGATCAACCTGTCGCGCGACCGCGTGCCGCTCATCCTCGCCGCCGGCCGCAATCCGATCACCGAAAAGGGCGCCTTCGGTGCGCGCAACCGGCCGATCCATTGGGCGCAGGAAATGTTCGACCAGGCCGGCATGGTGCGCGAAATGGTGAAGTGGGACTATGAGCTGCGCATGCCGGCGCAGACCGGCGAGGTGGTCGCGCGCGCGGTGGAAGTGGCCATGGCGCATCCGCGCGGGCCGATCTACCTGGTGCTACCGCGCGAGCCGCTCGGCGCCGCGCTTCCCGAACCGCCGGCGCCAATGAAGCCGCGCGCGCATGCGGCGCCGGCGCATCCCGATCCGAAGGCGATCGCAACGCTTGCCGAATGGATCGCCGCGGCCGAGCGGCCGCTGATCGTCACCGCCGCTCTGCCCGACGCTGCGGTCGCGCCGCTCGCGCATCTCGCCGAGCGCTGCGCCATCCCCGTGGTCATGCACGGCGCGCGCAGCGTCTGCTTGCCGTCGAGCCATCCGATGCATTTCGGCTTCGAGCCGGGCGCGCTCATCGCCGATGCCGATCTGGTGATCGCCATCGAATCCGACGTGCCGTGGATCCCGAGCCTGCAGCGCCCGGCCGGCGGCTGCCGCGTCGCCCATGTTGGCGAGGAGCCGTTCTATGTGCGCTATCCAATGCGCTCGTTCCCCTGCGACCTCGCCGTACAGGCCGGCGTAACCAACGCGCTGGAGGCGCTCGCCGCCGCGGTCGAGCAGCGTCTGCAGATGGCGGATGCCCGCATCGCCGCGCGGCGCGCGCGCCTGACCGAGCGCATGCGCAATCGCCGCGCCCAACTCGCCAAGGATTCGGCGGCGGGCGAGCGCATTTCGCCGGAATACCTCTCCCGCATCATTGGCGAAACGGTCGGGCCGGACGCCATCATCGTCAACGACTATTCGTTGCGCCCGGATCATTGCGCGCGCGAGAAGCCCGGCACCTTCTATTCGCTCGGGCCGGCCGGCGGCCTCGGCTGGGGTTTCGGCGCGGCGCTCGGCGCCAAGCTCGCCTCGCCCGAGTCCTTCGTCGTGTCGACCCAGGGCGACGGCTCCTACATGTTCGCCAATCCGACGGTCGGGCATTGGGTCGCCGGCAAGCACGGTTTGCCCATCCTCACCGTCGTCTTCAACAACAGCCGCTACGGCGCCGTGCGCCGTGCCACGCTGTCGATGTTCAAGGACGGCGCCGCCGGCGAAAACGACGGCCGCATGTTGGCCGATCTCGACCCGGCGCCGGCCTATGACGAGATCGCGCGCGCGCAGGGCGCCTATGCCGAGCGCGTCGAGAAGCCGGCCGATTTGCCGGACGCGCTGATGCGCGCGCGTGAAGCCGTGGTCGGCGGCCGCCGGCAGGCGCTGCTCAACGTCATTACGCCCTACTGATCGAGCCGCTGGAAGCGCCGGCAAGTTCTGCTAACGTCCCGACCATGGCGCTGAGCAATCCCATCGGCATGTCCGAGCCCGAACCGCCGCCGCCAGGCGGCGATGCGACCGCGCGCGTCACGCCGATGATGGAGCAGTACATCGAGATCAAAGCCGCCAATCCGGACTGCCTGCTGTTCTACCGGATGGGCGATTTCTACGAGATGTTCTTCGACGACGCCGAAACCGCCTCGCGCGCGCTCGGCATCGTGCTCACCAAGCGCGGCAAGCATCTTGGGGCGGACATTCCGATGTGCGGCGTGCCGATCGAGCGCGCCGACGAATATCTGCACAAGCTGATCGCGCTCGGCCACCGCGTCGCCGTGTGCGAGCAGCTCGAGGACCCCGCCGAAGCAAAAAAGCGCGGGGCAAAAAGCGTGGTCAAGCGCGACGTAGTGCGCCTGGTCACGCCCGGCACGCTCACCGAGGACACGTTGCTCGATGCCAGGCGCAACAATTACCTGCTCGCCGTCGCACGCGCGCGCCTCTCCTCGACCGAGGAGGACGCGCGTTTTGCACTGGCCTGGATCGACATTTCCACCGGTGAGTTCCGCATCACCGAATGCGACCGCGCCTCGCTGTCGGCCGAAATCGCGCGGCTCGAGCCGGGCGAGATTATCGTCTCCGACGCACTCTTCGCCGACGGCGAGGTCGCGCCTTTTTGGCGCACGCTGCCGGCGGTGACGCCGCTCGCGCGCGACGTATTCGATTCGGGGACCGCCGAGCGGCGGCTGACCTCGTTCTTTGCGGTGGCGACCAGCGATGCCTTCGGCGCGCTGACGCGGCTCGAACTGACCGCCGCCGCGGCTTGCGTCACCTATGTCGAGCGCACGCAAATCGGCAAGCGGCCGCCGCTGTCGCCCCCCTTGCGCGAAAGCGCGGGCGCCACCATGGCCATCGACCAGGCGACGCGCGGCAATCTCGAACTGATGCGCACGCTCGCCGGCGAGCGGCGCGGCTCTTTGCTTGATGCGATCGACCGCACCGTCACCTCCGCCGGATCGCGCCTTTTGGCGCAACGACTATCGGCCCCGCTCACCGATCCGGCCGCGATCGGCAAACGTCTCGACGCGGTCGCGAGTTTTGTCGAGGACGCGCCGGCGCGCGCCGATACCCGTTCGCGCCTCGCCGTCGCGCCCGATCTTGCCCGCGCCTTGGCGCGCCTCGCCGTCGGCCGCGGCGGCCCGCGCGATCTCGCCGCCATCCGCGACGGCATTCTTGCCGCCGCCGATCTTGCCCGCGCGCTCGCCGCGCTCAAGAACATGCCGGCGGACATCGCGCAAGCGCTCGATTCCTGCCGCAAGCCTGACGGGATGCTCGCCGCCGAGCTTGCCGCCGCGCTTGCCGCGGAATTGCCTCTCCTCAAGCGCGACGGCGGCTTCGTGCGCGAAGGTTACGATGTCGCGCTCGACGAGACGCGCTCTCTGCGCGACGAATCGCGCCGCGTCGTCGCCGCGCTGCAGGCGCGCTACGCCGAGGAAACCGGCGTGCGCGGCCTGAAGATTCGCCATAACAACGTGCTCGGCTATTTCGTCGAAGTCACCGCCCAGCATGGCGACAAGCTTTTGGCTGCTCCGCTCAACGCCACCTTCATTCACCGGCAGACGCTCGCCGGGCAGGTGCGCTTCACCACGACCGATCTCGGCGAACTGGAAGCCAAGATCGCCAGCGCCGCCGATCGTGCGCTCGGACTCGAACTTGAGATCTTCGAACGGCTCGCCGCCCAGGCGATCGCGCAAAGCGCGCCGATCAAGCAATGCGCCGAGGCGCTCGCCCAGCTCGATGTTTCGAGCGCCCTCGCCCACCTCGCCCTCGAGCGCGACTATGCGCGCCCACAGGTCGATGCCAGCCACGATTTCGCCGTCGACGGCGGCCGCCATGCGGTGGTCGAGCAGGCGCTGGCGCGCGACGGCACGCCGTTTGTCGCCAATGATTGCGACCTCTCGCCTCTGGCCGAAGGCGATGCCGGCCGCATCTGGCTAATCACTGGCCCCAACATGGCGGGCAAATCGACCTTCCTGCGGCAGAACGCGCTGATCGCCATCCTCGCGCAGATGGGATCCTTCGTGCCGGCGAAGGCCGCGCGCATCGGTGTCGTCGACCGGCTGTTCTCGCGCGTCGGCGCCGCCGACGATCTCGCGCGCGGGCGCTCGACCTTCATGGTCGAGATGGTAGAGACAGCCGCCATCCTCAATCAGGCAGGCAGCGGGTCGCTCGTCATCCTCGACGAGATCGGCCGCGGCACCGCGACATTCGACGGCCTCTCCATCGCCTGGGCGACGGTGGAGCATCTGCATGACGTCAACAAATGCCGCGCGCTGTTCGCGACGCACTTCCACGAATTGACCGCGCTTTCCGCCCGCCTGCCGCGCCTGCACAACGCCACCGTGCGGGTCAAAGAGTGGCAGGGCGAAGTCGTGTTCCTGCACGAGGTCGTCGCTGGCGCCGCCGATCGCTCCTACGGCATCCAGGTGGCCAAGCTCGCCGGCCTGCCCACGAGCGTCATCGAGCGCGCCAAGCTGGTGCTGGCCAAGCTCGAGCAGGAGGATCGGGCCGCGCCCAAGGGCTTCGAGGACCTGCCGCTGTTCGCCGCACCCTACAAGGCGCCGCAGGCGGCGGTGGACGACGCTTACGGCGAACTCATCGCCGCCCTCGCCGCGCTGCATCCCGATGAGATGTCGCCGCGTGACGCGATGGATGCGCTCTATGCGTTGAAGGAAAAACTCAAAGCCCCCGAGAAGAGGTAATCGGTCGACCCAGCTTAGCCTTTCCTGCCTTGGCTGCCGCGGAGGAGCCAGAGCAACGCGTTCCAGCCGACGCCGGTGCTCAAACCCAGCGCGTAGGACCACCACACGCCGATTGGCTCGGCCAGCACATGCACGAGGAGCAGGCTGAGGACGAGCCCGACCAGCGGCGCCTGCACATGCGCGGCAACCGCCGCCGCCGCCTTGCCGCCGAGCCGGCTGTGCAGAATGACGAAGAACGAGCCCATCGCCACCGGAAAGAACGCGAACACACCGGAGAAATACGAGCCGATGGTCGAGCTTGCCGCCGTCACCACGACAACGCAGAGCGTGACCACGCTGGCGCGCCAGGCAAGGTCGCGCGCGGTCAAGGCAAGGCGCCGCACCGCGCCTTCGCCGCGGTAACGTCGGCTCAAAAAGATCGTAACCGGATAGACGGCTGCGTTGAGCGCGAGCGCTCCCGCCGCGTTCCAGTCGATGCCGCGCGAAGCGAGCGCAAAGCCGAGCCACACCGCGAAAGCGCCGCCGAGGCTCAGGGCGAGCGAGCGGCGCTGCGCCAGCGCCGCATAAGTGAGTGCAAACAGCGCGCAGACCGCGTTCGACACCATGCTGCCAACCGCGCTCGCGGCGATGAATGACGGCGGATGCTCAATCGCAAGGATGATCATCGCAGCGCCCCCCGCCGTCGGCAGCGAGGCGATCAACGCGCCGATGAAGGGACCTGAGCGCTCGACCACCACGGAGGCGGCGACCACAATGCCGACGGTCATCGCGATCTTCAGCAACAGACCGACAAGCAGCATCGTGTCAGGCGACGACGCACTCATCGCGCGACCGCGCGCCGGCGCGCGAAGAACAGCAGCAGATTGCAGCCGACCGATACCGCGAGCGCGAGCGACAACGCGAACGGCGAGCCGAGCGGCTCGGCGGAAAGATTGAGCACGGTCACGGCAATGCCAAATCCGGCGAGCCCGATCACCGCATTGGCCAGGACGGCGGCGGTCGCCGGGCCGCCGACACGATGATGCAGAATGATCATGATGCTGGTGAGCACGATGGGGAACACCGCCAGATTGCCGCTCGCCGTCGGACCGATGCGGAAGCTCAAGGTCACCACGGTGCCGACCAACAGCGCCACCATCGCGGCGCGCAGCACGAGGTCGTACCAGCGCCGGCGCACGCGCGGCATCGGCGCGTGACGCAAGGGCGCCGACAGCCAGTAGGCCGCGCTGATGACGACGACGTTGAGCAGGATTGCCGAAGGCAGCGTCCAGGTGACCAGACCGTCCGCCCAGATCAGCGCGACCCAGGCGGCGAAAGCGCCGCCGAGACTGATCGCCAGATTGCGCTTTTGCGCCAGCAGCGCATAGGTCAGCGCAAACACCACGTTCACCGCGTTGGTCACCAGGCTGCCGAGCGCGCTCTGCGCAATGAAATGCGCGTCGTGGTCGAGCGCGAGGAAGATATAAACCGGGCCGGCGCTAATCGGCAGCGTCGCCACCAGGCCGCCGATCAGCGGCCCCGCGCGCTCGGCGGTGACCGTTGCCGCCAGCAGGAATCCGGCGGTCACGGCCATTTTCACGATGAGGGTGAGCGCGAAATAAAGGTCGGGGGACATGCCAATTTACCGTCATCGCCGGGCAAAAGGCGCGAAGCGCCGTCATCGCGCCCGAAGTCCTAGCGATCCCGATCAGGTTGGCAAAGCCGCGCCTCCCTAAGCGAGATGGCCGGGTCAAGCCCGGCCATGACAAGGTCTAAACTCTTGCCATCGTCACCTCAACCGGCGGACCGGCTTTGATCGTCTGATAGACGACGCAATAGCGTTCGGTGAGCTTGAGCAGTTGATCGAGACGCTCCTGCGGCGCCTCGGTTACGAGAGCGAAGTTGAGACGGATGGCGCGGAAGCCGACGGGTGCGTCCTTGGCGACGCCAAGCGTGCCGCGGAAATCGAGCTCGCCTTCCGCCGACACCTGCCCGGCCTTGAGCGGAATGTCGAGCGCGGTCGCCACCGCCTTCAGCGTCACGCCGGCGCAGGCGACGAGCGCCTCGAGCAGCATGTCGCCGGAGCACAGTTCGAGCCCCGAGCCGCCCGTCGCCGGATGCAGCCCGGCGGTCTGGAGCGCGCGGCCGGTCTCCAGCTTGCAGACGATCGCGTTGTCGTCGAGCGCGCCCTTGGCGCGCAGCGTCACCACGGCAGCGCTCGCATCGCCGCGGTAGCGTTCCTTGAGCGGCGCCTGCAGCGCGCGCAGTTCGTTGGCGTCCATATGCCTCTCCGTTCGCTCCGCCGTCATCGCCGGGCTTGACCCGGCGATCCCGATTAGGCGGCCACGGCCTTGCCTTCCTCAGCGGGATGGCCGGGACAAGCCCGGCCATGACAAGGTGAATTGCTTCGCAGTCACGCCGGCGTCAGCACCACGCGGCCGACGATCTTGCCGGCGCGCAGCTCGTTATGCACCGCGTTGACGTCGTCGAGCGGGCGCGTGGCCACCGGCACATCTGGCAATCCGGTGCGGCGAATAAGGTCCATCAATTCCGTCATCTCCGGCACGCTGCCGACATAGGAGCCCTGGATGGTCAGCGCGCGCATCGGGATCGGCGGCAGCGATATGGTGAAGTCGCCACCGTAGAGGCCGACGACGATATATTTGCCGCCCTTGGTCAGGCTGCCGTAGCCGAGCTGCGCCGATTGCGTGGATCCGACCACATCGATGACCGCCCAGGCGCCGCCGTTGGTGAGCTTCTGGATCTGAGCGATCGCGTCCGGCGCCTTGCCGTCGACCACATGGGCGGCGCCGGCTTTCTTGGCGGCGTCGCGCTTGGCGGGATCGATGTCGACGACAATCGCCGAATGCCCGCCCATCTTGCCGTGCAGCGCCAGGCACATCAGGCCAAGCCCGCCGGCGCCGATGATGACCGTCGGCTCGCGTTTGAGAGTGGTTACCTTCTTTAGCGCACCGAAGGTGGTCACGCCCGAGCAGGCGAGCGGCGCAACGCGCTCCGGCGGAAGGTCGCCAATATCGAAGAGATAGCGCGGATGCGGCACCATCAGATGGTCGGCGTAACCGCCGTTCGAGAACACGCCGAGACTGCGCATCGCCATACACAGATTGTCCTCGTTGCGCTGGCAGGCCGGACAGGTGCCACAGCCGATCCACGGATCGGCCAATACGCGCTGCCCAACCTTGACACCCTTGGCTTCGGGACCGACCGCCACCACCTCGCCGACATTCTCGTGCCCGAGTGTCACCGGCAGCTTCATGCCGCGGTCTTCCAGGCTCATCCGCTTGCCGCCGCCGAGATCGAAATAACCATCGGCGAGATGCAGATCGCTGTGGCAGACGCCGGCGGCAAGAACCTTGAGCAGAACCTGGCTGCCGGTCGGCCGCGGCGTCGGCGCCTCATTGCACTGAAGCGGCTGACCGCAGACGCAGACCTGGAACATGCGCATTGTCGTTTCCTCTCACATTTCTCTTGTCGCCATCGCCCGATTTGGCGGGCACGTGGCAGGGAACCATAAGCGCGCTCGCGCGTCACCAGCGTTAGGACGGCGCCTTTCGCATTGCAAAATGCCGAAAAAATAGCCGCCGTCCATACCACCATTAACGCCGATCCTGCCGCGGAGCGACGTGACTTGAATCGCGCTCTCCGCTATCCCCTTGTGCCGCATGGCCTCGCTCGCTCTGGAAACCACCCCGCGCAACCTCGCCGAACAGTCCGCCCGTCAGTCGGGCGACCTGCTCGATTTGCCCGCGCTCGCCGCCGACCTGGAAGCGCTCGCCGAAGCACATAGCGGCGGCGGGCGGGAACTCCGGTCGGCATTGGCGCAGCGGCTCAAGGTCGCGCTCAACGAAGGCCGCGCCAAGGCCGAGCAGCTCCTGCTTAAGGATCGCCACGGCCGGCGCTGCGCCGAGCGGTTATGCCGGATGGAAGACGAGATCATCCGCCTGCTGTTCGACGTCGCGCGCAAGCATCTCTATCCCTCGCAGAACCCGTCTGAGGCCGAGCGCATGGCGATCGTCGCCACCGGCGGCTACGGCCGCGGCCTGCAGGCGCCCGGCTCCGACATCGATCTGTTATTCCTGTTGCCTTACAAGCAGACGGCCTGGGGCGAGTCGATCGCCGAAGCCATCCTATACTGCCTGTGGGACATCGGGCTCAAAGTCGGCCACGCGACCCGGTCGGTCGACGAATGCATCCGCCAAGCCAAGGCGGACATGACCATCCGCACCGCCATCCTGGAAGCGCGTTTCCTGCTCGGCGAACGCACGCTCTATGACGAACTCATCAAGCGCTTCGACAACGAAGTTGTGCGCAATACGGCATCCGAATTTGTCGCTGCCAAACTCGC
>Ga0335078_10015320_pt1 | contig 11379 bp, 12 predicted proteins | sample Lox_Sample_32_FD_206711 | JGI IMG/M metagenome (GOLD analysis project Ga0335078, IMG submission 206711) | Soil microbial communities from Loxahatchee National Wildlife Refuge, Florida, United States - Lox_Sample_3.2 | ecosystem: Environmental > Terrestrial > Soil > Wetlands | place: USA...
GCGACCGCGGCCCGCACGAGCCCGTCGGTCTCGGGCGGCGGCGCGCCGGCGGCGATGCACACGAGCAGCGGGCGCAGACGCTTGCCCCCGGCGGCGATAGTGTCGCCGGCGTAGCGCGCGAGCACGGGTCCGTGACCGGTGGCGAGCTCGGCCATCCGCGCTTCGACGCGTTCCATGACGCGCGTGAGCGCCTCGCCTCCGGCGTCCACCACTGCCTGTGCGCCAGTACTCATCAGGTGGGGACCACCCCGGCGTGTAAGGCGATGATGCCCCCGGCGGTGAGCACGTAACGGATCTCGCGCAGCCCCCCATCCCACATGCGCGCGGCCAGCTCGTCCGGAGCCGGGAAGCGCTTGACCGAGCTCGGCAGGTAGCTGTAGGCCTGAGAGTCGACGACGCGGCCGAGCGCGGGGATCGCGTGGTCGAACCACAGATCGAAGAACGTCGACAGGGGCGGGCGCTGCGGGGTTGTGATCTCGAGCACGACGACGCGGCCGCCCGGACGCACCACCCTCGCCATCTCGGCCAGGCCGCGGTCGAGGTCTGAGAAATTACGGGCGCCGAAGCCCACGGTGGCGGCGTCGAACTCGTCGTCGGCGTAGTCGAGCGCGAGCGCGTTGCCTGACTCGAATCTCACGCGCGGTCCCCCCTTGGCCCTGGCCAGCTCGAGCATCTTCTCCGAGAAGTCGACGCCGACCACCTCTCCGCCAGGAGCGACGCGTGTGGACAGCTCGAGCGCGAGATCGCCCGTGCCGGTGGCGACGTCGAGTGCGCGGTCGCCCGGCGAGAGCTCGGCGAGGTCGGCGGCGCGGCGGCGCCACTCGTGGTGAAGGCCGGCGGTCATGACCGAGTTCATCCGGTCGTACAGACCGGCGATCCGGTCGAACATCGCCCGGACCTGCGGTTCCTCTAGCGCCCCCTGGCACGTGCTCGCCATGGTCCCGATGGCGCTCGTCTACTGCAGGTTCGACAGGAAGTACACGAGGTTGTTGAACTTCTCCGGCGGTAGGTTCTTGAACGACGGCATCGGCGGCGTCGGGTTGCGCAGCGTCGACGCGATCTGTGCCTCGGGGACGGTGTTGCCGATCTGGGTGAGCACAGGTCCCGGCCCGTTGTTGCCGTTGTTGCCGATCACGTGACATGCTAGACAGCCCGACTCGCCGACGACCTCAGCCCCCGCCTTGAAGTCGTGCAGTTGTTGGGCCGTGAATCCGGACGGGATCTTGAGGGCGCTCAAGTCGACGGTGTTCGGCGAGCCGGTGTTCGCGCCGCTGTACGTCAGGTACGCCATCGCGGCGATCGTCGCGACCGCGGCGGCCGCCGCGACGGGACGGCGCTCGATTCGCCGCTCCGGGCTGCGGTCGTAGAACGGCAGCAGGAACAGCAGGATCATGCAGATCGTCGGCACGCCGATCGTCGCCATCGGCGTGAACTTCGGGACGTTGCGCATGACGCGCAGGACCTCGAACAGGAAGAAGAAATACCAGTCGGGTCTGGGTACGTAGCTGGTGGTGGTCGGGTCGGCCTTCGGCCCGAGCTCGGCGCCGAACATCAGCGCGAGGAAGATGATCACCGCCATCACGATGCACGCCATCGCGCCGTCCTTGAAGACGGCGTACGGGAAGAACGGCTTGCCCTCGTTCTTCAGTTGCGAGTATTCGCGGAGGTAGGCCTCCTTCTGGGCCTGATTCATGAGCGCTCCGCGCTTTCGATCCGATCGGCGCGGGTCAAACCGGCGCCTCGTCGAGTTGGTGGTCGCCGTCGTGCGCGGGATCGGCCTTGAGCCACGGCGGGGCGGATATCCCGAGCTTCGTGACCAGGTAGAGATGCGCCCCGATCAGCGCCGCCATCGCACCCGGGATCAGCAGCATGTGGATCGAATAGAACCGCGACAGGGTGGTGGCGTTGAAGTCCGCGCCGCCGAGCAGGAAATTCGACAGGAACGGCCCGATGAACGGCCCGCCGGCGTTGATGTTGATGCCGACCACGCTGGCCCAGTAGGCCCGCTGGTCGAACGGCAGCAGGTAGCCCGTGAAGCCCATCGCCAGCGTCAGGATGAGCAGCACGACGCCGATCACCCAGGTGAGCTCGCGCGGATACTTGTAGGCGCCGTAGAGGAATACGCGCCCCATGTGCAGGAAGATCAGGATGATCATCACCGACGCGCCCCACTTGTGCATGGCGTGCACGAACTGGCCGAGGAACACGTTGTCGTTGATGTTGCGAATCGACTCGTAGGCGCCGCCGGAGGCGTCCGGGCGGTAGTACATGGCCAGGAAGACGCCCGTCACGGCCTGGTTGAGGAACGCGAACAGCGTCGCCGATCCGAGCGTGTAGGCCCAGTTGATGCCCCGCGGGACCTTGCGGAACAGCAGCCAGCGCAGACCGCCCGACATCGCCATGCGCTCGTCGAGCCAGTCGACGGCGGTGATCCCGCCCTCGAGCGGCTGCGAGTAGGTCTTCACCTCACCGTTCGATTCGCCCGGCTTCTTTGGCTTGGGCTGGAGGGCCTTCGGCAGCGGTGGTGCTGGAATGCGCGGCATCTAGGCGGCTACGGACGCTTGGCGGTGTCGAATGTCGATGGGTACAGGTACTGGCCGATCCCGTCGAGTGGCTCACCCGGGAAGCGCGGGTTGAACCGCTGAAGCTCGCTGTTCACCGAGTAGCGTGGCCCGATTTCGACGAGGTTGGTGTACGGGTTAAGACGGGTGTAGAAGCGGTCGAGCGGGCGCACGGGCGGGCCGCCGGCGACCATCCCGCGGAAGTCGTAAACGCCGCCGTGACATGGGCAGATGAAGCGCTGCGCTGCCTCCACGTACCGGACCGGACAGCCCAGGTGCATGCAGCGGTCGGACAGGGCGACCCAGTGGTTGTACTGGTCCTCGGGCTCCTTGTCGATACTCGGGTCGCGCTGCCTGACGTACGCGATCGTGTTGCCCGCCTCGCCGATGCCCGGCGTGATGGTGATCACCTTGGTCTGGTAGACGGTCTCGTTGAAGTCGTCCGGGGTGCCGATCGCCTGCCACGTCCAGGCCTGGCGCTTGAAGATCGGGGCGATCGCGAACCCGAGCGCGGGGAGCGCGAAGGCCGCCGTGGCGAGGGCACCCACGCCGTTCGCGCCCAGCACCATCAGGCGCCGGCGAGTGACGGTCTCTCCTTCGAACGCACCGGGGATGTTCCGGTCGAGCGTGTACTTCGACTTTCTTTCCCTGCGACTGTCGGGCACGGCGCTCCTTACGGCAAATTTAGACAGCGACAGCGTACCGCCATGGCCCCGAAAAGGTCACGACCGGACGACCCGGTACGCAGTCGCCTAACAACCTCGATACGAACCTCACAAGCTCAGGTCTGACGGCTCGATCCGAACCGCACAAGCGGCGGCACGGAGCGCCTCCGTCGCGCTCGGATCCTGAGCCCTTGCCCGCGCCTTGGCCTCCGCGTGTGCGTCGCTCGCACCCCATCCGACCGACGTCGCGCCGGCATCCCAGATCGCCCCGGCCAGCTCGGCGTCGGAGGCGGTGCGCGCCTGGGCGGCGAGGGAGATCACGTCTGCGAGCTCGGCCACCGCTTCGAGATCGCCGAGCACGGCCAGTCGCGACAGCCCGAGCGCGTACAGCTGATCGCCGAGCAGCAGCGCCAGGTCGGCGTCGGGCGTGTGGACGATCACCGGCTCGTCGTAGTGAAGGCGGTAGCCCTCGAGGATCATCTCGAGCAGCAGCTCGTATTCGCGTTCGTTTCCGCGGGCTCGTGGTCCGGCGGCTGCGAGTTGGGCGGGGCCCGGGCGGTCGAGCCGGTCGCCGCCGGCGGCGGGCTCGCGGAGCGTGGCGGCCACTGTGCCACCTTGCTCGCTCAGTGCCTCGTGGAGCGCGCGGGCTCCGTCACGAGCCGTCCTCATCGGCCGGCGACGTCGGAGAACGCTTCGCCGGCGGCTTCGACGGTGCGCTCGATGTCGGCGTCGGAGTGCGCGAGCGATGGGAACCACGCCTCGAACTGCGACGGCGGCGGATACACGCCGCGCGCGAGCAGCCCTCGGCACCAGGCGGCGTAGGCCTCGGTGTCGCACGCCGCGGCGCCGGCATAGGTGACGACCGGCCGCTCGGAGAAGAACACCGTCAGCAGCCCCGTGACGCTCTGGACCTGGACGGGGCGGTTCATGGTGGCTGCGGCGGCGCTTCGAAGACCGTCTGCGAGCTTGGTTGTGGTCGTCTCGAGGTGCTCGTAGGCGGAGTCGTTCAGCTTGCGAAGCGTGACCAGAGCAGCGGCGGTGGCGAGCGGGTTGCCCGACAGGGTGCCCGCCTGGTAGACGTCGCCGGCCGGGGCGATCCGTTCCATGAGGTCCCGACGGCCCCCGTAGGCGGCGGCGGGCAGGCCGCCACCGATGATCTTGCCCATGATCGTGAGGTCGGGGAGCACGCCGTATCGCTCCTGCGCGCCGCCTCGCGCGACGCGGAAGCCCGTGATCACCTCGTCGAAGATCAAGAGCGCGCCGGAGTCGTCGGCCGCCCGCCGGAGCATCTCGAGGAACCCGCGCGCGGGCGGGACCACACCCATGTTGGCCGGAACCGGCTCGACCAGGATCGCCGCGAGTTCGTCGCCGGCGGTGAGGTTCCACACCGTCGCCGCGTCGTTCCACGGCGCAACCACCGTCGCCGCGGCCGCGGCTTCAGGAACGCCTGGGCTGGCCGGAATTCCCTGGGTGGCGAGTCCCGAGCCGGCCTCGGCGAGCAGGCCGTCGACGTGGCCGTGGTAGGCGCCGGCGAACTTCAGCACCTTCTCGCGGCCGGTCACCGCGCGGGCGAGGCGGATCGCGCTCATCGTGGCCTCGGTTCCCGACGAGGTCATGCGCATCATCTCGACTGAGGGAATCCGTTTCGCGACCTCTTCGGCGAGCGTTACCTCGGCTTCGGTTGGCGCGCCGAACGTGGTGCCGCGGTGGGCCGCTTCGGTCACCGCGTTGACGACCTCGGGGTGTGCGTGCCCCAGGATCAGCGGGCCCCAGGAAGAGACCCAGTCGATGTACTCGTTGCCGTCGACGTCGACGATCGTCGAGCCGTGGCCCGACGCGACGAAGATCGGATCGCGACCGATCGAGCGCATCGCACGGACCGGTGAGTTGACGCCGCCGGGCAGAACCCGGAGCGCCGTTTCGTACAGCTGCGACGACCGCGAGGCGGTGAGCTCGCTCACACGCCCGCGTGCTCGCGCTCCCAGGCGCGATGCTCGTCGGTGAAGTAGAGCAACCGGATCTTCTTGAACTCGGTCGAGGAGTAGAGCGTCGCGCGGTCGTCGATCCCGGTCTGGGTCGCGATCGAATCGAGAATCGCGTCGCACTCGTCCTTCGAGCGGCCGTGCGCCATCGTGAAGATCGAATACGGCCAGTCCTGGTAGGTCGGACGCTGGTAGCAGTGCGAGATGCCGCGGAACGCCGCCATCTTTGGCCCGATCTCCATGATCCGGTCGTCGGGCACTTTCCAGACGCCCATGCCGTTGGCGCTGAAGCCGGCGCGGCGGTGGAACAGGATCGCGGCGACGCGGCGGAGAAGCCTCCGGTCCTGCATCTGCTCGAGGTGAGCCAGGAGCTTGTCTTGCGGAATGTTCAGCTTCTCGGCCGCGGGCGCATACGGCTCCGGGATGACCGGCATGTCGCCCTGGGTGGCCCGGATGACCTCGATGTCGAACTCGTCATAGGGCTGTCTCTCAGTCTCGGCCGGAGGCGCCACCTCGACGGCCTTGGCCAGCGCCTCGGTTCCGCCCTCCATCTCGAGGTCCATGCGGATCTTGAACAGCTTGAGCGTCGGCAGCTGTCTTATCGACTCGGCGCCGGCTTCTTTCGCGAGCGCTTGCAGGGTTCCGTCGAGGCCGAGCGGCGACTCGGGCTCGGTGGCGATCGTGAACCAGATGTTGAACTCGTGGTTGCGCAGGTAGTTGTGGGAGACGCCCGGGTGCTCGTTGATCACGTTGGCCGCGCGCCACGGGTTCTCGGGATCGACCTTGGCCGCCACCAGCATCGAGGAGTAGCCGAGCGCGCGGGTGTCGAAGATCGGAGTGACCTGGCGGATGATGCGCTCGTCTAGGAGCTTTTCGACCCGGTCGATCGCCTCTTCTTCGGTAATACCGGCCTCTGCCGCCACATGCTGGTAGGGGCGTTGCGCGATTGGGAACTTGCCCTGCATGAGGTTCAGCAGCCGCTTGTCGAGATCGTCGAGCGGGGTCGCAGCGCCGTGCTTGCGGGAGCGGAGCTTGGGGCCGAAGCCGCTGGTGCCCTGTCGTGGGCTTACTGAAGCCATCGGGCGGCCTCCTTGGCGTGGTAGGTGATGACGATGTCGGCCCCGGCACGACGGATGCAGGTCAAGGTCTCGAGCACGGTCGCACGCTCGTCGAGATAGCCGGCGGCCGCCGCCGCCTTGACCATCGCGTACTCACCGCTGACGTTGTAGGCGGCCAGCGGCATTCTCGTCTCGGTCTTGATGCGGTGGATCAGATCCAGGTAGGGGAGCGCCGGCTTGACCATCACGATGTCGGCGCCCTCGTCGATGTCGAGCCTCGTCTCGCGGACAGCCTCGTCACCGTTGCCGGGATCCATCTGGTATCCGCGGCGGTCGCCGAACGCCGGGGCTGAGTCCGCGGCCTCGCGGAACGGGCCGTAGAAGGCCGAGGCGAACTTGGCGCTGTAAGCGAGGATCGGGGTGTCGGTGTGGCCGTCGTCGTCGAGCGCCTGGCGGACGGCACCCACGCGCCCGTCCATCATGTCGCTGGGGGCGACGATGTCGGCGCCGGCGCGAGCCTGGGACGAGGCCGTGCGGGCGAGCAGCTCGAGCGTGGCGTCGTTGTCAACCCCTAAGCCGGCTCCGCCCTCGCGTATGACCCCGCAGTGGCCGTGGCTCGTGTACTCGCACAGGCACAGGTCGGTGATCACGATCAGATCGGGATGCGCGTCCTTGATCGCGCGCGTGGCGAGCTGCACGATCCCCTCGTCGTCCCAGGCACCCGAGCCCTCCTCGTCCTTGGCCGCGGGGAGCCCGAACAACAGGACCGCGGGGATGCCGAGCGCTTGCGCCTCGCCGGCTTCGGTTACGGCGTGCGCGATCGACAACCGGTCGACGCCCGGCATGGCGTCGATCGGCTCGCGCCGGTCGAGCCCGTGGGCGACGAACATCGGGTAGACGAAGTCCGACGGGCTGAGGGTGGTCTCGCGCACGAGGCCGCGCAGGGCCCCGGTGGCGCGCAGCCTGCGAAGGCGGGTCTGCGGGAACGGCATGTGGTTTGAGAATACCCCCGGCTCAGGGCAAGGCCGGGTCCTACCTGGGTGGACGACCAGGTGGCGGTGGCGTGCCGGGGTGGCGCGGCGATCCCGGATCCCAGGTCGCGACCGCACAGAGACGGCGGTCTAGGTCACGACCGCCCAGGCGTCGACGCGCCAGTTGGTGACCAGCCCGTTCGCGACATACGGGTCCGCTTGCGCGAACGCCTCGGCCGCGGCCTCGTCCTTGAACACAATCGCCGCGCCGTGCGGTGGGTCGGCGCCGAGCGGACCGGCCATCACGATCCGCCCGTCGTCCTTGCCGGCGCGGATCCCCGCGAGGTGGGCCTCGCGGTAAGGAGTGCGCCGCTCGAGGATGTCCTCGACGTAGTCGTAGAACAGGATGTAGTGGGTATCTGGCATTTCGCTAACACAGTAAGGCACCGCCGCGCTACGCTGCCACCGTGGCCGATATCCAGAAGCGTGGCAACTACACGCCGCGTCGCGAGCGCGAGCGGCGGGCCTATCAGCTGGTGGTGACCGGCGGCATCGCCGGCGGGGTCGGCGTGGTGTCGCTAGTGCTGGCCCTGGTCGGCGTCATCGGCTACACGCTCCCGGTGGTCTCGATCATCGTGGCAGTGCTCTGCGCGGTGATGTTCCGCCGGATGGTCGGCCCCCAGTAGCCGCGCTGACGCAGCCGTCAGGAACTAGCCGCGAACCGCCGCATCGCGAGTCGGGCGAGGGCGCCGAACACGAGCGTCAACACGGCCAGGTGCACGAGCGGCCATCCGATCCCGGGCGCCGCGCCGCTGAACGCATTGGACACCGCCTGCAGCGCGGCCTTGAACGGGAACACGAACGCGACCGCGTCGAGGATCGTCTTTAGCGTGCCCGACACCGCGTCGCCGGGAACGAGGGCCACGAACGCGATCGGCAACGTCACCAGAAACGCCATCAGCGAGGCGACGCTGACCTCGCGGGCGAGGCCCCCGATGGCGACGCCGAGGGCGGCGAACGCGAGTGCTCCGAGCGCGAGCGCCGCGAGCCAGAGCGGGAACCGGGCCCAGTCGAGATGGACGAACAGCGACACGAGCGCCGACATCACGAGCGTGACGGCGGCCGCACCGGCGGCGGACACGACCACCTTCTCGGACAGCAGGCCTTCGGGCGTGACCAGCCCGCGTACCAGCCGCGAATAGGTGTGCTCGGAGCGCTCGAGCGCGAGCAGCCCCGCCGCGAGGAGCACGCCGACGAACATCAGGGACACGATCACGGCGATCGCGGCGGCGTAGGAGTCGGTCGGCGTCGTCTTCCCGGCGAGGTTGACCGTGTGCACGGTCAGCGGCGAGCCGATCGAGTTGAGCACCGGGGTGGCGAACCCGAGCCCGTCGATCGCCAAGCCGGCGAAGTTGACCACCTGCCGGAGCGCCGGCAACAGCGGCGAGTTCTTCGGCAGCGAGGCGATCGTTCCCTGGACGATCGTGCGGGAGTTCTTGAGCCCTAGCAGCGGCACCTTCTGCCCGAGGAACGTGAGCGTCCCGCCGTTGAGGGTCTCCTGCAGGTCGGTCACCGCCACCCGCAGGACCCGCTTCGACACCGCCTGTTCGACCTGCGCCACGCGTGAGCCGATCGCCTGCTCAGCGAACTGCCGCTCGAGCGGATCCTTCGTGTTCAGGATCAGATCAACCGTCGGATTCCCCGCCCCCTGGGTGATCAGGCTGTTGATCTGGGAGACGATGTTCGCGGGCACGATCAGCGCCGCCGCGGCCTGCCCGCTCTGAACCTTGGCGATCGCCTCGGCACGCGAGTTGACCTTGATCGGGTCGATCGACTGGTACAGCTGACTGGCGTACTTGGAGACGTTGATCCTCTGGTTGCCGAAGCTCAGCTCGCCGTGCCCTGTCGGAACCTCGTTGAGCAGCGCGACCTTCGGCTTCCCGGGCGGGCTCGACAGCGCGAACCCGATCATCAGCGCGATCACGATCGGATAGACGACGAGCAGCCCCACGAGCAGGGGCGAGCGCCTGAGGATCTGCAGGTCCTTGACGAACAGCCAGCGCACGTCTTCTCAGTGGCCGTGCTCGCGCAGAAAGCGAACGAACGCGGTCTCGAGGTCGCCTAGGAGCGCGTCGCGCTCGACCGCCTCGACCGGCTCGCTGACCGCGCGCTCGAGCTCGGCCGGCGTGCCCGTGAACAAGAGCTCGCCGTCTCCGAGGACGAGCACACGGGTCGCGTAGTGCTCGGCCTCGGCGACGTTGTGGGTCGAGAACACCACGGTCGTGCCGTGGCCGGCGAGTCCCGAGATGAACTCCCACAGGCGCTCGCGCTGGCGTGGGTCGAGCGAGGCCGAAGGCTCGTCGAGGAGCAGCGCCGTCGGATCTGACAGCAGGCCGAGAGCTATGTTCACGCGCTGCTGGTTCCCGCCCGAGAGCCGGCCGACCTCCTCGTCGGCGCGGTCGGTCAAGCCGGTCTGGGCGAGCATCGCGCCTACCGCGCCGGCCGGGTCGGGCACGTGCTCGAGCCGGGCGAACAGCCGCAGGTTCTCGGCGACCGACAGCTTGGAGTACACCGCCGGCTCCTGCGGCACCCAGCCGAACCGCTTGTCACCGGCCCGCACGACCTCGCCTTCGGTCGGCTCGAGCGTGCCGGCGAGGATCGACAGCAGCGTGGTCTTGCCGGCGCCGTTGGGCCCGATGATCGCCACCACCTCTCCCGGGTAGAGCTCGAAGCTGATCCGATCGAGGGCGGTTCTGGCGCCGAAGCGTTTGGTCAGGGCTCGGGCCGCCACCGTGGCCGTGCGCTCGCGCGTGTTGATCTCGATGGACAACGCCGCCCCAGGCTACAACGCGACCTTGAAAACTCCGTGACGGGGCCCGACTAACCCGGCAGCTTCACCCGCGGCTCGAGCGACGCGCCGCACGACCGACAGTAGGCATCGTTGGAGCTCGCGGGAGTCCCGCAGTCCGGGCATCGTTCGAGCCCGGTCGGTCCGGTTGCCATAACGCCCGTTCCCATCGGGCCCCACGGCTCGAGCACCAGATGCTTGCGCAGGTAGAGCACGGTCACCCGGATCACGGTGGCGATCGGGAGCGCCAGCAGGGCGCCGACAACTCCGTAGATCGTGAATCCGATCAGCAACCCGAGGATGATCAGGATCGGGTTGATCCGCAGCGAGATCCGGAACACCTGCGGCGCGACGAAATGCCCCTCGAGCTGCTGGAGGGCAATGAACAGCAGGACCACCCACACGGCACTGATCGGGTTGACGAACAGGGCCACGAGTACCGCCGGCAGTGGGCCGATGATCGGCCCGATGTATGGGATGAACTCCATCAGCCCGTAGAAGCCCCCGAAGAAAACGGCGTACCGCGCGCCGTCGGGGAAGATCCCGATCTGCCCGAAGATCCACAGGCAGAGCGCCGCGCTCGCGCCCATGATCAGGCTGAACAGAAGCTGTCCGCGCACGTACCCGTACACGGCGCGCTGGACGAGCAGCGGATAGTCGTCCTCGGGCGTCCCGTCGCCCGGCGGCATGATCCGCCGCACAAGCTCGCCGATCTGCTCCCCGTACACCAGCAGGTAGATCGACAGCACGAACGTCAGCACGAAGTCGAACGACGTCGTGATGATCTGCGTCAGCAGGTCGCGGGAGAACGACACGATGTCGCTCGAGCGCTTCTGGATCTGAGTTCCGAGGGTCTGCAGCGCCGTCTGCCCCTGCCGCTGGATCTGCACTTTGATGCCCCGGCGATCGAGCCACCTCTGGAGGTTCGCGAGGTCGCGGTTCGCCTGATCGATGTAGTGCGGCACGTCGCGCTCCAGATGGCTGACCTGCGTGCTCACCGGGTCGGACAGCAGAACCCCGATCCCGCCAATGACCGCAATTCCCCCGAGGTAGACCAGCAAGATCGCGAGCCCACGCGGAATCCGGTGCCGGGTGAGCAGCCTGACGATCGGGTTCAGGATCAGCGCGATCGTGCTCGCGCCCAACAGGATCAGGAGGACCGTTCCAGTCGCTCGCGCGAGCGCCCACAGGCCGAGGACCGCGAGGGGGAGCACGACCAGCTGGACCCAGCGCGGTACGACGACCGGAGGCGGCGGGACCAGGGGCTCGGTGACGCCCGGGTTGGTCGCAGGCG
>Ga0335078_10015321_pt1 | contig 11379 bp, 11 predicted proteins | sample Lox_Sample_32_FD_206711 | JGI IMG/M metagenome (GOLD analysis project Ga0335078, IMG submission 206711) | Soil microbial communities from Loxahatchee National Wildlife Refuge, Florida, United States - Lox_Sample_3.2 | ecosystem: Environmental > Terrestrial > Soil > Wetlands | place: USA...
CTGAAGGACAAGGTCAAGGTCATCGGCGAGGCAGCGGATCAGGCCGGCATCGCCGCCCTGAAGAACGGGACGGAGGCCGCGTGGACCGGGTTCGATCCGGGCTATCAGGCCCTCGAGAACATGGACATCGCTTTCCGCGATGCCGAAGGCTCAACCATCCCCGTCGACCAGGAGGCCCAGCAGCCGACCCAGCTCCTGAGCAAGGACACGATCGGCTCGACGACCAACTGGAGCGCACCCACCGATGCACAGGCTCAGTTCCTGAAGCTGTGGCATCTGCAGGCGCAGTAAGCGAACGAAGGTAACTCACCCCAGGAGGACATGATGAGTGCCGTGCTCGAAGTCAATAGCGTGTCGAAGACATTCACGCGCACCAAGGCGCTGTCGGGCGTCAGCATGACCATCGAGCCCGGCGAGGTTCACGCCCTCCTGGGGCAGAACGGATCGGGGAAGTCGACCCTGATCAAGATCCTCTCCGGATACCACGCGCCCGATCTGGGCGGTGGTATCCGGGTCCAGGGGACCGACCTGCCAACTCAGTCACCCGTGCAGTCCTATCGGCTGGGTTGCCGCTTCGTGCAGCAGGATCTGGGCCTGGTCAACACGCTGTCGGTGCTGGACAACATGTCACTCGGATCCGGCTTTCCCACCTCGTTCGGGACGATCAGGGGCAAAGCCACCTACAAACAGGCCAAACACGACCTTTCGCGGCTGAGCCTCGACATCGATCCCAAGGCTCTGGTGGCCACGCTCAGCGCCTCGGAGCGCACCGGAGTGGCCATCGCTCGCGCCCTGCGCGAGGATCCCGAGTATCCGGCCTGCCTGCTCGTGCTCGATGAGCCGACGGCAACGCTTCCCGTCGACGAGGTGGATCAGCTGCTCGATCGCGTCAGCGCGATGGCGGCCACCGGCGTCGGCGTGCTGTACGTGACCCACCACCTCGGCGAGGTCTTCCGCGTCGCGCGCAACGTCTCGGTGTTCCGCGACGGCATCGTGGTGGGAGCCGGTCCGGTCAAGAACTTCGATCACGCCGGGATCGTCGAGCTGCTCGCCGGTGAGGAATTGCTGGCCGAGGAGAGCGAGTCCCGGCGCGAGCGGGCGGTCCGGGCCGCCGCCCGCGAGCACGAGACGCTGTTCGAGGTCAAGGGGCTGCGCGCCGGCGCGCTGGCCGGCGTGTCGTTCAGCGTCGAGCGTGGCGAGATCGTCGGCATCGCCGGCCTCGCCGGGTCCGGTCGCGACAGCGTGCTCGGCGCGAGCTTCGGCGCCCTCCCGCGCAGCGACGGCGAGGTTGTCGTGACCGGCCAGTCGCTGCCGGCCGGCCGGCCGGACATCGCCATCGGGCGCGGGGTCGCCTACCTGGCGCCCGATCGGAAGGTCGGCGGAGGCGTCATGACCATGAGCGCCCGGGAGAACCTCACGCTGCCCGACCTCAAGCCGTTCTGGAAGGGCGGAATCCTCCGTCGCCGAGCGGAGACGTCGCGGACCAGAGAGTGGTTCGAGCGGCTTTCGGTCAGGCCGGCCAACGCGATCAACGACCCTCTCAGCATCTTCAGCGGCGGCAACCAGCAGAAGATCCTGTTCGGCAAGTGGCTGTCCCAGCAGCCGTCGGTGTTCCTGCTTGACGAGCCCACCCAGGGCGTGGACGTCGGCGCGAAGGCCGATCTGCATCGCGAGCTCTTGACGGCAGCCGAGAATGGAGCGGCCGTGGTGGTCAGCTCGAGCGACCTCGAGGAGCTCGCCGATCTCTGCGATCGCGTGCTCGTGATCGTCGACGGGCGGATCAGCGCCGAGCTTCAAGGCGCCGAGGTCACCGAGGGAGCGATCACCCGCCGGTTCATGCCGATCGCCGCGGTTCCGGCCGAAGCCGAAGCCAGCAACGGCTCGGCGCTGCATTAGAACGGTCTGCGTCCGCCATGGGCAAGTCCGTCGGGCGCTTCGATCCGACTCCCTCCCGGACGCCGGAGGAGTGTGAGCGCCACTACACGCAGGTCCACGTCCGCATGGCCCAGGATCTCCTGCGTCCCGTGCCCTCGCTGCTCAGCTATCACACGAACCGCGCCGTGGCCCAGGCCGACGTGACCGGCGGCTGGAACCAGCGCCCACGCGCCTGGCGCTTCGTGGTGCTGCGCTTCACGCCCGGAGCCACGCTCGCTTTCACGCCTGAACAGGCCGAGATGGTCGCCCAGGACCACGTCAACTGCCTTTACCGGCTTCGCCAGGGCGATGTCGACGAGCACGTGCTGCTCGATCGTGTCGACCGCCAACTCGCGCTGGCCAAGTTCATGATCGAGGCCGACCGGGCTGTTGGCGTCTCTCGTGACGCCGCCTGGGAGGCGTTCAGCGCGGTGGCGGACCGCGTCCTCGGCATCATGGACGGCGCATTCGGAACCCGGCGCCTGATCCTAAACCGCGCCGTGAACGAGATCGAGTGCGCGCCGCTGGATGTCGAGGGCCAGCGGCCGATTGGGTTGTTGGAAGACACCACCCGGGTCGGCTACATCGAGGCCTACTTCGACCACGCACGCTGGGGCGAGGAGGCTCTCGGCCCGGTTGCCGCCGAGGGCGCGCTGCGCAATCCGGCGCTGGTTGATGTGAACCTGCTTCGCGTCGAGGAGCAGGCGCCGCTCGATGTGACGGGCGCCTGAGGTCTCCTACAGCGCGATGAAGCCGCCGTCGATCGGCAGCGCCACGCCCGTGATGTAGGACGACTCGTCCGAGGCCAGGAAGACGACCGCCGCCGAGACCTCTTCGGGGCGACCGTCGCGCCGCAGCGGGATCTGGGCCTTCATCGCCTCGACCGCCTCGCGCGATGCGCTCGCGGTCATCCCGGTCACGACGAGACCAGGGCATATCGCGTTCACTCGAACGTTGTTGCGGCCATACGACACGGCGGCTCCGCGGGTCAGGCCGAGAACCGCCGCCTTGCTCGCCTGATAGGGGATCGACCCGGGCATTCCGACCAGCGCCGCCGTCGACGCGACATTTACCACCGACCCTCCCCCACGCTCCGCCATCCCGGGGATCACGGCGCGCATGCCGAGGAACACGCCGCGCTGGTTGACCCCTGTGACCTTGGCCCATTCGTCGTCGTCGGCTTCGATGCCGACCGAGCGGACCTGGATGCCGGCGTTGTTCACAAGCACGTCGATCGGGCCGTGCATTCCTTCCACGGCCACCACGAGCCCTTGCCAAGCGGCCGGATCTGTCACGTCGTGGTCGTGGTAGGACGCGCTCCCCAGCTCGGCGGCGAGTTGCTCGCCCGCTTCGGTGGCAATATCGGCGATCGCGACCTTCGCGCCCTCGCGCGCCATCGCGCGAGCGTGAGCCGCTCCCATCCCGCTTGCCGCCCCGGTGATCAGCGCGACCTTGCCGGCGAGGCGTCCCGTTCCCCCGACCGGACCCCCGCCCCTCACCGGGCTGCCGCCCCCGACCGGACCGCCGCCCCCCACCGGGCTGCCGCCCCCCACCCAAGGTGAATTCTTCTCCATTACCCGATAGTCTACCTCAAATCAACCTGAGTTCAGTTCGAATAGCGATGGAGCAGCTGCCATGACCACGACGACGATGCGGGCGCTTCGCCTGACCGAATGGGAAACCGAGCCGGTGATCACCGAGGTGGCCGTGCCCGAGCCGCACGGATCGGAGGTCCTCGTCGAGGTGGCCGCGGCGGGGCTGTGTCGCACCGACCTCCACATCATGAGCGCCTCGGCGGGCGCGTATCCGTACACGCTTCCGTTCACGCTCGGCCACGAGTCCGCCGGGCGGGTCGCGGCGCTCGGCCCGGAGGCATCCGGCGTGGAGGTCGGCGATCCTGTCGTCGTCTACGCCAGGTGGGGCTGCGGGACGTGCTGGCAGTGCGTCAACGGACGCGACAACGCCTGCGTCCGGACCCCGCACGGTCCGCACGGAGCCGGTCTCGGCCGCGACGGTGGACTGGCCGAGTACCTGCTGGTTCCGTCGGCGCGCTACCTCGTGCCGGCGCCGGGACTCGATCCGGTGCGGGCCGCTCCCCTCGCGGACGCAGCGCTTACCTCGTACCACGCGGTGAAGCTCTCGCTCGATCAATTGCACTCGGAAAGCACGGCGGTGGTGATCGGCGTGGGCGGGCTCGGGCACATGGCTGTCCAGGTGTTGAGGGCGATCACTCCCGCCCGGATCGTCGCGGTCGACGTGCGCGACGCCGCCCTCGAGCTGGCGCGCGCGGCGGGTGCCCACGTCACGTTGTCGGCGGACGGTGTGAGCCCGCAGGACGTCCGTGCCGAGACCGATCCGGACGGCGCCAGCGTCGTGCTCGACTTCGTCGGCAACAGCACGACCTTGTCGCTCGCCGCGGCCTCCGTGGCTCAGGGTGGCGATGTCATCTTCGTCGGGCGAGGTGGCGGCGAGTTACGCGTGGCTCCCGGGCTGATCCCCTACGAGACGACCGTCCGGATGCCGACCTGGGGAACGGTTGCCGAGCTCGCCGAGGTGGTGGCGCTCGCCACCGACGGCAAGATCCACTCCGAGGCCGAGGTCTACGACCTCGACGATGCGGTGAGCGCCTACAGCAAGCTCCGGCAGGGTGAGATTCTCGGCCGCGCCGTAGTCGTGCCGGCAGGTGAGCGGCTCAGCCCCGCCACGGGCTAACGCCTGCCGCCCCAACGACGCAACCCGGCCGCCCCCGCTCGCCACCGGCCGCGCTGCCTGAACTGACCTCACTTCACCTGATAAGCTTGTTGGTACAGAACGTTCGGTGAACCGCGGAAGGAGGCTGAGAGAGATGGGACTCGTTGATGGAAAGGTCGCGCTGGTCACCGGCGCCGGACGCGGACAGGGACGCTCGCACGCGCTGAAGCTCGCTTCCGAGGGCGCCGACGTGATCGCGGTCGACATCGGCGGTGGACGGGTCGACACGATCTCCTATGAGCTCGCCAGCGAGGCCGATCTCAACGCGACGATCAAGGAGGTCGAGGGGATGGGCCGGCGCGCTGTCAAGGCCGTCGCCGACGTTCGTTCGCTGTCCGACCTTCAGGCCGCGGTCGATGCCGGGCTGTCCGAGCTCGGAAAGATCGACATCGTGTGTGCCAACGCCGGCATCGGTTCCTGGGCGGTCGCCTGGGAGATGACCGAGCAGCAGTGGAAGGACATGATCGACATCAACCTGACCGGCGTCTTCAACGCCACGCGGGCGGCGCTTCCGTCGATGGTCGAGCGCGGCGAGGGCGGCAGCGTCGTGCTCACAAGTTCGACCGCAGGCCTGCGCGCCTACGCGAACACCGCGCACTACACGGCGGCCAAGCACGGCGTCATCGGGCTAATGAAGGTGCTCGCCCAGGAGGCCGGCCCGCATCGCATCCGCGTCAACGCGGTCTGCCCGACGACCGTCCGCACGCCGCTGGTGATCAACGACTCGACCTTCGAGCTGTTCGCTCCGCACCTCGAGAATCCCACCGAGGACGACGTCCGCGAGCCGTTCGAGTTGCTGAACATCCTCCCCGGGGTCGCCTGGATCGAGCCGGAGGACGTGTCCGACGCCGTGCTGTTCCTGTGCTCGGACGCCGCCAAGTTCATCACCGGCGTCGCACTCCCGATCGACGCCGGCAATATCGTCAAATAACGGGGCTGGGCGTTGGCCGGCCGGCGTCGATCCCGCCGGCCGGCGTGGGTGGGTCATATGTGCGCACTCGGCGATTCCCAGCGGCCGAGATTGCACTTGTGACCCATATATGGCTTCGAATGCACACTCGGCAGCGCGGGAGAGCCGAGTGCGCCGTTTTGACCCACTCGATCGCCATCGGAGGGCATTTCCGTCAATGGCGGCGCGTGCTGTCTGACCTGCCGGCGGTGGGCGCGGAGGGGGTGGCCGACGTGGAGGCGGACGCGTCGGTCAGACCGGCGCGCTCGCTCACACCGTGAGCACGGTGCAGGCGCTCACGCCGGGCGCGCCGTACACCTGCGTGAAGCCAACGCGGCACTGCTTGGGCACCTGGCGCTCGCCGGCTTCGCCGCGCAGCTGAAGCACGACCTCGCGGACCTGTCGCAGGCCTGACGCGCCGATCGGCTCCCCGCAGGCCAGGCAGCCGCCATCGGTGTTGACCGGAAGCCGCCCGTCGAGCTGGGTGCCGCCGGACTGGATCAGCGACTCCTGCTCTCCGTGCTCGCACAGTCCGGTCTCGGCGAGGTGCATGACCTCGGCGCCGGACTCGGTGTCCTGAACCTGCGCGACGTCGACATCGCCCGGTCCGATGCCAGCCTCCTCGAACGCGACCGCCGCCGCCTCGGTGGTGGCCGACGGTGCGGATTCGATCGGGATCGACGGACTGAACACCTCGAACGAGCCGAAACGGCGCGTCCGGAAGGCGACCGAGCGCAGGTACACCGGGACCCGGGGCAGCTCGCGGATGCGCGAACCCCGGGCGAGAACCAAAGCGACGGCGCCCTCTCCCGGGGAGCAGAACATGTACTGGGTCAGCGGATGATTAACCATCCGAGCACCCAGGATGTCCTCCTCACTGAGCTCGTGTCGCCGCCATGCGTTCTCGTTGCGCGCGCCGTTGGCGAACGCCTTGGCCGCCACCTTGGCCAACGTCGAATCGGAGATCCGGTACTCCGCCATGTAGCGCTGGATCTTCAGTGCGAAGAACTGCGTGGTGAGCATCAATCCGGTCTCGCCGTACCAGGAGCCGATCCCCCAGTCTTCCGGCAGCGGGTTGAACGCACCGCGCGGGTGCTTGTCGAAGCCGACGACGAGTGCAACCTCGGCCGCACCGGACACCAGCATCGCGTGGGCGGTGGTCAGCGCGGTGCCTCCGGTCGCGCAGCCGTTTTTGACATTGACGAACGGAACGCCGGTCAGGCCGAGAATCGAAACCGAGGTGTCCGCGTTGCCCGCGGCGTCCGAACCGCCCGCGGCGAAGTCGACGTCCTGCCACGTGATCCCCGCGTCGGCGAGCGCGCGTCGGGCGGCGATCGCGCCCATCTCCAGTCCGGTCACGCCGTCGTGCCGGCCAAACGCGTGGATGCCGACGCCGACGACCGCGACGTCGTCGCCGCCGCTCACTCCTCCTCCTCCGCGACCGGCTCGAACGCGAAGGTCAACTTGTCGGGCGCGCCCGGCACCGGGATCAGCGTCAACGCCATCGGCATGCCAATCCGCAATCGCTCGGGATCGCTCTCGGTGAGCCGCGCCTCGACGCGAACTTCACCCGGCAACTCGATGTACCCGACGCCGTAGGGTTTGAACTCCTCCACCCCTCCGGGTAAGTACGGCGGCGCCTTGGGCGGGAAGCACTGGATCGTCCAGCTCCACAGCTCACCACGGGTGGCCAACTCCCGCGGCTGAACGTCTTCGGAGGTGCACCGCGGACACGAACTCTGGCGCGGAAAGGTGACGGTGCCGCACCGAGCGCAAACGGACCCGATCAGATGCGGCTCGTCCTCGGTGCCGCCGATGACGTCGGGGTCGATCACCCGTAGCGTGCGAGTCTCGGTCATGGCTCAACCGGGAAGGCCAGCACCGGAGAGCGCGCCACCATGTACCGGCGCATCCGCCCCGATTCGTCGAGCTCCGCAACCGCAAGGAACGTGCCGATGCGCTCACCGGTATCCCAGCGCGTCTCCCCCAGCGCGAATTCCACATTGCCGCTGACACGGCTGTGCAACACATGGTGAGCCCAACCCGAGGTGTCACCCGCGTCGATGAACCCGCGCAACTCGTCACGTCCGCCCACGAACTGACTGCTCTTGCGGGTGCCGTCGGCGGCCCACTGGATCGAGAACTCCAGGTCATCTGCCACCAGGTCAAGTGAGCTGTGCGGATCCGGACCGTCGAGCAACTCGAAGTACCGCACGAAGAAGGCCTTGTCTTCGGACGCGGGCGGCAGCATCGAATCGGTCTGACCTGAAGTCATTTCAGCAAATGATACCGGATGGGTTGGGTGGGCGTAATGGGGTTCGCGGAGCGCGGTGGCTGTGGCTGTGCGGTGGCGGTGGTGGCGGCGGTAGCGGTGGCGGTGGCGCGACTACGCGGTAACCCCCGACCGCTCGAGGATCTGCGTCACCACGTCCCGCTTGACCACCTTGAGCGACGGCGTGCGCGGGAAGTCGTCGAACACCTCGACCGACTCCGGCCACGTGTACTTCGCCACTCCCTCCTGATCGAGGAACTGCTGCAGCTCCTCGAGCGTCGGCGCCGTCTTCCCGTCCAGCGCGATGATCGCCGCGCAGGCGCGCTCGCCCAGGCGCCCGTCGGGGATCGGCACGATCGCGACCTCACGGACATCGGGATGGCGCATTATCACCGGCTCGACCTCGGACGGCACGATCGTCACGCCGCCGCGCCGGATGATGTCCTTGCTGCGCCCGACGTAGACGAACTGGCCCTCCTCGTCGAGATAGCCGAGGTCGCCGGTCCGGTAGCCGCCCCACGAGGTCAGCGACGCCTCGGTCAACTCGTCGTTGTTCAGGAAGCCCAGGAACCGGCTCGGGCCATTGACGATCACCGAGCCGACGGTGTTCGCCGGCACGGGTTGTTCGTTGTCGTCGACGATCCGGATCTCCGTGCCGTCGTACGGACGGCCCTCGGTGAGCGCGATCTTCGCGTCGGTCTCGTGGAGTCCATGAGCGGCGTGCCCCGGGACCTCGGACAGTCCGTAATCGCCGAGCGGCGGGACGCCGAAGGCCTCTTGCATCGCGATGCGGCGCTCCCTCGTGAGGCCCGGGGCCGCCAGCACGCGCATCGAGGGCAGCTCGAGTCGGGTCTCGACCTTGGCCTCGATCAGGTCGGCCGAGTGGGTCGGCATCGAGAGCACGTAGGTGCACTCGTGCTCTTCGATCAGGCGCAGGGCGTTCTCGGCGTTCCATCGGTTGACGAGCACACCCGTCGCGCCGTTGAACAGCGGCGGGAAATAACCGAACACCAGGCCGCCCACGAACCCGAACTCGCAGACGACAAGATAGACGTCCTCGCCGGTCAGCTCCCACCGCTTGCAGATGCCCTCGGTGGCGTAGCGCAGAGTGTTGTTCGAGTGCGCGATGCCCTTCGGCGTGGAGGTTGTGCCCGAGGAGTGGAGCACCATCGCCAGATCGTCGCCGTGACGCGGGACGTGATGGTCGGGCGGGTTGTCCTGGGCCAACCGGTCGACGAGATCGGGCTCCACCGCGAAGAACAGCGGCACCTGGTCGGCCACCCGCTCACACTTGGCAAGCTCCTTGTCCCCGCCGAAGCCGAGCAACGCAGTGGCACGAGTCTGCGCAATCAACGCCGACAGCTGGGTCTCGTTGAACATAGGCGGCAGCGGCGCGATGACCACGCCGCGGTGCAGGCAGCCAAGCATCGCGACGGCCGCCTCGATCGAATGGCGACCGAGCAGGATGACGACGTCCCCGGGCTTTACCCCGCCCGCGGCGAGCTTCACCGACACGCCGACGGCCGCGCGCCGCAGCTGGTCGAAAGTGAACGTGCGCTCGTCTAGGATCAGCGCCGGCTTCTGCGGGTTCTCCTCGGCGCGACGCGCGAACTCGCTCCACAGGTCCCCGTCACGCCAGTACCCATCGGCGTAGTAGCGGTCGGCTTCGGGCTGAAATTTCAGGGTCGGCATGGCCTTCCTCCGCTTTCGCATGTTGTCGAGTAATTCAGGCAATGGCCATACCGCCATCAACGCTGAGCACGGTTCCGGTGACGAAGCTCGAGCCGGGACCGAGCAGGAACAGCACGGCGTCGTTCAACTCGCCGGGTCGGCCGCCGCGGCCCAGGGGCGTCCGCGACAGCAGGAAGTCCGGAAACTTCTCCGGGTCGTCGCCCAGTCCGTCCGAATTCATCTCGGTGGCAAAGAAGCCCGGCGCGACGGCATTCACGCGGATGCCATACCGGCCCCACTGCGACGCGAGCTCCCGGGTCAGGCCGATCATTCCGGACTTCGAGGCGACGTAGGCGGCGTCGGGGATCGAGCCGATCGAGCGGAGTCCCATGACCGACGCGATGTTGACGATCGAGCGACCGCCTCCATCGCCGCCACTGCGCATGCGCTGCGCGGCCAGAACGGACAGCGCATACGGGGCGACGAGGTTGAGGTCGAGAATGCGGGCGAACGTTTCCGCGGTGGTGCGGAGCGCGGGCGCGGTGGCGCCGGCTCCGGCGTTGTTGATCAGGCCGTCGAGCCGGCCGTACCGGTCGATGACACCGTTGATCAGCCGTTCGCGGTCACGCTCGTCGGTGACGTCGCAGGTGACTGCTTCGGCGTTCGGGATCTCGCCGGTCAGCGCAGCCAGTCTCTCGGCCCGGCGTGCCGCCAGGACGGGTATCCCGCCCGCGTCTCCGATGGCGTGCGCAAGCTGGGCGCCCAGACCAGAACTGGCGCCGGTGATGATGACGACGTGGTCGTCGAGTCGGGTCACAATCTCGTTCACTTGAAGTCAGTTCAACTGTATCGAGCCAGGCCCTCGGACGCAAGCCAACCCGCTCCTCTTCCCGCCCTTCTGGGGGGTTTCGCCCGACCGGCATGACACGGCCGAGGGCGTTGATAGAGTTGGGATCACTTCAATAGAAAGAGGCATCGTGGCCAAGAACGTCCAGTCTCAGGCGGGTCAGCGGGTAGGAAGCCCACCGAGCTCGCGCAGTAAGCGCCAGGAGATCCTGACCTCAGCGATCGAACATTTCGGCCGCGACGGATATGAGTTCACGAAGTGGGCGGATATCGCCGCCGATGTCGGTCTCGGTTCAACCGCGCTGTATCACTACTTCGAGTCGAAGCTTCACTGCCTGTTCGAAATCCACGCCGAGGCGCTCGAGGCCGAGCGGGAGAGGTTCGATCAGCTGACCGCGGATCACAGTGAATTCGGCTCCGCGCTGGTGCGTCTGCTCGATGGACTGTTCGATCTGAGCGACCTCGACGTCCTGCGTAACCGCGTCCTCGTCGCCGAGGAGGGCGTCATCGCCGTCCAGCGCAAATCGCCGCGCGAGGAAGAGGCACGACGGGCCGCCCGCGCGCGCATGCGCGACATCGAGTTCGCCTGGGCAGCGTTCCTCACTCGCGGGATGGAGCAAGGGGCGATCCCCGAGGCCGACCCACGCCTGCTCACCCACGCGATCCTCGGCCTCTACAAGAGCGTCTGGCACTGGTACCGGCCGGGCGGCAACCTGTCGCTCGACGACATCCGCGAGTTCTTCGTCGAGCGTTGCCTCGCGGTGGCGGGTTATGCGCTGCCGGCGGCGCTGCCGGCCAAGCGCAAGCCGCGCGCCGCACGCAAGGCGGCCTGATCAGGCGACGGCGCCGGCGCGGGATCGCGGCCAACTGACCGGGACGAGCCCCTTGCCCGGTGGCCAACTGACCCGGACGAGCGCCTTGCCCGGCGGCCTACTGACCCGGACGAGCGCCTTGCCCGGCGGCTAGCCCCGTTCTC
>Ga0335078_10015322_pt1 | contig 11379 bp, 6 predicted proteins | sample Lox_Sample_32_FD_206711 | JGI IMG/M metagenome (GOLD analysis project Ga0335078, IMG submission 206711) | Soil microbial communities from Loxahatchee National Wildlife Refuge, Florida, United States - Lox_Sample_3.2 | ecosystem: Environmental > Terrestrial > Soil > Wetlands | place: USA: Florida...
GGCCTCGGCCCAGATCGACGGCCGTTTCCTGCCAGGTCACGAGGACGAGTTCTTCGCCGGGATCGACGAGCTGCTCGGACCCGGCGTGCAGCGCGAGTTCGTGAACCATCACATCGCGCTGGAGACCACGTTCGACGGCGCGCTGGTCGAGGCCATGGCCGCGGCGCTGCTGCGGGCCGACCCCGGAGCCCAGGTCGTGCCGTACTGCCTGTCCGGCGGTACCGACGCCAAGTCCCTGAGCAGACTGGGGATCCGGTGCTTCGGGTTCTCGCCGCTGCGGCTGCCGGCCGAGCTCGACTTCTCCGGCCTGTTCCACGGGGTCGACGAGCGGGTGCCGCTGTCCGCCCTGGACTTCGGCTGCGAGGTGCTCGATCACTTCATCGACCTCTGCTGATCACGCCCTGCCTTTCGCTGATGCCGTTCGGCGCCGGTTTCGCCGATCATTCTTAACCAACCGGCCCGGTCGGCTCCCGGTGGCGACGGCCGGGTCTGCGCGGCGCGTTCCCGCAGCTAGCTGCCTATATAACCGCGACCAGAGCGCACCATGATCACTACGCATTAGTCGGTAATCGTTGCGCACTTTCGGCGTTTGCGCGCTGCCAACCGTGAGTAGTGGTAAGGTCACGCATTGTGCGGGGGGCTGACTCCAGGGACGTACCCCTTCCGCTACGTCCCCGTCAGCAGTCTCGTACTCCGCCGGTTTCGACGAGGAGGGTTGCCTGTGCTGCCGGATCAGCTCCAGGGCCCCGGGTGGGCCGTCTTCCGCTCGCGCTGCGGTGCGAGCGCCAGGCGCTGCGCCTTGCGCGCCGGCCTGGCAGTCCGGCTGCTTGATCCTTGCGTCCGGCAGCGGAAGAGATTCCGCGCCGGCGGCCACGGCTAGTGCGCAACCGCGGCTGGCCGTGGCCGCCGTAACCGGAGCCCGGCTGGCACGCTGCCGCTGAGGGGGATCCGCGGCAGCGTGACTGGGTTCCGGCTGCCCGGCGGCAGCTACGAAATGTAACTGAATGAACACGGGGGGACATACTGACCATCGCGGAGCAGATGACAACGGAGCGACGATGGAGACCTTGCCGGTCCTGCTGAGCAAGAGGCCGGTTCTGCTGAGCCAGAGCCCGGTCCTGCTGAGAAAGAGCCCTGCGCCCGTACCCGGGCCCACCCTGACCCTTGAGCCCGTTGCGGCGGCGAGCGGCTGGGACTGCCTGGTCGGCGCCGCGACGGCCGGGAACGGAGTGTCCGAGGGCCGCCTGGCCAGGATGCGGCAGCGAGCCGACCTGCTGATCGCCCGGATGCTCGCCGACGACGACGAGCAGCCCGACCCCGTCGCCGAGCTAGCCTCCGGTCCTGAGCCAGAGTCCGAGCCCGACCCCGACCCGGTCGCGGAGCTAACCTCTGGCCCCGAGCCAGAGTCCGAGCCCGACCCCGATCCCGATCCCGAGCTCGGCGCCGATTCCGAGCCGGTGCTCGGGCTCGATCGGGAAGGCGACCTGGAGTCCGGCCGCAGGCCCCATCGTGACCCCGACTCCGAGCCCTACCCGATGCCCCGCCCGGTGCCGGGCCCCGCGCCCGACCCCGCGCCCGACCCCGAACCCGATCCGGAGCCGAGGGGAACCGGTCCCGACCGCACCTGCGGCTGCGGCGAGCTGCTCCCGCAGCCGGCCGCTGCCTCCGCCGGCCGTCCGGCCGGCGGATACCAGAGCAAGCACCGGCTGACCGGCCCGCCGAGGGAACCCAGGACCTCCGCCGCCGCGCAGCGGCGGCCGAGGCACGCCGCGCCGACGGTGAGCCTGCACGCCAGAGTGCAGAGCACGGCGAGCCGCGGGATTGCGGCGGCGAAGCGGGCAGTGGCGAGCGGTACCGCGTTCGGCCGGCGGCTCGGGCCGGTCAGACTGACCAGCCGCTCCGCGGCTCACGCCGGGTGGTGAGCACGTCCCCGGCCACCCCGGCGGCGCTGGCCGGCAGGGGGCGGATAATCTTGCGACGCAGGGTGGCTGTCCGGCTTCCGTCGGCATAGAGCCGCAGCGTGGCGAGTTCCCAATGCCCGTATTCGGCGTGATCCGCGAGGATTTTCCGCACGACGTCCCTTGACGCTCCGCGCGGCAGGTTGAGCACGAGGTAGGAGTACTCCGCCATCACCACTCATTGTGCGCGTCCGCGCCGATGATTCAATCGGCGTTAGGGAATCGCATACTGCGAGGTGCCCTTGGTGCCACAGATGAGCGATGTGATCGCCGGTAGCGGGTTAGCCGTCCACTTGCGGTAGCCTCCTGGCGTCTGCGAGATGTGAGGTTGAGTGAGCGTGGCAACAAGGACGAGCCCGGCACGGACCGCCCCGGCGGCACGGGGCGGCAAGGCGAGCGCGGATTCCGGCGCGAACGGTGCCAGGCGGCTTGTCATCGTCGAGTCGCCAGCCAAGGCGCGCACGATCGCCGGGTACCTCGGCAAGGGCTATGTGGTCGAGTCGAGCATCGGCCATATCCGCGACATGCCCGGCAGTGCCGCCGACATCCCCGACAAGCTGCGCAAGGAGCCGTGGGCCAGGCTGGGCGTCAACATCGACGCGGACTTCGAGCCGCTCTACGTGGTGAACGCGGACAAGCGCCAGCAGGTCAGCAAGCTCAAGCAGCTGCTGAAAGACGCCGACGAGCTGCTGCTCGCCACTGACGAGGACCGCGAGGGCGAGGCCATCGCCTGGCACCTGGTGCAGGAGCTCAAGCCCAAGGTGCCCGCGAGGCGGATGGTCTTCCACGAGATCACGCCCGAGGCGATCGCGGCCGCCGTCGCGCATCCGCGTGACGTCGACAATGGCCTGGTGGAGGCGTACCAGACCCGGCGGGTCCTCGACCGGCTGTACGGCTACGAGGTCTCGCCGGTGCTGTGGAAGAAGGTCATGCCGCAGCTGTCGGCCGGCCGGGTGCAGTCCGTGGCGGTCCGCCTGGTGGTGGAGCGGGAGAAGGAGCGGATCGCGTTCCGGCCGGCCACCTACTGGGACCTGGAGGCGGAGTTCGCGCCGCAGCCGGCCGGCCAGGACGCCACCTGGTTCACCGCGACGCTGGTCGCGCTCGACGGCCAGCGGATCGCCCAGGGCCGCGACTTCAGCCTGACCGGCGAGCTGCGGGCCGCCGCGCACGCCGACGAGCGGCAGGGCGCGCCGGTGCTGCACCTGGACGCGGCCGCGGCGGCCGGCCTGGCTGGCCGGCTGTCCTCCGCCGCGTTCTCCGTGAAGTCGGTCGAACGCAAGCCCTACCGCCGGTCGCCGTACGCGCCGTTCCGTACCACGACGCTGCAGCAGGAGGCCTCGCGCAAGCTGGGCTTCTCGGCCAAATACACCATGCAGGTGGCGCAGCGCCTGTACGAGAACGGTCACATCACCTATATGCGGACCGACTCGGTGACGCTGTCCGATACCGCGCTCACCGCGGCCAGGACCCAGGCCAGGGAGCTGTATGGCGCCGAGTACGTCGCCGACTCCCCGCGCAGGTATACCAATAAGGTCAAGAGCGCCCAGGAGGCGCACGAGGCGATCCGCCCGGCGGGCGACTCGTTCCGGACGCCGGACCGGTCCGGGCTGTCCGGCGACGAGCTCAGGCTGTACGACCTGGTCTGGAAGCGCACCGTCGCCTCGCAGATGAAGGACGCGGTCGGCGAGTCGGTCTCGGTCAGGATCTCCGGCCGCTCGACCCAGAACGAGGAGGCCGAGTTCGGCGCCTCGGGCAAGGTGATCACGTTCTACGGCTTCCTCAAGGCCTACGTGGAGGAGGTCGAGGAGGCCGACGGCGCCGACCGCGACGACCGGGAGCGCCGCCTGCCGCCGCTGGCCGAGCGCGACCCGCTGGCGCACCGCGGGCTGGCCCCGGCCGAGCACGCGACCAGGCCGCCGGCCAGGTACACCGAGGCGTCGCTGATCAAGGAGCTTGAGGATCGGGAGATCGGCAGGCCGTCCACCTACGCTTCGATCATCGGCACGATCCTCGACCGCGGCTACGTGTTCAAGAAGGGCACCGCGCTGGTGCCCTCGTTCATCGCGTTCGCCGTGGTGAACCTGCTCGAGCGCCACTTCGCCCACCTGGTGGACTACGAGTTCACCGCGCGGATGGAGGAGGCGCTCGACGAGATCGCCAGGGGCGAGGCCGGCCGGGTGCCGTGGCTGCGCCGGTTCTACTTCGGCACGGACGGCGCAAACGGCCAGCGCGAGGAGGGCCTGAAGGACCTGGTCAGCGACCTTGGCGACATCGACGCCAGGGACGTGAGCTCGTTCCCGCTCGCGGGCACCGACATCGTGATCAGGGTCGGCCGCTACGGGCCGTACCTGGAGCGGGATGGCGAGCGGGTGAACGTGCCCGAGGGGACCGCGCCCGACGAGCTGACCCCCGAGTTCGCCGCCGAGCTTTTCGAGCGGCCGAGTGGCGACAAGATACTCGGCTCCGACCCGGCCAGCGGGCTCACGATCGTGGCGCGGGCCGGCCGGTTCGGACCCTACGTCACCGAGGTGCTCGCCGACGACGCGCCGCCGACGGCCAAGCCGCGGACGGCCTCGCTGCTCAAGGCCATGGACCTGGACAGCGTGACGCTGGACGAGGCGCTGCGGCTGCTCACCCTGCCAAGGACGGTCGGCGAGATCGACGGCGAGCCCGTCACGGTGCAGAACGGGCGTTACGGGCCGTACGCCAAGAAGGGCACGGACAGCCGGTCGCTGGAGTCCGACGAGCAGCTGTTCACGCTCACGCTTGAGCAGGCTCGGGAGCTGTTCGCCCAGCCCAAGCAGCGCGGCAGGGCCGCGCGCGGCGCGGCGGCGCCGCCGCTGCGCGAGATCGGCGACGACACGGCGAGCGGCAAGCCGATCGTGCTGCGCGAGGGCAGGTTCGGGCCGTATGTGACCGACGGGGAGACGAACGCGTCGCTGCGCAAGGGCGACGTGCCGGAGACGATCACGCTGCAGCGGGCGATCGAGCTGCTGGCCGAGCGCCGGGCCGCAGGCCCGGCGCCCAAGCGGCGCAGCAGTGCCGGAGCGCGCTCCGGCACTGCTGCCAAGAAGAGCACCAGGGCCTCGGGCAGCCGCAAGGCGGCGGGATAGCGGGACCCGGTGGGCCGCCGCTTCACCGACGGCCCCGCCCTACCAGGGACTACACTGGGACGGTCCCCTACGTTCCGTTGGCTTGCCACGGACCTGGCTGCACTCTCGATAGCCTTGCGCAATGAGCCTTAGATCCCCTTTGGGGCAGCGCCACGGCAACGTGCTGTCCGACAGGGCATTCCGGCGGCTGTGGTTCGCCACCTCGCTGTCCAGCTTGGGGGACTGGCTGAGCCTGCTCGCGCTGTCCGCGCTCGCGTACTCGCTGACCGGCGCGCACGTCAAGGAGACCTACGGGACCATCGCGGTCAGCGGCGTGTGGATCACCTCGCTGCTGCCCTACCTGCTGTTCGGCCCGCTGGCCGGGGCCGTCGCCGACAAGCTGGACCGCAGGATCAACCTGATCACCGGCGACGTCGTCCGCGCCGTGCTGTACCTGTCCATCCCGCTGAACCTGGTATTCGGCTTCGCCAACGAGTTGACCTGGCTGTACATCGCCCAGTTCCTCGCCTGCTGCGCCTCGCTGTTCTGGACCCCGGCCAAGGACGCCTCGATTCCCAACCTGGTGCCGCCGGAGAAGCTGGAGGAGGCCAACCAGTACAGCCTGCTGACCACGTATGGGACCGCCCCGGTGGCCTCGCTGCTGTTCGTGGTGCTTGCCGAGATCAGCCGCAGCATGGGCCATCTTGCCCAGGGCCGGGTGGTCCTGGCGCTGTACTTCAACGCGGCCACCTTCATAGTCTCCGCGCTGACCGTTTACTCGCTGCGCATGCTGCCGCGCCGCGGGACCGGCGAGCCCATCTCGGCGCCATCGGTCGCCAAGGCGATCTGGGACGGCTGGCGGTACGTCGGGAAGGACCGGGTGGTCCGCGGCATCGCGATCGGCATGACCGGCGCCTTCGCCGGCGCGGGCGTGGTGGTCGGCCTCGGCTACGTGTACGTGGTCGGCACCCTGCGCGGCGGACCGACTGGCTGGGGCGTGGTGTTCGCCGCGATCTTCGTCGGCCTGGCGGTCGGCATGGCGCTCGGCCCGAAGGTGCTGAGCGGGTTCAGCCTGCGCCGCCTATTCGGCCTGTCGATCGCGGCGGCCGGGATACCGCTCGCCCTGATCGGCCTGGTCCCGAACCTGCCCGTGGTGGTGTTCCTCGTCGTGCTGCTCGGCGTGCTGGCCGGGACCGCCTACGTCAGCGCCTACACGGTGATCGGCCGCGAGGTGGACGACGACACCAGGGGCCGCACGTTCGCCTTCCTGCAGTCAGCGCTCCGGGTCGTCATGTTCGCGGTGATCGCGCTGTCCGGGCTGCTGGCCGGCCTGTTCAGTTCTCTGGTCAGCGCGGCGTCCGGCTCGGCCGACCTGACGCTCGGGCACGTCATCTACAAGTCGGTCGGCAACAACATCGTGTTCCTGCTCGCCGCGGCGGCTGCGATCCTGCTCGGGTTCAGCTCGTTCCGGCAGATGGACGACCGGCCGGGCATGCCGCTGCTGCCCGACCTGATCGCCGCCATCCGCGGCCGCTCGCTGCCCGAGTTCGTGCCAGGCACCGACGGGCTGGCCCGCGGGCGGCACGACCGGCACCGGGTCGGCGGCCGCCCCGGCGGCGGGCTGCTGGTCGCGTTCGAGGGCGGCGAGGGATCGGGCAAGTCCACCCAGGCCAGACTGCTGGCGATCTGGCTGCGCGAGAACGGCTACGACGTGCTCGCCACGCACGAGCCGGGAGCCACCAAGATCGGCATGCGGCTGCGGGCGCTGCTGCTCGACACCGCGCACACCGGGCTGTCACCCTGGGCCGAGGTGCTGATGTACGCGGCCGACCGGGCCGAGCACGTGGCGGGAGTGATCGGCCCCGCCCTGGCGCGCGGCACCGTCGTCGTCACGGACAGGTACGTCGACTCCACGCTGGCCTACCAGGGCGGCGGACGTCAGCTGCCCGTTGAGGCCATTAAGAGGGTTAATGATCTTGCCACCGGCGGACTCGTGCCCGATCTGACCTTCCTGCTCGACCTGCCGCCCGCCGAGGGCCTCGGTCGGCGGGCCAGCTCGGCCGACCGCCTCGAGGCCGAGCCCGAGCAGTTCCACGAGCGGGTCAGGGCGGGCTTCCTGGCGCTGGCCAGGGCCGATCCTGGCCGGTACGTGGTGCTCGACGCGACCCAGGACGTGTCCCTGATCAGCCGGGAGGTCCAGGCCGCCGTCCGCGACCTGCTGCCCGACCCGGTACCGGAGCGGGCCGAGGAGATCACGGGGTCGATCCCGGTGATCAGGGAGTGACGGCCTGGGCCGTCTTCGGCCAGCTGGCCGGCCAGGACCTGGTCGTCGAGCAGCTGCGCGCGGCGGCGGACGGCACCGGCGGGCTGACGCACGCCTGGCTGTTCACCGGGCCGCCCGGGTCGGGTCGGTCGGTCGCCGCGCGGGCCTTCGCGGCCGCGCTGCTGTGCCGGAACCAGGGCTGCGGGCAGTGCCCGTCTTGCCATCAGGTGGCCGCGGGCACGCACGCCGACCTGCTGCTGATCAGGCCGGACGGGCTGTCCTACGGGGTCAAGCAGACCAGGGAGCTGGTGCTGCGGGCAGCCGCGTCGCCGGTGTACGGCGGCTGGCGGGTGGTGCTGTTCGAGGACGCCGACCGTGCCACAGAGCAGGCGGCGAACGCCCTGCTCAAGGCCATCGAGGAGCCGCCGCCCCGGACGATCTGGCTGCTCTGCGCGCCGTCGGCGGCTGACCTGCCCACCACGATCCGGTCCCGGTGCCGGCTGATCACGCTGCGCACCCCGCCGACCGCGGCGGTCGCTGCGATCCTCGAGCGCGAGGGCGTCGGCCACGAGGAGGCGCTGGCGGCCGCCAGGGCCTCGCTCGGCCACATCGGCCGGGCCAGGCGGCTGGCCACCGACGCCCAGGCCGCGCGGCGGCGGGCGGAGGTGCTGCGGGTCCCGCTGCGGCTGACCAGCCTGGCCGAGGCGTTCGCCGCGGCGGCGTCGCTTGAGCAGGCCGCCAAGGCCGAGGCGACGGCGACCAGGGAGATGCTCGACGCCCCCGAGCGCGAGGACCTGATGCGCGCGTTCGGCGAGGGCTCGACCGGCAAGGGGGTGGCGACCGCGATCAGGGGATCGGCGGGCGCCGTGCGGGAACTCGAGGCGCGGCAGAAGTCCCGCGCCACCAGGATCGAGCGGGACGCGCTCGACCTGGCGCTGCTCGACCTGGCGTCGTTCTACCGCGACGTGCTCGCGATCCAGCTCAGTGCGGACGTCGAGCTCGCCAACGCCCCGCGGGAGCTCGACCTGCGCAAGCTTGCCGAGTCCTCGGATCCGGGCACCACGGTCCGGCGGATCGAGGCGATCATGCGGTGCCGGGACCGGCTGGCGGCCAGCGTCGCGCCGCTGCTCGCGGTCGAGGAGATGACGCTTGCGCTGGCGACTCGACCCGCGCTCGTCTCCTGAGAAGATTCCCGGCCCGCGTGGGCAACCAGTCGTCGCCTGGAGCGTGAAAGAAGTGTGACAGTGCCACTGCAGCCCCCGCCGGCCTGCCCGGCGGGCGACCAGGCTCCCGACGACACGGAGTTGGCTGGGCTGTTCCGGCAGTACCACACCGAGCTGGTGCGCCTTGCCGTGCTCATGGTGCGCGACCAGCCGACGGCCGAGGACGTCGTGCAGGACGTGTTCACCCGGGTGTGCGGCCGGGTCGGCTTCCGGCCGCAGCCCGGACGCGAGCTGGCCTACCTGCGGGCGGGCGTGCTCAACGGCTGCCGCTCGGTGCACCGGCGGCACGCGGTCGCCCGAAGGATCGGCATCGAGCGCGGCGTGGCGCGGACCGGCGGGGCTGATCAGGACGACGCCGACGGCCGGACCGCCGGCGAGCGTCATCAAGGAGCCCGGCCGGCGGCGCACGAGTCGGCGGAGTCCGCGGCGATCAGGGCAGAGGAGCGGCGCGCGGTGCTGGCCGCGCTGGCGGCGCTGCCGAGCCGGCGCCGGGAGGTGCTCGTGCTCCGCTACTACCTGGGGCTGACCGAGGCCGAGATCGCCGCGACCCTGCGGATCAGCCCTGGCGCTGTCAAGTCCGCAGCGGCGCGCGGCCTTGCGGCGCTGGCCAGGAGACTGGGGGACGACGAATGAGCAGGACCGAGCAGCGGCTCGCCGACGCGCTCAGCGCCAGGGCCGACGCGGTGCGGGAGGAGTCGCTCCGCCCGCTGACGGCGTCCCGGCCAGGCCGCGGGCGGCGCGCGGCACGGTTCGCCGCCCTGAGCGGCTCACTCGGCTCAGACGACGCCGGCCATGGCCGGGCGAAGCGGTGGGCCGCACCCGCCGCGGCCGCCGCGGCGATCGGGCTCGTCGCCGCCCTCGTCGTGATCCTGCCCAGAGTCGTGGCCGGCCTGCCGGGGTCGCCGGACCTGATCGCGCCGAGGCTGACGGTGGCTGGCTTCCCCACCGGGCTCGCGGTCGACAGCCAGACGCAGACCATCTACGTATCGAGCGGTTCAGGCAACGTGCTGACGATGATCGACGCGCGCACCTGCAACGTCTCGGTGCGGTCCGGCTGCGCCGCCACCGCCAGGGTGGCGACGCACGGGCAGGATCCCATCGGCGTCGCGGTCGACGAGCGGACGCACACGGTCTACGTGGCCAACGGCGGCTCGGGCACCGTCGACGTGATCGACGCCGCGACCTGCAACGCGCTCGACCAGTCCGGCTGCTCGGCCCGGCCGGTCCTGGTGCATGTCGGCCAGGATCCTGAGTTCCTTGCCGTCGACCAGGCGACGAACACGATCTACGTGGCGAACACCTCGTCCGGGACCGTCTCGGTGATCGACGGCAACCGGTGCGACGCTGCCGACACCAGCGGCTGCGACGGTGCGCCGGCGACCGTGAGGGCGGGCCCCGGCGCGTTCCCGATCGCGGTGGACGAGGCCACGGACACGGTCTACGTCGGCGTCGCCACGGGCGTGGCGGTGATCGACGGGCGGTCGTGCAACGCCTCGGATACCAGCGGCTGCGCCCGCAAGCCGGCCATGATCCCGGTGCGCGGCTACCCGTCAGGGATCGCGGCGGACGACGCGAACCACACCGTCTACATCAGCAGCGAGGACGGGTTCGTCGCCGCGGTCGACTCCGCTGCCTGCGACTCCGTCGACACCTCAGGCTGCGCGTCGGCCCCGGCGCAGGCCAGGACCGGCACCGACTCGCGCGGCGACGTGGTCAGCGCGGGGACGCAGACCCTGTACGTGACCAACGCCGGGTCCGACAGCGTCTCGGTGATCGGCACCGCGACCTGCAACGCGGCGAGTCGCGGCGGATGCAAGGGAGCCCAGCCGTCGTTCCCGGTCGGTGCCAACCCCCGGCGCATCCTGATCGACCCGGCCGTCCGCACCGTGTACGTGGTGAACGTCTCCGCCGGCACCCTGTCGATGATCGACATGCGGACCTGCCGGTCGGGCAGCACGACGGGCTGCCCGACGAAGTCGCCGGCCGGCACCGGGCGGGGCCTGCTCCGCCGCCGGCTCCCGGGTGGAGGCTCCTGGTCCGCCGCCTGCAGGCCCGCGGTCACTCCCGCGTCGTCCGGCCAGCCCGCCAGCCAGTTCACCGGGCGGGCGACGAAGGTGGCGGCCGGCGCGGTGGCCGGGCAGCCCTGGACCCTGTGGGCCATGCGGGGACGCGGTGAGCCCGCCGCCCTTGAGGTCGGCGGCCTGGTGCTCGGCGGCCGGTGGTACGGCCTGTGCGCGGGCTACCCGAATATCGCGGAGATGGAACTGATCGACGCCGGCGGTCACGGCATCGCCTACGGCTTCGTCGCGCTGCCCGGCGCCGTCCAGGTCAAGCTGACCTCGGGCAAGCAGCTGCCCGGGCCGCAGGTGGTGAAGCTGGCCAAGGCGTCGTTCTTCGTCGGCGAGCTGCCCGCGTCCGCCTGCACGTACAAGACCATGCTGCTCAACGCCAGGAACGCCAGCGACAGCGCGATGCACCAGCTCACGTTCGGCAGCTGCCAGGCCGGGCGCGTCGTCGCCGAGACCGGCAGCGACGGGGAGTGGGGCGCCGGCCTGGCGCCGTGGACTCAGCAGGGCTTGGGCACCGGCCCGGGCGTGGGCAGCGGCAGGCTGCCCCACATGCAGGACCAGTGCTCGCCGGGTCCGACGAGCACTAGGTCAGGCTCGCCCGCCGGGCCGCTGACCGCGTCGTCGGTGCGGGTCGCTGCCGGAACCGTCGGCGGCACCCGGTGGAGCCTGTGGTCGAGCAAGGCCTCCCGCGGCGTGACCGGCATCGAGCAGGGCGGCCTGGTACTGAACGGGCGCTGGTACGGAATGTGCCCGGGCGCCCCGAACCCGGCCGAG
>Ga0335078_10015323_pt1 | contig 11379 bp, 10 predicted proteins | sample Lox_Sample_32_FD_206711 | JGI IMG/M metagenome (GOLD analysis project Ga0335078, IMG submission 206711) | Soil microbial communities from Loxahatchee National Wildlife Refuge, Florida, United States - Lox_Sample_3.2 | ecosystem: Environmental > Terrestrial > Soil > Wetlands | place: USA...
AGTTGGGCTTCTTTGGAGAGGGCGAGCACGTGGATTGAACTAGAGACTGATTTCAGGGGAAGATAACGGCATGAAAACCGCAAGCTTCACAATTTGCTCAGTCGTTCTTACGTTAGCGGCAGGATACGCCGGTTTCGCGCAAAACATCAGTGCCAAGGCCAAGGTGATTCCGCTAGTGTCGGCAGGCAAGGATGTAACTCCTGTCCTGAGCGGGCCGCCGGAGACAGTCACGATGAAATCTGGCTACGTGATCTTGCAACCGGGTAAATCAGTCGGCAAGCATAGCACCGAGCACAACGAGGAATTGCTAGTGGTCTTTGAGGGACAGGGCGAAATGATGTTTCGCGACGGTTCGAAGGTGCCAGTGGGTGCGAACTCGGCTGTCTATTGCCCTCCGCAAACCGAGCACAACGTGACCAACACGGGAGGCGGTGCCTTGCGATATGTGTACGTGGTGGCTCATGCACAGTAGGTCCTCCATCGCACTGAGAGCAGTGACATGGCTCCTTGCGTGCGTCCCATGCGGCTCTAAGAATGAGCACAGAATGGAGCCTTTATGGTCATCGCATCAGAGCTGCGATCGGGAATGGTTCTCCGGATACAAGGGGAGATTTACAAAGTGCTCGAGGTAGAATCGCGGGCAGGCGCGGCCAAAATGAGTGGTGTGGTCAAAACCAAGCTAAGCAAGGTGAAGACCGGAGGGTTGTGGGAGCCGCATTTCCGGCCGCAAGAGCGGTTGGATGAGGTGGAACTGGAACGGCACATGATGGAGTTTCTCTTTGCGGATGCGGAGAGCTGCACCTTCATGCGTCCGGACACATACGAGCAAATCGAAATCCCAAACGACGTGACCGGCCCTGCACGACGTTTCTTGCAGTCGGGAATGGAGGTTCCGGTAGAGTTTTTTGCTGGGGAACCGATCAGCGTGGTATTTCCGGAAGCAGCCGAGGTCCGGGTGGCAAGCACGACGCCAGCTGTGCACGCCCCTCAGGACAGCGCGTGGAAAGAAGCTGCGCTGGAGAACGGAATGTCGATCCGCGTGCCCTTGTTTATTGGGCCGGGCGAGGTGGTGCGGATCGATGTAAGAACCGGCAGATACATGGAACGGGCGCGCGCGGAACACAAGCGATCGGCATAGACTATCCTCGCGGGCGGAGGCAAAGATTCGATGCTTGAGTTGAAATCAGTACGGATGGAGATTCCTGCGGACGCGAACATCATCATCGGCCAGTCGCATTTTATCAAGACGGTAGAAGACCTTTACGAGGTCATGATCGGCACAGTGCCGGCGGCAACGTTCGGCATCGCATTCAATGAAGCGTCTGGGGCGTGTTTGACGCGAACCGAAGGCAACGATGAGAGCTTGCGTCAGGCCGCGGTACGCAACGCGCAAGCTCTCGGGTGCGGCCATACGTTTGTGATCGTGCTGCAGAATGCGTATCCGATTAATGTGCTCGGACCGATTCGCAATCTGCAAGAGGTCTGTTCCATTTTCTGCGCGACGGCGAATGCGGTGGAAATCATCGTGGCCGAAAGCGAGCAAGGACGAGGCGTGCTGGGCGTGATCGACGGCAGTTCTCCGAAAGGCGTGGAGAAGGCCGAAGACGTGACCTGGCGGCACGATCTGCTGAGAAAGATTGGCTACAAGCGATAAACCTCTTAGCCCCAGCGTGGATGTTCGTCCAGGCTGATCCCCAGAGCGGTCTTACCAACGACTTCGTGAGTAAGAAATGTGTTGGCCGGATGGATCCGGCCCAGGCGCGCATCGCGCAGCAGGCGTTCGTATCCTGCGGAGCGGAAAATCCCCGATCCTCCGGCGACTTCCAGGCCGAGATCAACCACACGCCAGGACGCCTCGACGGCATGGTACTTGGCTGCGAAGATCTTGGATGGCCACGCCATGCCATAGTCGACGCCATTCGACCAGTCTCCCGCGATTTGGTCCAGATGAGGTCCGACGGATTCCAGTTCGATGACCATGTCTGCGATGGTGTGCTGAATCTCGGGATGGTAGGCCATCGACCGGGAAAGAGCCATGGAGGTTTTGCTCTTTACGGCAGCGACGCTCTTATCGAGCGCGCGCTTGGCCAGTCCGTAATAGATGTTGCCGAAGCCGAGAAGAGCCCAGGCGAAAACGGAAAGGACGAAGCCATCAATTCCGGCGCCTCCCGGCGGCACAATGCGGGCCACATAGCGATCGGGGATGAATACGTTCTCGAGGACGGTGTCGTCGCTGCGGGTAGCACGCATACCGAGAACATCCCAGGTTTCCTTAATGATGTAGTTCGCACTGTCGCGTGGCATGAAGGCGTGGACGATTTTTGGCTGGTTAGGATCACCGGTATCCATTCCGTGAAGGCCAAAGCGAGTCCACACCGGAGTGAGACTGCTGAAGTGTTTGCGACCGCTGAAGCGATATCCGCCCTGCACTCGTTCTGCTTTGGTGGTGGAAAGAAGGACAGGAATGTCATTGCCGCTTTCCGCATGGCCGGCGGCGAAGATTTCTCCGGCGGCTGCTTCATGCAGCATCCATTCGAGAGAACTGTCTCCTCTTCGCCAGAGATCGGCCGCAACGCCTACCCAATAAAGATGCATGTTGACGGCCAAGGCGGTCGCAGGCGCGTAGTAGGCTAAGCGCCGCTGCAGGCGGCACACTTCGGCCAGTGTCAATCCCGGGCCTCCGAACTGCGATGGAACCGGAATGGTGAGATATTTGGCCGCGCGAAGCTCCTCGAAATCCTGATCGAAGAAGCGGTTTTCGCGATCATAGATTGCCGCTCGCAAATCGAAACGGGCGAGCAACTCATCGCTGAGACAGTTCTCTAAAGCGCGCGGCGAAGAACCCGCCGGTTGCTTTGCGGAACCATTTGCGTTCGAAGATGGGTTAGAGCGAGTTGTACCGGAACCGGCTGCCATGGGATTGCCTCATACCTTCATTATTGTTGCGTATTCTACCGCCTGAACGACTGAGCAGCCGGATTGCAATGCTGCTCAGCCGTCGTCTCGACCGTTACGGTCGCGCTTCATAGACGATGTTGAAGGGCGTCTCGGTGGCGCGGCGGAAGCGGGTGAAGCCTGCCTTATTTACGACTTCGCCAATGCGCTTTTCCCCTGCCTGGGCGCCCAGGCACAGTGCAACTTCCTGGGAGCGCGAGCAGGGCGTGCACAGCAGCGTAGAGAACGAATAATAAACGCGCCCCACCGGATTGAGATTGTCCTTCAGGTCATCATTCGCGAAAGGCTCAACGATCATCCACGTGCCATCTTTGGCCAAGGAACGCCGCACGTGTGCAGCGGCCCCGATGGGATCTCCCATATCGTGGAGGCAGTCAAAAACCGTCACAAAATCGTAGTCTCTGCCGGGAAAACTCTTGGCTTTGGAGACTTCGAAGGTGACGCGGTCGGCGACCCCGTCGCGCTTGGCATATTCACGCGCGGCTTCGATGGATTTGTCATGATAATCGAATCCGAAGAATTGCGACTTCGGAAAGGCCTTCGCCATCAGCAGAGTGGATGCGCCTTTTCCGCAGCCGATATCGGCGACGCGGGCTCCGGCCTCGAGCTTCTGTTTGACATCGTGGAGCGAGGGAATCCATGAGCTCACGAGGTTGGCAGCATAACCGGGACGAAAGAATTTTTCGCAGCCATGGAAGACGCCGTCCTCGTGTTCATGCCAGCCCATGCCTGCGCCGGTGCGGAAAGATTCCGCAATGCGGGGCACGGCCGCCAGCGAACCCAGAGCCAATTCAAACGCGCCTGGCAGATAAGCCGGGCTGTCCTCGTGAGCCAGGGTGAAAGCTTGCTCTTCCGTCATTCTGAACTTCCTGGTTGTTTCGTCATAGGTGATATAGCCGCCGGCCGCTTGCGAGGCCAGCCATTCGCGCAGGTAGCGCTCATCGGTTTGGGTTTTGGCGGCCAGTTCTGCGGCGGTCATGGGTCCGGCAGCCAGGGCTTTATACAGACCGAGTTTTTCTCCGATCACGACCATGCCGGCGTGGACTGAAGCGCCGAGATCGGTGACGAACTGGCCGATAAAGGCATTGAGTTTGTTCATGTCGAGGGCGGGGGCTTGGGACGCTGTGCTCATAGCAATTCTCCTTAGATTCAGATTTGGCCGTTATAACGGGTTACGGCGGCTTTGCTAGAATTCGCAATACCTGATCATTCCGGGCGCTGGCGGTTACCGAACGCTCGCGGGAACGTGCTCTTCTCGCCTGCCATAGTCAATGTAGCAATTGGGATAAACGGGGTAACGAAACATCGCCGAAGAAATACCAAAATTAAGCAGGAACGAACGTGGAACATAACCCATCCAGCTATCGGTTCGGTGACTTCACTTTGGACGTGGGTCGGGGATGCCTGCTGAAGTCCGGGATCGAAGTCAAACTTCGTCCCAAGCTTTACGAAACCTTAACCTTCCTGGTCAAGAATCCGGGTCGACTGATTGCAAAACAAGAACTTATCGAGGCGATCTGGCCGGATAGTTTCGTCACTGATGATTCGTTGGTGCAGTGTGTGATCGAACTACGGCGGGCACTCGCGGACCATGGCCAGCAGTTGCTCAAGACCGTGCCGCGCAGAGGATATGTGTTCGCTGCGGAAGTCAGGCCTCCCGAGGCAATGACTGAGGTCCAGGACGGAGTGCTGAACTCCGGACAAACCGGGCTGTCTGCTGACCAAAAGATCGCGCCAAAGCGGATTGATTTGCCGAATCCCCGAACTTCACTGATCGGACGGGAGCGCGAAGTTGCGGAAGCAACCGAGTTGTTGCGCCAACCCGATATTCGGCTCTTAACGTTGACGGGAGCCGGAGGCGCGGGCAAGACTCGCTTGGCAATCGCAGTCGCGCACGCGATTGCCCAAGATTTTCCCGGCGGAGTTCAGTTTGTTGGACTGGCGTCGATCAGTCAGCCTGACCTGGTCGCGAGCGCCCTCGCCAAATCGCTCGCGCTACAGCAGGTCGCCAACCGTGGCCTGGCGCAACTGCTAAGCGAGTACTTGCAGGATTCCGGGCCATTTCTGTTCGTGCTGGACAATTTCGAACAGGTGTTGCCGGCGGCGACGCTGCTCGCGGAAATATTAGCCGCGTGCCCCACCCTTAAATTGCTGGTGACCAGCCGTGCGGGCCTTCGTTTGTATGGGGAGCAGGAATTTCCGGTTGCGCCGTTGGAACCGGACTCGGCCATTCAGTTGTTTGTGCAGCGAGCCACGGCAGTGCGGCCAAATTTCACGATGACTGCCGAAAACACCAATGTGATCGGGCAAATTTGTTCGCGCCTGGATGGTCTGCCGCTGGCGATCGAACTCGCGGCAGCGCGAACCAAGCTGCTCTCGCCGACTGCCATTCTCGAGCGTTTGGGTAGCCGACTGCAGTTGCTGACCGGCGGTGCACTCGACCTGCCCGAGCGGCAGCAAACACTCCGCAACACCATCGATTGGAGCCATGAGCTGCTGAATGAGCCCGAACAAAAACTGTTCCGACGTTTTTGTGTATTTACCGGCGGCTGCACCATGGAGGGCGCCGAAGCAGTTTGCAATACCGGGCGCGATTTGGGAATTGATTTATTCGATGGGCTTTCATCGTTAGTGGACAAAAATCTGATTCAACGCATGGACCTGCCGGATGCAGAACCGCGTTTCACAATGCTGGAAACCATTCGTGAATATGCGCGCGAGCGGCTGGTCGAATGTGATGAAGAAGGCGCGACGCGCCGCGCGCACGCCGCCTATTGTCTGGTACTTGCAGAAGAGGGAAATCCCGAACTGAGCGCGGCAGAGCGGCGTTTGTGGCTCGCGCGATGCGACCTCGAGATCGACAACTTTCGTTCGGCCTTGGACTGGCTTACGGCTCATCAGGAGGTCGACTGGGGATTTCGGCTGTGCATGGCTCTGTTTCGCTTCTGGGATATGCGCGAGCATTTGACGGAGGGCCGGGCGCGACTGGAAACGATCCTCCAGATCGCGGGTACCGGGTACGCAAAACAGCGCGCCAGAGTGTGCATTTTCTTGGGCGCCCTTTCGACATCGCTGGGCGATTATGCCGCTGCTCAGCGTTTTCTGCAGCAGAGCCTCACGTTGTACGAAGAGCTGCAAGACCGTTGGGGCATTGCCGCATCGCTGAATGCGCTCGGCGTTTCGGCATACGATTCCGTTCAGTACGATGCTGCACAGAGCAACCTGGAGCGGAGTCTCGAATACTGGCGCGAGCTGGGAAATCGCCTGGAGATCGCCCGCTGTCTTCACAATTTGGCCAGTCTTGCAAAAGTCCAGGGCGATTACGCGCGGGCACAAGAAGCGTTGCAAGAAGCCACCGAAATATTCGAAGAAGTGCGGGACCGCACTGGCGCTGCGTGGTCGATCAATCAGCAGGGTGACATCGCACGGGAACAGGGCGACCTGGATCGTGCAACAGCCTTCTACTATCGTGCGCTAATGGCGTTTCGCGAAAGCGGCGATCGCTGGGGCTATGCCCGATCGCTTACAGATTTGGGACAGGTGTATTGCGAGCAGAGCCAACACGAAACTGCGCGGGAAGCATATCGTGAAGCGCTCGAAATTTTTGCAGAGTTGGGTCACAAACGCGGGGTGGCCCGCGCGCTGGATGGCGTGGCATGCCTTTCGGCACAGCGTGGCAATCCCGCTCGCGCACTAAAATTGGCGGCGGCTGCCCAACATCTGCGCGACATTCTTGGCGCGCGGCCGCATCCGACAGAACAGTCAAAGCTCGACCAGCACCTTGCCTTAGCTTGGAAATCGCTGAATGACGCGGAAGGGAAAACGGCGTGGAACGAGGGCCTGGCCATGAGCATGGAGAAAGCGATCCAATACTCGTTGCAGGAGCCTGCTTAGCTACTTCATGTTGGCAGGGTCAAGAAGCCGACGCACGGCAGAAACACGGTCTGCAGGAATGCCTACACGGCGGGCGTGCTCGCGAATGCTGTTTTCGTCCGGCGCAAGATAAACGCAGTAAACCTTATCTTCGGTGACGTAGCTGTGCAGCCACTGGATCTCAGGTCCCATCTCATGAAGTGTTTCCAGAGAGCGCAAAGAGAGTTCGCGGATCTGCGCTTCCGACAAGGACCCTGCGCCTGGAATTTCCCGTTCAATTACGAACTGCGGCATAAACGCGAGCAGTTTACCACGGAGTAACCTTGCTCTCCAACGCTCCGGTAACCTCTGAGCCAGGAATTACATCTTCGTCATTGTGAAGCTTCCTGAGCCCGTGCAGCCAGCGCCGGTTCCGGTTAGCTGCCAGCTTCCGGTAATGGTGTTGTTGTTCAGCGCGCCCTGCAGGGTCAACGCATTCGCGCCGTTTGAATTCGATGTGGAGGATTGAATGGTCAGCTGAATTGAACCCGTAGCAGCCCCGTTGGTCGTGCCAGTACCGGCAAATGTACCGGAAGCGGTTGTTCCCAGGGCGAAGCAGGATGATGAAGTACCGAAGCTGAGATTTGTGACGGTTACGTTTCCCTGGCTGCCTTCCGACAAGCTCGTGGTAAATGTGAAAGCGGTCGTGCTGTCGGGATTCACCAGAGTTGCCGACCAATTGCCGTTGAATGCATTGTTGGAGTTGCTGCCACAGGCCACCAGCATGATCATCGTGGCGCACAAGGCCACCCATTGAAGTGTTCTCACAAAGCCTCCGAAAAGTGCGGATTGAAAATCGAACGGTTAGATGCAATCCCTGGGTCGGCAAAGTTGAATTGAAGTGCGAAGTTTTGTGAGCCTTTGTCAAGAAAAGTAATGTGGTTTCCACGCCAGCCGCATCCTGGACTGCGGTGAATACCAGCCGCGGTTAGATGCGATAAGTTTTCACGCAAGACCCTACACGGTTTGGACATTGGCTGCGTTGATGGTGGTCAGGATTCCAGAATGGCGAAATGTGCCGCGCTTGATTCCGTAGCTGAATGCAGAGCACACTACGGATCCCAAGAAAAACTGCGCGTGACGAGAGTGAATCAAGAAACCCCCGGCTCTACAGACATTCCCGGAACATAACTTCATGTGGCGGCTTCGCAATACGAAAAATTGAGTATGTACTTCCTATTCGTGGATTGTTACTTTCGGTGACCAAAGTCCTTGACTTGCTTTTAGTGGCTGCTTACTCTCGCGCACAGGCCAGATTCCTCCGCTCATTCGCGTTGGCGTAGGTTCGCAACTCCGGCCCAATTAAATCCAGGAGATTCACCAGTGAAGTCAATTCGTGTAGCCTCAGCTGCGAAATCGATTTTCTGTTCCCTGCTACTGACTGCTTTTCTTGGCGGCCTCAGTCAAGCGACAACCAAGACCTTTACCCATATTGATGACAGCAATACGGGCTGGGGCTCCTGCACCAGTTGCGCGGGTGGCGCACACAATGCCGATTCCTATTGGAAGGCTCAGTTCCAATCGTCTCCTTCAAAAGACGGAAGCAGCACGCAGTTTTACATTTCGGCAAGTAAGTCGTATTCGAACGCGCTTTTCTGGGACCATCTAGGCGCCCAGGATTTTGCCACGCATTTCACGTGGGATTTCTGGGTCTATCTCGGCAGCAACTCGACCAGCGCCCAGGCGTTGGAATATGACATGTTGCAAGATGTGGGCGGCAGAGAATATATGTTCGGTTCACAGTGCAATTACGCCTCCGGGTATTGGGATGTGTGGAACCAGTCGACCACTCACTGGATCCAGACTTCCCTGAAGTGCACCAAATTTTCAGTCAAGACCTGGCACCACATTGTGTGGAATTACCACCGCACAACAACTGACACCAAGATGTATTTCGATTCCCTGACTTTGGATGGAGTCGTACACAACCTCAACATGTCGGAACCCTCGGGGCCGATGCCGAAAGGATGGAGTGATGGGCTGTCGGTGCAGTGGCAGTTGGATACGGCAGGCTCGGCACTGACTTTCAGCGAATGGATCGATGAAGTACAGCTAACGATCTGGTAAATTCAACTCGGGATTCCATTGTCCCATATCCTCTGTCGCGAGTACTGTAGATGTTCAAGGTGAGCTTCTAACCTGAAGTAACAGAACTCGCGACAGAGCACACTAAGACTTGATCTCCTAATCTTCCTGCAAGACACCCACCCGACAGTTACGCCTTAAGAATTCACGTCATATTCACACTGCGGTCACCTGTTCGTAACACTGCGGACGCTAAACTGCCCCTCCGAACTACACATCAGCAGTGCCGCGCGTTGGAACTGCATTGGCTGACGATCCCATCGAGCCGCATTTATGAGGATTGGTGCATGAAGCATCTGATCTTTGTAGTGGACGGCGATCCTACAATCCTCAAGCTGGCGGAACACTCGTTGGCCGCGGCAGGTTATGCAGTCCGCACGTCATGCGGCGATGACATAGTTGCCGATCTCAGAGAATTCCATCCATCTCTTTTATTGATCGCTTTCTTATTGCCAACCGGCAGCGGCCTGGCTACGTCTCGTCAACTGTCGCGAACGCCGGAGTTAGAGAAAGTTCCTGTGATTTTCCTGCTGGACGAAGCGAGTGAGCAACACCGGCTGTTGGCGCTCGAGTCCGGCGCTGATGACTGTATTGTGAAGCCGTTCAGTCCTCGGGAACTGGTGGCTCGCATTCAGGCTGTGCTACGCCGCTCTTCATCCCGTGCCAGCGTCCCCTCGGCAGAAACTGCCGATATGGTGATCGATATCGGCGCCATGAAGTTATCGGTCCGCGGGAATGAGATTTCCACAACGACCCTGGAATTTCGTCTGGTTGAATACATGGCGCGCCATGCGGGTCAGGTGTTTACGCGCGATTTTCTTTTGGATACGGTATGGGGAGATACCCAGTTCATTACGCCACGCAGCGTGGACGCGTGTGTGCGCAGAATTCGCGAGAAGATCGAGCTTGATCGGGCAAATCCGACTCTGCTTAAGACGATTCGCGGCGTGGGATACCGGCTGGATGCAACCGCCGCGTGGGAATCCAGATCGAATGAGGACTGTTCCTGCTCGGCGTGCCGAATGTCACCGTCGACTTCTCCTCGGCCGCTGCCTAGCGCCAAACGTCGCACCGTCGCAAGCGACTAACCGGCTCCCCTCAGAAGGCCAGCTTCAGACCAAACTGCATGGTTCGAGGACGGTGCGCCTCAATGGGATGCAGGAAGGAGCTGCCAGCCAGACAGCTCGGATCACCGGCTGAGTTGTTCAATCCTCCATAACAGCTGATCGTGTTATTGGCCTGATTACCTTTGTCCGGATCATAGACGAGGAATTGTGTGTGGTTGAAGATATTGAAGACCTCAGCGCGGAACTCCAAAGTGCTGCCTTCGGTTACTTTGAAATGCTTAAGCAAAGTCGCGTCAAAGTTCAACCGGCTTGGATTATTCAGGAAGTTCCGGCCCGCGTCGCCGAAGGTTAGTCCGGTGGGAGCGGCAAAAGCTGATGCATTCAAAAGTGCCGGGCCGATGCTGTAAGGATTGGTAGCACCGTAGGGTGGATGGATGTAGGGGTTCCCAATGACATCAGGAAATGATCCCGGCCCCACCCCATTAGCGACGCCTGCATTATCCAGCGCGGGAAAGCCGTTGGCGCTGCCTCCATTGATCACGCTGAAGGGAGTGCCGGATTGGTAGGTCGTAATGCCGGAGATTTCCCAGCCATCCATCAGAGCGTGCGCCAAGCGCGAATCACTCTCCGGCAGCGGAGCCGATGAGGAGTTTGCGTCGTCAAAACCCACATTGGAAAACCAGAACTGGAGCTTCCGCATGAGGCTGTCAAGCTTGTAGAGATAACTGATATTCAGGAGATTGCGCTGGTCGAAATTAGAACTGGCTCGATTGGTAGCCAAATCGAGAGAATTGACCAGAGTTGTGTCTGAGCGATCGGAGGAATCGTCGATCGAATGGCTCCAGGTGTATGCGAGACCCAGAGTAAGCGGCCCGGTGGTACGGCGGATGGTTAATTGCATAGCGTGATACATGGAGTCGGCGACATTCTGCAGAGAAAAAATTCTGCCGAGTCCCGGAGCATAGGTACGAAGTGAGTTCGGATCGGGCAGGCGAGTGTTGCCTGGCGTCCCAAAGCACGCCGCTTGCAAGTTCACAAAGCCCGGATCCGTCGAGCTGACTGTGGTCGTAGCAGGTAAGTGAGTGGTTGGATTCAAAGCGCCGTAAAGCGTGAATTGATCGCCGTCGTAACTATTGCACTCTGCAGTTGTAATCGGCTGGCCGGGCAGAAACGGGTTTTGGCTGGCGGGAACGGGCGCGAGCTGGTTGATCTGAAGATCGGTGGTCAGGTGTGTGCCCTTGCTGCCAACATAAGCGATGGTCGCTACTGTGCTGTTGCTGAGTTGCCGCTGAACGCTCAGACTCCACTGTTGGACGTAAGGCCAAACCGCCTGCGTGGGAATTGCGGTGACATTGAGCGG
>Ga0335078_10015325_pt1 | contig 11378 bp, 8 predicted proteins | sample Lox_Sample_32_FD_206711 | JGI IMG/M metagenome (GOLD analysis project Ga0335078, IMG submission 206711) | Soil microbial communities from Loxahatchee National Wildlife Refuge, Florida, United States - Lox_Sample_3.2 | ecosystem: Environmental > Terrestrial > Soil > Wetlands | place: USA: Florida...
CGCCTCGCCCCCCGAATCGAAGGTGAAGCGCGAAGATTGGGATAAACACGAGGTCGGCTTCGGGGGGATCGCCCGCCGCATCGAGCGGCATTACCGCCGCTATCGCCAGCGCGGCGAGGCCAGCAGCGGCATGGAGGCGTGGCTCGATAAAGTAATGGTGGAGCGCACCTGCCCCGACTGCAAAGGCGCCCGCCTGCGCGCCACCCGTCTACTTTTCACCGTCTCGGGCAAAACCATCCACGAGGTGGGCGCGCTCAACTTCGACGAGCTCTATACTTTCCTCGGCGCTCTCAAGCCCGCCGGCCGCGGCGCCGATGCCGGCCGCCAGGTGGTGACCGAAATCCGCCGTCGTGTTGAACTGCTGCTCGGCATTGGTCTCGACTACCTAAACCTCAACCGGCGTTCGGGCACGCTGTCGGGCGGCGAATCGCAGCGCATCCGCCTCTCCACCCAGATCGGCTCGGGCCTGATGGGCATGCTGTATGTGCTCGATGAACCCAGCATCGGGCTGCATCCCAAGGACAATGTGAAAATGATCGCCACGCTCGAAAGCCTGCGCGATATCGGAAACACCGTGATCGTAGTCGAGCACGATGAAGACACCATCCGCGCGGCCGACTACATCGTCGAGATGGGACCTGGGCCAGGCGTTCACGGCGGCGAGGTGGTGGTGCAGGGCACGCTGAATGAGATCCTCAAGTTCAAAGCCTCGCCGACCGGCCAGTTCCTCTCCGGCAAGAGGAGCATCGAAACTCCCTCGCGACGCCGTCAGGGCAACGGCGGCACGCTGAAAGTGCGCGGCGCGAGAGAGAACAATCTCAAGTCGGTCGATGTGACGTTCCCGCTCGGCAGGCTGATCGCCATCACCGGTGCGTCGGGCTCCGGCAAGAGTACGCTGATCAACGAGATCCTGTACAAGGCTCTCTGGAAGAGGTTGGTGGACACGCGTACCTTGCCCGGCGATTTCGACGGCATCGACGGCGCCGATGGCGTCCACAAAGTCGTCAACATCGACCAATCCCCTATCGGCCGCAACAGCCGCTCGAACCCCGCCACGTACATCGGCTTCTACGACACCATTCGCGAACTCTTCTCCCGCGCTCCGCTTTCAGTGGAGCGAGGCTATAATCCCGGCCGCTTCAGCTTCAACGTCAAGGGTGGCCGCTGCGAAGAGTGCCAGGGTGAAGGCGTCATCACCACCCAACTGTACTTCATGCCCGACGTCGAAGTAACTTGCGCGGTCTGCAAAGGCGCGCGCTTCAGCGCCGAAACGCTGGACGTCACGCTGCGCGGCAAAACCATCACCGACATCCTGAACATGTCCGTGGAAGAGGGCGTCGGCTTTTTTACAAGCGAGCCCGCCATCAGCAAGAAAATTGAGGTGCTCAATGACCTCGGACTCGGCTATGTGACCTTGGGGCAATCGGCCACGACACTCTCGGGCGGTGAAGCGCAGCGTATCAAGATCGCAGCAGAACTTTGCAGGCTACAGCGGTCGAAACATACCCTCTATATCCTCGATGAGCCCACTACCGGCCTGCATCTGGCGGATGTCGAACGCCTCCTGGCGTGTCTTAACCGGTTGGTGGACGCCGGCCACACGGTCATAGTGATCGAGCATCACCTGGACGTGATCAAGACAGCCGATTACGTCATCGACCTCGGCCCGGAGGGTGGTCACGCCGGCGGCGAAATCGTCGTGACGGGCACGCCGGATCAAGTGGCCGCCTGCAAACAATCCTACACCGGCCACTATCTGCGAGCCCGTCTGGGGGCGTAGAAAACGGGAGGACCCGCGCACGGTCGAAAACCCACGGCAAAGTATTTGGGGAAAAAGGGCGGGTCTGGAGACCCGCCGCAGGCGTGGAAGTCCGCCCCACTATAATGGAACAAGTGCGTAACTTCTTCGTCCAGAATTTCGGCTGCCGGGCCACTCAGGCCGATGGCGCCGCGCTCGAGACGCTGCTTTCGGCCAAGGGTCTGGAAGCGGCGGCCGAGCGCAGCCACGCCGACCTGGTGGTTCTGAACACCTGCACCGTCACCCAGGCCGCTGATGAGGATGTGCGCCAGGCCGTTCGCCGCGTGCATCGCGAGAACCCCGCGGCCCGCATCCTGGTGACGGGTTGCTACGCACAGCGCGCGCCCGACGAGTTGGCCGCCATGCCCGGCGTCGAATGGGTGGTCGGAAACTCCCACAAGACGCAGATCGCCGACCTGGTGGGCGCGGCGCCGTATCACGGAAACATCTTCGTCGGCGATATCTTCGCGCAGCACGACTTCCTCTCCGCTCCGGTGGAAGACGCCGCGGGAGACCGCACGCGCCCCAACCTGAAGATCCAGGATGGTTGCAACAACCGCTGTTCGTTCTGCATCATTCCGTTCGTCAGGGGGCGCAGCCGCAGCGCGCCGGCGGACCAGGTCGTCGAACAGGTGCGCAGCCTGAGCGGCCGCTATCGCGAAGTGGTGCTGAGCGGCATCAATCTGGGCCGCTGGGGCCGCGAGCCGGGCAGTCGGGCCCAGGGGGCACCCCGCCTGGCGGACCTGATCCGCCGCCTGCTGGATGAGACCCCCATCGAGCGCCTGCGCCTCAGTTCCGTGGAGCCCATGGATTTCTCCGACGATCTGCTGGGCCTCATGGCCGCCTCGCCCCGCATCGCCCGGCACGTGCACGCGCCGTTGCAATCCGGTTGCGACCGCATCCTGCGCCGCATGCATCGCAAGTATCGTCCGCGGCACTACGCGGACCGCATCGCGAAGGCGCGCGCCCTGATGCCGGACTGCGCCGTGGGCGCGGACGTGATGGTTGGCTTCCCCGGCGAGACCGATGCCGATTTCGAGGAGAGCCGCCAGTTTATCGAAAGCCTGCCCTTCACTTATCTGCACGTGTTCACTTACTCGGAACGTCCCGGCACGCCCGCCGCTGACATGCCGGATCAGGCGCCCATGCCGCTGCGCAAGGAACGCAATCGCATCCTCCGCGAGTTGGCCGCCCGCAAGAACCTCGCCTTCAGGCGCGGCATGGTCGGCCGCACGCTTTCCGTCGTGACGCTCAACGAGCCGGGCGCAGCGCTGAGCGGCAATTATCTGAAGGTGCGGTTGGCGCGCGCCGCCGAGCCCAACCGGCTGATCGATGTGGCCATCGGGGGCTTGACGGAAGGCGGCGTGCGGGAAGCCGGCAAAGCCGGCGGGGAGTTAGCGATCTGGGCCGGGCCCGAGTGTTAGAATTAGGGTGTGGAGCAGGCTGCGCCCCAAGCGGGCATACCAGAATCATTTCTCGAACATCGGCAGGTGTTTGCGGAGCCATGGGTGGACAAATGGGTCATTCCTAATCCCTTTATCCAGGCGCTTTCTGCGATACTCCGACCCGTCAACGTCGAACTTACGGACTTCTCTTTCAACAAGGACGCCGCGAACATAGGTGAGACGCACCTGAATATCTCGATCCGAAAACTAAATGCGGCCGTACGGATCGGGCTTGATAGCGTTACCTTCATTGCGTCGAATCCCGACTGGAGCATGGCTCAGCAGCTAATCCCGGTGTTCGAAGGGATCGCCAGGCGGATTCAGGAAATCCTGCAGGCAGAGCCAAAATGGCAGGAGTCCACCTTGGCTTTCCACGTGACGCCTGGTACGGCCGACTTTAAGACTAGCACCGCTTCGCTGGTGAACCCGGCCCTTGTGGGCGAGTCTCTATTCTGCGGCATCTCGCTCCATCGCGGCGATGGGGCGCTTATCATCGACAAATCCCTGCGACACGAAGGGGCCGCTTTCGTGCGTCTGCAGCGCCGATTTTCCGGAAACACGACATTTCCGGATGTAGCATCGACGCTTTATGCGGATGAAGTGTCGGCCCTCCGTTTGCTGGGCGTCACAGGAGTCGTCTAATCTGGGAGGGGGCTAACCTATGACCGACGCGCTCCTTGTTGCGGATCAACACATTGACGAAGGGTACTTCGCACCGGGACCCCCGTGTAGGGGCAGTCTGCTGTCTTGGCCCCAAACCTTGGTGCTCGGTGCATTCGAGGAGCCTCAGCGATTTGCGGGATCCCGGATCCCGGGCAGTCGTACGTCCAATGGAGATCGAGAGACTGTCGATGTTCGTCTTCGCCCGGATCAAGAGGTGTTTGAACATTTGGCCAAATCGCGGGAACGTGTCTTTAGAACGCTACAGTTTCATGAAGAGACACGGTGGCTCGCCGAGAACAAAAAGAGATTTGCCGGTCAATGGATCGCTCTTCAAGGCCGGCAGTTGCTCGCCGTGGGCGCATCGGCACGAGAAGTATTTTTGAAGGTAGGAAATGAGAAGGCCCTTCCGCTCGTGATCCTGGTAGAGGGCGACGAGCCGCCGTTTGCTGGCTGGTGACCGCTTGGACACTCTCACCTTTCAATCGAAGCACGACTATTCGGATGCCCAGGCGGGGATTGAGGTGCCAATCAGCCTGGCGGTGGCGGGTGAACGGACCGTTAGACTGAGGGCTAAGGTCGACACGGGAGCGTCATTTTGCATCTTTCAGAGGGAATATGCCGAGCAGTTGGGTATCGAGGTCGAGAGTGGGCGACATCAAGAGGTCCGAACCGCCAACGGAGGAAGCTTCAGCGTCTACGGTCACATGGTTACCCTGTCGTGTCTCGACTGGGAATTTGAGACGATGGTTTACTTTGCAACACCGGATGAGTTCAAACGGAATGTTGTGGGGCGCACCGGCTGGTTGCAACATTTTCGACTAGGTTTAATCGACCACGACGCCGTCCTGTTCCTAAGCCACTATGATGACTAGCTGGCTCGCTGACCTGACTTTCGCCCTCCGCCGATGGCGCAAGAGACCCATCCCCGCCATCGCCGCCGTAGTCACGCTGGCCCTCGGCGCAGGCGCGACCACGGCCATCTTCAGCATCATCCACGCCGTAATACTCAAGCCGCTCCCTTACCCGGAGCCCGACCGGCTGGTGCAGATCTGGTCGGTGGACCTGGACCGCAACTCCGACCTGGGCGCCATGTTGACCCGGGATAAACAACTCGCCACCACGCGCGATCTCGACCGCTGGCGGGAGCTGAGCGCATCGTTCCAGGACGTCGGATACTACTTTCCCTGGCTGATCAATTTCACCGCACCCGGGGAACCGGAACGCGTGCCCACTGCGCGAATCTCCGCCAGTTTCTTCGCCACCCTGGGCGTAACGCCGGCCCGCGGACGCGCGTTCACGGCCGCGGATCTGGTCCCCGGAAGGGACCGCGTCGCGATCGTGAGCGATTCCTTCTGGCGGCGCCGTTTCGGCGGCCATCCGGCGGTTCTGGGGCAAAGCGCCATCATCGACGGTTATCGCAACACCATCATAGGCGTTCTGCCGCCCGACTTCCGCCTGATTGCGCCTGCCATCAACGCACAACCCGAGGTGTTTCAGCCCATCTCGTTGAATTCGGGTTCGCAGGGGCCGGAAGCGGCATGGGCATTCGGCCGCTTGAAACCGGGCGTGGCACTGCCGGTCGCGCGGGACGAAATGTCCGCGCTGGTGCGCCGCTTGCCGCCGGAACAAATCCATGGCTCGGGCAAACGCGGCGTCAACCTGGTTCGTCTCGACGAGGAAGTTGCGAGCGGCCTCCGCCCGGCCCTGCTCATCCTGTTCGGCGCCGCCGTCTGCGTGCTGCTGATTGCCTGCGGCAACATTGCCAACCTGATCCTCGCCGATACCGCCGCGCGCCAGCGGGAACTGGCCGTGCGCACCGCCTTGGGCGCAGGCCGGCGACGGCTGGCCGCGCAGCTTCTCACCGAATCGATCGCGCTCTGCGCCGCAGGCACGGCCCTGGGACTGCCGCTGGCGTGGTGGGTGCTGGGAGCCATGGTGCATCTCTACCCGGGCCGCATTCCGCGCCTGGAATCGATCGGTCCGGAGCCGGCCGTTTTTGCCTTCGCGGCTTGTCTGGCGTTGCTCAGCGCCGTGCTGGCGGGTGCGGCGCCCGCGTGGCGCTACTCGCGGCCGGACGTGCAGCAGGTTTTGAAAGGATCGTCCGGACCGGGCGGCCGCGGCGGCGGCAGTTTCCGCGGATTGCTGATGGCCGGACAGATCGCCGCGTCACTGGTGTTGCTCATCGGCGCGGGGCTGCTGCTCCGCAGTTTTCTGCTGCTGCGCGCCGTCGATCCCGGCTTCCAGCCGCATCGCCTGCTGACCGCGCACCTGATGCTGGATGACAAGACCTACGCCGAGCCGGCCCAACAAGCGGCTTTCGTCACGCGCCTGATGGACCGCCTCAATGCCATTCCCTCCGTCGAAATGGCTGGGGCCACCAATTCGCTGCCGTTATCGTTCAACATGCTGTTGAGCATGACCATGAGCATCGAAGGCCATCCGGAACTCGGCGAGAATGCCGAAGCGGACTGCCGTTCGGTGACGCCTGATTTCCTGGAGACCATGGGCATTGGACTTTGGGCCGGCCGTTACCTGCGGCCCGCGGACGCCGTCCCCGGCGGCGGCGTGCTGGTGAACCGCGCCTTTGCGCGGCAGTATTTCGGCAAGGAGAATCCGGTGGGACGGCATTTGCGGCTGGGCCCCGAAGCTCGCACGATTGTCGGCGTGGTCCCCGACATCCGGGAACTAAAGCTCGACCGCAAGCCCATCCCCGCGATCTATTTGCCCTTCGACCGGCAGCCCGGCCCGTTTGTGGATCTGGCGGTGCGCACGGCCGCGGATCCGACGCTGCTGGTGAATGCCGTGCGTGCGGCGCTGCGCGGCGTGGATCCCAACCAACCGCTGGGCAAGGTGGCCACCATGAATGACGTGCTGCGCGATCAAACGGCCAAGCCGCGCTGGTACGCGACCCTGGTGGGATCCTTCGCCGGCCTGGCGCTGCTGCTGGCGGCGGTTGGAATCTACAGCGTGGTGGCTTATGCGGTGGGGCAGCGGACCAATGAGATTGGCATTCGCATGGCGCTGGGCGCGGGGCGCGCGGACATTTTGCGAATGGTGCTGATCGGCGGTCTGCGCGCCCCGGTCTGTGGCGTCGTCATCGGGCTGTCAGTTGGGGCCCTCGCCAGCAAGGTGCTGGTCAGCTTTCTGTATGCCATCCAACCGCTGGACCTGGCGACCTACTGCGCCGCCGCGGCGCTGATCATTGTGGTAGCGCTGGCGGCGGCATATCTGCCGGCGCGGCGCGCAAGCGCGGTGGATCCCCTGGTGGCCCTGCGCTGGGAATGACAGGTTCGGGCGGTTTGAGAGGCCGCCGCGGGCCGCGGGCCTGCCCCACAGCTACTCGACGAGTAACTCCCGCAACACCCGATCCGTGTCGTACAATTTGCGCAGCGCTTCCGTCATACCCGCCGTGTGCACGGCCACCGCGCGATTGGTGGTTTCATCGTACACGAAATCTCCGACCAACGACTCGATGTTGCCGTCGAAGATCAGTCCTACAATCTCGCCATTTCGATTGATCACCGGCGAGCCGGAGTTACCGCCGATAATATCGTCGGTGGTCACGAAATCGAACGGCGTCGCCAGATTCAGCTTGCCCTGTCCCTCCTTGTAGCGCGACGGCAAATAGAACGGGCCCTCGAAATCGAAACTGGCGGCGCGGTCGAAAAGTCCGTAGAACGTGGTCTTGTAGGGCGCTTCGGTGCCGTTCATGGGATAGCCCTTCACCTGGCCGTAAGAGAGCCGCAGCGTAAAGGTAGCGTCCGGATAGGTGGTCTTGCCGTAGACCGCGAAGCGCGCTTTGCCCAGCTTCTCGCCCGCCTCCTGCTCGACGCTTTGCACATTGTCTTCCTGCCACTTGATCATTTCGCGCCGCAGCGGATCGAGCTTGCGTTGCAGGACGATCATGGCATCGGTGGAAGCCGCCACCGCCGCCTCGCCGCCCTCCACCAGCCGCCTGCGCACCGCCGGATCGGCCAGCTTAGTCCCGTTTACCAAGGCCGACGCCGCATCTTTCGGCGAGCGCCCGTCCAGCACGATCTTGAGGAATGGATCGTGCGGCCCTAATTCGGCCAGGTCCGCTTCCAGTGCGCCGGTCATGCGCGCGATTTCCATGGCCGGATAGGTGGGCGCGCGCGAGAACAAGCGGTGCCGCAAAGATTCCAAGCCCGCTTCGTGGTAGGCGGCCAGGCGCTCACCGTCCGGCTTCTTGATTTCGGCCACGTAATCCACGATGGTCGCCGCGGTGTTAGCCAGTTGCGAATCTATGCTGCGGTAGGCCCGCTCCCTGGCCCGCGAAGCCGCTTTCCGCGTGGCCTCCGCGATGGCATCCCAGGCGCCGCCGTAGGCCTTCTTCCACTCGGGATTGGCCATCACTCTGGCCCTGAAATCCTCATCTTCCTTACGCTTCTTGTCCATCACGTTCTTATCCAGCAGTCCCTGGTAGCGGCCTTGGATCGCCTTCAGGCTATTCTGCAGTCCGAAGATCATCGAGGCAGCCTGGCGCGTCTGCTCCGTGCCCTGCGCGCTGTACCGCTCCAGCACCGCAATCCGGTGCTTCAGGGTCTTCAGGGAGATCGGCTCAGAGTAATCCCGGTCGAACTCCAGCTGCGCAACTGTATCCAGCCGTTCCGTGCGGCCGGGATTCCCGGACACAAACACCAGTTCGTTGTCGCCGGCGCCCTTGGCATTCCATTTCAAGTAATCCTTCGTCTCGATGGGCTTGCCATTTTCGTAGACGCGGAACAGCGCCATATCCAGGTCGTAGCGCGGATAGGTAAAGTTGTCGGGGTCCCCGCCGAAGAACGCGGCCTGTTCCTCCGGAGCGAACACCAGCCGCACATCGGTGTACTTCTTGTAGCGATACAGCCAGTATTCGCCGCCCTGATACAGGGTCACCACGTCGGAACGCAGGCCGGTCTTCTGCAGGCTCTCGCGCTCGATATTGGCGATCGCCGCTTTACGCCTGGCGAACTCTTCCTCGGCCGTCCTGGCGCCCTTGAGCGCCGCCAGCACCGTCTGCGTGATGTTTTCCATCGACATCAGCACGTTCACTTCCAGGTCCGGCGACTTCATCTCCTGTTCGGGCGTGGCTGCGTAGAATCCGTTCTTGACGTAGTCGTGCTCTGCCGTCGAGTTCTTTTGCAGTTGGCCGCGCGCCACGTGGTGATTGGTCAGCAGCAGGCCGTGCGCGCTCACAAACGAACCGGAACCGCCGTCGTTCAGCCGCACCGAGGAGAGGCGCACATGGTCCAGCCATGGCTGCGTGGGTGTGAAATGATACTTAGTCTCCAACTGCTTCACGGGCGGATTATCGAATGTCCACATGCCCTCATCGGCGCACAGGGGCAGGCAGGCTGCCAGCAGCCCGCAAGATGCAAGAGCCGCAGCGTGGCGGCAAAACTTAGGTGTATGCATGGAAAAAACTCCGAAATTGGTCGACGTCTTAATTATAGTGTAATTCAGGATGGTTGACTCTTATTGATGATACAATCGCCCAGTTGGGAGCGACACATGAACGACGACAGCGTTTTCCTGCGCAACCTGCTGGGCAAGCGCGTGCGGATCGTGGCCGTGGATGAGGAGGACCTGCCGCCGCTGACGTTGCGCGAAGTCTCCAGCTTCGGAATCGTGGCCGAGGATTCGGTGGGCGTGCACTTTTACCCGTGGACCGAGATTGTAGAGATCAGCGCGGCCCGAAGTGACCTGGTCTATTGGGCGCCCCTCGCGTAGGAGCCCCACGGACAGGCCAGGAGGCCCGATGTTAAGTGCGAAATTTGGCCCGTGGCCGGCGGCCGCCTCCCAAGGCTCCTCTTTCCCCGGAGGGTCTCGATTTTCGCCCAGGAAGCGGGTCCAAGGGACCCGCGCAGGCCGGGACCCTGCCCCACAATTTGTGCAGAGATCGACCAAAAAATAAGTGACATTGGGCCAGCAGTCCTGTCCCACATCCCCGGTTACAATCGAGCTTATGTCATTCGATCGCGCCATTCTGGGGCGCACGGGCATTCATGTCTGCCGTCTCGGCCTGGGCTCCAGCTATGGCGTGCCCGCCAGCGCCGTCGAGAAAGCCTTCGACCACGGCGTGAACTATTTCTACTGGGGCAGCATCCGCCGCGGTCGATTTGGCGACGGCCTGCGCGCGCTCGCCGCCCGCCGCGACCGCTTCCTGCTGGTGACGCAATCCTATTCGCGCGCCGCTTCCCTAATCGGCCCCAGCCTGGAGCGCGCCCTGCGCGTATTGCGCTTCGATTACACCGACGTCCTGCTGCTGGGGCTGTGGAACGGCGCGCCGCCGCCGCGCATCCTGGATGCCTGCCGCAAACTACGCGAGCGCGGCCTGGTGCGCTATCTGGCCGTCTCGACGCACAACCGCCCGCTGATCGCGCGCCTCGCGCCCGATCCCCAATTCGACATCTTCCACGTGCGCTACAACGCGGTGCATCGCGGCGCGGAGCGCGAGGTCTTTCCGCGATTGCTGGCCGGGAATCCGCCCGGGCTCGTTTCTTTCACGGCCACAAGCTGGCGCCAGTTACTGGGTCACCAGCGCATTCCGCCGGGCGAGCAGATTCCCACAGCAGCCGATTGCTATCGCTTCGTGCTCACCGAACCCGCGGTGAATATCTGCATCACCGGACCGGCTGATGCCGCGCAATTCGACCAGGCCCTCGAGGCGCTCCGCCGCGGCCCCATGGCCGGGGAGGAACTGGCGTGGATGCGCCGGGTGGGCGACGCCATCTACGGCAAACCGCGCCCGTAGGCTTGGGCCGGGAGTCCCGGCAAGATCCCGCGCTAAAATGGATTTAACACAACCGCATGCGCAATCATCTCCGTGGAGCCGCGATCCTGGCACTCTTGGTATGCCTGTCGTCCCTGGCGTCGGACGACGGGCTGGAGTCCAGCATCAAGAGCGTCACCGAAGCCTACGCCATTGTCGAAGATAACGAGGCCGAGCCGGTTTCCGCCGAGCAAGCGTTTTTTCAAGGCGCCATTCCGGGCATGTTGCGCCGCCTGGATCCGCACTCCGTGTTCTTCGACCCCGGCCAGTTCGAGCAGCTCAAGAAACTGCAAACCTCCACCGACAAGGGCTTCGGCAGTGTAGTGTCGGTGCTTCCCGGCCGCGTCATCGTGCTGGAAACGCTGCCCGGCACGCCGTCGGCGAAATCGGGCATGACGCCCGGCGACGAGATCCTGGCCGTCAACGGGTACCAGTTGAGCCGCCTCGATATGGAGCAGTTGATCGCCCTGCTCACTCAATCGCGCCAACAACAGGCCCAACTCGTGGTCCGGCGGGCCGGCAACGCGCGCTTCCTGAACTTCGTCCTCACCCCGGAGGAGATGCAGACTCCCAGCGTGGAACGAGCCTTCCTGCTGAAACCCGGCATCGGCTACTTGCGGGTTTCCAGCTTCGACGAAAAGACCGGTAGGCTGATCCGGGACGCTATCGAAAAGCTGGGCGGCCGCAATCTGAAGGGTCT
>Ga0335078_10015327_pt1 | contig 11377 bp, 11 predicted proteins | sample Lox_Sample_32_FD_206711 | JGI IMG/M metagenome (GOLD analysis project Ga0335078, IMG submission 206711) | Soil microbial communities from Loxahatchee National Wildlife Refuge, Florida, United States - Lox_Sample_3.2 | ecosystem: Environmental > Terrestrial > Soil > Wetlands | place: USA...
GGGGACGCAGTCGAAGTTCGATACGGCGAAAGCGGATCCGCTGCAAAGCGACTTTGGCGCGCAGAAGGGAATTTTGGAACGGGCGATGCAGCGGGCCAAGGATTTTGGAACCGACAAGGTCCGAATCTTTGCGTTTTTGCGGGTGGAGGAGCCGAAGAGCGTATTTGATCGTGTGGCGAAGGAGTTGGAGGGCACGGCGGCAATTGCGCAGCGCGAAGGGATTCGGTTGGTTCTGGAGAATGAGTTTACCTGCAACGTGGCTACCGGCGCGGAGGGTGCGGCGATGCTTGCCGCGGTGAAGTCCCCGGCATTGGGATTGAATTGGGACCCGGGAAATGCGTTTGAGGCGGGGGAGACGCCGTTTCCGAACGGCTATGAGGCACTGGACAAGAAGCGCATCTGGCACATGCATTTGAAGGACGCGGTGGCAGGGCCGCAGGGCGCGGGGCCGGTGTGGAGGCCAGTGGGTGGCGGGAGCATTGATTTTGTGGGGCAGTTCCGGGCGCTCGCGAAGGATGGGTACAGCGGGACGATGTCGCTGGAGACGCATTATTTGAATGCGGCGAAGAACAAAGAGGCGTCGAGCCGGGAGTCGATGGAAGGGATTTTGAGGGCGATGCGGGAAGCGTGAGTGGCGAGCGGCGAGTGGCGAGTGTGAAGAAGAAGAGGGATTCCTCACTCCGCAAACTGCGTTCGGAATGCCGCGGGAAAACGCGAGGCGTTTCAGAAGGTAGTCCTAGCGGGAAAGCGGCGGCAAGCCGCCGCACCCCAAATTACAGTTCGTGGCGTTTGAGTTGGGTTACGGCGTAGTCGCAGGCGCGGGCGGTCAGGGCCATGTAGGTGAGGGATGGGTTGACGCAGCCGGACGAGGTCATGCAGGCGCCGTCGGTGATGAAGAGGTTTTTGATGTCGTGGCACTGGTTCCAGGCGTTGAGGACGGAGGTCTTGGGATCGCGACCCATGCGGGCGGTTCCCATTTCGTGGATGGAAAAGCCGGGCGGGTCATCGTCGGTGAATGGCTGGATGGAGCGAGCGCCGGCGGCAGCCAGCATCTCGGCGGCGGCGATGGACATGTCCTTGCGGAGCGCGAATTCGTTTTCGCCGAAGGCGCAGTGAATCTTCAGGCTGGGAATGCCCCAGGCGTCCACGGTGTTTTTATCGATCTCCACAAAATTATAGTGATTGGGCAGGCACTCGCCGTAACCCTCGAAGGTGAATCGCCACCGGCCGGGCTGGCTGATGGTGCGTTTGAAGTCGGCGCCGAAGCCGGTATCGGAAATGCCACGGTCCCACCCTTCGCGGCCGCCGTAGGCTTGCAATCCGTACCCGCGTAGAAAGCTGGAGTCCTTTTCTTTCAGATTTCGGAAGCGGGGCATGTAGGTAATGTTCGGGCGATGGCCGAAGGTGTGGTGATCTTCAAATCCGGGAATGAGGGAGGTGGCGCCGCCGCCCTTGATGTGATCCATCAAATTGTGGCCGAGTTCGCCGGAGGAATTGGCCAAGCCATTGGGGAATTCGGGCGTGGCCGAATTCAGCAGGATGCGCGCGGATTCGAGCGTGGAGGCGCAAAGGAAAATCAGGGGCGCGTGGAATTCGAGGGCCGCACGAGATTGTGTGTCGATGACGCGCACGCCGGTGACGCGGCGAGTCTTGGAATCGAAGATCAAGCTGTGCACGGTACTGAAAGGCCGCAATGTCAGGCGGCCAGTTAATTGCGCGGCGGGAAGCGTGGCGTTGACGCTACTGAAGTAGGAGAGCGTGATGCAGCCGCGATGGCAAGGGCCACAGTAATGACAGGCGGCGCGTCCGCGATGCGTCTGCGTGAGGACGGCGACGCGCCCGATGGTGAGAACGCGATCGGGACCGAAACTTTTGGCGACGGATTCCTTCACGGCGCGCTCCACACAACTGAGCTGCATGGGCGGCAGGAATTTGCTGTCTGGGAGTTGCGGCAGGCGGAGAGGCTCGCCGGAGATGCCGATGAAGTCCTCGACGTAGTCGTACCAGGGAGCTAGATCGGCGTAGCGGATGGGCCAATCCAGGCCAACGCCGTCGCGCAGATTGGCGGCGAAATCGAGATCACTCCAGCGATAGGACTGGCGCCCCCAGATAATGGAGCGACCGCCGACCTGGCGTCCGCGAATCCAGCGAAAGGGTTTTCCGGGTTCGGTGGTGTAAGGGTGTTCGGTGTCTTTGACGAAGAACTGCGAGTTGGTTTCCTCGCAGGCGTAACACAGACTCTGGATGGGTTGTTCGCGTTGGAGCTTTTTCCGATCGCGCATGCCGCGGAAGGACATTTCCCAGGCGGGGATGTGTTCTACGTAATCCTTGTCAGGGACGATGGGGCGGCCAGCCTCGAGAACCAGAGTGCGAAGGCCCTTTTCGGTGAGTTCTTTGGCGGCCCAGCCGCCGGTAATGCCGGAGCCGATAACGATGGCGTCGAATTTTGATACGGCCACGTTTCAGGCGCCTTTCGCGGGATTCGAGGACTGTACGGGTACGCAGCCGTCGTAGCGGCCGGGAATGATTTCTTCGTGGAGTTGCGCAGTGAAGCCGGCCTCGGAAGTAAAGTAGCCGGCGAGCGTGAGCTGGCGGAACATCAGATAGAAATTGTCTTGCGGGAGCGGAGTTTCGCCGCGATAGCCTCGTGGTGCGTTGGTGAGAGCGGAGACGGCTTGGGCCAACTCTTCGCCCAGGGCGCGCAGGATTTCGGATTGTTGCTCGGAGGAAGCGTCGACGAAGTTTTTGGCGAAGAGTTTCTGTGAGCGCGCGTCCACCTCGGCGAGGCCTGCGAGAAAGCGGGCGCGGTCGTCGTCGGTGTACCACGCGGCGAGGATGTGGTCGATGAATTCATCGACGCGAGTTTCTTTGGTGCCGGGGGTTTCCGTGCGCGGAATGATGAGTTCGGCCATGGCGAGGACGGTGGAGTCCTGATGCGGCGAGAGGATTCTCAGATTGGCGGTTGGACCGAGGCCGGCGTGGATTTCGTGGCACGCGGCGAGAACTGGAGGAGGGAGGCCGGGAAGGGCAGAAGTCAGGGCGAGGAGTTTCAGGATTTCGCGACGATGCAAAGGGCCTCCGAGGTGGAGATTCGAGCGTATCATGGTGACTGTGGAAAATTGAAAATGGAAAAAGGAAAAAGGAAAGAAATGGCGTGAGTGTTCTCGGTTGCGTTGTTACAGGGGTTAGAGTTGAGATCCTTCGGCGCAAACTGCGCGCCTCAGGATGACAGATGCTCCGGATCGAAAATAGAAAATAGGAAGAGCCGGAGAGGGGGATCACATGGTGGTTACACGCCGGGATTTTTTGGGAGCTGGTGCGGCTGCGGTTTTAGCAAGCCGGTTCGCTTGGGCGGCTGAGACGAAATTGCCTTTGGCATTTTCGACGCTGGGCTGTCCGAGTTGGGAGTGGATGAAGGTACTGGAGTTTGCGCAGACCAACGGATACGCAGCGATTGAGCTGCGCGGGGTGAAAGGCAATTTGGATTTGCCTGGGTGCCCGGAGTTTGCGCCGGAGCGAATCGCGCGGAGCAAGAAGGAAGTGGCGGATCACGGGCTGAAGATTTCGGATTTGGGAGCATCGGCGCAAATGCATGTTGCGGAACCTGCGGAGCGGGTGAAGCAGCTTGCGGATGCTCGGCGGTTCGTTGATTTGGCTTCAGTGCTCGAGGTGCCGTATGTGCGCGTGTTCGGGAATGAACTGAAGGGGCCGCGCGAAGAAGTGATTGCTCGCGTGGCAGACGGTCTGCACCAGCTTGGAGAATATGCGGCGCCGAAAGGCGTAACGGTGATTATCGAGTCGCATGGGGACTTTGTGCAGTCGCCGCTGTTGAAGGAAGTTCTGACGCGAGCGAGTTCCAAGGGTGTGGCGCTGCTTTGGGATGCGCACCATACCTACGTCGACGGTCATGAGGAACCGGAGCACACGGTGGCGGAGCTGGCGCCATGGATACGGCATACGCACTTGAAGGATTCCGTGCCGGACGGGAAGGGAAGGAAGTACGTTTTGACGGGGAAGGGTGATGTGCCGGTGGAGCGGCAGGTGCAGGCGCTGCGTAAGCTACAAGTGAACGGACAAATGGGCTATGCGGGCTACTACTGTTTCGAATGGGAGAAGATGTGGCATCCGGATATCGCCGAGCCGGAAGTGGCGTTTCCGGATTATGCGCGGGTGATGACTGGGTATCTCAAGGAGCCGTTAGGCGGGGTAATGGGTTAGTCCTCGCTCGCTTTAGGCCTTGACAGCCGCGCGGTTCGAGGCGAGACGATAGGATTTATGAGGTCGAACGCGAGAGCGCGCAGACAGAAAAAGGCGGCACTGGATGTTGCTGACCTGATACTCGTCTCACTGGATCAGTTTTCGCCTAAAGAACGCAAGAAAAGAATAAGAGGCATCCACCAAATTCTCAGCTCACAGAAGAGCGGTACTTCGATTTCGTCGTCTTTAAGGGCCATTGGGCTCTCTGCCTCCACAGTGCAGAGAATCCGGTACGTCCGAGATAACATCAGGAATAGTAACGTTCCACACTTTTCGTCAAGCCAGGCACAAGCCTAGTGCGTACTAGGACGAGGCCTTGACGCTCGGGTTGCACCAGATTGGCCAGCGGGGTGGCTTTCTTGACTTGCGCTGGAAGTGCCGAAATAATAGAAAGGCATGAGCGTAAGCGCCGGAGGCACGGCTGATATGTTCCTCGACGTTAAGGAGCTTGCTGTCCGCAAGGTTCGCATCCGGAAGAGCTACGCGCCGGGCAGCATCGATTACGGAATGAGCGAGGTTCGGCAGGCAGAGCCGCTGGAAGTGAATGCCACAGCGGAACTTCTGGACGGCCAGATCCGCATCGCGGGCGAGCTGGAGACCAAGATTGAAATGGTCTGCGCGCGCTGCCTGGAACCGGTACTCGAGGAAGTGCATAAGGATTTCGATCTCTTCTATCAACCGCTCCCCAAGACGGGTCCCCATCACGACGAAGAGCGGCTGAAGGATGACGAAACGGATATAGGGTTTTTTGAAGGAGAGGGCCTGTTCCTGGCCGATGTGCTGAAGGAACAGGTACTGTTGTCGTTGCCGATGAAAGTGATCTGCCAGAGCGATTGCCGGGGGTTGTGCCCAAGCTGCGGGGCTAACCTGAATCATGAGGATTGCCGCTGCGAACGGCGGTCCAGCGATCCGCGCCTGGCTCCCCTCGCGCGGCTAAAGCAGGACTGGCTCAAGAAACAATAAGCAAGGCTGGAAACGAGCGGTCAATCCGCGCGATGTGTGTGTTTGTGGGGAAATGAGAGTAATGAGTTTTAAGTACTAAGTTTTAGGTGAAAAGCAGGGAGCAATTCTGGTTTTTCGTTTTTGGTTATGGGTTTCCTTCGGAACTTACAACTAAGAACCTATAACTTAGAACCTGTAACCAAGAACTTCCGAAACGAAAGAGAGTAGAGAACCATGCCAAATCCAAAACGGCGACATTCCAAGCGGCGGACCAGCACGAGACGGGCGCACGATCACCTGTTCTCGCCGGCCATGGCCAAGTGCCCGAACTGCCATGAAATGAAACAGCCGCACCACGCCTGCCCGCACTGCGGTTACTATAAAGGCCGTCCGGTACACGATACGAAGTAAGCCCGCGGGTGGAGATGGGGGTCTCGAATTGGCGGTTGGCTCGGTGTGTGACTTTTGAACTTGCTGCAGCCGCCGGAAAATTCCCATGATAACAATCGCTGTCGATGCCATGGGGGGAGACCATGCACCCCGTCCGGAGGTGGAGGGCAGCGTATTGGCTGCGCACGAGTACGGCGTGCGCGTAGTGCTGGTAGGGCAGCCGGAAGTGATCCGCGCGGAGCTGGCGCGGCATTCGCGGCCGGCGGGGACGCCGATTGAGATTCAGCCGGCGAGCGAGGTGATCACTATGGAGGATCACCCGGCGCAGGCGTTCCGGCGGAAGAGAGATAGCTCGGTCCATGTCGGCCAACGGCTGGTGAAAGAGGGCCGGGCGGACGCGTTCGTCAGCGCGGGGAACACCGGAGCGGTGATGACAGCGGCGAAGTTCATTATGGGCACGCTGCCGTCGGTGGATCGCGCGGCGCTGGCGGCTCCGTTTCCGAACGCGCGGGGAGGCGTGAGCGTGATGTTGGACGTTGGCGCCAATGTGGATTCGAAGCCGGAGCATTTGTTGCAGTTCGCGGTGATGGGCGAGATTTATTTCCGCACGACGTTCGGAAGCCGCCGGCCGCGCGTGGGTTTGCTGTCCATCGGCGAAGAAGAGATTAAAGGCAACGAGTTGACGCGCGCGGTGTACGATCGGCTGAAGGATTTGCCGATGCACTTTGTCGGGAACGTGGAAGGCGGAGACCTGTTTTCCGGCAAGGTGGACGTGCTGGTTTGCGATGGGTTCGTGGGGAACATCGCGCTGAAGATTTGCGAAGGCTTGGCGATGGAGATTTTGAAATTCCTTCGCAAGACGTACAAGAAGTCGCTGTCGTCGCAATTGGGTTTTCTGTTATCCAGGGGCGCGTTGAGAGGGCTGAAGCGGACGATGGACTACTCGGAGTACGGCGGAGCGCCGCTACTTGGGGTCAAAGGCGTGTGCGTGATTTCACACGGCAAATCGAACGCTAACGCCATGAAAAACGCGATACGCGTGGCCGCCGGCCTGGCGCGGGCGCGCGTGAACGAAAAAATCGAGCAGGAGCTCTCCCTGACGCATGTGAAAGCGTGAGGTAAGGAGAGAGGAGAGTCGTATGGGCAAAGTTGCGTTTGTGTTTCCAGGGCAAGCCTCGCAGTACCCAGGAATGGGCAAGGAGTTGGCGGAAAAGTATCCGGTGGCTCGCGCGGTGTTCGAGGAAGCGGATAAGGCGCTGGGGTTTGCCATCTCGAAGATCTGCTTTGAGGGCACGGAAGAGGAATTGAAGCTGACGGCGAACACGCAGCCGGCCATTTTGACGGTGTCGACGGCGGTGTGCCGCGTACTCGAGGAGAAAGGCATTTCGCCGGATTACGTGGCGGGGCACAGCTTGGGGGAGTATTCGGCGCTGGTGGCGGCGGGTTCGCTGAAGTTTGCGGATGCGGTGAAGTTGGTGCGCAAGCGCGGGACGTATATGCAGGAGGCCGTGCCTGCGGGACAGGGCGCGATGGCGGCGATTATGGGCGTGTCGCCGGCGGTGGTGGTGGACGCGTGCAAGCGCGCGGCGCAAGGGGAAGTTTGCGCACCGGCCAATTTAAATTCGCCGGAGCAGACGGTGATTTCGGGTTCGGCGGGCGCGGTGAAGCGCGCGGTGGAGATTGCATCGCAGTTGGGGGCGAAGCGGTCGATGGTGCTGGCGGTTTCGGCGCCGTTTCATTCGGCGTTGATGATGCCGGCGCAGGAGAAGCTGGAGAAGGATTTGGCGGCGATTCCATTCGCGGATTTGCAGGTGCCGCTGGTGACGAACGTGGATGCGGATACGATTCGCAAGGGAGATGAGGCGAAATCGGCGTTGGTGCGGCAGGTGTCCATGCCAGTGCGGTGGGAAGAGTCGATGCGGTTGCTGCTGGACGAGGGAGTGAATACGTTCGTGGAAGTCGGCCCGGGACGCGTGCTGACGGGGTTGATGCGGCAGATCGAGCGGTCGGTGGCGACGTTGAATGTGGAAGATGAGAAGAGCTTGACGGCGGCGATTGAGAAGATCGCGGCGGCAAAAACGGATGCAGCGTGAGGAAGAAGGTAATAGGTTGTAAGTTTTAAGTTTCGGGGAAGATTGGCGGCGAACCGGTCTGGGTTTTTTCTGGCTTAGAACTTAATACTTATAACTTAGAACCTTGCATGTGTGGATTTCAACACAGAGTTCACTGAGGAAGAGCACAGAGGGCACGGAGAAGAATGTTTAGCTTGGCAGGCAAAGTGGCTTTGGTTACTGGCGCGTCGCAGGGGATTGGGCGCGATACGGCGCTGATGTTGGTGGAGGCTGGGGCTAAGGTGGCTTTGGCGGCGCGGAATGAGGAGAAGCTCGCTGGGCTCGCAGCGGAGATTGCTGCCAAGGGCGGCGAAGCGCTTGTGGTGAAGATGGATGTGGCCGAGGCGGAGCAGATTAAGGCGGGATTCAAGGCGGTGCTGGAGAAGTTTGGGAAGCTGGATATTTTGGTGAACAACGCGGCGATTACGCGCGATGGTTTGGCACTGCGGATGAAGGCGGACGACTGGGACGCAGTAATCCGTACCAATTTGACCGGTGCGCATGTGTGCATCCAGCAGGCGCTGGCGACGATGATGCGGGCGCGGGCGGGGCGCATTATCAATATTGCGTCGGTGGTCGCGCAGATGGGCAATGCCGGACAGGCCAATTATGTGGCGGCCAAGGCTGGGCTGATTGGGTTGACCAAGGCGATTGCGATGGAGATTGCTTCGCGGAACATCACCGTGAATGCCGTGGCGCCGGGTTTCGTTGAGACGCCGATGACAGATGTGTTGCCGGATAAGGTGAAGGAAGAGTTGAAGACGCGGATTCCGTTGGGGCGCATGGGAAGCGGACGTGACGTGGCGGCAGCGATTGTGTTTTTGGCGAGTGATGAAGCGGGCTATATCACCGGCCATGTGCTGGATGTGAATGGCGGCATGTATCTGGCGTGAGACGTAGGGGAGTAACGAGGCAAGGGGAAAATCTCACCGCAGAGGCCGCGGAGGACCACAGAGAGCGCAGAGGAATGGTCAAGCAGGTTCACAAGTCGGAAGATGTGCCTATCGAAAAGCAGGAGTTTCGAAGGATATGGGATGAAATTCGACAAGCTTTGCTAACGTACTGGGATCCAATCAGAGTCAAAGACGAGCCAATGGCGCAGGACGAATACGATATGTACATTGACCCGTTATTCACACTGCTGTGGAGAAATGCGACTCACGAGGAAGTAAGCGCGTATCTCTGGGAGATAATCGAGGAGAGAATTGGACTGCATCCAGAGCATGGCGCGACTGAGGAAACGGTTAAGAGGCTCAAGCAGATCAGGTTGAGGCAGGAAAGTTGACCTAGGTGGGCGGGGTAAATAGAATGGGCAGGTTACCCTAGGCAAGCTGAAAAGAGTGTAGACCGGCCGCAAAGCCGGATTCGGTGCGAAGTACAACAACGAAGTACGAACGAAGTGGAAAGTACGATACAAGTCGCGGAGGAACTGGAATGGCCAGTGTAGAAGAACGGGTAAAGCAGATTATCGTCGAGCAGCTGGGAGTGGATGAGGCGGAAGTGACGCCCACGGCATCGTTTGTGGATGACCTGGGGGCGGATTCGCTCGACCAGGTGGAATTAGTGATGGCGTTCGAAGAAGCGTTCGGGATTGAGGTGCCGGACGAGGACGCCGAAAAAATGACAACCGTGAAGGATGCCATCGACTACATCGATAAGCACTCGAAGAAGTAGGCTGTCGGCAATTTCCCCCACGTAAGGAGCAAGATTTGACTCGCCGAGTCGTCGTAACTGGCGTTGGCTTGGTCTGCGCACTTGGGATCGGGACCGAAGAAAGCTGGAAGAACCTGGTCGCCGGGTGCAGCGGCATCCATCGCATCACGCATTTCGATACCACGGATTTCGATTGCAAGATCGCGGGCGAAGTGAAGAACTTCGACCCGTTCCAGTGGATCGAGAAAAAAGAACTGAAAAAGATGGGCCGGTTCATCCAGCTGGCGCTGGCCGGCGCGGACTTTGCCGTGAGAATGGCGGAGTGGAAGCCGGAACAGTCCGACCTGGATGAAGTCGGCGTTTATGTGGCTTCGGGCATCGGCGGGTTCGACATTATCGAGCGCGAGCACATCAAGCTGATGCAGGGCGGGCCGGGGAAGATTTCGCCGTTTTTCATTCCGTCGGCGATTGTGAACCTGGCTTCCGGGCACATTTCGATTCGCTATGGCGCGCGCGGGCCAAATTCGGCTACGGCTACGGCTTGCTCGGCTTCGGCGCACTCCATTGGGGATTCCTTCAAGATTATCGAGCGCGGCGCCGCGGAAATGATGATTTGCGGCGGCACGGAAGCGACGATTACACCAATGGGTATTGGCGGATTTGCTTCGATGCGCGCGCTTTCCACGCGGAATGACGAGCCGGAGAGAGCCAGCCGACCGTTTGACGCAGGACGCGACGGCTTTGTGGTTGGCGAAGGCACCGGGATTCTGGTGCTGGAGTCGCTGGAGCATGCGACGAAGCGCAATGCTCCGATTTTCGCCGAGATTGTCGGCTATGGCATGAGCGGCGACGCGTACCACATTACGCAACCTGCGGAGAATGGCGATGGTGCGTATCGGGTGATGCGGGCGGCGCTGAAAGATGCGAAGCTTTCGCCGGACGATATTGGATACATCAACGCGCATGGAACTTCCACGCCGATTGGCGATGCGATCGAGACTACGGCGATGAAGCGGCTGTTTGGCGAGCGCGCGACCAGCAAGAGGCTGGCAGTGAGCTCGACGAAGTCCATGACCGGACACTTGCTGGGTGGCGCGGGCGGCCTGGAGGCGGGTATCAGCGTTCTGGCCTTGCGCGATCAGATTTTGCCACCTACGATTAATCAGGAAACCCCGGATCCGCAGTGCGATCTGGACTATGTGCCGAATAGGGCGCGCAAAGCGACGGTGGATTACGCGCTGTCGAATTCGTTTGGGTTTGGCGGAACCAACGCGGCTTTGGTTTTCAAGCGCTGGACCGGGAAATGAATACGTTCAATCCGTTTCTCGCCATTAAGCAGAAGCGGCCTAAGTTCGAACTCGATTGGGTCGAGCGCACATTTGCGGCGGGAAACACTTTCAGGGCTTTCAAAGGCAGGAAGGCCGACAAGATCAGGAGAGTCGTTCGTTCCACCATTGTCCGTGCCCGAAACCTCGCCAGGGCGCGCTCTCAGCTGCAATACGATTCCGCGCTGAACAGCTATACCAAAACGATCGAAAAAAAGGCTCGCCTACAATTCGGATATGCATCGAAACTCGCAAACCTCTATATCAAGGAGCTAGTCTCAAGGCCCGGTATTCTACCGGACAGGTGGGCTGCGAGTATTCGCAGATACGCGCACGTACCCATAGACCAGCACATCCTAGGGTACATGCGTGTTCATTTTGATGGCGACGCCGCTATTCAAGCCGTTCCAAAAGGCGTGCCGCTGAAAAAGATCAAGCGAGAACAAGCCGCTGATCTGCAAAAAATGCTGAGGGCCCCGGCCAGAAGGGCGAGCGTGAACCCCATTGATTACGATCTTTGGTGGAGTGCTGACATCTCTAGAAAGCAAGGTCGCCGGTCTGAGCGGAGAAAACACAGATGAACATTATCGTGTGCATTAAGCAGGTGCCGGCGAAGGACGCGCCTCTCTCCATTGCCGGAAACTGGATCAAGGAATCCGATATTGGCTTTGAGATGAACGAACCGGACAGCTACGCGCT
>Ga0335078_10015328_pt1 | contig 11377 bp, 13 predicted proteins | sample Lox_Sample_32_FD_206711 | JGI IMG/M metagenome (GOLD analysis project Ga0335078, IMG submission 206711) | Soil microbial communities from Loxahatchee National Wildlife Refuge, Florida, United States - Lox_Sample_3.2 | ecosystem: Environmental > Terrestrial > Soil > Wetlands | place: USA...
AGCAGCTGCTTGCCGATCTCCACGATCTCGATGAGCTTGGTCGGGTTGGAGTCCAGGTCCACCATGTTCCCGGCCTCCTTGGCGGCCGAGGTCCCGGTGTTCATGGCCACGCCGACGTCGGCACCATCGCGGCGAGGATCACATAGCCCTGCCGGTTGCTGCCGACCATCTTGCCGAACGCGCGCGGCAGGCTGAACGGGATCAGCAGGATCAGGAAGATCTCGAAGATGTTCGTGAACGGGTTCGGGTTCTCGAACGGATGGGCCGAGTTGGCGTTGAAGAAGCCTCCGCCGTTGTTGCCCATCTCCTTGATGACCTCCTGTGAGGCCACCGGGCCGCCGACGACGGTCTGGTGCGCGCCGGACAGGGTGGTGATGGTGTGGTAGTCGGCGAAGTTCTGGATCAGGCCGCCGGCCATCAGGATGATGGCACCGATGACCGCGAGCGGCAGCAGCAGCCGGATCGTCGCCCGGGTCAGGTCGACCCAGAAGTTGCCGAGCTTGTCCGTCCGGGACCGGGTGAACCCACGGATCATCGCGATCGCCACCACCAGGCCGACCGCAGCGGACATGAAGTTCTGCACCGCGAGCCCGCTCATCTGGGTCAGGTAGCTCATGGTGGACTCGCCGGAGTAGTTCTGCCAGTTGGTGTTGGTGGTGAACGAGGCCGCGGTGTTCCACGCGGTCACCGGCGTGACGTTGCCCATCCCCACGGACAGGAACAGCCAGTGCTGCGTCCGCTCGATCAGGTACAGGAACAGCACGCAGACCAGCGAGAACGCCAGCAGGGAGCGGACGTAGACGCTCCACCGCATGTCCGCTTCCGGGTCGATCCCGCACAGCTTGTAGATGCCGTGCTCGACCCGCCAGTGGTCCTTGGCGGTGAAGATCCGCGCGATGTAGTTGCCCAGCGGTATGTAACACGCCGCCAGCGCCACCACGAGCAGCGCGAACTGCAGCCAGCCGGCGGCCGCGGAATTCATCAGAACCTCTCAGGGAAAATCAGGGCCACGAACAGGTAGATCGTCAGCAGCACGCCGCCGATCAGGCCGATTCAGTTCTCAGCGCTCAAAGCGCTCGACCCCCTTCAAGATCAGGAGAAGCACGGCGAAGACGACGACCGTCAGGCCGACATAGAACAGGTCCCACACGGTGACTCCTAGAGATGCGCCGCTCGTGATGCCCGCCCGGACGCGCGCGAGCTCAGGCGGATCTCAGTAGAGATCCCGGAGTTCCTCAGAAAAAGAGGCCTTAACACGACCCATGCGGCAACTGCCGCGTTCCTAACAGAACCCATGCGGCTTCCTAACAGAACCCAAGCAATCTGACAGAACCCATGCGAATGCCTAACAGGACCCATGTGGCTCCCTAGCGGAATCCATGCAGCTGCGAGCTGTGCAATGGGGTCCAGGGGATGAGGTTTCTTCAGGTTTCAGTGGATACGCGCCCGATGTGGGCGAGAGCGCGACAACCAGTCGATATCCGGCGAACTGAACCTCGGCAAGCTCTTCCTGGTGGTGAGTCCGGTCATGACCAGCACCGCTTCATGTCGTGAGTCTCAGCGACTTACCGTCCCGTTTCCAGTCGGTCGGATGTCGTCCGCTTCGGCGGGATCCCGCGCAGGCGGGCCGCTGGAGGCCAGGGCCAGCAAGCTGATGCGGTCGCCGGGGGACAGCGTGAACTTCGCGCCCGGCGGGTGGAGATGGTGGCCGCGGAGGACCGAGACCGGGGTGCCGTTCCCCGGCCAGCTGACCTCGCCCAGCTTGCGGCCGACCGCGCGCGAGCCGGCGTCGACGACGACCTCGATGAGCTGGTATCCGGGCAGCGGGGTGGGCGGGTCCTGCGGGAGTGAGTCCGGGTCGGTGTGGTCCCCGTCGGCGGCGGCCTGGGCCTGGGCGGTGCCCGGCTGGCTGGTAGCGATCTGGCGGGCGATGGTGCGCAGCACGTCGGGGGCGGCGACCCAGCCCCGGATCTGGCGGCCATCGGCGGACAGCACGGGCAGGCCGTCGTGGCCGTAGACCTCCAGCTGCCGCAGCGCCTGGGTGAGGGACTCGGTGCCGAACAGGGCCTGCGGGTCACCCTGGTAGACGACCGGCCCGGCCAGGGCGGCCCAGTCCGGTACCGGGCGGGCGCCGCCGTCCCCGTTTGCGCCGCCGCCGGCGGGCGGCACCGGCAGCGGCGGCCGGAAGGGCCGCATGGCGTCGGCGATCTTGAGGTCGGACAGGGCGCGCCAGGGGGTGGTGCGGTCGATGTCGGTGCCGCGGCGCAGCAGCTTGGTGGTGTAGATGGTGCCGTAGGACAGCGCCCGGGACAGGGCGGTGGCGATGGCCACCGCCAGCATCACCGGCAGGGTCAGGGCGAAGTCGCCGGTCATCTCGACCACGGACGCCAGCGAGGTCAGCGGGGCGCGGGCGGCGGAGGCGAATACCGCGCCCATCGCGACCACCGCGTACAGGGCCGGATCGCCCGCGGCGGCGCCGAAGATGTGGCGGGCGATCTCGCCGTAGGCCATGCCGGAGGTGACCCCGATGAACAGCGACGGGGCGAATATGCCGCCGGACCCGCCGATCCCGATGGTCAGACTGCACGCGGCGATCTTGGCGAAGGCGAGCACGATCAGGAACCACAGCGCGTACTGGCCCGCGGTGGCCTTGTACATCACCGGGTAGCCCACGCCGTACATCTGCGGGATCGCCAGGAGCAGCAGCCCGAGCGCGATGCCGCCCACCGCGGGCCTGGCCCACTCCGGGCGGCCCTTCCAGGCCCGGTCGCATAGGTCCTCGGTCTTGTACAGCACCGCCTTGAACGCCAGTCCCATCAGCGCGGCGACCACCGCCAGCATCGCCACCAGCAGGTAGTTCTGCGCGTGGTGCAGTTCGATGCCGGTCGGGAACCCGGACAGGAACGGCTTGTCGCCCAGGAACGGGATGGCGGTGATGTCGGCGATCATCGCGGCGAGCATCACGGTGAACAGCGCGTCGATGGAGAACTCCCGCAAGATGATCTCCACGCCGAAGAACACCCCGGTGACCGGCGCGTTGAAGGTCGCGGCGATACCGCCGGCGGCGCCGCAGGCGACCAGGATCCGCATCCTGCTTTCGGGCATCTTGATCCGCTGGCCCAGGCTGGAGGCCAGCGCGGAGCCGATCTGCACGATCGGGCCCTCCCGGCCGACCGATCCGCCCACCCCGATGCAGATCGCCGAGGCGACGGCTTTGACCACGCTGACCTGCGGCCGGATCCGCCCGCCCTCGTCGGCGACGGCGATCATCACCTCGGGCACCCCGTGCCCGCGGGCCTCGCGCGCCCAGTTGTAGATCAGCGGCCCGTAGATCAGCCCGCCGATCACCGGGATGACCACGAAGAAGCCCAGGCCCAGCCACGGCAGGTGCGCGCTGGCCACCCGGCCCTGCTGGCCGAACTCGACGTGACCGGTGGCCAGCCAGGTGAAGAAGTAGATCAGGTACCGGAACGCCACCGCACCCAGCCCCGACCCCGCCCCCACCAGCAGGGCCAGCAGGAACATCCCGCCACGGCCCGCCCGCAGCCATGCCGCGCCGCGCCCGGCCCACGCGCGGGGTCCCGCGGCGGCCCGAGCCGGTGGGCCTGCGGCCGCGCTGCTCACGAGCGTCCCCTCAGCCCGGCCGGAACGCGGGCCGCTTCCCGGTGCGGCCGGGACGGCTGCGCCGCCTCACCGGCTGGCGGGCTACCGGGGCCCGGGGGCCAGTAGTGGTCGGGAATCTCCCCGGCCGCGTCCGCGAACGCCGCCAGCGCCTCGGCCACCGCACGCTGCCGGCCCGCCGGGAGCCGACCCAGGATCTCCCCGATCAGCGCGCGCCGGCGCGCGGTGGCCTGGTCCACGACCAGCCGGCCCGGCGCCGTCACCGATACCAGCACCGCCCGCCGGTCGGCCCGCGCCCGGTGCCGCCGGATCAGCCCCTTGCGCACCAGCCGGTCACACATCCGGCCAGCCGTCGACGGCGCCACGTCCAGCGCCGCCGCCAGGTCCGCCATCCGCTGCGGCCCCCGCGAGGCCAGCACCACCAGCGCCCGGTACTGCGCGATCGTGACCTCCTCCGCCGCCGCGCCCAGCGACCGCGTCGCCACCGCGACCAGCGACCGGCTCGCCGTCAGCACCGCGTCTACGGCGGCCGGATCGGCCGGAAGTTCCCTTGCCACTTCGGGGATCCTCATTCTGTGCATCAGCCAATATTTGTATCGTGCAACGATATCAGGTTATCACTGATCGCCCGGCGAAGGACCTCCGGGATCCCGCGACGGCCGCGCGGCACGCCCGTAGCGCGATGTTGCTTATGCCAATAGTTGTATAAACCAATAAGCCTCCCCGGCGGCCGGGCGTCCCGCGCCGGGGCTCACCGCACGCCGGCACGGCCCCCGGCGGGGACCCGTACAATGCATGTCCATGGCGACACCCGCGACGGGAGGACAGCTTCCCAGCGGCCAGGCGGCGGAGATGGTGGAGGTGCTGCAGGCCGCTACCCGGGTGCTGGCCGGGGTGGCGCTGCGCAGCCTCGACGTCCTCGACGGCGCGGTTTCCCTGCCGCAGTTCCGCGTGCTCGCGGTCCTGGCCGATCTCGGGCGCTCACGGTCGGTGCAGGTAGCAGGCGCACTGGGGCTGGACGCGTCGACCGTCACCCGGCTCGCCGACCGGCTGGTCGCCGCCGGGCATGTCCTGCGGGGCAGCGATCCGGGCAACCGGACCGTGGTCACGCTGGAGCTCACTGACTCCGGGCGCAACCTGGTGATCCAGGTAGTGAACTGGCGGCGCCGCGAGCTGACCCGGATCCTCGGGCAGCTGACGCCCGCGGGCCGCCACGAGTTGACGGCCTCGCTGCTGCGGCTGATCGAGGCGGCAGGCGACGGGTACGGGACCGTGCGGCAAGGCCCGCTCCCGTTGTGACACGCGACCCGGCACCAGCGACCGGCGGGTGACGCTCGCCTGCTCAGGGACTGCTGCGCCATTGCCAGTGTTGCTATCAGCAAGTATTGTAAGCATCAATATTTGAATCAGGCCAGGTCAACGGCCTGACGCCGTGCCGGACGGTTCACGTCAGCAGAGCGGCGCCCGGCCGGATGCGGCACTACCGGTTGCGCTGGCACGGACACTGCGGCCCGTAGTACGCGTCTGCCGGGCCGGAGGAGATGGCCACGATGATGCGGTATACGTTCAGGGCCCTGATTACCCTCAGCCCGGTACCTGAGGACCCGGCGCCTTGCCGCCCGGGCCGGGCTCACGCCTGGCCCGGCCGTGGCTGCTACCTCGTTCAGCCTTGGTCTTGCCCTGAGTACCTCCCCGCGATGGTCTCGCTGGACCAGGGGGTACCTGTGACCCCGGGCGAGCATGCCACGCTGACCGTCGCCCTGGCCGACGGCGAGGCGGAGGCGTTTTTCTGCCCCGGCCAGTGCTTCACGATATGGGCCGACGGCCTGGTCGGCAGCACCGTTCAGGCCATGAGCCGGGTCGGCCACGGTGTCATCGCCCGCCGTGTGTCACCGGCCCGGGCTCCCGCCGATGGCGACGGGCGCCCTGGGGGTGCGGCCGCTCAGAGGGTAACTTCCGCCCCGATGCGGGCGGGTGCCACGCTCTGATCACCGGGTGTGCGGTGAGCGCCAGCCTCGCGGCGGGCGAGGCCAGCCGGCCGGTGCGCCGTCGGATGCGGGCGGGTGCTCGTTCCCGGCGGGACTGGTGCTGGCGCCCAGCCAGGCAATGACCGTGACGTACAGGACGGGCATGAAGCACAATGCCGGGACCGCCCACAAGATGGCCACGGCGATCTGCTGGTCCGCGGCCGCGCTCAGTCCGCCGGGCGCGCCGTGGCGGTAGGCGGCAAACCAGGACGCGCCGGACATGCCGGTGAGGTAGGCGAGCACCCAGATCGTCCACATGGCCGCCGCTGCCAGAGCAGCGCGCGCCGGGCGGGGCAATTGCCCCGGTCCTGGCGGCGCGGCGGTCAGTTCCAGCCAGATTCCCGCGCCGGCCGCGAGCAGCGTGATCATCTCCGCGGCCGCGAGGGCCGGGTGACGGGCCAGCGCGTTGACCGTGGCCGGCAGCCGCCAGGTGATCGCGGCGGCGATGAACGCGGTCAGCGTGATCGCGGCGCGGGCGCCTGGCCGGTAGCGGCGTTCGCCGCGGCCTGACGGGCGGGCCAGCGAGCGGATCCGCTGTGGTGAGCCCAGTGCCAGCAGGGCCGGCCCGGCGACGGCGAAGGTCACGAACTGCAGGGCCTGCGCGAAGGCGTACCGCCGGGCATAACCCGCCGCTGGCGGTAGCAGGATGATGGTGATCAGGATGACCGCGGCGATGCCGGGCCAGAACCGGGCACGCGCGAGCAGCGTGGGCACTGCGGGGTCCCTCCGTCCGGATGGTTGGCGTGACGTGTGCCATCATGCGGCGGATACGGGAACACAGGTGACGTATCCGCCTCGTTCCGGCTCAGCCGGGCGCGTGCTTCTTCGTAGCATGCCCCCACGCCGAGATGAGGGCGGCTGCCCGGTGGTCGTGACGGGTCCGGGTGCGGGTCCTGGCCCGGAAGATGAGCAGGCCGGCGGCGGCGAAGGCGGCGGGCCAGGCCAGGCCCAGAGCCAGGTGATCCCACAGGGCGGTATGCCCCAGTGATCCGGCGACGGCGAACTGGGTGGGGCCGAAGGACGGGAACCATTCCAGGACCGGCTTGTTGGCCAGCGGGTTGCCGAGCGGGTTCTGCAGGAAGGTGTCCATCAGGCTGCCCATGATGATCAGGAAGAACCCTTCCAGGTCGTTCCGGACCAGGACGCCGAGCAGCAGGCCGAAGGCGCCGTAGGCGAGCGCGATGACGGTGAAGGCGGCCAGGATCGCGGCCCAGCCGGCCGGGCCGGGCCGCCAGAATGCCAGCAGCACCAGCGAGGTATAGGCGGCGACGGCGGCGGCTATGACGGCGATGGCCAGGGTCTTGGCGGCGATCAGGGTGGCCTGCCGGTACCCGGCGAACACCAGCCGCTTGTCGAAGGCCAGGGTGCGCCGGACGGCGGCGAAGACGGCGAAGCCGACGATCATGGTCACCGCGTTCAGGCCCGCGGTGATCAGGGTCAGGTGCCCGCCGTCGACGGTGAGAACCCGTCCGGTGGCGTATAGCCTGAAGGTCAGCGGCGTGTGCCCGGCGATGCTGGCCATCAGCTCGTACCAGACCGGGACGAACACGATCAGCAGCAGCCAGGCGAGCCGGTTGCGGGCCTGGTTTTGCAGCGCGAACCGCCACGCGACGGGGAACTGCCGGAACGCCGGCGCGCCGGGCCGGGCGACGGGTCCGGCGGGGCTGGGGGCCAGGTCAGCGGCGGGCATGATCATCCCTTCCCGGGGAGGCTCCGCGGGGGGTGAGGTGGCCGTCGGCGAGGTCGGCGAGCAGGTCGAAGCGATCTTGCTCGAAGACCATGTGGGTGATGATCACGATGGTTCTGCGCCGGGCCAGCAGGTCACCGACCAGGTCCCAGAACCGCAGGTAGGTTTCCCAGTCGAACCCCTGGTAGGGCTCATCAAGCAGCAGCACGTCCGGGTCGTGCAGCAGGGCCAGGGTCAGGTTCAGCTTCTGCCGGGTGCCGCCGGACAGCTCCCCCGCCACCTGGCTCCGGTACTGCTCGTACCCGAGCAGGTCCATCAGCTCGCCGGCCCGGGCGAGCGAGCTGAGCCTTCGCGCGGCGGCGAAGTAGCGCAGGTGCTGGCCGACGGTGAGGCTCTCGTTCAGCACCGGGTCCTGCGGGCAGTAGCCGAGCGTCCCGCACCGCCGGACCCGGCCGCGGTCGGCGGCCAGGGTGCCGGCCAGGATCTTCAGCAGGGTCGATTTCCCGGACCCGTTCTCCCCGACCACGGCCACCAGCTGCCCCGGCCAGACCGTCAGGTCCACCCCGCGCAGCACCTGGTGCCTGCGGTAGGCCTTACTGACGTCCCGTGCCTCCAGCACGGCCTGGCTCATCATTACCTCCTTCTCCATCGCCGGGCGGCGCGGCGAGCAGCCCGGCGGCGTAGATGGCGAGCATCTCCCGGCCCCACCGGGCCATGCCCGCGGCCGACAACGGGTCAGTGCCGACGACGTCCGCCAGGTGCTCGCGCAGCAGCAGCACGGCCAGGTCGTTGGACATCAAGATCGCCGCGCGCACCTCCGGATCGGCGCCCCGGGCGGCCAGCCCGGCCTGGGCCATGGCGTCCAGGGCGGCCCGGCTGCCCTGGTACAGGCGGCGGAACAGTTCCCGCCCGGAATCCGCGCCAGCCAGCAGCAGCCGGCGCAGGTACGCCGGGACCGGCGAACCCGGCGGGAGGTGCTTCACGACCGCCTCGGCTAGCGACCCGGCCGCACCCGGCTCATACAGCTCGCTCGTGGTCAGCTCGGCGAGCATGCCACCGAACATGGCCAGCACGTGCGCGTCCACCGCCTCCCGCAGTCCGTCCTTGGACCCGAAGTGATGGATGACCAGGCCCGGCGAGACGCCCGCAGCGGCGGCGATCTGCCGCACCGTGACCGCGTCCGGGCCGCGCTCGGCGAACAGCCGCAGGGCCTCGTCCCGGATGACCGCCCGGGTGGTCCGGTCATCCGTTACTGAACTCATGTTCAGTAACCTAAACAATTGTTTATATCGTGTCAAGATCTAAATTGCAGACTTTCCGGGGGAAGATAACTCACGGTAGTCAAATTGCGCGGAACGTACGGGTTCGCCGGTGGCCCAGGGTCCTGGTGGCTGGGCTCAGGCATTTCCACCCCGTTCGTGATCGGCGCGGGTCTGGAGGGCGGACAAGCCGAGCCGGAGGCAGTCGTTCAGCGCGTGTCTGCTGATTGCCATCGCGGCGGCGATCTGGGAATCGGGCCAGTCCGCGTAGTACTTGAGCACCAGTGCCTCGCGCTGGCGGGCAGGAAGGCCGCGAAGCGCCATCGCGAGCAGCGCCCCCGGGGTGCCGGGCGCCGGCTGGCCGGCGTAGGCCAGGCTGGGCGGCCGACGGGGCAGATCGGGTGAGGCCGCAGCGTGGGAGCGTGCCCCGCTGACCACGGCCCGGCGCAGGTGATCCAGGGCCGCATCCTCGTGCCGCAGGTGCCGCCACGCGCGGTGCACGCAGACGAAGGCGTCCTGGACGATTTCTTCTGCCGCAGCATCATCACCGGCCAGGAGCGCGGCAGTCCGGGCGAGGGAGCGGTAATGCGCGTGGTAGAGAGCGGCCACTGCCCGGTCAGCGTCCCATCCGCGCCAGCTGTCCGGCGCGCTTGCCTCTGGCGTCCTGGCCCTGGCCGGCCCCGGCCCGGCCACTGCTCCCGCCGCTTGACGACGCTCAGGTGAGCGCGCGGCGGCATCGGCACGGGATCGCCGGCCCCGACGCCGCCCGCCGGGTGGCGGCGGCACCCCGGTACCGGTCACCGGCACTCAGGCCCGCCGTGCGGGCCGGGAACCACTAGCGCCTGGCTGCCCGCTGGCGCCGGGCTCGGTACGACGCACCCAGCCGGGAATCCCGGCCTGATCGGTATCGGATCGTCCGGCCGTCCCTGCGAGCACCCGGCATCGCCGCTCATTCCGGTATCGCTGCCAGTTCCGCCTCGCCCTGAGCCACCCGCGTGGATGATCCCATGACGAAGCATTGTAGGGAGCAATACTTGTTATCTGCAATATCTGGCGGGCGGCGTTCCTGCGGTCCTTACGCGGCGGCGGTGAGGTGGAAAGTGGTGCCGACGCTGTTCTGGATGAACGCGCCGGGCAGGCCTCACCGCGCATAGAGCCAAAGGTCATCCGGCGGCGAGGTCCTGCAGGCCGGGTGTGCATGCAGCAGCGTACGCCCTCGTGACCGCGCCGCTGGTTGGCCGGAATAGTCATGCCCTGGTGGCCGTCAGGGCCGGATCGCGACGCCCTCGAAGGTGTATCCGAGCGCCCGCGGGCCCTTCATGTAGTAGGTGTCCAGCCGGGTCAGCTCGAGCCCGGCCGCCGCTACCAGCTGATCGATCCGGCGGTCGAGGTGGCAGCCGCCGAACGCCCGGCGCTGCACCGGGGTGAGCAACTGCTGCAGGCGGGCGACACCCTGATCCGGCGCCCGGCCGTGCTCCACGAAGCGGAACGCGCCGCCCGGCCGCAGCACCCGGCGCACCTCACCCAGGGCCCGCATCGCGTCCGGAATTGTGCACAGCGTCCAGGTGCTCAGTACCTGATCGACGCTGGCGTCGGCCACAGGCAGCGCCTCGGCGTCGGAGCCCACGTACTCGATCAGGACGGCGCAGGATGCGGCCCTTCCCGCGGCCAGCCTGCGGCCCGCGGCGGCCGGGTCCACGGCCAGCACCCGCTTGAGCCCGGCCGGATAGTACGGGATATTGAGGCCCGACCCGAATCCGATCTCCAGCACCTCGCCGTCCAGCCCGGCCGCCGCACGGGCCCGCGGGCCGGCGAACTCGCCGCCGCGCAGGGCCAGGTTGATCGCGCGAGGAAGAATCTGGTCCGCATACAGGCCCACGCCATCAGTGTGGCACGCCTGGCGGCGTGCGCAGCACGGCCAGTCGGCATTGTGCCGAGGGCCTGGCTGACATGGTGATGAAGCCGCGAGGCCACCGGGCGGCGAAGTACCAGCGGGCGTTGTCACTTGGCTGGTCACTGGCTCCAGGAACTCAGTCTGGTTTACCTGAGATCCGTAACAAGCCGATGGTTCAGTGCTCAAGCTCGTCGGATTGTCCCGGGGCAGCTGACAGCTCATCGGGATTGAGGCTGACCAGGAGCAGATCGGTCTTGGCGAAGTCGTCTCCGACGCACAGCAGCGGCTCCCCCCCGACCGAAGCGACCGCGTAGGTGCAGCAGTCACCGAAGTTCAAGGCAGCCGGGTGCCTGCCCTTGCCGAACCGGGAATAGGCGTCGAGCGCCGCGCTGGCGTGAGCCTCGTCGAAGGCCACGGTCTGGATGGAGTTCTCCTGCAAGAACCTTGCCAGGGCCGTCTTGCCCCGCGGCCCGAACCGCGCCGTCAGCACGATGCCCGTCTCCAGCCGGGTCGGGGCGCCGATCCGGGTTCCTGGTGAGGCAGCAAGCTGATGGACGATCCGCTCGTACCCGGGTTCCTTGACGATGACGGCCAGGATCGCGGAGGAGTCGATGATCATGCGCCGTGCTCGCCGAATCCGAGGATCTCCTCGCGTTCCGCCTTGGACACCGGCTTTCCGAGCTGGTCCGGCGGCACCAGCGGCCAGATCTCCTCCTCGAGGAACCGGGTGAGGCGTTCCTCGCGCTGCTGGACGGACAGACGGGACTGCGCCTGAAGAACCTGGCGCAGGGCGTACCGGACGGCTCCGGTCTTCGTCGTTCCCGTCAATGCGGCAACCTCGGCCGCCAGGCGTTCGGTCTCCGGATCCTTGATGTTCAGCGCCATGGAT
>Ga0335078_10015329_pt1 | contig 11377 bp, 10 predicted proteins | sample Lox_Sample_32_FD_206711 | JGI IMG/M metagenome (GOLD analysis project Ga0335078, IMG submission 206711) | Soil microbial communities from Loxahatchee National Wildlife Refuge, Florida, United States - Lox_Sample_3.2 | ecosystem: Environmental > Terrestrial > Soil > Wetlands | place: USA...
GCGGAATAATTCGGATCGTAGAACGTCGCGATGGAATAGCGCTCCCGCCCCGAGAGATTGACGACGCGGTGTGCCGTCGAGCTGAAACGGTCGTTGGTCCAGCGCGCGAGGAGATCGCCGACGTTCACGACAAAGCTGCCCTCGATCGGGCGCGCGTCGATCCAGCTCCTGCTCTCGAGGCTGCGCACCTGCAGGCCGCCGTTATTGTCCTGCCACAGGAGGGTGATGCAGCCGTAGTCGCTATGCGGCGCCACGCCGAAGCGATCCGGCTCGACGTCCGGCGGTTGGGGCGGATAGTAGATGATCTGGGTTCGCTGGAGCGGCTTCGTATATTTGTCCGCAAAAAACGTCTCGTCCAAGCCCAGGCCGAGGGCGACAACGCGCAACAGATCGGCGCCACAGCTGCCGACCTCGTCGAAATAGGCGTACAACGCCGGCCGCAGCTCGGCCATGAAGCCCGGCCAGTTGTTGGGGCCGCGCAGAGGCTCTCCCGCGAGAACGCTGGGATCGTCCTCGGAAAGCTCGAGCCCGATGCTGTAGAATTCCTTCTCGTCGGGCCGCTTCGCACCGTACATGAGCGCATCGCCGCGTGCATGGAAGCCGCGATGATTGGCGTTCGCCGCGACTTGCTGCTTGGTCTCGAGCGGAAAAGCGAAGAACTGCCGGGCGGCGGCAGCCGCGCGCTCGATCACTCCGGCGCGCACGCCGTGATTGACGACGTAGAAGAATCCGAGGGTCGTGCAGGCATCGTAAATCTCCCGCGCCGCCTTGTGCATGGCGGCACGGTCGTGCCGACGAACGCCGGCAAAATCGATGATCGGAAGGCCGCTTGCCAAATTCATATCGACTTCCCCCCGGATAAGATCGCCTATGCGAGCTGCCGAGTCCACCGTGCTTATTCTTTGGGCGATCTGCTTCGATTTCACCTGGGCGAATCCGAGGCGTTTCGCGACGCGCTGCCCCCGTGGTGAACGATCGACCCGGTGCCCCGGCCCATCGGCGGAGAAACGGTCTCCGGTGTCCATCCCTAAGCCCTTGAAAAACAGGCTTGGCACAGCCTCGGGCTGCGGCCTCACCGGGTGCTGCGGACGCCGCCCTTTGCTGGTGGCGCACGAATTGCAGGAACTCGCTTGGACGATTATAGTCGAGGCCGAGCGTCACTTTCGGAGCATTCCGGCGGCGGCGCGATCGGGCGCAGCGGATGCGCCTGGCAGGGGAAGCCGGCATTGATCCGAATCGCAACCGGTGCATCGTGGAACTTTCCGGATATGCCATTCATCCGCACCCGTTGCCGGCGGGATCGGGCCGAATGCGAGCGCATTGAGAACCCCGACGCGAGCACGCTCGCCGCATCGAATCGAAATCCAGCGACCGTGCCTTAGGAAGACGCGATGCACGAATTGGCCGAACCGCCGCAAGCAACCGCCGTCACGGAGCCCCCCGTCCTGGGGTTGGAACGCATCAACAAATCCTTCGGCCGCCTGCAGGTCCTGCGCGACGTGACGTTGGAAGTCCGCAAGGGCGAGGTGGTCTGCATCATCGGCCCGTCGGGCGCGGGCAAGTCCACGCTCCTGCGCTGCATCAATCATCTCGAGAAGGTGGACAGCGGCACCATCTATTTCGAAGGAGCACCGATCTATCGCTATGTCCGAGCTGGGAAGACCATCGTCGATCCGGAGCGCCGGGTCGAGGAGATCCGCTCGCACATCGGCATGGTGTTCCAGTCCTTCAACCTCTTCCCGCACTTGACCGCCCTTGGAAACGTCATCGAGGCCCCGGTGCATGTGCGCGGCGACAAGCCGGAGGCGGCGCGCCAGCTGGGGCTCATGGAGCTCGCCCGGGTCGGCATCGCCGAGAAGGCCAATCAATATCCCCATCAGCTGAGCGGCGGACAGCAGCAGCGCGTGGCGATCGCCCGCGCCCTGGCGATGGATCCGAAGGTGATGCTGTTCGACGAGGCGACCTCGGCCCTCGACCCGGAGCTGGTCGGCGAGGTGCTCCGCGTCATGCGCAAGCTCGCCGCCGAAGGCATGACCATGGTCGTCGTCACGCACGAGATGGGCTTCGCCCGCGATGTCGCCGACCGGGTCGTCTTCATGGCGGATGGTGCGATCGTCGAGGAAGGTCATCCCCAGCAGATCTTCTCGGCCCCGAGCAATCAACGCACGCGGCAGTTCCTTCAGACGATTCTCGATCGCAACGGCCAGTTGGAGGGGGCGGCGTAATCCTACGACGCCCGGGAAGCGAGCGGCAAACTCGCACAGAGGAGGCAAAGCCATGACAAGCGAGAGCAAAAATCCGATCAAGATCACCGAGGACGACTCGACAGGACTCACACGCCGCCGTCTGTTGACAGCGAGCGGGGCTGCCGGCGTGGCGGCGGTGGCCGCGAGCACGCTGCCGCGGATGGCCTCGGCGGCGGATGTGCCGGAGGTCGATACGTCGTTCAAGGGCTTCGTCATCTCGAAGCTCCCCTGCGACGATTCGCTGATCAAGACCCAGAAGAAGGGAGAGCTTGTCGTCGGCACCTCGGATGACTGGCCCTATTCCTTCTATCCCGCGGGTTCCAAGGAGTGGAGCGGCCTCGACGCCGACATCATCAAATACGTCGCGAAGATGCTGAAGATTCCGAAAATCACGGTCCAGACCGCGGACTTCTCGTCCCTCATCCCGGGTCTGCTCGACGGCCGCTTCGACATCGTCGGCGATTCGATCCACTGGACGCTCGCGCGCTCCAAGGTCGTCGAATTCTGCTTCCCGACCTATTATTACTCGGAGTGGCTGGCGGTGAAGAAGGGGAACCCCCTCAATATCCACAACTTCGCCGATATGAAAGGGCGCAAGATCGCCAGCCTCAACGGCACGAACTACGTGGAGTGGCTGTCGAAGGTCGACGGGATCGATCTCGTGACCGTCAAGGACTGGCAGACGGTCATCCAGGACCTCGTGATCGGCCGCGTCGACGGGATCATCTATGATCAGCCGGTGCTCGCCGCCTCGTTCAAGGATCATCCGGAATGGCCGGTCGAGCTCGCGACGGGCTACGAGCCGCGCACCTTCAAGAATCCGGTCGGCTACAGCCGTTACGCATTCCGCCAAAGCGACACGCAGCTCAGCAACGGCTTCACCAACGCGATCGAATGGATGCAGGACAGTCTCGAGATGTCGAAGATCCTGACGAAATGGAACCTCACGGGATACAACAACTAGCAGCATCGGGACTTCGGTCGGCCTTTGGCGCACGGCATCGTCGCCGAGTTTGACGCATGCCGTGCGCCGGGCCGCGTCGCCTGCCGCGGTCGCGAGCCGGCGCACGCCCCGATCGGGCGGCCCTATTCGTCCGAATGCTGAAGCGCCCAATCGCAATATGGCTCGGGTGGTCTCGTCCGCGCGGCGCGCGTGGCACAGCGCTGCGCGAGCGAGCCAGGAGAGGGTAAGGACTCCGCATGTACTTCTCCCTGTCGGACATGAGCACGTTTCTCCCCTTCCTCCTGGAGGGGGCTGGTCGCACCATAGCCGTCTCCCTGCTGTCCTTTGGACTTGCTTTGGTGATCGGGCTCCTCGTGGGCATCGCCCGAATCTCGCGGCTGCTGCCGCTCCGCATGCTCGCGACCCCCTACGTCCAGTTCGTCCGCGGCACCCCGCTCCTGCTCCAGCTCTTCTTCATCTATTACGTGCTGCCCTATGCCGGGATCGTCCTCTCGCCCTTCGTCTCGGGGGTCGCGGGCCTCACGCTCAATTACAGCGCGTACATGGCCGAGGTGTTCCGCGGCGGCATCCTGGCGATCCCGAAGGGCCAGTGGGAGGCCGGACTCTCGGTCGGCATGTCGCGCCGGCTGCTGCTGCGCCGGATCATCCTGCCGCAGGCGCTGCGCATCGTGATACCCGCACTCGGCAATTTCTTCGTCTCGATCTTCAAGGACTCGGCCCTCGTTTCGGTGATCACGATGAAAGACCTGTTGTTCAGCGGCCAGATCCTGGCCGCCGCCACCTTCAAGCATTTCGAGATCTTCACGATGGTGGCCGCTATCTATTTCCTGATCAGCTATCCGACGGCGAAGCTGGTCGAATATGTCGAGAAACGTCTCGATGTCCACCGAACTCGGCCCGAGACAGCGACGGGCCGTCTCTGATCCTCTCCCCTCGCACGAAAGGACGAGACTCATGCGAGATGACGTTTCATCGGCCAAGCGCGTCGTGAGCTATACCAGGATGGAGGACGGGACCCGCGAGGACTATCTTCTCCTCAAGGAGCTCCATGAGACCTTTCGCGGAGCCACGGTCGATCGCGTGCTGCGCTCGGTCGAAGAGCTTCGCGCGAGCTATTCGGGCGACCAGGTCGACCGCTACGAGCATTCGCTGCAGACGGCGAGCCGGGCGTTCCGCGACGGTGCTGACGACGAGACGGTCGTTGCCGCCCTCCTCCATGACATCGGCGACATGCTGGCGCCGGAGAACCACGGCGAGCTGGCCGGTGCCGTGCTGCAGCCCTACGTGAGCCCGGCGACGCACTGGCTGGTCGTGCATCACGGGGTCTTTCAGGGCTATTACTACTTCCATCACTACGGCCTGGACCGCAACGAGCGCGACAAATTCCGCGGCCATCCGGCCTTCGAGCGCACCGTGGAATTCTGTGCGAAATGGGATCAGACCGCCTTCGACCCGAATTACGACACCCTGCCGCTTGCGGCATTCGAGCCGGCGGTGCGCCGCATCTTCGCCCGCGAGCCGTGGGCGACCTGCCGAGAGGCTTGACCGGCACGCCCACGGCCGAGACTCTCACTGCCGCTCTTACCCTCGTGCGACGTTGAGCCTGCGCGCGAGCTCGCCTTCGTCGGCCTTGGTCAACCGGCCGCGGCGCACCAGGATCGTGCCGTCGACGAGGACGTCCCGGATGCAGCCAACCCCCATGGAATAGAGCAGGTTCGCCGCGAGATCGTGGCGCGGATTGGCCGGCAAGCGCGTGAGATCGACGACGACGAGGTCGGCGCGCTTGCCGGGCTCGACGCTGCCGACGAGATGGTCCATGCCGAGGGCGCGGGCACCGTCGATCGTCGCCATGCGCAGCATGGTCTCGACCGGGAGGGCCGCGGGGTCGTCGGCCTTGAGCTTGCCGATGAGGGCGGCGAGACGGCATTCCGTCAGCACGTCCATCGCATTGTCGCTGAGCGCCCAGTCGGTGCCGAGGCCGACGGCGACCTTCCCGGCGAAGCGGGCAAGCGCGAGCGTGCGGCCCTCGATCTTGATGTTGCTCGCCGGACAGTGGGCGATCGAGATGGCGTATCTCGGCCAGGCCTCGATCTCATGCTCTGCCAAGTAGATGCAATGGGCAGCGACGACATGGGGCCCGGTCAGGCCGGTCGCGACGAGGCAGGCGAGCGCACCGTCGTAGCCGCGCGCGCGCAGCTGGGCGATCTCGCCCTCGTTCTGGGCGACATGCAGGAACACCCGGCAGCCGAGCCGCTCCGCCTCCCGCGCGCATTTCCTGAGAAGCTCGTCCGAGGCGGTGTTGGGCGCGTGCGGGGCGAGGCCGGCACTGATGCGCCGTTCGGGCCCGGTGCCCCAGCGTTCGATGACGGCGTCCGAGGTCCGCCAATCCGCGGGGCCTTGGGCGTCGCTGAGGGTCGGACCGAGGACCGCCCGGATGCCCGAAGCCTCGATCGCCTCGCCGATGCGGTCCATGTGCGCGTAGCGGTCGGCGATGCAGGTGACGCCGTTCAACAGGAACTCGTGGCAGGATGCCGTGGCGGAGGCAAGATAGTCCTCCAAGCCGTAACGCTCTTGCCCCGGAATAGCGTAGAACTCCGACCAAAAGCTGCGGGGTTTGTCCTCGGCGAGGCCGCGCAGCACACCGGTCGCGGCGTGGGTGTGCAGGTTGACCAATCCCGGCACCACCAGGCAATCGCGGCAATCCATCACCTCGTCATCGCTCTGCCGGCTCTCCGCGACAGCGCTGAGTGCTGCGATGTCGGTACCCTCGATGCGGATATCGGCCCGCGGCAGGATGCGGCCGCCGGCATCCATGGTGAGAACGGTACAGCCCGAGAGTACGAGCGCCATCGCCTTCAGTCCCGGCACTCGACGATGGTGTCCCTCACGCGCGGCGGGGATGGCGAGCGACCGCGGGGTGATCCGCGGCTGTCACGAAGCGGGGGTCCGCACCCCCCGGCGTCGCCCAGCCGGTGACTTCGGGGCCGAAGAATTCCGCGTTGACCGCCTTGAACCCCGCCTCGGGTGCCGGCAGCTCGTCCTCCTCGTAGATCGCCTGCACCGGACAGACCGAGAGACAGATACCGCAGCTGATGCACTCCTCGGGCTGGATGTACATCATGCGCCCGCCCTCGTAGATGCACTCGACCGGGCACACTTTCTGGCACGCACCGTCCTTTACGTCGATACAGGCAGACGCGATGACGTAGGTCATCCTCAGGCCCCGCGCCAATGCGGTGCGCGCTTCTCCTGGAAGGCCCGCACGCCTTCCTCCTGATCGGCCGATTTGAGGGCCGCGATGAGGGCCGGCAGGCGCAGGGATTGCGCCTCCTGTGCGGTGAGCCGGCTCCCCGCCCGTACCATTTGCTTGACCGCCTTGAGCGAGAGGGGTGCACAGGCAAGGATGTCGGCGACCCAGCGCTCGACCGCCCGGTCGAGCTCGGCGGCCGGGACCACCTCGTTGACGAGTCCGAGCCGCTGCGCCTCGAGAGCCGTGATGCGCCGTCCGGTCAAGAGCAGCCCCATGGCCCAAACATGGGGAATGCGGCGCGGCAGAAGGGCGATGCCGCCGTCCAGGGCGAGCCGGCCGACCCTCGGCTCGGGCAGGCCGAAGCTGGCATGCTCGGCGGCGACCACGATGTCGCAGCCGAGCACCATCTCGAAGCCGCCGCCGAGCGCGTGGCCATTGACCCGCGCGATCACCGGCACGTCGAGGCTCTCGCGCAGGGCAATGCCGCCGAACCCGCCCGGACGCGGCTTCGCCCAGTATTCGAGGCCCGAGACCCCGTTCGCGGCCTTCATGTCGGCACCTGTCGAGAAGGCGCGCTCGCCGGCCCCCGTCAGCACGACGGCACGGACGGCACGGTCCTTCTCGATCTCGTCCCAGAGCCGCATCAGCTCGGCCTCCGTCGCCTCGTCGACGGCGTTGAGCCGGTCAAGCCGATCGATGGTGACGCGGGCGACGCCGTTCTCAAGCGCCATGCGCACGTTCATGACACCACCTTCTCGCTCCGCAGCCGGCCGATCCTGGCCTCGTCGTAACCGAGCTCGTGGAGGACTGCCAGGCTGTGCTCGCCCAAAGCCGGCGGGGCATGGCGCAGGCGGAAAGCGGAGGCGTCCATCTTGAGCGGCGTTCCGATCAGGCGCATCGGCTCGTTGACGCCGCCGCGCGCGGGACCGTCGAGGGCGACGACCATGCCGTTCGCGGCCGTCTGCTCCGAGGCGAGCGCCTCGGCGAGGGTCTGGACGGGTGCACACAGCAGGTCCTGCTCCTCGAGCCGGGCCAGCCAGTAGGCGGTGGTATTGCCCGCAAAGCGCTCGGCGAAGCGGCCCTGCAGCTCGGCCTTGTTGGTCATCTGCGCCGCGAAGGTGGCAAAGCGAGGGTCGGCAGAGAGGTCCGGCAGATCGAGGGCGGTCGAGATGTCGCGGAGCGGATTGGCCTTGAAGGCTCCCACCAGCACGAGTGCGCCGTCGCTCGTCCGGAACACCCCGCTCAAGGGGAAAGCACCCCAGTTGAGCTCGCGACGGCGCTGCAGCCACATGGCGGCCTCCTGCATCTGCATCGCCAGCATCGAATCGTAGAGCGAGACCGAGATCTGCTGACCCCGCCCCGTCTTCTCGCGCTGGAGGAGGGCAAGCAGGACCGCCTGCACCAGATGCATGCCGGCCGAATAGTCGGCAAGGGCCGTGCAATAGACCGAGTAGGGCTCGCCCGCGTTGGAGCGCCGCGCCATGACGCCCGAGAGGGCTTGAGCGAGCACGTCCTGACCGCCCTTGTGCGAAAGGGGGCCGCTCTGTCCGAAGCCCGAGCCGAAGGCCGAGATGATGCGCGGATTGAGCTTGGCGAGCTCGGCATAGCCGAAGCCCATGCGCTCCATCACGCCGGCGCGGAAGTTGTTCACCACCACGTCGGCGGTCTTGACGAGATCGTAAATGACGGTCTTGCCCGCCTCGCTTCTGAGGTCGATCGCGAGCGAGCGCTTGTTGCGGTTGAGGCTGCGGAAGACGGGGTTGTCGAGCCCGTCCGGGTCCTCGGCGATCGAGCTGCGCGAGAGATCGCCAGCCCCCGGCCGCTCGATCTTGATGACGTCAGCACCATAGTCGGCGAGCATCTGGGTCGCGCAGGGCCCCAGCATCACCTGGGTGAAGTCGATGATGCGGATGCCGGCGAGCGGCTGCGCGGCACCGTTCTCGGCGGGCATGCTCATGCTGCCCTCTCGCGACCGTCGATGGTCGCATTGGGTGCCGGCACGTCGCCCGGATCGGCTCCCTGCGCGCGCAGACGCTGCTGCAGGGCCGCGATGTCCACCTTCTCGACCCCGACCCCGGCCGCGAGCGACAGGGCGGCGGCGAGCCCGGCCGCCTCGCCCATCGCCATGCAGGGCGGAATTTCGCGCGACATGCGCTGGGCCGAGGAGGTCGCCGAGTAGTGCCGCCCGGCGACGAGGAGCTGGCCCACCTCGCGCGGCAGAAGCGAGCGGTAGGGATAGTAATAGTCCCGGCCGCGCGCGACGCTGTCGCGGAAATGGCGGCGCGTCATGACGTCTTCCTTCGTCATCACGTAGACCCCATCGAGGAGCCGCGTCTGGCGCACGCCGAGCTGCGGTGCCACGTCGACGACGTAGGCTTGCCGGAAGCCGGGTAGCTTGGCGCGCACGAACTCGACGAGCTGGGCGATACGGCGGCGCCCCTCGAAATCCGCGCGCGTGAGGTCGGCGATCTTGAGGCCGTCGTAGCCGGCCATGTGCGGACAGTTGCACCACACGATCCCTGGGAGCGGCGTCTTGAGCCACCACTTCTCCCACGACCCGCCCATGATCTTCTTCGCCTCGCGGTCGATCGCGGCGAACGCCTCCGGCTGCTCGTATTCGAAGCGCTCGGCCGCCTCGCAGTCGACCCCACCCAGGCGGAACACGGTGGTGACGATGTAGCTCCCTTCGGAGAACGGCGCCCCGGCGGAGGCCGCCACGTCGAGATCGCCGGTCGCGTCGACGACGACCCGGCCGAGGAGCGCCTGGCGGCCCTCCTTGCCCTCGACGATCACGCCGGCGGCTCGGCCGTCCTCGACGATGGTCTTGGCGAACCAGCTGTGCAGGCGGAGGTTGATCTTCGCCTCGGCCACCATGTCGTTCGAGACGCGCTTGAAGGCGTCGGGATCGAAGGCGACGGAATAGCAGATCGGCTGCGGCTTCACGTGTGCCGTGAAATCGAAGACCCCCCAGCGCGACCATTTGCGCCACATCGCCCAGTCGGAGCGGCGGTCCGCCTCCGGCGGCGAGACGGCGAGCCCGAGCCGCTCCATGCGCTCGATGAGTTCGGCGCAGAGGCCGCGCACGCTGACCTCGGCCCCGTTGCACATGTCGTCGAGGACCAGAACCATGCCGCCCGACCCGAGGCCGCCCAAGTAGGGGTAGCGCTCGAGCAGGATCACGGAGAGGCCGTTGCGCGCCCCCGACACCGCGGCCGCGATGCCGGCGGGCCCCCCGCCCACCACGAGCAGGTCGGCGCGGGCGGCGACCGGAACGCGGCCCTGCGGCTCGCTGATGAAATTCGCTGTCGTCGTCATTTCGAGGCTCCTTCGTGGGGGGGGCGGGCCGGGGCCCTGCTCACACGGTCTGGGCGACGTTCCATTTGATGACGCGGCGCTCGAGGTAGGAGATCACGGCGAAGAAAAGGGCCGAGAAGGTCGAGCCGACCACGATGGTGGCATAGAGGAGTGGCGAGTCGAAATTGTAGGTGGCCTGGATGATGAGGGCGCCGATGCCCACGTTCGAGCCGATCCACTCGCCGACGATGGCGCCGATCACCGCCGTGGAGGCGGCGATCTTGAGGGCCGAGAAGAGATACGGCAGCGCGTTCTTCACCCTCAGCTTGAAGAAAATCTCGCGCTGGCTCGCGGAGAGCACCCGCATCAGCTCGAGCGCCTGCGGGTTCACGTCGCGCAGGCCCCGGGTCATGTTGACGAGCGTGGGGAAGAAGCAGACGAGGGCCGCAATCGCGATCTTCGGCTCCATGCCGTTGCCGAGCAGGAGCACCAGGATCGGCGCCTTCGCCACCACCGGGATGGTGTTGACCATCACCGCGATGGGGAAGAACGCCTCCTCCAGCATCTTCTTCTGGACGAAGGTGGTGGCGATCACGATCGCGACGAGGTTGCCCAAGAGGAAGCCGAGGAGCGCCTCGATCGAGGTCGGCAGCAAGTTGGTCATCAGCATGTCGAAGCGGCCGATCAGCACGTGGGCGACCGCGGCCGGAGAGGGGGCGATGAAAGGCTTGATGTCGAAGCGCTCGACGGCCTGCCACCACAGCACCACCAGCCCGACGACCGCCAGCAGAGGGAGGAGGCGCTTGCGCCAGAGCAGCATGCGCTGGGCCGCGAGGAACTTGGCTTTCGCCTCCTCGTCATCGACGAAGGCCGGACCCATCGGGATGGCACGGGCCGACGTGCCGACGGCATCGTCGCTCATCAGCAGCCCTCCAATACGCGGCGCAAGTGGCCGGCAAGCTTGACGAACTCGACCGTCTCGCGCACCGCCAGACGGCGCGGGCTGGGCAAGGCGACCTCGACCAGCTCGCGCACGCGTCCCGGCCGGGCCGCGAGGAGCAGCACCTGCTGGGCGAGGAAGGCGGCCTCGTAGATCGAGTGGGTGACGAAGAGGATGGTGGTGCCCGTCGATGCCCAGACGTCAAGCAGCTCCTCGTTGAGCCGGTCGCGCGTGATCTCGTCGAGCGCGCCGAAGGGCTCGTCCATCAAGAGGAGTTTCGGCCCCGACACGAGCGCGCGGGCGATCGCGACCCGCTGGCGCATCCCGCCCGAGAGCTCGTGCGGGTAGGCGTCCTCCCAGCCGGAGAGTCCGACCATGGCAAGGAGCTCCTTGGGGGCGCGCGCGCCCGCGCGGCGTGCGCCCCCGCCCACCTCGAGCGGCAACATCACGTTCTCGAGGGCCGTGCGCCACGGCAGGAGGGCGGCGTCCTGAAAGACGAAACCGATGTCGCGGTTCATCCGTGCCACGACCGGCCGGTCCCCGAGCACGGAGAGCGAGCCGGACGTCGGCGGGATGAGATCGGCGATGACGCGGAGCAGGGTGGACTTGCCGCAACCCGACGGGCCGAGGAGGGTCAAGAAGCCTCCGCGGCGCACCGACAAGCTGACCTTTCGAGGGCGGTG
>Ga0335078_10015330_pt1 | contig 11376 bp, 12 predicted proteins | sample Lox_Sample_32_FD_206711 | JGI IMG/M metagenome (GOLD analysis project Ga0335078, IMG submission 206711) | Soil microbial communities from Loxahatchee National Wildlife Refuge, Florida, United States - Lox_Sample_3.2 | ecosystem: Environmental > Terrestrial > Soil > Wetlands | place: USA...
CCCATGCGACGAGCAGCGCGGCGAAGACGACGGCTTTCAGCATGCGGGGACTCCTCTCTCGCGCCGGTACAGACGGCAGGGAGGAGACTAGCGGAACTCGGCGTCTGCCGCGGTTCGAATCGCGAGCGCCGTGGCATTGTGCCGGGAACATGAGCCGTCCTTCGGAGCGAGCGCTCGCTCGACCGGCCAAACTGTCGCTTGAAGTCGAAAACGTGGCCCGGAATTCTTCCGGGCTCGCGATCTAGGCGGCGCTCGCGCCCACGCGTCCCATGCTGCGCACCAATCGCAGCACTTGACGTTGCAACTCCGAGTCCGGCAAAGCCCGGAACGCCCGGAGCAGCTCCAACTCCGCCCTGACGAATTCGCCCTTGTCCCCCTCGGGCGCGGTGGGAGCGTCTAATCCTTCGAAGAAGAACTCCAGCGGCTGCCCCAGCAGCCGAGAGGCCTGAAGGAGCCGGCTCGCACTGACGCGAATCTCGCCGCGCTCATACTTCTGCACTGCCTGGAACGACACGCCCAGCGCTTGCGCTACTTGCACCTGGCTGAGACCCAACAAACCCCGGGCCAATCGCAGGCGCGAGCCGACATGAACGTCGGCGGGATCTGGCCCGTGCTCCTTTACAGTACGACGGCGGCGCCCGTGTCTGGGCCGCTCCTGCTGCGGCGAACGCGACTGCATCAAGACCTCCTGATAACGACGATAATCCCCCTCGAAGCTCCTCCACGATGCCCTATTATAGTGTGCACGGTGGGGTTGTGAAAGAGATATTCCGGGGCGGAGTCATTCGGAACATCCACTTGTTGTCGCTCAAGACTTCGAAGAATCCCAGGGCACACCGAATCGGTGCGATGTCCTTTGCGCTCATTGCCGGCACTCGCAAAAGTGGTGATACCTTCGGGCCCACGCATTCTCACTGAGCGCGGCCAAACGCCCGGTAGTGCGCTCGACCCTGCAGATTGCGTGCTGATATTGCATTTTTGTGACAGGAACGCCATTCGAAATTCCATCCAGCGATCGGCAAGACAACGGCCCGGGCCTCGCTTGTATTCGGGCTCGCGCGGCGTAATTTCGGGCATCGCGCGAAGGGATAGGCGGCCCGAGAGATGAGAAGGGGACGGTTAATGCTGTTGCCAGCCTTGCTGGCGGGTTTCTGCTTGGTTTTCGCCGCGCGCGCGGAGCATGCCTCCGGCGAGCGTGAGGCGCTCACACCGCATTATCGGATCGTGCTGCAAATCGGTCCCGCCGAGGCGATGTACACGCCGACGGAGGCGCGGCTGCGTCATCCCGACGTTGGCGAGATCATGCTCGGCGGGAGGCTGAGCGCGGAGATCGGCGGATTGGGCCACGAGCCCGCCGGTGGGCCAGTGCCCGACGAGCGCCACCTAGAGCTTCACGTGGTCTCGCGGGCGACCGGCAAGGTCGTTGCGGAGGCGCATGTCACCATTGCGATCGCCGGTCCCGACAAGCGATGGAATTCCGTGCCGGTTGCCCGGATGTACGGGATCGAGGCAGGACCGGACGACCTGCACTACGGCAACAATGTGCGGCTGCCGCCGGGGGCGTATTCAGTTCGCGCCTCCGTCAACGGCGAGCGCGCGGGCTTCTCGGTGACGCTCGAGTAGACGCTGGCTCAGCCGCCATCCTGCTCCGCCGACGCGTCATAGGGGCTGAAGCTCGTGCGCCCGAGGGCGACGGATTTGACGAGGGCGTAGACGGGTTTTCCGACCTCGAGCGTGAGCTCGTGGGTGGAGCGGCGGGTGATGCGCGCCCAAAGCGGCACCGGCCGCGCGGCGGTTCCGATATCGAGGCGCACCTCGACCATGGGGTCCGCGTCTTGCGCGATCTCGACGACGCGTCCCGCAAAAATATTGAGGATGGAGATGCCCTTGGGCGGGGCAAGCGCGAGCGAGACGTCGCGGGCGCGGATGCGTGCGCGCACGGGCGTGCCGAGCGGCAAGCCAAGATGCGGCACTCTGAGACGCCCGCCGGGAAAGCTGAGCTCGCTCAAGCCGAAGACGAGATCGCTTCCGGCGACGGTCGTGCGAATGACGGAGCCAGCACCGAAACGGCCCGTGAGGGGCCGGAGATCGAGACGGCTCGCAATCTCCTCAACGGGGCCGACCGCGGCCACACGTCCTTCGGACATCATCACCAGAGTGTCCCCGAGATGGATGATCTCCTCCATGGCGTGGCTCACATAGACGATGGGGATGCTCAGCCGGTCGCGGAGGCGCTCGATGAAGGGGATGATCTCAGCGCGGTGCGCGATGTCGAGCGAGGCGAGCGGCTCGTCCATCAGCAGAAGCCGCGGCGCCGCGAGAAGCGCTCTGCCGATCGCCACGCGTTGCCTCTCGCCGCCGGAGAGATCGCGCGGCCGGCGCTCGAGCAGAGGGTCGAGGCGCAGCAGCTCGACCACCGCATCGAATGACAGCGTGGGATGCGAGGCCGCGCCGCGCCTCATGCCATAGCGGAGATTGCCGCGCACGGAGTAGTGCGGAAAAATTCGCGACTCCTGGAAGACATAGCCGAGCCGTCGCTGTTCCGGGCGCCGGTCGATCCCGGCCTCGGAGGAGAATAGGATCTCCTCCCCGACCTTGATCGTTCCGCGATCGGGCCGCAGCAGGCCTGCGAGCGCGTTCACGACGGAGGTCTTGCCAGCTCCGGAGCGGCCAAAAATTGCGGTAATGCCCGTCTCCGGCGCGCTGAACCGGACGGCGAGATCGAAGGCGCCGAGGCGCTTCTCGATGTCGAGTTCGATCACGCAGCCCCCGCGATCCGCCGCGCGATCCGCCGTGCCAGGATTTCGGAGGCGATGAGAGCGAGGAGCGCCACGACGATCGCGATGATCGTGAGGCGCGCCGCGGCTGCCTCGCCGCCGGGCTGCTGGATCAGGCTATAGAGCGCGAGCGGAAGCGTTTGCGTCACCTCCGGAATGTTCGAGACGAAGGTAATGGTGGCGCCGAACTCGCCCACGCTGCGCGCGAAGGCGAGAATCGCGCCGGTTAGGATGCCGGGCGCCGTCAGCGGTATCGTCACCGTGAGCAAGACGCGAAGCGGCCCCGCGCCGAGCGTGCGTGCGGCGGCTTCGAGCCGGCGGTCGACGGCTTCGAGCGAGAGGCGGATCGCGCGGACCATCAGCGGAAACGCCATTACCGCCGAGGCAAGCGCCGCACCCTTCCAGTCGAAGGCGAGGGTGATGCCGAGGCTCTCGTAGAGCCAGGCGCCAACGACGCCTCGACGTCCGAAAAGCACGAGGAGCGCATAGCCCACGACGACCGGCGGCAGCACCAAGGGAAGGTGGATCAAGCCGTCGATGAGGCTCTTGCCCGGAAACCTGGTACGCGCAAGCAGCCAGGCTGCGGCGAGGCCAAAGGGCAGGCTCGTGAGCACGCTCACGAGGGCAACGCGAAGGCTGAGCTCGAGCGCGCTGACTTCGAGGGCGGTGAGCGGCACGGGCGGCCTCGCGCTCCGCCCTCTAGTTGCGCGCGCGGTTCAGGCGCTCGAAGCCCTCATCGAGATCGGCGATCAAGTCCTCGATGTCCTCGAGACCGGCGTGGAGGCGGAAAGTCGGACCGGACTCCCAGGTCCGCGCGGTTCGGATCCGCTCGGGATGCGTCGGCAGGATCAGGCTCTCGTAGCCGCCCCAGCTCGCGCCGAGGCCGAAGAGCTCCATGCCGTCGATGAGTGCATTGAGCGCGGAGGACGGCACCTCCGGCTTGAGGACGACGCCGAAGAGTCCAGAGGAGCCGCTGAAATCGCGGCGCCAGAATTCGTGGCCGGGATGTCCCGGCAGCGCCGGATGCAGCACGCGCTCGACCTCCGGCCGCCGCAGCAGATAGTCGGCGAGGCCGAGCGCCTGCTTCTCCTGTTGCCGCATGCGCACGCCCGCGGTGCGGATGCCGCGGAGCGCGAGGTAGCAATCGTCGGGGGCGGCGTGATAGCCGAGCTCGGTCGCGACCTGCCGCAGCTTCGGGAAGGTCTCCTCTTTGCAAACCGTGAAGCCCATCATCACGTCGGAATGGCCGACGATATACTTCGTACCGGCGATCGTGGAGACGTCGACGCCATGCTCGAGCGGCCGGTAGAAGACTGGCGAGGACCAGGTGTTGTCGAAGACGGTCGCGATGCCCCGGGACTTCGCAACCGCGACGATCGCGGGCACGTCCTGCACCTCGAAAGTAATGGAGCCGGGGCTCTCGAGATAGATGAGCCTCGTGTTGGGGCGGATCAATTCCGCGATCCCCGCCCCGATCATTGGATCGTAGAAGGTCGCGGCGACGCCGAAGCGCTTGAGGAACCCGCCGCAGAAAGCGCGTACGGGCCCGTAGACCGTATCTACCACGAGCACGTGATCGCCGCTCTCGACGAAAGCGAGGATCGACGCATAGCAGGCCGCGGCGCCGGAGCAATAAGCGATCGTGCGGTCGCCTGCCTCCATCGCCGACACCGCGTCCTCGAGCGCGAAGGTCGTTGGCGTGCCATAGCGGCCGTAACTCATGTTGCCCTTGCGCAGCCGGTTCTTCTGCGCGTTCTCCATCTCCGCGACGGTGCGGTGGACGATGGTCGAGGCGTGGTAGACCGGCGGGTTGACCACTCCGTGATTGCGGTAGGGATCGTTGCCGGTGTGCGTGAGAAGCGTGTCGGGTTTCTTCGATTTGGAGCTCATGGCGTTCCGTCGCTGAGGCGGGGAGGGCTCATCTTGCCGCGCGGGGAAGGGATCGAAAAGCGGGTAAATTCCCCTACTCTCCATCGAAGGGGTATGGTCGCTGCGGAGCATTGCGGCGCCCGGCGGCCGCGTGATAGCGTCCGCGCCTTCTCGCCGGCGGTCGGCGCCGAGCCATGATCGACGAGCCCTCCGTGACCGATCTCGTCCGGAGGTGGGGAAATCATCTCAGGAAGAGGAATTCATGACCGGATTTACGATGCTTCGCTTCGGCCTCGCCGCCTCTGCGATCGCCCTCGCGGCCTGGAGCGCTCCCGCGAGCGCAGGCCCAACCCTCGACAAAGTGAAGGCCAACGGCTTCGTCACCTGCGGCGCCAATACCGGCCTCGTGGGTTTCGGCATGCCCGACAAGCAGGGCAACTATACCGGTCTCGACGTCGACATCTGCCGGGCGATCGCGGCTGCGGTGCTCGGCGACGCGAGCAAGGTGAAATACGTGCCGACGACCGCGCAGCAGCGCTTTCCGGCCCTGCAGTCCGGCGAGGTCGATGTCCTCGCTCGCAACACGACCGTGACGCTGCTGCGCGACACGGATCTCGGCTTCAACTTCGCTCCCATCACCTATTACGACGGTCAAGGCTTCATGGTCGCGAAGAAGGCCGGGATCAAGAGTGCGAAGGAGCTGAACGGCGCCACGGTTTGCGTGCAGCCCGGCACGACCACGGAGCTCAATCTCGCGGACTATTTCCGCACCAACAAGATGACTTTCAAGCCGCTCGTGATCGAGAAGCTCGACGAGGTCGAGAACGCCTTCTTTGCGGGGCGCTGCGATGCCTATACGACCGACCGCTCCGGCCTCGCCGCGACGCGCATCTCCAAGGCGCCCAATCCGGACGACTACATCATCCTGCCGGAGGTGATCTCGAAAGAGCCCCTGGCCCCGGCGGTGCGCCACGGCGACGACGAGTGGTTCGACATCGTGAAATGGGTCGTCTACGCAATGTTCGACGCCGAGGAGAAGGGCGTGACCCAAAAGAACGTCGACGAAATGCTCAAGAGCGACGATCCCGAGATCAAGCGCATGCTCGGGGTCACCGCGGGGATGGGCAAGGCGCTCCATCTCGACGACAAATGGGCCTACAACATCATCAAGCAGGTTGGGAATTACGGTGAATCCTTCGAGCGCAACGTCGGCAAGGATTCCCCTCTGAAGCTCGACCGCGGGCTCAACGCGCTCTGGACCAACGGGGGCCTGATGTACGGCGCTCCGATCCGCTAAGATCGGAAGGCGGCGCTGCTCCGGCCCCTGGCCGGGGCGGCAGCCCGCCGGATCAGGGGAATGGTCGCAACGGACCCGAGCCGAGTACAGGTCGCCCCCGCGGCCCGCGTCGCGCTTTGGCGCGACATGCGCGTGCGCGGTATTGCCGCTCAGATCCTGACGGTCGGCGCGGTCGCAGGGCTCGTGGCCTATTTCGGGCACAACGCGATCGTCAATCTCGAGCAGCGCGGCATCGCCACCGGCTTCGCCTTCCTCAAGCGCGAGGCCGCTTTCGAGATCAGCTCGACACTCATCGATTACTCGCCCGCGAGCAGCTACGGCCGGGCGCTCGTGGTCGGCATCCTCAATACGCTGCTCGTCTCCTCTCTCGGCATCGTGCTCACTACTATCTTCGGCACGCTCCTCGGTATCGCGCGGCTCTCGACCAATTGGCTCGTGCAGCGCGTGACGGGCTGGTACATCGAGGTCATGCGGAACACGCCGCTCCTGCTGCAGCTCATCGTCTGGTGGGACCTGCTCAGGGTGAGTGCGCCGCTGCCGCGCGAGGCTTTCAATCCGCTCCCGGGCGTCTTCATCTCGAACCGAGGCCTCAACATTTCGGTGCCGGCCTGGAACGAGGCCTATCTCTGGATGCTCGTGGCGGCCGTCCTGGGTATCGCCGTGACGATGCTGCTGGGGCGGCAGATGCACCGCCGGCAAGAGCTCACGGGGAAACGCTTTCCGATCTTCTGGGCGGGCCTCGGTCTGATCCTCGGGCCGCCGCTCGTGGTTTTCCTTTGCGCGGGCGCGCCGGTCGAGCTCGACACCCCGGTTCTCCAGGGCTTCAACTTCGTGGGCGGCGAGAACGTCACGCCGGAGTTCGCGGCGCTGCTCTTCGGCCTCGTCGCCTACACTTCGGCCTTCGTCGCGGAGATCGTGCGCAGCGGCATTCTCTCCGTGAGCAAGGGCCAGACCGAGGCGGCCTCTGCGCTGGGCCTCCGGCCGAGCTGGACGCTCCGCCTCGTCGTCCTCCCGCAAGCCGTGCGCGTCATCGTGCCGCCCATGACGAGCGAGTATTTGAGCCTCACCAAGAACAGCTCGCTCGCGGTCTATATCGGCTTTCCCGACTTCGTATCGATCGCGAACACCGAGGCGAACCAGACCGGCCAGGTCGTCGAGGTGATCGCGATCCTCATGGCGGTCTATCTCACCATCAGCCTCACCATCTCCGTGCTCATGAATTTCTACAACCGCTACGTCGCGCTGGTGGAGCGATGACGGACCTCGCGCAAAGCCCGACGCAATCGCTGGAGAACGGGCCTCCGGGCCCGGCGCTGCGCGCCTGGCATTGGGCACGGGGGCATCTCTTCAACGGCCCCGTCAATACGATCCTGACTCTGGTCATCGTCTACGCCTTCTTCCGGGTCGTCGTGCCGATCGTGCGATGGGCGCTCATCGATGCGACCTGGAGCGCCGACAGCGACCGCGCCTGCCAAGCCGCGGGCGGTGCCTGCTGGGCGTTTCTCGGCTCGTGGGGCCGCTTCATCATCTTCGGGCGCTTTCCCTATGGCGAGCAGTGGCGGCCGGCGCTGGTGCTGGTGCTGTTCGTGGTGATGCTCGCGGTGAGCGCGCGTCCGGGGATGCGTGGTCGGACGCTAATTGCGATTTGGCTTGGCGGGATCGTCGCGGTCGCCGCACTCATGTGGGGCGGATTCCTCGGCATGGCCTATGTCGAGACCGAGCTCTGGAATGGTCTTCCGCTGACCTTGATCCTGGCGCTGGGCGGCGTCGGCTTCGCCTTCCCAATCGGCGTACTGGCCGCCTTAGGGCGGCGCTCGAAGCTGCCGGCGATCCGTTGGCTTTCGGTCGCCTACATCGAGCTCATCCGCGGCGTGCCTCTCATCACCTTGCTCTTCATGGCCTCGCTGATGGTACCGCTCTTCCTGCCGACGGGGATCAGCATCGCGAAGCTCTGGCGCGCAGAGATCGGCTTCGCCCTCTTCTTCGGCGCCTATCTCGCTGAGGCCGTCCGCGGCGGCTTGCAGGCGATCGCACGCGGGCAATACGAGGCGGCCGATGCGCTCGGCCTCGGCTATTGGCAGAAGACTTGTCTCATAATCCTGCCGCAGGCGCTCACGATCTCGATACCCTCGATCGTCAATCTCTTCATTGGCGCCTTCAAGGACACAACGCTCATCACGATCGTCGGCATATTCGACGTGCTCCAGGACGCAAACACCGGCCTTAACGATCCGGCCTGGCGTCACGCCTACGTCGAGGCCTATGCGACAATCGGGATGATTTTCTTCGCATTCTGCTATTTCATGTCGCGGTACAGCCAATACCTCGAGCGGCGCCTGCGCCGTAGCGGGACCGGACCCAGGAGGCAGTGACGATGGCGAGCATTCCGAGCGCGGCGCCCCAAGGCGCGGAACAGAAGATGATCGAGTTCCGCGCCGTCCATAAATGGTACGGCGATTTCCACGTCCTCAAGGACATCAACCTCGTCGTGCGCCGGGGCGAGCGCGTCGTTGTATGCGGCCCCTCGGGCTCCGGCAAATCCACGATGATCCGCTGCATCAACCGGCTCGAAGAGCACCAGAAAGGCCAAATCCTGGTCGACGGCATCGAACTCACGCCCGACGCCAAGCACGTCGAGGCGATCCGCCGCGAGGTCGGCATGGTCTTTCAGCAGTTCAATCTCTTCCCGCATCTGACGGTGCTGGAGAACCTGACCTTGGCGCCGGTCTGGGTGCGGAAGATGCCTAAGAAGGAGGCAGAAGAGCTTGCGATGCAGCTCCTCGAGCGCGTCAAGATTCCGGAGCAGGCCAAGAAGTATCCGGGCCAGCTCTCCGGCGGTCAGCAGCAGCGCGTGGCGATCGCGCGCTCGCTCTGCATGCGGCCGCAAGTGATGCTTTTCGACGAGCCAACGTCGGCGCTTGATCCCGAGATGATCAAGGAGGTGCTCGACGTCATGGTCGAGCTCGCGAACGAGGGCATGACCATGATCTGCGTTACCCACGAGATGGGTTTCGCACGCACCGTCGCGGACTCCATGATCTTCATGGATGGCGGCCAGATCGTCGAGACCGCACCTCCCAAGGAATTTTTCGCCAACCCCAAGAGCGAGCGCACGAAGCTCTTCCTGAGCCAGATCCTCTCGCATTGAGCCGTTTGCTCAGGGCAAGGGCGGCAGGAGCGGGTGTTGGAGAGTGCGGGGGAGGGCGCCGGTTAGGCGGGGGTCGTCGAAGATGACGGTCCGGCGCTCGTAGACCTTGAAGCCGCATTTTTGATAGAGGCCGAGAGCGCGGGGGTGGTCGAAGGTGCAGGTGTGGACCCATACCCGCGGAGGTGCCGTGAGCCAGGCGGTGTCGATCGCGGTGTTGAGGAACCAGTTCCCGAAACCGCGCCCGATGAATTCGGGAACGAGGCCGAAATAGCTGAGCTCGGTCCCTTCATCGGCAGCGCGCTCGAGCTCGAAATATCCCGCGGGCGAGCCCCAGGCGTAGAGCACGTAGATCTCGATATCGCGACGCGCTAGCCGCTCGGCGAGGCGCTGGTTGCTCCAGACGCGGCGCTCGAACCAGAGCCAGCGCTCGCCGACGGTGTCGTAGAGATAGCGGTAGAAGGACACAGTGCAGCGCTCCGCACGGATGAGCGCGAGCTTTGCCGCGGGAATGGGCGTGGGCGGTCGCACGGGCTTCTCCAGCATCTCCAGATAAGTGACGGTATCTGCGAGCTTGCCGGGAGCGAGGTCAGTCATCGCGGCGGTCCGGTCTCGACGGTCGTGTCGCTGGCCCCGCCCCATTCCGTCCAGGAGCCGTCATAGACGGCCATATCGGGCCAACCCATGAGATAGGCGCTGAAGGCAAGAGCGCAGGCTGTGACTCCGGAGCCGCAGCTCGACACGATCGGCCGCTCCGGCCGAAGGCCCGCGGCGCGAAATTTCTGCTCGAGCTCCTCCGCTGAGAGCGGTGTCTTCGTCTTGGGATCGGCGAGCTGATCGTAGGGGAGGTTGCGGCTTCCGGGGATGTGGCCGCTGCGCAGTCCCGGCCGCGGCTCCGGCGCGGTACCTTCGAAACGGCCTTGCGCGCGGGCGTCCACGATCTGCTCCTCACGGGAGCCGCTGCTGCGCTTGACCGCGGACTTGTCGCGAACCAGCTCCGGACGAAACCGCGGCGTGAATCGAGCAAGCGTGGGTCGCGGCACATCCGCGGTGACGGGCCGACCCTCCGACAGCCATTTCTGCATGCCGCCCGCGAGGATCGAGACGCGATCATGACCGAAGATGCGGAGCATCCACCAAGCGCGCCACCCCGAGCTCCATCCGGTGCCGTCGTAGACAACCACCTTATGCTCATCGCCGATCCCCAGAGCGCTCATGTGGCGCGCGAATTCCTCGGCACTCGGCAACATGTGCGGCAGGGGATTGGAGCGATCGGAAATGACGTCAATATCGAAATAGGAGGCGCCGGGGATGTGGCGCTGCGCATAATCCTGCTGTGCCGTCGGTGTGATCCCCGGCATCTTGAATGAACCGTCGACCACGCGTACCGCCGCGTCGTTGAGATGCGTGGCGAGCCATTCCGTCGAGACCAGCGCTTCCGGATGTGCATAGGGCATGGTGTTCACCCCACCAGTGCGAGATTGACGCGCCGGTTCTGTTTTCCCTTGTTCTCGATCTTGGTGACCTCGACGCGGCCGATCTCCGCGGTGTGGCGGATATGCGTCCCGCCGCAGGGCTGCAGGTCAACGCCGGCGATGTCGAGGAGGCGGACGCGGCCGTAGCCGGTCGGCGGCTTCACGGACATGGTGCGTACGAGATCGGGCGTCGCCGCGAGTTCCTCGTCAGTGATCCAGCGAGGACTCACTCCGTGATCGGCGGCGATGAGCGCGTTGAGCTTAGTCGCAATCGCCTCCTTGTCGAGCGCTTCGCCGGGCACGTCGAAATCGAGCCGACCCTTGCCGTCGGAGATTTGTCCGCCCGTGACCGCACCGGGGACGACCGCGCAAAGCAGATGCAAGCAGGTGTGCATGCGCATGAGGCGGTAGCGACGATCCCAATCGATCTCAGCGGTGACGCGCTCGCCAACCGCCGGCGCTGCACTGCCGGGAGCGGGGATGTGCAGGACATCGTCGATCCCGTCGCCCTTGCGCGCGTCGACGATTCCTAGGGAGGTGCCGTCAGCACGGCGGAGCACGCCGATATCGCCGGGCTGGCCGCCGCCCATGGGATAGAAGACGGTGCGGTCGAGGCGGATGCCGCGCTCATCGATCGCCGTCACCACGGCCTCGCAGCTCTTGAGATAGGCGTCGTCGCGGAACAGCAATTCCGTCATCGGCAGGGGTCTCCTACGAAGAACTCTATGCGGCGAGCCAGTGCGGCACCGGCAGGCTCTTCGATTTCAAAAATTCGGGATTGAAGAGCTTCGACTGATAGCGAGTGCCGTAATC
>Ga0335078_10015331_pt1 | contig 11376 bp, 11 predicted proteins | sample Lox_Sample_32_FD_206711 | JGI IMG/M metagenome (GOLD analysis project Ga0335078, IMG submission 206711) | Soil microbial communities from Loxahatchee National Wildlife Refuge, Florida, United States - Lox_Sample_3.2 | ecosystem: Environmental > Terrestrial > Soil > Wetlands | place: USA...
ATAAACGAAGCGTGAGTTTGATAGACCCACGTGCTCCCTGGTTCGGCCTTGTGGGGAAATGGTGTAAATGCATCTGCAATTTTTTGAGAGTAAGGCTCGACGGTGAGAAAGGCTAACTCCTGCGGGCTGCTCTCGTCTGCATCCTGCTTTGTGCTGATGAAATTCCCGGTAGCCATATCCGCAGCGTTGGCAAACGTGACATCTTTCCACTCGCCCCCATCGACGTATTGGGGAACGTAGTTGCGAATCAGTTCGCGATAAACCGAGTTTCCATATTTTTGACCGAGCCACATCATAGCGACTCCGGCGAAGGAAGTTTTGGCCAGCGAATAGGAGGGCAGCCGCATCTGATCGCAAAAGGCGTAAGTGCCGAAACGCGTCGGACAGCCGCTGACGTAATTCACACCGTGAATAAACAGCCCGTAAGTCGTCACGTCTTCCGGCGATTTGCGGCCTTTGGTAAAGCCGGCAAGGTCGATTCCGGAACTCGGGTAGTCGCTGCGCAGGGCCGATATCGGCTTCGTGGGCAGGCGATGCGACATCTCGACAACAGCATTCTTCTTGATTTCCTCCTCGCCCAGAATCTTAGCCGGAGTGTAGACGGCGGGAACTTGCCCCCACATGTTGAACTTCAAATAGAGGCACGTCTCCTGTGTAATTTGATAGCGGACATTTGATATATTCGGTTTTTTCTCGTTGCTGAACAAGAATGTCATTTCTCCGTTGTGGACGCAGTTCTGGTTCCTTTCGACCAACGCAAATGGAAATGAGGCACGCAGGTAGCCCATGTCGTTCTTCTCTTGCCAAACTTGTCCCATTCCAACGATGTAGTTCCACGCAGTACTGCCCGTGATGACAAGTTCTTGTTGAACCGGAATCAGGCGACTTCGATCCTGCACAAACTGAAAGCGGAAATTCGCCAAGTGACGCCAGGCCGAGTCGGCTCCGGCGTCATATTTGTCGTCATCACGCAATACCCGGAAACCGCCGCGCTCGCTCACCTCAGACAATGTAAGTGTGCCTTCAAATGACTGCGATGGCGCCGCAGCGTCAGAGGGAATAGCGAAACCAGCACTGTCATCGACGGGCGCCACCGGAGCAGAGTTCGAGAATAATTCGCTGTATGTGAGAACGTTACGACTCACATTCCCATCGCCGGTCAGAGAATTGGTTCGGTCCGTGGCAACCTTGGCGAAACCAAGACTCGGAGTCAAGGACCCAAGGATCACAACCCAACAGGACAGTTTGTTGAAGAGGAACGGGGGCATTCGCAAGACACCATAGCACAGCCGACCGTGCTGTGTGCCCAAGCCAAGAAAACTTGTGACCGACATCACAAAGGCAAACGAGGGCATGCCGTTTCGCCATGTTGAAAGCCATCCGCCCCGTAGAATCACGGGCTGAGTACGGGCTGGAGAAATTCGTGGGTTTCGCACAATGGGAATTTACAAACCGGACTTACATTATTCGCCAGTGCGATGAAAAGTCGATGGTCGGGCTCATCCAAAGTTATCGGGAAATTCCCGCCGAAAACTTTGTATCCCTGGCGAACCGCTGAAGCCATGTGGGTCGGGAAGATTCGTACCCTTGGGATCAAGCGATCTGGCGAGTTCTGGTCGATATGGAATTGCAAAGAACACCTCCTGAAGATCGTCCGGACCGTCTTTGGCTTCTTGGGTCAGATACGGCGTTCCTTTGTTCAACAGCGTTGTGAAGGTGGGACTGAAATACGATCGCTGACCGCTATACAAACATCATCCGGCAGATCGCGAGTTTCTTTTCATGCTCGGCTACCGTGGTTTGCGATTCTTTCTCCTAGCCAGAGAGCATTGGTCGCCTTGGTAGTCGCAGCGATCATCTTCTTGAGCGGTGGCGTGCTCGATTGGTTCGTCACCCGGCAATATCTTCCACGAGTATGGTTGATGTTGGCTGGAGCAGCCGTGAGCTTGGCCGTTGGTCTGTTAGTCTTTCAGATATTAACCGACATCCAGAAGCGTTATCAGGGGTTGCTAGACCGACTGAAGAGAATTGCAGAGCTAAACCACCATATTCGTAACGCCCTACAAGTCATCGCCTACAACAATGTGCCTGAGCGAACCGGACCAGCCATTCAGCAGGTCGGCGCCGAGATTGCTCGGATTGAGTCAGTCCTGCGCGAAGTGTCTAATGCCCTCGGCGAGCATCCGGGATCTCGAACCACTGCAATCTCCGCCGCGAACCGCAAACGAAAGCTGAGCGCCATCGACTGAGCGACAGCATAAATCGGTCAAATGAGTTCTATCGCGATTTTTCGCCAATTGACCCCGAGAGGGCGGCACTGTACAAACTTGCTGGAAGCCCGTTCTCAACGCAAAAGGCGAGGCAACCGACGATTTATCCAGATGACGATAATGGCGACGCGCTTCGACGGATGGAAGCGGCAGGAGACGATCTAACGCGCCCACGTGATGTTGAATTTACTGTGGTATTCCCAAACGAGAACACCGCCAAGCAATTTGCAGATCGCATTTGTGCGCTCGGTTACGCAGCCTCGACGGAACTCACTGGAACTGTCGCGGATTTTCCGTGGGACGTTATTGCGTCAAGCATATGGTCCCTTCGCACGAGGACATTGGTGCTGTTGAGGACACGCTGCAGCGCGTGGCTGACACCTTCGGGGGACGGAATGATGGGTGGGGGTGCTTGTCCTCCGCGCCAGAACTCAAGACCCCGCCCGAGAGAAGATGAGTGTAATCGCGATTTTACAACAACCATCCTGGCAGTGCCGTTCTTGAAGGTAGCTCCTTAAGCATTGGCACGAGTTCCGGGCTTCTACCGTCACCGAACCTCGCAACGCCGTTTTTCGAAGAACATTCGCCAGATGCTTCTAATGTCTCGGCCGGAAAAGAGTCCTAACCCTTTATTGTTGATTTATCCAGTTCTGGCCGCCTGAAGTAAATAGCTCCTGGGTCGTAAATTGTACGGTTTTGTCGAGTTGCCCCTGCGTTCCGGACGGAGTGACAAACTGGATGGAACGAGACATAGTGTCCCCTTGGACACGCGTGCCCACGAGGATGAGACCATCGACCGGGTCGCCTCCCAGCGCGGTGATGATATATCCGGCCGCAGCCAGACTCTTGGCTCCGGTGATGAAGTTGTCGCTATTAGCTGCGACTGCTTTGGCCTCGTAGATCGTCGTCGTGTCGCCCTGCCAGCCATAAGCCAAAATCTGCACCTGGCCAGCGTTGAACGCTAACGCAGTGACCACCTGGCTCTGTTCCCCAAGCTGCGAAGCCACGGCTTGGACGTCCGCAGGATCGACCGATTGGGAGATAGCGCTGAATCCAGCTGCGGCGCTGGTTTGCAACCAAGAGACGGCGAATGCAGCGTTCGCGGACTCCAGATCGAGTGACGTAATCACGTTGTTCGGGGTGCCCAGAGCATGCAAGTCGGCGTCGAGATTGGTGAATGAATCTGACAGGTAGTAGGCGGAAATTCCAGACCCGCCCGCAGGTTCGCCATACACTGAAAAACCCCATGCACAGTCGTCCACAATTCCAGAAACGCAAATCATGCCTGGAGCTGCGCCAATCGACAGCGGTGTTCCAATCGCGTTGGGATACGAAACTCCCGTCCCACCTAGCAGAAAGGTTGCGACGTCGGGAACGAAGGCAGGAAGATCCAGTGCCTGGAAACGCCAGTCCCCGGGCTTGGGCACTCGTGGACCCACGGTAAGCGATGCAGGATTACTTGTCGCCGAGCCAATCGCATTGGTGATGATGACCGTCACATTCGCGCCGTTATCGGCCGGTGTGGCAGCCGGCGTAGTGTAGGAAGCGCCGCTGGCTCCGGGGATTGCCGTTCCATTCTTACTCCACTGATACTGAAGAGGACCGGTACCGGCGGCGGTTACAGTAAATGTTGCCGTCAGCCCAACTGTCGTCTGCTGGTTGTTAGGCTGCGTCACAATCGTGGGTGCCAGAGCGTTCGTTGATCCCCCGCCCGAGCCGCAGGACGAGATCAGAGAGGCTACCAGGAGTAACACCGACAGACGGCAGTTAGTAGAGATTGCGTGAAGGTACGAATCCGAGAAGGGGAAAACTGACATATTACCAAACCGTTTTTGAAAGCTTATGCCACAGGGCGCGAAGCAGCAAACCGGGTGTCGGGATGCATTGGGGCTGGGGCATTGTTGTCGAAACCAGACCGTTACACTCAGAATCCCCCAAATGAGCGATATCGCGATGTTTCGCCAGTTGTGAAAGAAAACTCCGGACAAGGCTGCCCTAGTCACTCGAAAGGTTGCGGTAGTGGAACACGACGACAGCTAGAAGAAAGCACACGAAGGCGTAATCCAGACCATAGGCCAGGGCGGTTATGTGGTAGGTCCATGGGTAGCGATGTAACGATTCCCGCGTCATGCTGAAAAAGCGGTCTTCCGACAGCACGCTCGTCGTAAAAGGAAGAATGACGTGGAGAGGAACACGGATCCAGCCGGGATAGTTTGCTGCGCCTGGACTTACCATGATCCTTATGACCGCGATTATCACTGCCACAATCGCCATCGTGACGACCGGATGAAGGAACGTGACAAGGAACATAGCAATCGCTGCCCACACCTCGTAGCGCACCAGCGGATAAACAATCAAAATCCCCCAGGGAGTGCGGAATGGCAACCCCGCCAGCCGGTAGAGAAAAAGTCCTGCTCCCAGCATCGCAACGGTGTAGGCCAACATCAGAAGCAGCACGCCGCAATATTTGCCGGCTAGAAATTGCCATCTCCGCAGCGGCCGGGCCATCACGGCAAGAACCGTTCCACTCTTCATTTCAGCAGAAACCGCGTCGGCCGCCGCGAACGCAGCCAGCAAGCTGCCAAACGCGCTCAGCGCCATGCTCGTCGCCGCGATATCGTGCAGCAAGCTACCCAGATACTCGGGTTTCGATCTGAACGTCAGTACAGAAACAGTTCCCATCAGAACGAATAGAGCAAACACCAGGCCTGCTACGACAATGACCTTGGTGTGCAGGAAGCCCGTAAACGTATTCAGGGCGATGGTCCGGATTTTCATTCTGCGCTTGACCCTCCCACCAACTTCAGGAACATTTCCTCGAGCGAACTCTTCATCGGGGCCAGGCTGATCAGGTCGCAGCCGCCTGTCCACAGCATTTCAGCCAACCGTCGCTTCTGATTGGTGTCGGCAACGATGCGCACCCGGCTAGGCTGCCGATCCACCGAGGCGCCCATCTGCCTTACGGCTTGCTCGACCGTTTCCGGCAACTGATCAACCAGGATTTCGACGCGGTCGCCGTCGTCGAGAATCTCGTGCAGCGCTCCCTCGCGAACAACGCGGCCACGGTTGATGATGATGACCCGATCGCAAACGTGCTCAACCTCGGAAAGAATGTGTGAGCTGAGGAAGATGGTTTTCCCTGCTGCCTTCAGGGCCAGGATAAGGTCACGGACGTCTTTTCGTCCGGCAGGATCCAGCCCCGATGTGGGCTCGTCAAGCACCAGAAGCTCCGGATCGCCGAGTAAAGCCTGGGCGATTCCCACCCGCTGCACCATGCCGCGCGAGTACTTCCCGATCTTCAGACCCTTATAGCCGTCTAGTTTGACCTGTGCCAAGAGCCCAGCAATGAGCGCTCCGGGATCGGTCACCCGGCGGCCGCTTAACCGAAGATGGAACTCAAGCAAATGCGCTGCGTCCAGATGCCGGTAGAACGCGAAGTTCTCAGGAACAAAACCGATCCGCTCTTTCGCCCGCACATCACCCGGTGCGTAGTTCAGAACGCGAGATCGCCCCTGGTCTGCGTAAACGAAGCCCATCAGGACATTCATGCTGGTCGTCTTGCCCGCTCCGTTGGGACCAAGAAAGCCGCATATCTCGCCTCTTGCCACTTCAAACGAAATCTCGGAAAGAGCCGCCACGCGCGGCCTGCGCAAGCGCCTTTGATACGTCTTGCTGACGCGCGCGAATTCAATCGCTGGCACCACCTGATCCTCCTTTTGCGGGCTGGTCGAGATCAATTCCTAGCTCGCGCGCCAGTATTCGTTCCATTGATTCGCTCCGGGCTGGGCCAATCCTCTCGTAGCCCACGTGGGCGTAGCTGATGTTTCCGTCCTTGTCAATGACGAACAGTGTGGGAATGCCCTTTTCTTCATACGCTCTCGCCACGGTCTCATGCGGATCGAGCAGCACAGGAAAGCTCAGCTTCTTTTCCCTAGCAAAACGGGTGGCCTGAGCCACATCCTCATCGGTGCTGATGGCCAGAATCTCGAAATCGCTGGAAGCGGTGTGGTGAGCTTCGTAGAACTCCTTGAGTGCACCAATTTCCCCTTGGCACGGACCGCACCAGCTGGCCCAAAACGTAAGCACTACGTTCTTCCCGCGGAAATCCGAGAGCGAGACACTCGTGCCATCGGCCGTCATAGCCCGGAAATCAGGAGCAGGCACGTGAACATTCAGTGGCTGTTCCAGGGCAACCTCAAGTACCCTGGCGCGCCAGGTAATGAATATGGTGAAGATAGTCAAAGCAGAGACAGCCAGGATGGTCTTCACAGAAACTTTGGGCGTTACGGATACGCCGACGTCTTTGTGACTTATCGCATCCATTCCGTATTCCTCCGCCATTGTAGGTGAAACTTGCTCTGTCGGTTGGCGCAATCGGTTGGCGGTAACCAGGCGATAACGCTCAAAACCCCCGGTCAGGGGTCGATGAGCGTAATGGCGATTTTTCACCAATTGGGGGGTGAGAGCTTTTTTCGGCGTCGCTGCTGATCAGTTAACTAGGGCTGCTGTGGAATCGGTTTTGCCATCTCAAGCATGGGGTGGTGATACTTTTCGTGTGAGAACTCACGCGCAATTTGCCACCCGTGCCTGAGATAAAACTGAACGGCAACCGTATTCGATCGAACGACGCGAAGATGGCACGTCCGGTAACCACGAGTAGCGATTTCAGCCTCGCCCTGCGCCAGCAATTTGCCTCCGACACCTCGCCTGCGTTGCTCGGGTAATACCCACAGGTCGTCTACCCATTCCCGGTTCGTTAGGATCACGCCCACAATCCGTTCATCAGAAACTGCCACCCACGACAGCAGCCAATCTTCATCTTTGAACTTCAGGGGTACCGGATTCGGAGCAAAAAGGCCCTTGAAAGTTTCGTTCGCTACCGTCTCTATCAGAGCTTGTACCGAGCCGTATTCAGTGGCTTGCGGTCTCCGGATAACCAGCTCACGGGTCATCTTCGTATGATAGTTGAGGCAGGTCGTTTGGTTTGAAGTGAGCCGCTCATCAGCGAGTAACCCGGAAGGAGTGCTGGTGCTTCGTTATCACTCACTAGGGTTTACTTTTGCCCGTTTCATCCGACGGAGCAAACCTCGCAACAGCAGCGCGATTCCTATATACAACAAGCAGTTGATCGCAACTGAAGACATGGTGATCAGGATTCCGGGCAAAGTGCTGCACCAGCCCACGGTGAGCATCACCGACGACGGCCACAAGACTACGCGCAGATCGGTGTGGCCGAGTTGCATGTAGCGCCACACACCAAACCGCCATAGTAGACCCAGAACCGTTCCCGGCACGATCAACGCGGCACCAGCGGCAATCGCTACGATCTGCTTAAACGTTATTGGGAGGCGGTCTCCAAGGCTCAATCGTAGACCTTCGCGAAAGAAGCGACAAAGTTACGTCAGTTCCGAATCACGGTGGGGGCATTGTTGACGAAAACAGCGATTTCACTCAAAACCCAATGGCGTAGCGGTACTCTTATACGATGGCGGGCTGCGCACAACACGAGTTGTTACTCTCCAAGATGGTTTCGCTCGGTTCTGATCTGACCGTAGCTCGGGAGGCGCTGTTGGCATTTTTGAAGCCGTAGCGGGTCAGCCTGTCGCCTATTCGGTAACTCTTTCCCCGAGTACGGAAAACGGCGGGACATACTCATTGTACTTAGTCGTCGAGCGCCTAGAGTAGCTGTCGCAATCAGGCGATTACACGCTTTGTGCTGCAAAGCGGGATTTTGAGTGAAATGGCGATATAACATCAACCATCCGAACTGCGTGTGTGATACGGGTTTTGCAGCGGGGCTTTTCGCACTATGGGGTGACCAGCGTCACTGACAGCACCCGTTCCTCTGTGTAACATTACTGCCTAGTTTCGCCTGATCGAAGCAACGTTCCCGCCATTGAAACGCACGCCCCCTGAGGCGAGATAATCCGAAAATCTTTCTTGCGTTCAAGCGAACCTGCAAAAGCAGGAGCGCAGTGCAGCGCGACCGACAAAAAGATTCCGAACAAGGCGATTGTCGTCGCGAGTCTCATCAACGTTCGCAACATCCCTTTTTAGGTAAGCGTCCGGTTGAGACCGTCTCGACAATCACGTAAAAGAGCGCCATTCTCCGAAGTGGATACTTAGGGATAGGTGTCCACTTGGAGCGTAGATGGACACTTCCCGACAGGTGCCAGAGGCGATCGCGGGGAAGAATGAATCGGCCAATGCCGCCCAGCGACAACATCGGAGCATCGCAGAGAAGCGGCGGATTGTCGAAGAGACGTTAATCGAAGGCGCGTCAGTGGCACGCATCGCGCGAGCCCATGGGGTGAATGCGAACCAGGTATTTGAAAGCCGAAAACATAAGGCGTCGAAACTGCTGCGCCAGATTCCCTGCATCGGTCCAATTCGGGCCGCGCCGCTTGATCGCGTTGATGCAAACCCCGCACCGATTCCGCAGCAAGCGACAACTGTGGACCTACAGTGGCCTGGGTATTGAGACCCACGACAGCGCACAATACCGCTATGTCAATGGACAACTGCAACGTGCCAAGAAACCGCAACAGATCCGAGGTCTGAACCGGAATCACAATCATGAGATGAAAGACATTTTTAAAGGAGCAGCGACCCGAGCGAGCTGTGGGGTGGGGCCATTGCGCGACTTCTATGTGGCTTTGCTGGACAAAGGCATGAAGCCGGAGATGGCGCGTCTCACGTTAGCACGCAAGATCGCGGCCATTGCCTTGACACTTTGGAAAAAGGAGGAACGTTTCGACACCGAACAACTGAAAGCGCAAGCCGCTTGAGCGTTACACAGAACTCAGGGATCCCAGGCTTTCATGCCTGAGTGGTAGCCCATCGGTTCTGCGACGCTCGGGTTCGCGGGAGAGTATCCATTCACTCATTAGGCCGCCGTGTGCTGACATGCAGCACCGAGTCTCCGGGTCGATCCTATGCCCCCGCGGATAACCCAAAAAAGCCATAGGCCTCGAGCCTCACACAGGATGATGGTTGGCACTTTAAGCCAACGCTAGGCTTGCGTAGCTTCGTAACCGACTGGCGTCGAGCGCCACCCTTAGATGAAACCATCAAGTCGGGATTATCCACTGGGGCTGGCATCGCCGCTGCACTACGCGGCGATCCAAAGCGGCAACATCAAAATCCCCTCTAAGAAGGAGGCAGGGCTGGATGTAAGTCACCACGTCCTGATTCCCCGAGGGGAAGGGGAGAGAATTTTTTCTTGACATCCTCTTTCACAGGATGAGTGAAATCGCCGGGCTACAACCTTTAGTGGCTTCCCTGGATTCGTTCTACGGCCAAAAAATCTTCCGAGTGTTTGGCTTCGCACTATAATCACGCCGATGGCCAGCGACGCCTTTCTCTCGTGGGCGAACCGGACCGTGCTTCGCCCGGACCGCGACGAACCCTACCTATGCATACAGGACATCGTCGTGTTCGTCCGCGATCTGGAAGTCAGTAAGCGGTTCTACGTCGACCAACTGGGCTTCGAACTGATCACAGAACAGTGCCTTCCCACGGGCGTCCGTTGGATTGAAGTGGCGCCTCCCGACGGCAGCGCCAATCTTGCACTGGTTGAGCCCAAGCCCGACCGGCCCGAATACAAACTGATTGGCGGCTACCGCTGGGTTCTTTTCATGACGGAAGATGTTCAGGCCACATACAAAGAATGGAGTGAACGCGGGGTTCGGTTCTTATTTGCGCCGGAGACGCCGGGGTGGGGCGGGACCTATACACGATTCGAAGATCCGGACGGGAATGCTTTTGGACTGGAAGGGTTCGACGAGGTGAGGCGAAGCCTGGAATTACGCCGGCAGGAGCACGCAGAAAAACTCGAATCCGAACGCCGCGTCGCGCAGGAACTGGAGATAGCCAGGCAAGTGCAGGCACGGTTGTTTCCGCAGATTCAACCGGAGTTGAAAACCGTAGAGTACGCAGGTATCTGCCTGCAGGCGCGGCAAGTAGGAGGGGACTACTTCGATTTTCTGAATCTCGGGCCGCAGCGGCTGGCGCTGATCATTGGCGATGTTTCTGGCAAGGGAATCGCCGCCGCTTTGCTGATGGCGAATTTGCAGGCCAGCCTGCGGAGCCAGTCGTCGTTGGCCTTCGATCAGCCTCAGGCATTGCTCAGATCAGTGAACCGCCTGTTCTATGACAACACCAGCGAAAGTGCCTACGCATCGCTTTTTTTTGCAGAGTACGACGACGCGACGCGGCGAATGCGCTACGCCAATTGCGGACATTTGTCGGGCCTTTTGTTGAGAAGAGACGGCAACGTCGAGCGGCTTGAGTCGACTAGCACGCTGCTGGGGCTCTTCAGAGAATGGGATTGCTCCATGCGGGAGCAAGAGCTCTTTCCCGGCGACGTGCTTGCACTCTACACCGATGGCGTCACCGAAGCCAGTAACGATCAAGGAGAAGAACTTGGCGAGCGGTTTCTGATCGAGGCGCTGCGGCAACATCGCGAACTGTCGTGCCAGGCTTTGCTAGCTGCAATCGTGGATGGGGTTCGGCGCTTGGGCTCTCAGGAACAGCACGACGACATCACGGCAATCGTCGCGAAGTTCAAAGCCAGTGACTGACACAGCCGCACAGAATTCCTCTTTTGTGCTGTCTCCACTGTATTGACAGACCATTCGCTCCAGGGGACTTGCGGGATCTTCAGCGGAATGGTTGGCGATCGGAGTAGGGATCGTGATTGCTCACGACCCCCTCCTCGGACCCGGACGAGCGCTCCTTAGCGCATCCGGTTCTTATCGCAGATGAATAGCGGCGAAGCGTGCATCGGGAAAGGGATGAAGCGTGCTCGGTTGAGGAAGCCAATGCTGGGCTAGGGTAAGAATGCGCGTCCACGAGATCCGGGGTCTCTGGCTCCGGCGGCGGAGAGTACGCCACCATTGCGCAAGCACCCGGTCCCGGAACACCCCCAGGCTCGCGAGGTTTCCTGGCACCGCGTAGTAATTGAAGTGGCCTTGGACGACCGACCGCAGCCATCTTCCGGTTTGGGGCAGCGGATCATGCATGCGCATCCGAAGTTGCTGCTGGATCTTTCGCAACTTGCCTCGCATGCGCTTGCGGATCGTTTTGCGCCGTACCATGAAGCGCC